>Ga0335085_10007415_pt1 | contig 17032 bp, 11 predicted proteins | sample Lox_Sample_45_FD_206712 | JGI IMG/M metagenome (GOLD analysis project Ga0335085, IMG submission 206712) | Soil microbial communities from Loxahatchee National Wildlife Refuge, Florida, United States - Lox_Sample_4.5 | ecosystem: Environmental > Terrestrial > Soil > Wetlands | place: USA...
CTTGTCTACCTGGTACTCCGAACCGGGGCCGGAGCGATTGTTCAGCACTCGAAGGAAATTGGATGGGGACTGGTTCTGATCTTCGCCTTGGGAGGCGTGTCCCATCTCATCAAGGCTTGGGCGTGGCGACTCACGTTTCAGTGCGATCTCAGCAGGGTTTCATTCTTGCGCAGCTTCGCACTGCGGTTGATCTCGGAGGCGGTTGGAACATTCGGTCTTCCTGGCCAGGTACTTGGAGAGACGATGCGTGTGTCTCTGCTCGGTCCTTCTGTGCCTGTGGCGAACAGCGTATCGGCAGCGACTCTTGACCGTGGACTCTACACCGTGTCGGCCGCGATTGTGAGCGTGGCGGGAATTCTGGTCGCGCTGGCTTCAGTCCCGCTCTCCAATACCTGGCGCTTATATGCCCTCCTGTTTGCTGGCGGCGTCGCGGTCTTCGTCGCCGTGCTCGCGGTGGCCATGCGAAGACGTTGGCCGGTGATCTCAGGTACCGCTCGCGTTATCGGCCGGTTGCCTGGATTCAAAAAGTGGCTGGATGGCAAGCAGTCAGTCATCGACTCTGCAGAAGAGAATTTCCTCGGCTTTTACCACGAGACTCCCCTGGCATTCTGGTCCAGCCTTTCCCTTAACCTGGCGTGTCAAGGTCTGGCGATACTTGAGATATACCTGCTCCTGCATTTCATGGGAGCGAGAATCAGTTTCCTCGGCGCATTCGTGCTGGAAGCTCTCACGAAGTGCATCAGCGTCATTGGCGCAATCAATCCCGGGAACGTGGGCACCTACGAAGGCGGCAACATGATGATCACCCGCTTGTTCGGAGTTACGAGTGCGGCCGGATTGACACTGGGACTCTGCCGCCGAGCGCGCGGCCTTTTCTGGGCCGCAATTGGAGCCGTGTGTATGATCGTGATGTCCAAGACAAGTAAGCAGTATAAACTCGAGGCCGACGGGACAGCACCGAACGGCGATTCTCCAGAAAAGTCCGAGTTGAAAAGTCCGAACCTGGCAAGTGTAGACGCTGTGACCGTCATCATTGCCGTGGAGAACTCCCGCACGAAGAGCGAGTACGTGCCTGCACTCTCCCGGGTCGGAGGTCTTCCGCTTTTGCTTCGGACCATCCTCATGGTTCAGTCCTCGAAGCCAAACCGGATTCGCGTGTGTGTCGACTCCGCGGCGATGCGACTTGTCCGGAGCGTGCTGGAGCGAACCGGGCGTTTGCCGAAATCCATAGAATGGTACGAAACGACTTCAGGAGCAGATGTGCTGTTGATGATGCTTAGAGTCGTGCGTTCGTCGAAGCACATCGTCGTGCTTCTCGGAAACCGGGCGTACCAACCGGCATTACTGCAAGCTGCTTTCGAGGCGAGGAGTCTGGATGGCGCTTCGGTCTTCACGACCGGTCCCGCGCCAGCCGGTATTTACGTACTCACTCAGGCCGCGGCTCTCGAGTTCACAAGTGTGTGCGACGCGGCAGGCGATGCTCTGGAACAACTTGATGCTTGGGTGAAATCGAATGCTTCGGTTGCCTGCAACGAGGTGCCGGGGAGTTCGTGGCAGGAGATACTGACCCCAGAGGACCGACTATCGGCAGAACGCAAGCTGGACAACTGGCTGGTGAAACCGACCGACGGCATGTGGGCGCGCATGAATCGAAGGATCTCGATTCCGATCAGCCGCCAGCTTGTCAAATTCCCGATCACCCCGAACATGGTGAGCTTGTTCACTCTCCTCGTAAGCTTTGCCTCAGGCTACTATTTTGCGCTGGGTGGATACTGGAACATGCTTTTCGGTGCAGTTTTGTCGGTGTGGGCCAGCATCCTCGACGGCTGCGACGGTGAGGTTGCGCGCATCAAGCTGCAGTCGTCCGACTTCGGGTGCTGGTTGGACACCGTTTGTGACTACCTCTACTACCTTTTCGTTTTTGGCGGCATGTCTTTAGGGCTGACGAGGACTTTCGGAAACAGGTCGTATCTGGCGTGGGGCGCTGTGCTTGGGTTTGGAGCCATCACAAGCTTTCTCACGGTTGGCTTCATGAGGCAGCACTTCGCTGGTGCCCATCCCGAAAAGCTCCTCACGATCTGGCAGAAGAAAGCAGAGAGCCGGAAGACCAATCCTTTGCTCTACCTGGGACGAAACTGCGAATTTATTATCCGCCGCTGTTTCTTTCCCTATGCTCTTCTCGCATTCGCACTTCTGAACCTCACAAGATTCGTGTTCGTCGGAACCGCGCTTGGATCCAATGTGGTGTGGCTGATTGCACTTTATTCCTGCATCACGCTCTCTGCGAAGCAACGCGTATCGAAGCCCGCTCCTGTAGTGGTTGAACAGGCGAGTGCATAGGGATCGCTGAAGATTCGGCATGCGAATCATATCGCTGGACCAGGTTGAAACAGGTTCATTTGCCCAGGAAGGCATCTCGCACGCCCCCCGGACGATCCAGGTTGTGAGCTGGAACATCGCTCGTGGATGCCGACTGGATGAAATTGTGGAATTCCTCGTCGGTGCGAATGCCGATCTTATCCTTCTACAAGAAGTGGACAGGCATGCCCGACGAACTGAGTATCGCAACGTTGCGGAGGTTCTCGCGAAGAGACTGAGACTGAACTATGCGTTCGGCATCGAGTTTCAGGAGCTAGCACAGGGCTCCCGCGACGCGCCAGCCCATCACGGCCAGGCTACCCTTTCGCGTTGGCCGCTTTGCGACTGCGGTGTGCTTCGATTCAGCAGACAGTCGACTTACTGGCAGCCCAGATGGTGGATCCCACCACTGCCGCTGTTTCAGAGAAGGCTGGGTGGGCGCGTGGCGCTCCTTTGCCACGCCACGATTGGGGAGACAACCCTTGCCGTCTACAACCTGCATTTGGAGAGCCGCCGCGGAGATGACCTGCGCCGCTCCCAACTGTCCGAGGTGTTCAACGAAACGCTCAGGCACGGCCTGGATGCACCTGTCATTGTTGCCGGCGACTTCAATTTTGACGTGACGAAAGCGGGTAGTGAATGCCTCAACAAGATGGGCTTTCAGAATCCGTTCGCGGATCTGGGACTGCGCACAGCGCAAGCCCATTCGTTCGGCCGCAGCAATACGATTGACTGGATCTTGGCCCGGGGACCAGTTGCCCCGGTCTCTCCGAAGATCCATCATTCCGTTTCGGCATCAGACCACTATCCTCTGACCCTCACCCTTGAACTCCAAGTGGCCCGGTGATACGCCATGCCCGCATTCGGTCCCTTGTCCGCATGCGGTCATTGAACTCTAGCCTTAGCTCGGTGCGTGCTTCTAAGTTACTGCTTTGCCGTGAGATAGGCCGATTCGGTATGGCAACACACCTGCCATCACATTGTGTGTTGATCGTTTGCGATTGGCACGCTGATCCAGGCGGTGACCTTGTTTGCATGCGGGGCCGCGATGCACTGGGAGCTGCTCGTCGAGGTGATGCAGGCTCCGAGCTCATCGCTAGCCCCGCCAGAAACGGACAATCCGTGACAACAAAGTGGTCGGGTTTTCGAGATAAGAAAGGAGATGAGCTGAATTCCGGCAAGGTTCCGCGCTCGTCTCTCCCGAAACTGGGGCGGACATGCGGAACTGATCAGTGAACGCCAACTTAACGGTTCGTGTATGAAGACCGGTAAACCGACCGGCCGCACGGACGACCAGAGGGGTGGCGCGGGGCGGAGTTGCGGCGCGTCTTGGCTATGGCCCTCCCCAACGCCTGACATAGCCGAGCGCATCGCCCGCCCCGCCCTGCCCCCGGGTCTTGTGACATACGACGATGAATAAAACAAAGCGGTGAGATGTATCAGACTCACAGCAGAATGTTGCCGTCGCGAGGTACGGCCGAATGAGAATTCTCTACGTTGATCTCAATCCCGAATCCATCCCCGGAGGAACCGACAGAGTCCTAAGGAACCGTGGCCACATGCTGCTTTACGTAAACACGTGTCGCGACGCGCTTGAGATGATCCGCAATCAAGACTTGGATGCTGTTGTGATTTCCCACGACAGTCTCGAGGTCTTTGACTTGATTGCCAAGGCGCAGGCTGTTCGCGGAGAACTCCCGGTTTTTGTTACCGACGATTGGAGCATTTCCGAGCTTCCGTTGGCATTGGAATGGTGTGGAGGACTTCAGGAAGCCGGTAACCACGTCCACGTATGAAAGCTGGTTTGTCGGATGCAACATGAGCGTCGGCAGGTCGCGGTTACTACCGGCTAATATTCGGGACTCAATGCTCGCGATTCACACTCTCGCCCGCAATCAGCACCACCACCGACCGCGCGCCTGCGTGATACCTTTCACCCGCGACCGGCGCCGCTGCGTTCCATTCGCAAATCTCATCTGGCGGATCAAGGGCAGTATCGATCCAGCGCCGCCAGTTCCCTGCGCCGTTGGCCGGTACCGGAAGTTCGAAGTCGAGAGCTTCCCAATAGGCATTCAGAATGACGTACAACAGCAGCCCTTCGTTTTTCAGTTCTGCGCTGATCGCAAGGCTGTGCGAACTGGATGACCAATCCGGCTGATTGAGTTTCACGCCGTGCCAGGCGTGTTTTGCCTCGCGCAGAAACTGGCTCAGACTCAGGCGCCCGCGCTCATGCTCCACTTCTCGCATCACACGGCGCTGGATCAGCAACCTAACGAACCGGAGGACGTCGGCGCGTTTGGACACCAGATTCCAGTCGAACCAACTCGTATCATTGTCCTGGCAGTAGGCATTGTTATTGCCGCGCTGGGTTCGCCGCACCTCGTCGCCCATGACAAACATGGGCACGCCGACGGAAAGCATGACGGCCGTGAAGAAGTTCTTTATCTGCCGGTTGCGCAGCTTCTCTATTTCTGTATCGTCGCTTGGACCTTCAACGCCGCAGTTCCAGCTTCTGTTGTCATCGCGGCCGTCGCGGTTCTCCTCGCCATTTTCTTCGTTATGCTTGCGATTGTAGGAGACGACATCGTTGAGCGTGAAACCATCGTGGCAGGTAACGAAATTGACGCTCTCCTCGGCTTCGCGCTCCCTCTGACCATAGATGCTTGGGCTGCCGAGCAGACGGTCGGCGATACGCGTCACAGAATTGTCCGAAGCCCGGAAGAAGTCGCGGACATCATCGCGAAACCGATCATTCCACTCCTTCCAACTATCTCCTACAAAGCTGCCGACCTGGTAGAGTCCTCCCGCATCCCAGGCTTCCGCGATCATCTTCGTGCCAGCCAGCGCCGGGTCGGACTCGATGTCCCAAAGCACCGGAGGATTTGCCATCACGGCACCGGACGAATCGCGTGCAAGAATGGATGCCAGATCGAACCGGAAGCCGTCCACGTGCATTTCGTTCACCCAGTAACGGAGGCTATCCACGATCATGCGCCGCACGATCGGATGGTTCGCGTTGAGTGTGTTTCCGGTACCGGTGAAGTTGGCATAGCGTGAGCGATCTTCGCCCAAAAGGTAGTAGGTGGGATTGTCCAGACCACGAAAGCATTGTGTCGGTCCGTCGTGCTCTCCTTCCGCCGTGTGATTGAAGACGACATCGAGAATGACTTCTATACCGGCGCGGTGCAGCGCCTTCACCATGCCCCGAAATTCATCAACCGCGCCTAGCGGTTCGTGGCGCGAGCTGTAGGCCTGGTGCGGCGCGAAAAACGAGACCGGAGAGTAGCCCCAGTAGTTGGTTCGGCCTCGCGGCGCATCCTGCACATCGAACTGGAACACGGGGAGCAATTCGACTGCTGTTATCCCCAGTGTCTGAAGGTAGGGGATCTTCTCGATGAGTCCAGCGTATGTACCACGTTTCGATTCGGCCACTCCGGAGCTTGGGTGTGCCGTAAAACCGCGCACATGCATCTCGTAGATGATGGTGCGCGACCATGGCCCCTTCAGAGGTACGTCACCTTCCCAGTCATACGACTGCGGGTCCGTGACCACGTTCTTCATGGCGGTCGCGGCGTTGTCACCTTCGCGGCGGGCAGCCTCACGGCAATAGTTTTTCGGCACAACGATGGCGCGGCCATACGGGTCGAGCAGTAGCTTGGATGGATCAAACCTGAGGCCCTGATCTGGGGCGAATGGCCCGTAGGCCCGGAATCCGTAGATCTGCCCAGCTTGTACGCCCGGAACGAATACGTGCCAATAGTGGTAAGTGCGATTTGTCGTTGGATCGATGGGGATGACACGCGAAGGACGAGCGTCATCTGCGCCGTCGAAGAACAGCAGTTCGATGCCGGCCGCAGTCCGGGAAAAGATCGAGAAATTGGCGCCGCCGGTTGTGAGCGTAGCTCCGAGTGGAAGGCTACGGCCGGTCATGGAAGTACAAAGCGACCTTTCCACAACGACTTTGTCGAACTGCTTCATGCATAGCCACGGAAGCGGTACGTCGTCCGAAGAGCATCAGGGCGGACGCTGTTGCCACGCTCTTATCCGGCATCTCCAAAGCAAATACCGAGCGCGCGCGATACAAGAACAAATTCGCTGTCCGGCGGGACCAGTTTTAGTTCTGCGATCGCCTTCTCGATGGGTACGAAATCAATGCGTGGTGGATTGAGTGCCACCATGACTCCGTCCATGCCTCTTGAGAGGGCATCGATGGCGGCAGCGCCGAAGGTGAGTCCCAGGATTCGGTCAATCGCCGTCGGCGACCCGCCGCGCAACAGGTGCCCTAGAACCACGCACCGGCTCTCCTTTCCGGTGAGTTCCTGAAGCTGCGCTGTGACGGTCTCGCCGACGCCGCCCAGTCGCTCCGCCTGTCCGGCCGCGCGACTTCTAACTGTCACATGGCCGCCCAAGGGCTTGGCTCCTTCCGCAACCACCACGATGGAATACGGTTTCCCTTCGCGGTGCTTCCGGCACAGGTGTGCGGCGACTTTTTCGACTTCGTACGGGATCTCTGGAATAAGGATGGCGTCGGCTCTTCCAGCCAAACCGGACTGGAGCGCGATCCATCCTGCATTGCGCCCCATCACTTCTACGACCATGAGCCGCTGATGAGCCAACGCTGTGCTGTGGAGCCGGTCAATACACTCGGTGGCGAATGACACAGCGGTGTTGAAACCGAATGTAAGTAGCGTGGACTCGAGATCGTTGTCGATCGTTTTGGGCACACCGACAACACACAAGCCTTTGTTCTGCAGCTTGTGCGCAATGCTGAGGCTGCCGTCACCTCCGACCGCGATAAGAGCGTCGAGCTTGTTTTTCCGAAAATGTTCGATGAGTTCGTCAGAACGATCGACTTCCTTGGTGGTGCCGTCCGGCTGTCTCGTGGGACGACAGAAGGGATTGCCTCGGTTCGTCGTTCCCAGGATGGTGCCACCGAGGTGAGAGATTTCCCGCACTACAGAGCGCCTGAGTTCAATCAGACCGCCGTCAGGATAGTTCTGTGGTTCCAGAAAGCCGTCGTAGCCGTCGCGAATGCCGAAGATCTGCCATCCCAGGCCGCGGGCCGCATGTACGGCGCCATGAATGACTGCATTCAGGCCCGGGGCATCGCCGCCACCGGTATTGATTGCCACTCTCCTTACGGGGATTGTCATGAAAGTGTTACCTCTTCATCTCCAACACACGTTCGCTCTCAATCAAGCCACCGTGATTCTCGGGTCCAGATATACGTCCTGAATGGCGTGCAGCAACTCAATGCCTTCCTTCATCGGCCGCTGGAACGCTTTGCGGCCGGAAATCAGGCCCATGCCGCCGGCGCGTTTGTTTATAACCGCCGTAGTGACTGCCTCGGAGAAATCATTTGCTCCCGAAGCGCCCCCGCTGTTGATCAGTCCAGCGCGTCCCATATAGCAGTTCGCGACCTGATAACGGCAAAGATCAATCGGGTGGTCGCTGGTGAGTTCGCTATAGATACGTTGGTCAAGCTTCCCGTAGGACGAGTCGCCGGTGTTCAGCGCCAGGAATCCGCCGTTATTCTCCGGCAGCTTCTGCTTAATGATGTCGGCCTGGATCGTGACACCGAGGTGGTTCGCCTGACCCGTGAGGTCGGCGGCGAGGTGATAGTCCTTGTCCTTCTTGAACCCCGGGTTGCGCAGGTAGCACCAGAGCACGGTGGCCATTCCCAGTTCGTGCGCGCGAGCAAAAACCTGCGCGACTTCAATGATTTGCCGCGTGGCGCCATCGGAGCCGAAGTAGATGGTCGCACCGACTGCCGCAGCACCCATATCGTAGGCCTGTTCCACGGTTCCAAACAGGATCTGATCGAACTTGTTGGGATACGTGAGCAGTTCGTTGTGATTGACTTTCACGATGAAGGGAATCCTGTGCGCATACTTGCGGGCAACGATGCCCAGCACGCCAAACGTCGAGGCCACCGCATTGCAACCCGCTTCCAGCGCCAGTTTCACGATGTTCTCGGCATCGAAGTAATCCGGGTTCTTGGCGAAACTAGCACCCGCGGCGTGCTCAATTCCCTGATCTACGGGGAGAATGGAGAGGTACCCGGTGCCGGAAAGGCGTCCTTGGTCGAAAATACGCTGCAGGTTGTTCAACACACGGGAACTGCGGTTCGCTTGTGCAAACACGCGGTCCACGAAATCAGGACCTGGAATGTGCAAGCGCTCCTTTGCAATGCGCGGATTGCTGAAGCCAAGCAACGTCTCTGCTGCCTTGCCGAGATAGTGCTCCATGGAACTAACCTTCGGTGCTGTTGCCATATCTACTCCTATTCAAGAAATATGCGGAGCCCTGGTAGTTGAGTGCCTTCAACCCGAGGAATCGTGCGTTGCCACACAATTCCTCTTCAATGCGGAGCAACTGGTTGTATTTAGCGATGCGGTCGGTGCGGGACGCTGAGCCGGTTTTGATCTGGCCTACTCCGGTTGCGACCGCGAAATCCGCGATGAAGGTATCTTCGGTTTCGCCGGAACGGTGGGAAATTATGGATGTATATCCATTGCGTGTTGCCAGATCGATGGCAGCTAAGGTTTCGCTCACAGTGCCGATCTGGTTCACTTTGATCAAAATGGAATTAGCCACGTGACGGTCGATGCCTTGCTGCAAGCGGTGGGTATTGGTCACAAACAAATCATCGCCGACCAGTTGAACCTTGTCGCCAAGCTCCTTTGTCAGCAGCGTCCAGCCTTCCCAGTCATCCTCGGCCAGTCCGTCTTCGAGCGAAACGATGGGATAGTCGTTGGCCCACTTGGCCCAGTAGCGCACCATATCTTCTGAACTCTTGGCGGACTTGTCGGATTTCTTGAATACATATTTTCCGTCTTCGTAAAACTCGCTGGAGGCGGGATCGAGGGCGATGGCGATGTCTTGTCCGGACTTGTAGCCGGCTTGGTGAATGGCTTCAAGCAGGATCTCAAGGGCTTCAACGTTCGATTTGAGCGAAGGCGCAAAGCCGCCTTCGTCGCCCACGGCGGTGTTGTATCCGCGTTGCTTGAGCACGTGTTTGAGCGTATGGAATATCTCGACGCCCCAGCGCAGGGCCTGAGAGAACGATTGTGCGCCTACGGGCATGATCATGAATTCCTGAAAATCCACGTTGTTGTCTGCATGGGCTCCGCCGTTGAGGATATTCATCATGGGGCACGGAAGAACCTTGGACGCGACTCCACCCAGATAGCGATAGAGCGGCAGGCCAAACGCGGCGGCCGATGCGCGCGCTGCCGCCATGGAAACGGCGAGAATTGCGTTCGCCCCCAGTCGGCCTTTGTTTTCAGTGCCGTCGAGTTCGACCATGCGACCGTCAAGGGCACTCTGGTCGGAAGCATCGAAGTTAGCCAGCGCCTTAGCAATCTCCCCGTTTACGTTCTCGACTGCTTCGTGAACTCCCTTGCCGAGATATCGCTGTGGATCGTTGTCGCGCAACTCGACGGCCTCGTACTCGCCGGTGGAAGCGCCGCTGGGCACAGCGGCACGTCCAAGACTGCCATCGGCGAGTCGTACCTCGGCTTCGACTGTAGGGTTGCCGCGGGAATCGAGAATCTCCCGAGCGTGAATCTTGGAAATGCTAGTCATGACGGCTCGTGCCTCCTTGAGCGTAGTTGCGGTTCACGGAACACGCGGCCCAGCCGCCCGAATATCGTCCGATATGGTGTCGCCAAAGTTTCGAAGGTTGGCGGCAAAGAGTCCGGCCAGGCGGTGGGCCTGAGTGTCGTACGCTTTTGGATCGGACCATGTGCGACGCGGGTCGAGGACCTCGGCGGGGACTCCCGGGCACGACGTGGGAACGCCGACGCCGAAGATCGGGTCTGGTCGAGTCGGCACCTGGTCGAGCGCGCCGGCAAGAGCCGCATGCACCATGGCGCGTGTGTGGTCGATGGCCATCCGGTGACCGGTACCGTACGGACCTCCGCTCCATCCTGTATTGAGGAGCCAGACACTGACTCTGTGAGCAGCGATCTTCTCGCCAAGCAGCCGAGCATACACAGCGGGCGAAAGCGACATGAACGCTGCGCCAAAACACGCGCTGAAGGTAGCCTGTGGCTCGGTCACGCCTTTTTCGGTGCCCGCGACCTTCGCGGTGTATCCCGATAGGAAGTGGTACATCGCCTGTGCCGGAGTGAGCCGGGAGATTGGCGGCAGCACCCCGAAAGCATCGGCCGTCAACATAATGATGTGATTCGGGTGACCTCCCATGCCTTCACGAGTCGCATTCGGAATGTGGCTTATGGGATAGGCAGCTCGTGTGTTCTCGGTGAGCGATACGTCGTCCAGGTCCAGTCGCCCAGAAGCGCTGTCCATGCCCACGTTCTCCAGAATGGTCCCAAACTTCCGTGTCGTTTCGTAGATCTCCGGTTCCGCCTTTGCTGAAAGATGGACAACCTTTGCGTAACAGCCACCCTCGAGGTTGAACACTCCGCGATCGCTCCATCCATGCTCATCGTCCCCGATTAGGGTGCGGCTGGGATCAGCGGACAGCGTGGTCTTCCCTGTGCCGGACAGTCCGAAAAAGACCGCAACCGCGCCATTGGGACCGATATTGGCGGAGCTGTGCATGGAGAGAACATTCTGCTGCGGAAGCAAGTAGTTCATCACGCTAAAGATCGATTTCTTAATCTCGCCCGCATACTGCGTACCCCCGATCAGCACGAGCTTCTTGGCGAAGTTCACGACGATGAACACCTCGGAATGCGTGCCGTCGATTTCGGGTATGGCATGGAAGCTCGGGACGTTGATAACGGTGAACTGCGGCTCATGTCCGGCGATTTCTTCGGGCTTAGGTTGGATGAACATGTTGCGCGCGAAAAGGTTGTGCCAAGCGGTTTCGGTGATGACGCGAATCGGCAGACGATACCGGGGATCCGCACCCGCAAAGCAGTCCTGGACGAAAACGTCGCGATTCTGCAGAAATGCCAGGAGCCGGCTATGCAGCCTATCGAATTGCTCGGGCTCCATGGGCCGATTTACGTCGCCCCACCACACCTGGTTCGCGCTGGATGGTTCCCGAACGATGAATTTGTCGCGCGGCGATCGCCCGGTGTACTGCCCCGTGCGGACGACCAATGGTCCCAGATGCGCCAGGCGCCCCTCATGCCGTCGCAGCGCCTCCTCATAGAGCTGAGGCGTAGAGAGGTTCCAGTAGACGGTGCTGACATTCTGAATGCCATGGTGTTCCAAGCCATAGCGGGGTCCGGCGACTCGCGGGGTTGAAGTTGACATGCCCTATCCTCCTAAACTGTCATCGGTGACAGAACGGTCCGATCATGCGGCTGGTGCGCGTCGTTTCGGTTATGCGATCAACCGAACAAGTCAGCGCATTTACTTACCTGCTGCACCTTGCTTGCCAATCGGATCTCTGTAAATGCCTGGTCTCATTAGGGCTATTCCATCTCTGAGGGGAGCCGAGTGCCCATCTCAAGGGCAGTGCCTTCATGCGGGCACAGGACAATAGCCGGTTTCACAACTGTCGTCACACCAGCAGTTGGGCGAGGATGATTTTGACGATCATAGCGATGGGAAGAATGCCGGCGTAGGCGATATTGGTATTTTCCGATTTCGTGAGATTGCTCGCAAACGCCAGGCAGGCCGGTTGAGTCTGCAGGCCGGAAACGAATCCGAGCATGGAGTCCGGCGGAATTTTCAGGAGCTTGTAGCCGACCAGCAAAGCGAGCAGTGTTGTGGAGAAGGTGATCAAGGCTCCGGCGGCCAGCATTTGTACTCCGTTGCTGCGCATGGTTTGAACGAAAGCGAATCCGGCTTTGGTGCCCACGCCGGCCAGAAATAGCAGCAGCCCGATCTGGCGTAGAGTCAGATTGGCGCTGATCGGCATAACCCAGGCAATGCCGCCGGTGCGCTCGATGCGGCCGAGTATCAGGGCGACAAGAAGCGGGCCGCCGGCCAATCCAAGACGTACGGTCGTTCCGCCGGGGAGCGGGATCGGCAGCATTCCAGCCATAACACCCAACACCATGCCCAGCGCGACGGAACCGAAATCGGTTTCTGCCGTGCCACGAATGGAATCTCCGAACAATTTGGACACTGTCGGAAAATTCTCGCGACGGGTGAGGACGCGGATACGATCGCCAAATTCCAGCCGCGTTTCGGGATCAGGAACAACATCCACATCCCCGCGACGGACGCGAGTGATGGTGGCGGACAGGCGGTCCAAGTTCAGCTTGCCGATCGGTCGCCCGACTACTTCTTTGTTGGACACGAAGACACGGCGGAAATCGAGTTGGGAGCGGTCTTCTTCCAAGTGCGCATCGACGGGCTCCCCAAAAATGAGGCGAGCGCGCTCGCAGGATTTATCATCCCCGACGACAACGACAACATCGCCGTCTGCGAGCACAGTCTCAGGTTGCGCCAGATCCATGCGCCCGGCGTGCTGGATCCGGCTGATTACGAAACCCGGATTCTTATGGATTTGCATGAGTTCGCGGACGGTATGTCCTGCGACTCGACTGTTGCTCAGTGCAAAATTGCGGACGTGGATCTCTGCCTGCTCCTGTGCGGGTTGAAAGTCGCGGAACCAGAACCGGCGCGCGAGTTGAAAGCACAGAAGAACACCGATCACACCCAACGGATAGCTGATGCTGTAAGCAACCACCGGGTCACCAGACAGATCGCGAATCTGGTCTTCAGAAAGATGCTGGGCGCGGGCGCGGTCGCGCAGGCGCTCGCGCACAGCCGCAAGTGCAGGAGTGTTGGTCAGCGCTCCGGTGTAGAGCCCAGCGGTGCGCGGTTTCGAAAGGTGCAGCGCAGCCCCGATTGCAGATGTCACAGCGAATGCGAAGACCAGAACGATCACACACACGACGGTGTGACGATATCCCTGCTTGCGAAAAGATCGCCAGAAAGCAGGCCCGGTTTCGATACCCATGGTATAGACAAAAATGATGAGGCCGAGACTGGAAATGACGTCGGGCAGGGAAATGTTCGGGCTAAGCGAGCCCACGGCCAGTCCGCTGAACAGAACTCCAGCGACGCCCAGGCGAAATCCGAAGAAACTGATCTGGCCGAGCAGGTATCCCAGGCCCATCACGAGAAAGAGAGTGAGAATGGGGGAATCAGCGAGAATGTGAACGAGATATGCGAGCATCGGAACGACCCCTGACAAAAGTGGCCCTAAGGACTCCTTCTTCGTCCCTGTTGAGCGACTGCTGCTTGAGCCTTGCGGATTTCGTCCTGATCACCTAGAAAATAATGCGTGATGGGCTTGAGATCTCCGTCCACCTCGTAAACCAACGGCACACCAGTTGGAATGTTGAGATCCACGATATCGTCGTCGGAGATGCTGTCCAAGTACTTGACCAGCGCCCGTAGGCTGTTGCCATGAGCCGCAATGATCACCCGAAGCCCGGACTTGACTGCCGGAGCGATGACATCATGCCAATAGGGCAGAAAGCGGACCACCGCATCCTGCAGGCACTCAGTCAACGGAATATCTTGTGGGGCGAGGTCATGGTAACGCGGGTCGCGACCGGGCCAACGCGGGTCGTCTTGTGTAAGCGCCGGAGGCTGGATGTCGTAGCTGCGGCGCCAGAGCTTGACCTGAGCATCGCCGTACTTCGCTGCTGTCTCAGCCTTATTGAGCCCTTGTAGCGCCCCATAGTGGCGCTCGTTCAGACGCCACGAGTGGCGCACCGGGATCCACATCAGGTCCATTTCGTCGAGTGCAAGCCACAACGTGCGGATAGCCCTCTTGAGCACTGATGTGAATGCCAGGTCAAAGACGCAGCCCTCCTCTTTCAGGAGAAGCCCGGCACGGTGAGCCTCGGCGATGCCCCGCTCTGACAGGTCCACATCTGTCCAACCGGTGAAACGGTTCTCCAGATTCCAGGTGCTCTCGCCGTGACGGAGCAGGACGACTTTGTGCATTTGCTCCTCCTCGCTCCTATTTTCTGTCGGCAAGCGCCGCCACGCCTGGCAGTACCCGTCCTTCCAGGAATTCCAGTGCTGCCCCGCCACCGGTCGAAACATGGGTCATCTGGTCTGCAACTCCTGCTTTCTTCACCGCGCTAGCGCTGTCGCCGCCCCCGATGACAGTGGTCGCGCCAGTGGTCCCCAACAGCTTTGCGATGGCGAATGTGCCCTCTGCGAACTTCGGAAACTCGAACACGCCCATCGGGCCGTTCCACACCACCAACCTGGCACTCTTGAGTATGTCTCCGAATAGCTTGATGCTCTTGGGCCCAATGTCCAGGATGCGCCAGCCAGCCGGCACCTTGTCCACATCCACAAGCTGGATCGACGCCTCAGGGTCGAACTTATCGGCCGCTACCGCGTCGACAGGCAACAGCATTCGATCGCCGGCCTTGGCCATAGTCGCCTTTGCCACCGCCAGTGAGCCGGTTTCCACCAGGCTGTCCTGCACGTTGTATCCTTTGGCAACCAGGAACGTGTTAGCCATGCCTCCGCCGACGAGCAACTTGTCGCAGCGGGCCAGCAAGTTGTCGATCACGGCGATCTTGTCACTCACCTTCGCTCCTCCCAGGATGGCGACGTAGGGATGCGCGGGATTGTCAGTGGCGTGGCCCAGGTACTCCAGTTCCCGCTCCATGAGGAAGCCGGAGACGCCAAGCAAGAAGCGGGCGACACCCTCCGTGGACGAGTGGGCACGGTGGGCAGAGCCGAACGCGTCGTTCACGTAGATGTCCCCTAGGCTGGCCATCTGCTTGGCCAAATCCAAATCGTTCTTCTCTTCTCCCTTGTGGAAACGCGTGTTTTCGAGCATCAGCACGTCCCCGGGCTTGAGGGCCTTCGCTACCATCTCGACCTCAGGGCCGATGCAATCGGGGGCCATCTGTACCGGCTTGCCCAACAGCTTGGCCAGCACCTCGGACGCAGCTTTCAGACTGAACTCCGGTTCGAACCCAGTCCCCTTGGGGCGGCCCAAATGGCTCATCAGGATCAGCGACGCACCTTGATTGAGAACGTACTGAATCGTTGGCAGCGCAGCCCTGATTCGCTTGTCATCAGACACGATGCCTTTGGCCATGGGCACGTTGAAGTCCACGCGCATCAGAACACGTTTGCCCTTAAGGCTAACGTCACGGACGGTCATCTTATTCATAGGGCCACCTCTGGTGCTGCTAACAGAAACTAGCAATGACAGATACCCACTCATCGATAGTAAGAGTGGGTAAGAACCTCATCTCACTTGAACGAAGGCCACGCACAGGAGTGCCATCGCAGTCCGATTAAACAGTTACGACCTCCTACTTTGCTATGTGCGCCGCCATTTCAGCTAGGCGGGTTGAGTAACCCATCTCGTTGTCATACCAGGCAGCCACGGACAGCAAATCGCCCTGAACTGCCGTTAACGGCAGGTCGACGATTGAGGAATGCGGATCGCCGACAATGCGGGAAGACGCCCATTCATCCTCAAGGATGCCCATCACGCCCTTCAGCGGTGAAACCTGGACCGCCTTGCGGAAAGCGTCGTTGACCTCTTCTACAGTCACGGGACGCTCCGTGAGCAGGTTCAGCTCCGCAATGCTGCCGGTGCGAGCGGGGACACGGTATGCCTTGCCGGTGATCTTGAGGCCCTTCCAGATGAAGGCAAGGGCACGTGCGGCGCCCGACGAAGATGGGATGATGTTCTCGGCTGCTGCCCATGAGTCGCGCCGGTCCTTCATCGGTTGGTCCGTCAGCGATTGGGTGTTCGTGTACGCATGAATGGTCGAAAACAGGCCGGACTTGATGCCAAAATTCTCAATCACGACCTTGACTACCGGGGCGAGCGCATTGGTCGTGCAACTCGCCATACTCACGATCCGATGTTTTTCCGGATCGAAAGTATCGAGGTTGATGCCGGGCAGTAATACTGCATCGCAGTCTTCTTGCTTCTTGCTCGGCGCGCTTACCAAGACGCGCTTGGCGCCTGCAGCAATATGGGTCTGAGCGCCACTACGCGTGGTGGCTCGGCCTGTGCAGTCGATTACCAGGTCGATGCCGAGTGCTTTCCAGTCCGGCAGGCCCTTGCTCGAATCGAAGTACGGAATCGCGCGACCCCCGATGATGAAGCAGTTATCTTTGGTTGTGACCTCAACCGGCCAGCGGCCATAGTTCGAGTCGACCTCGAAGAGGGCTGCCAGCGTCGGGACATCCTTGATATCGGAGATGGACACGGGGAAAAACAGATCGTTCTTCAGTGCCACCTTCATCAAAGACCGTCCGATGCGACCAAAACCATGGATTGCAATCCTTGCCATAAACATCTTCTCCTCTTCTATTTTCTTGGGCTGTCCTGAAAGCAGGCTTGTTTCATGCCAACACTCCTGCGATCATCGTCCCCGAATTCATCAGAACGTTACCTTAGTCCTGAAACCAGCAATCACTCCGGTCCCATTCTTTGAATTGGCTCCGAGGTCACGATAAATCTGCACCACTGGTTGCCATTGCAGCCAAGGCGTGACTTGCGTTCTATAGTTAACTTCAAATGCCTTCTCCGAGCCGAGTTTTCCCCTCAGCAATCCTTCGTTGGAAAACCCGTGCTGGTAGGAACCGCTGATCTGGCTGTACACAAGGCCAAACGCGATCGAATCCTTGTTCCTCTTTGGAAGCAGGCCAGTGTAGATCGCCCCACCAGCAAACTGCTTGTCGACCTTGTTGAAAGCCTCGTCGGGCGAGTAGTCGAAGCCGAAATGCACATCAAGCCCTT
>Ga0335085_10007416_pt1 | contig 17028 bp, 19 predicted proteins | sample Lox_Sample_45_FD_206712 | JGI IMG/M metagenome (GOLD analysis project Ga0335085, IMG submission 206712) | Soil microbial communities from Loxahatchee National Wildlife Refuge, Florida, United States - Lox_Sample_4.5 | ecosystem: Environmental > Terrestrial > Soil > Wetlands | place: USA...
GCGTGCTCAAGGTCCGACGGAGAGATCGAAAGGTGCGCAGGAAATTTTAATGTGATCGATTCGTCGATGATGACCAGATCGGGACTGGGTGCGGGACAGACTTCCAAAGTCGCATAGTCGTGCGCCGTGATGAAGAGACCTTTGTTAAGGCTCTTCAGGCGCTCTTGCTCAAGGTACGCGCAGCCCTCGCGGAACGGGCAGTCCGCGCACAGTTTGTTTTTGACGGACAGGCCCGAGCGTCCGACCAGTTCCGCGAGACGCCAGCGGACGCACATCTTCTCGCCTGCACGCCCCGGATTCGGCGCCGATCGTCCTCGCACAACATATTCCTGCGGCGACTCTGGTCCTTTGAGGCGGGCGTACTCTGCAGCCTGCTCCTCGGCGCGTTTGAGGGTTGGCACCAGCAACCAATAGTTCCTGAAACACGTTTCATTAGCGATTGCCTCGGCGGCGGCTCTAGATTTTCCGCCTCCGGCGATTCCTTTGATAAAGGTCGAGGGCGGTTCTATGGCCGCGACCCATTTTCGGATAGCTGATCGCTGGAGCGCGAGCGTTGCGGCGTCACCGTCCGATTTCACTTTCCTACAGCCGTGAGGAAACGCGACGACCCCTCTAAACAACCAAGGTGCGGAAGGCGGTTTCCAATCGGAATGCGGCGTCAGCGCGCGTCCGCGTCCAATCCGAGCCATTTGCGAAGCGCCGAAATCGGGATGAGCACGCGGCCCCCCACCTTGCGCGCACGCAACCTGCCGCGCGCGATTTCCAAGCGCAAAAACGCTGCTGACACACCGACGGAATTTGCCGCTTCTGCGATCCCAAGGGCGAGGCGCTCCTTTTCCATTACCTGCGTGTGCATAACACCTATACCTCTCAGTTGCGTTCTATATTTAAGGACGGTAATCTATTGGACTCAGGTACGCCAGTGATAAACTCATCATTCGGGGTCACACTGGTTTGCATACCCGGAGACCATAGGTGTTACATGAGGCGCCTGCCAATCTGAGTCACTTCATTGAGTTGGCAAACTCCTATCTACCCGACCTCGACGATCGTGGGAGGCCGTCTGCGTACAGCAAGGTAAGCGAGCGCCGGATCGTTCGTCGCTACCAAAAAACCATGGAACGTTTTAGACACAGCCCTCGCCTTCTGCTCACACTGCCGCTGTTCCCCGGGACGCGGCATCCCGGCGTCACAACAGCGTCAAGCATTTGGGAGATGCACGAAGTCATCAGAGGCTCGCTCAGAAAGGTCGCTAGAGCGGCCGCCGAACTGCCAAAAGAAGGGACACGGATTCAATTGCACGACCCCGTGATGCCGTGGACGCAAATAAGACTCTCGGGTTCGGGGAGGATTGAACTCAGCGATCCAGATCCGCTTACTAAAATATGGACCGACCTTCTTCAGTCGTTGAATGGGTGTGACGCTAAACGCATAAGAATTTGCCCGATATGCGACAAACTCTACTGGGCCGCACGGATAACTCGCTCCGCCTGTTCGAAGGAATGTAACAACACCAGACGGCAGCGAAAGCTCAGACACAATCTTTCATTGCGTAAGCGTGCAGAGATCGCACTCCGGCGGCGTACCGGGTCCGCAGCAGGCTGACTAATGCCGAAACTTTCGCGACTGATCCTTCTGTTTGGCACAAAGCATTTGAACTTCAGACGATAAGGAGAGACCCCGTGAGCAGAGTATTTAAACGTGATGGCGACTGGTGGATCGATTTCAAGGATGCGCGCGGGGTTCGTCACCGGAAGAAAGTCGGTCCGAACAGGAGAGTCGCCAAAGAGGTGCTCGACGGCGTCCTCGGTAATGTGGCGCGGCGTCAACACCTCGGCATCATCGATGATTCGGCCATCAGCTTCGCCGACTTCGCTGATGTCTGGCGGCAGCGGGTCGCGCCGAAGCTGAAGCCTCGCTCTCGTGAGCGTTGGTTCGGCATACTGGAGAAATACCTGAAGCCCGCTTTTCCCGGTGCGCTCCGCACCGTTGGTGTTGCCAACGCGGAGCAATATGTGAGTCACCGCCTCGAAGCTGGCGCCGCGCCGGCGACGATAAACCGCGAGGTTACGGTTTTGAAGCATATGCTCAAGCGGGCCGTGGAATGGGAGCGTCTCGGCCGCGATCCGCTCGGAACGCTGAAGCCGCTCAGGGAACCACCCGGCCGCACCCGCTTTCTCAGTCCCGAGGAAATCAAACGCCTGCTCGGTGCCTGCCTGTTCGACGATGCCCGCTCGGAATTGGTGCGCGGGTATCTCCGCGCCTTCATACTGGTGGCGCTCAACACCGGGATGCGCCGCAATGAGATCCTAAGTCTCACCCACCGTTGCGTCGATTGGACAAACCGTTTCGTTACGCTGGCCGACACCAAGAACGGCGAGGCGCGCCACGTTTATCTGAACGATGCCGCTCTCGACGCGCTACGCTCGCTCCCAGCCAAGCTAGGCGACGACCGCTTCTTTCCCTTCCGGCCGTGGCAAATGACGATGGCTGTCCGCCGCGCCGCGAAGCGGGCGGGTATCGAGAATTTCAGGCTCCATGACGCGCGGCACACCTTCGCGTCATATCAGGCGATGGCCGGCATGCAGCAGCGCGGCCTACAGGCGCTCCTCGGACACAAAGACAACCGCATGACGATGCGCTATTCGCATCTGTCCGACGCCTACCTGAAGGCCGCCGTCAACGGCGTCAATCTCGGCAGTTCGAGCATCGAAAATGGCACCTATTTGGCACCGGGCGGTTCCGCCGCTAATGCGTAGTCCGCGAAGTTATTGATTTGATTGGCGTCCCCGACGGGATTTGAACCCGTGTTACCGACGTGAAAGGCCGGTGTCCTAGGCCGAGCTAGACGACGGGGACATGTGAACCGATGCTGAAGCGGCCGGGCCGGGCGCGCCGGCCGTCCGCCGAAGCTATCAGAGCCAAGAGAAACGGAGCAAGTGGCCGCAAGAAGCGCAGCGAGCGAGCATCGACGCCGCAGGAAACCGGGCAGGCAGGCCAGCCGCGCGACGCGGCCGAGCCGATGCAGCGGAGGATGTCAGGTTTCGAAAGGACTGTCAGACTTCGAACGGAATCACCGCATTCTTCAGCAGGCCACGGCCCGCGCGCGAACGGCGCGCGCGAATCGCGTCGATTAGCTCGCGCTCGCTGCGCACGGGTTCGGGAAATAGCGTCGTCACGCATCCGATCGATCCTGCCGAATGGGAATCGCTGCCGGCCACGACCGCCAGTCCCAGGTGCTGCGCGACCTTGAGCGCAAAGAGATTTTCCTCTTCCGAGCAGGCGCCATTGAGCGCCTCGACTGCATCCACCATGCGGAAAATCTCGAGCCTGGCCGCGCGATCGGGATGCGAAGGGTCGATCGGCTCGTGGTCGGAGTTCATGAACGACATCCGCGCATCGAGCCGATAGCGAAAGGGATGATTCGCGATCAGAATGGCGCCGTGCTTGTCGGCCGCGCGGCGCAGCTCGGAAAGCTTGTAGATTCCGCCGAGGTAGCTGTCGAACCCAAACACCCCGACGTGCCCCATGTCGGTCGTCACTTCCATCCCGCGCAGCACGACCACACCGGCCGCGCGCGCCGCCTCGTCAAGCTCCGCCAGCGGCCACATCGTGTCGTGCTCAGTGATGCAGACGGCGCCGATGCCGATGGCGCGGGCGCGCTCGACCAGGTCGCGCGGCGAGAGATTTGAATCCGCGCTGCCGCGATTGGTGTGCAGATGGACGTCGACGGTGAAGTACGATCCGGCCTGGTTCCCGTTCGCGCCGATACTCATGCAGCCGTCAACCCGATCGCCCGATCCATTCGCCTCTGCCCCTGTGTGCCGAGCTGTCCGCCGGCTTATTTGGGCGGCTGCGCGGCCAGCGTGACCTTCTTCATCCTGTCGCCGACCTGGATCTTGTCGACCACCGCCATCCCTTCAATCACGCCGCCGAAGATCGTGTATTGTCCGTCGAGGCCGGGCTGCGGCTCGACACAGATGTAGAACTGGCTGCCGCTGGACTTGCGATCAGGATTGACCGCATCGCCGAGGCGCGCTGTCGCGACCGATCCGCGCAGATGCTTTTCGGCCGGGCTGATCTCGGCCGGAACGTCGTAGCCGGGGCCGCCGCTGCCGTCACCCTTGGGGTCGCCGCCCTGGACGACGAAGCCGGGGACCACGCGATGAAAGGTGAGGCCGTTGTAGAAACCCTTCTTGGTCAGGGTCTCGAAGTTTTCAACCGTCTTGGGCGCGACGGCAGGATATAGCTCGATCACGATGACGCCGCGGTCGGTGTCGATGATTGCGTAATGGCCGGTGTTGCGCACGGGCAGTCCATCCATGTCCGCGGCCATGCAGGTCGCCGCGGTCAGCATCGCCGCAGCCAACACGAGGCCGGTTGATTTGATAAGCCTTCCGATCGTCACTCCCATCATCATCCTCTGTCTCTCCTGTCTCTGCAGCCTCTCCTCTCTCTCCCGCATCCGCCGGCGATTCAAGCTAGCGTCCGAGGAAGTCCGCCACCGCCTTGGCCGCCGCGGCCGGCTGCTCGATCGGCAGCATGTGCGAAGCCTTGTCAATAAGCTCGATCTTCGCGCCCTTGATCAACCTGACGAATTCGTGAGCGTAGGCGGCAGGCACCAGGTGATCCTGCTTGCCCCACAGCACCAGGGTCGGGGCGCTCACTCGATGGATGCGCTTGCGCAAGCCCTTGTCGGGGAGCGGCCAGCAGAACTTGCCGGTGCATCCGAGCGCCCAGTGGATGCGGACCACGGCCTCGGCATCGGCCGGGTTGGGCACGAAAGTGCCGATCGCGGGGTCGTTCGGATTGGCGAAGATCATCGGTATCAGTTCGGTGATCGGCGTCACCATGTAGTTGCGGATCGGCGACTCGTCGAGCCAAAGGCCCAGCGAATCGATCAGCACGAGCTTTCCGATGCGCCTGGGAAAATTCGCGGCGATGTCGCCCGCCACCATCCCGCCGAACGAATGTCCGACCAGCGCCGGCTTGTCGAGTCCGAGCTTGTCGAACATCTCGTCGTAAAAGAGCGCGAGGTCCCACATGTCGTCGAGCGCCCGATGCGACTCGGGTTCGCTCGCGCCGGTGCCGGGATGGCTCGGGGCGTAAACAGTAAAGTCCTTGGCGAGCACGTCGTGAAAGGGAGTCCATTGCGGACCCCATCCGCCGTGCAGAAAAACCAGCGCCGGGCCCGAGCCCGCGACCCTCACGTGCGCCTTTATCTTGTCGTCCCAAACGCTGACGGTGCGTTCCTGTACTCCGGCCATGACTGTCTCCCGCCCTCTTCCTTCATTTCCCGAAGGTATATCTTGAGAGGCCGGCGCCGGCTCGCTGAGCCGGCGCCGGAGTAATCTTTCGGTTGCGTGACCCGCGCGGACTACTTCGCCGCGCGCTCGACCGCGGGATGTGCGGCGCCCGAACGCACAGCCGCCGGCTTCTTGTCCTGCAGCGTCTCGGGCCACCATCGGTTCTCCCATTCGTCGTCCCACATGTCGCGGAAGTGCGGCTTCACCTCGCGCGCGAACATGTCGATGTTCTGAAGCGTCAGCTCGTGCGGCATCGAGCCGATCTGCAGGAGGACCATCAAATTGCCCACGCGGAGCTTTTTCACCGCGGCCTTGAGCTGGTCGATCACCGACTTTGGGCTGCCGCCGATCACGAACTGGTTCTCAACGAAATCCTTGTACTTCCAGTTCGGCACTTTCGCCATCAGGTCGATCTGCATCGGATACAGATTCTTGACGCTGTTGACGAGGCTGCGATGGTCCTGATTGCCGGGCACGGCCTGGTAATCCCACAGGATGTGGAGGCACTTGTCGTAGAAATAGCGGATGTGTGGGTAGTACAGTTCTTCGGCCTTGGCGTCGCTTTCGGCCACCACCACGAGCTGCAGGAAGCCGGCGCGATATGGGTTGGCGTCGAGGTTGCTCTTGGCGACGAACTCCCAGAAACCGTCCATCACGCGCTTGCCGAGATTATTGCCGTAGTAGCTCAGGAAGCAGTAGCAGTGGTCATGTTTGGCGGTGAAGTCCCAGGTGCTGAGACTCCCGCTGCCGGGAATCCATACGGGCGGATGCGGCCGCTGCAGCGGACGCGGCCACAGGTTGACCATCGGCAATTTGAAGTACTTGCCGTTCCAGGCGAAGATTTCCTTCGCCTGCCACGCCTTCATGATGAGATCGTGCGCCTCGTAATAACGCTCGCGATGCTCCATCGGCGTGATGCCATAGCAGAGATTCGCGTCCATCGGCGTGCCGAGCGGCATCCCTGCGACCAGGCGGCCGCCGCTGATACAGTCGAGCATCGCGTATTCCTCGGCCACGCGGACCGGTGGAATCGTGGTCGGGAGCGTCGCGCCCATCTGCACCAGCGCGACGTTGAGTCCGTTGGTTGCGCGCGCGAGCGCTGAGCCCATTAGATTGGGCGAAGGCATGAAGCCGTAGGCGTTCTGATGGTGCTCATTGACGCAAATCCCATCCATTCCGGCCTTGGCGCCATACGTGAGTTCGTCGAGCGTCCAGTTGTAGTACTTGGCAATCTTTGAGGTGTCGGCAAGCTCGTGATACGGCGGGTCGACCCACACCGAGTGATAACGCTTTTCAAAATCCGCCGGCAGTTCGCGGTACGGCATCAGATGAAACATCGAGATTTTCATTGTGTCCCCTAAGCCTCCTTGGCCGCCGGATACCGTTCGGCACCGCGGCACGCAGCGGGCGGCCCGCTCTTCTGACTATTAGTTGCTCTGTCCCGGCGACGCAACCGCGCTAGCGGCATTCCGACCGACCCGCGACCTGCGGGCGGCCTGTCGATGCCACGCTGCAGCGCTCTTACGGTGGCGTCGCGAACGACCATCGGTACTCCTCGCCGTTGACCGTCATCGCGACCGTGTAGCTCGCGCCCTTCTCCAGCGGGGCGCGCGGGATCAGAACGACCGCGCCGAACGCGCGCATCAGATCGCGCGCGCGCTGCTGCGCGCCAGGCTCCGGATTGACGTAGCTTGAAGCGTCGAAACCGCAGGCCTCCAACTCGCCCGGCGCCGCACCCTCGCGAACGAGCCGGTAGGCGCCCAGTTTCGCGTCGACATCGGCGCCGACCTCGAGCGTGATTGCGATGCCGGCGGGACGCACGTAGCCGGGACATCCGGTGAGCGGGTCAGGCCATTCCGAGTCGAGCGAAAGTATTCCGATCGTCGCGCCGGACGGCGGAAATTCGAGCGGATGAGCGAAGGGCACCGGATGCTCCGGCGCCCGCTTGCGATCGCTCAAGGTGTCGAGCCCTGCCGCGCAGACGGAAGCCTCGCAGTATCGTCCGAACCCGCTTCGCTGCAGGTACGGGTTGATTAGGCTAAGCCGGTGAAACGGAATTCCGGCCCATCCGTCGATAGACCATCCCTCGGAACCCCAAGGCAACTCGGCCGGCGAATCGGGGGAATCCGACAACGCCGCCCCCGGCGGCGCTTCTCTTGCAGCCTGCCAGTATGACACGTCGCTGGACTTCCCCGCCTTCGCTCCCGCGTCGGTGTACCAGGGGCTTGACGAATCTTCTTCGTGAGCTTCGCCGCCAAGGCTGCCGTGCCGTATGCCCTCGGCGTACGTCTTCACCAGGTAGCGCGCGTGCATCGCGTCGGCCTCGCTGAGCGCCGGGTCCTGGCCCACCGGCGGCAAGCGCTCGAGCGAGCGATAGTGGTTAAGACGCGCGAGCCACACGGGCGGAGCAGTTTCGCCGCCGCCGGCCGCGCCCGCCTCGCGGGCGACGCTGGCGGCAGAGCCAGGCAGCGGGGCGGAGGGGACGGGGGCGGGTGGCGCCCCCGGGCCCCCCCCCCCCCCCCCCCCGGGGGGGACCGGGCCCCCCGACGCGGGGGGGGGGCGCTCGCCCCCGCGGGGGGGGGGGGGGGCGCGGCGCCGCTCGCCCCCCCCGCCCCCCCCCCCCCGCCGACACGGTGCTCGACGTGCAGCACGTACGCGGTCAGTGCGAAGCCGCCGCTCGCGAACAGCAGCAAGGTTGCGACGGCGCGCGCGCCGCGCGATGCGCGGCGCCGGGCCGGCGCTACGCTCCTGGCGCGCCTGGCGCCGACCTGGGACAGGTCGTCGCCGGGCGCGACGCAGGCGAAGCGCGCGTCGCCGAAACGCAGTTCGTCGCCGCGCTCGACGGGCGTCGGCCCGGTCACGCGGCGGCCGTTGAGATAGGTCCCGTTGGTCGAACCAAGATCCACAACGCGCCACCGGCCCCATCGCCGCTCCAGCGCCGCGTGCCGGCGCGAGGCCGTCGACTCTTTCAGGATCAGGTCGTTGTCGGCGGCCGCGCCGACCGTGATCCGCCGCCGGCCGAGCTCGCACATCTGCGGCGAGGCCGCTCCGAGTGCGATCAGCCGCAGCAAGTGGGATTGGCTCGGAGACTTGGATCCGGACACGTCCGCGCGGCTTCGCCTGTCCTTAGAACTTCCAGTAGCTCGCGAGGAAATAGTGCGCGCGTTCGATTATTGGAATCACACGCGTGCCGTCGGCGGCTGGCGCGATCGGCTCGTCGGCTCCACGGCCCAACTCGTCGATCACGCTGCGTCCCGAATCGACCAGCGCCTGCAGATCGTAACCACCCTCCAACGCGACGGCCATCCGTCCGCCGCAGCACTCGGCGGCCATCCGCTTCGCCCGCCGCGCAAGGGCGGCGAAGCCGCCCTCGGTAACTCGCATCCCGCCCAGCGGATCCCGAAAGTGCGCGTCGAAGCCCGACGACACGAGGATGAACTCCGGACGGAATTGCCGGACGACCGGAGCCAGCAGATCGTCGAAGACGCGCAGGTACTCGTTGTCGCCGAACGTCGCCGGCATCGGCGCATTGACCGTGTATCCGGCGCCGGCGCCGTAGCCGGTTTCGTCCAGTGCGCCGGTCCCCGGGTAGAAAGGGTACTGATGAGTGGAGAAGTAGAGCACCTCGGGCGAATCGTAAAAGATGTCCTGGATGCCGTTGCCGTGGTGGACGTCCCAATCGATCACCAGCACGCGCTTGAGACCGCGGCGGCGAATCAGGTAGCGCGCCGCGATCGCCACGTTGTTGAACAGGCAAAATCCCATCGCGCGCGCGGCGAGCGCGTGATGGCCCGGCGGACGGACGATCGCAAAGGCGTTGTCCGCCGCTCCGTCCATCACCGCCTCGACCGCCGTCAGCACGCCGCCCGCCGCCAGCAGCGCGGTCTGACAGGAGTCGGGCGAGGTGTGCGTGTCCGGGTCGAAGTCGTAGCGCGGCATCGAGGCGCTCCGCTTGACCTCGGCGACGTAGGCCGGGTCATGGCACAGTTCGATCTCCTCGGTGGTCGCCTCGCGCGGGCTAATCGCAAGTAACGCGTCACGATTCAGCCGGCTGGCCATCTCGATCATCACCGCCGCGCGTTCAGGGCGTTCCGGATGGCTTCGGCCGGCGAAATGCTTCAAAAAACGGCGGTCGCTGATCAATGCGGTCCTGAGCATCGTTGACACCCTGAACTTCGATAACGATCATAAATCAGACCGTGCGGCCTCGCGCTATGGGGCCTGGCGTCGGCGGACGGAAACCTTTTGGGAATAGTTGAAATACTCCTGTTCCTGGTAATCGCCCTGATCGTTATCCCGCCGGATGACCTGCCGCAGGTGATGCGCACCGTGGGCAAGGTGATGCGCGAGTTGCGGCTCGCGAGCAACACCGTGATGCGCGAAATCTCCGGCGCGATAGGCGATGACTCGCCATTCAATATACTGCCGCCGCGCTTCGACGATCCGCATCCACCGACGCCCCCTGCGACGCCGACGCCCCCCGCGCCGGCCTTCCTGGCTCCAGAGCCCAAGTCGGAGGCGCCCGTTGAAAGCGCTCCCGGCGCCGAGCTTCAGCCTCCCACCGAGCATCAGGCGACCATGGCTCGGACGCCGGCCGAAGTGCAAGCGCCAAGCGAGCAACCGTCGTCCGCTGAACCGAGCGGGCCCAAGGCGCCTGTCCCGGAGTCGCCGGACGATCCGGACGACAAACTTTAAGCCGCCATAACTCGCACCGCGTTACGTGGCCAACCAGGAGTTTTCCGCCGCCAATCCTCCCGCCGTGACGGAGGAGGTCCGCATGCCGTTGCTCGAGCACGTGCGCGAGTTGCGTGCACGGCTGGTGCGAGCGGTGATCGCGGTGGCGGTGGGATGCGCGCTCTCGTACATTTTCGCCGACCATCTTTTCGCCTGGCTGACTTTGCCGCTGCGCGAGGTCGGCCAGGGCAAACTGCTGCTGATCGGCACGGGCGTGGGCGAGGCTTTTTTCACCAAGATCAAGGTTGCGCTGGTTGCGGGCGTTTTTGTGGCGAGCCCCGCGATCTTTTACGAAGTATGGAAATTCATCGCCCCCGGCCTTTATGTGTCTGAACGGCGGATGGCGCTGCCGTTCGTCGTAAGCTCGAGCCTGTTCTTCGCGCTCGGCGGCTACTTCTGCTGGGCGGTGGTGTTCAAGATCGGCTACGCATTTTTCATCGCCCAGTATGCCTCGATCGGCGTAACGCCGACGATCCGGATCAGCGAATACCTCGCCTTTTCGGCCAAGCTGATGCTGGCCTTCGGACTGACCTTTGAAATGCCGATTTTCTCGGTGTTCCTGACGCGGCTCGGACTCATCGACTACCGCATGATGCTGCAATATTTCCGCTACGCGGTGCTCGGCATCTTCGTGGTCTCGGCTGCGCTGACCCCGCCCGACATGGTTTCGATTTTCCTGCTCGCGATTCCGCTGCTGCTGCTTTATGGATTGAGCGTGGGCGTTTCCTATATGTTCCGTTCGCCGGCGCCGCTGAGCGAACCGGCAGCCGAACCTCCCGCCACGCTGTAAGCGCCGCCCCCGCGCGTCCACGGAAAGGAGAGCGACCCGATGGCCACAATCGTCAACGACCCACGCGCTTCGGGAGCCCCGGGAATCGAGCCGCGCTGGACCCACAGCGCCAAGGATGTCGTCGGCACGGCGTATTCGACCGCGAGCCCGGTCTGGTTCACCGCTTCGGGCGGGGTGCTCAGCGAGGTTTACTTTCCCACGATCGATCGGCCGCAAATCCGCGATTTGCAGTACCTGGTGACCGACGGCAAGACCTTTTTCCACGACGTCCATCGCGACCAGGACTCTTCGATCGAATACCTTACCGAGCGCGGTCTCGGCGTGCGCATCACCAATGCCGACCGCGACGGCCGCTACCGCGTGGTGATGGAGGTCATCAGCGACCCGCATCAGCCGTGCGTGCTGCTGGACACCCGGCTGGAGGGCGACGCCGACCTGCTGCGCCGCCTGCGCCTGTTCGTGCTGCTCTCGCCGCATCTGAACGTCGGCGGATGGGGCAACAGCGCCAACGTCGCGCGGATGGCCGGGTACGAATTTCTGACCGCGCATAAGGACGGCACCTGGCTCGCCCTGGGAGCCAACGTACCTTTCGCGCACCGTTCGTGCGGCTACGTCGGCAAGACCGACGGATGGCAGGACCTCAGTCAGAATTTCAAGCTCGACTGGGAGTTCGCCTCAGCCCCTGATGGCAACGTCGCGCTGACCGCCGAGATCGATCTGCCCGAGGACCGCCACTTCACCCTCGGCCTCGCCTTCGGCAACAGCCTGCATCGCGCGGTGACCTGCCTCTACCAGTCGCTCGGCGTGCCCTTCGCGCAGCATTCGGCGCGCTTCATTGAGCAATGGAGCCGCGCCTGCGTGCATATGTACCCGCTGGAGCAATGGACCGGCGACGGCGGCCATCTCTGCCACCGAAGCCGCGAATTGCTGCTCGCCCATGAGGACAAGCGCTTCCCCGGCGCGCTAATCGCTTCGTTGAGCATCCCCTGGGGCGAGGTCAAAGGGGACGAAGACCTTGGCGGCTACCATCTGGTATGGACGCGCGACATGGTCAACAGCGCGACCGGATTGCTGGCGGGCGGCGACCTAGCCACGCCGCTGCGCGCGCTCATCTACCTCGCCTGCTCGCAGCGCCCTGACGGCGGGTTTCCGCAAAATTTCTGGATCGACGGCACGCCCTACTGGTCGGGCATCCAACTCGACGAGGTCGCCTTTCCGATCATGCTGGCGTACCGGTTGGCGCAAAGCGGCGCCGCGATGGGCGCGTTCGATCCCTATCCGATGGTGCTGGCGGCGGCCCGCTACCTGATTTACGAAGGCCCGATCACGCCGCAGGAGCGATGGGAGGAGAACAGCGGCTACTCGCCTTCGACGCTGGCGAGCAATATCGCGGCCCTGGTATGCGCGGCGCACCTGGCCAAAGAACGCGGCGACGCGGCGACCGCCGAGTTCCTGCTGGATTACGCCGACTTTCTCGAATCCCACATCGAACGCTGGACCGTCACCGGACAGGGCTTCATCGTGCCCGGGATCAAGCGCCACTATGTCCGCATCAACCCCGCCGACCCTGCAGCGGGCACGTCGAATGAAGATCCCGACCACGCAATGGTTACGATCCATAACCGCGCGCCCGGCGAGCCCTACCAGTTTCCCGCGGCCGAAATCGTCGACGCGGGTTTCCTCGAACTCGTGCGTTACGGCATCCGCCGCCCCGGCGGTCCGCTGATCGAGGATTCGCTGCGCGTGATCGATGCGGTACTCAAGACCAGTTTCCCGGCCGGACCCTGCTGGAGGCGTTACACTCACGACGGCTACGGCCAGCGCGACGACGGCGGACCGTTCGACGGATGGGGCGTCGGCCGGCCGTGGCCGCTCCTGACCGGCGAGCGCGGCCATTATGAGCTCGCCGCCGGCCGCGACGTCAGCCCGTATCTCCGCGCGATCGAAAACTTCGCCACCGCGGCGACGCGGCTCCTGCCTGAGCAGATCTGGGACCGGCCGGATCTGCCGGCAGCGCTGATGTATTTCGGCAAACCCACGGGAGCGGCGATGCCGCTCATGTGGGCGCATGCGGAATATCTCAAGCTCCTGCGGTCAGCCGCCGACGGCGTCGTCTTCGACCTGATACCGGAAGTCGCCGAGCGTTATCGCGCCGGCAAGCCGCGGGCGGCGATCGAGGTCTGGAAACGCAACCGGCAGATCCAATCCGTGGCGCCGCCGTGCAGACTGCGTGTACAGTGCGACGAACCATTCATGCTGCACTGGACTAAGGACGAGTGGCATCACGCTCACGACAGCCATTCGCAACACACCGCGGTCGGCCTCGATTTCGTCGATATCGACATCACCGCGTCCGACCGCGCGCCCGTGCGCTTTACGTTTTACTGGGAATCCCGGCAAAAGTGGGAAGGCCGCGACTACGCGGTCGAACTGCAGGGAGGATAGCGGAGGCCGGCCGTCAGGCGCCGATGCGGCGGATCGAAAAGGCCGCGCTCAGCGAGTCGAGCAGCGCGTCCACTTCGGCCACCGAGGCATCGTCGAAGTACAGCCGCAGATAGTGATGACGGGGATCCTCGGTGCGCAGCGTCGCAAGGTTGTCGTATGACTCGATGATCGCCTTGAAGCGCGCGATCGCGGCCGGCTCTATCGCCAGCAGCAGGGTTTGAAATGATTGCGGGGAATTCATGTCCCATCGCGACGGTCCGTCGCTGCGCCGGCTGCGCCGTCAGCGACGAACCTCAGCTGACCATGGTCTCGTGGTTCCGGTGGGTGCTATAAACCGAGATGACACCCACACCAGTGGCCGGCCATGATACGTAAGTTCCCAGAGTTTCCCGCTGAATAGCAGTTTTGCGCCCAATTGCCAATTACGCCTTTCAGTTTCCTATTAACGAAACCCGTTTGATTCGCCACAATGCCCGCTATCAATTAGCTACATGGCCCTCGCGCGGTTAATCCTCGTCACCGGCAAGGGCGGCACGGGCAAGAGCGCGGTCGCCGCCGCCCTCGCGCTTTGGCTCGCGCGCCGGCGGCCCACGACGCTGGTCGATCTTGACCAGCGGATGTGGGCGGCGCGGATGCTCGGGATCGTGCCGCGCGATCACTCCGCTGTCCATGCCTCACCGCGCGACGGCGCGGAAGCGCCCGTCGACCTCGAAACCATCTCGCTCAGCGCCGCCACCGAACTCGAGGCCTTCATCGAGCGACTGGTGCCGATGAAGGCGATCGCGCGCCGGATGCTGCGAAGCCGCACCTTCGGCTACGTGACCGCCGCACTGCCGGGGCTGGAAGCGTTCCTGATGCTCGAGCGGCTCCGGCTGATTGCCGGGCGCGCGGCGCTGGAGGATCGCTACGCGGTGGTGGACGCTCCGGCCACGGGTAGTGCGCTGGAACTGCTCGCGGTGCCGGGAGCGCTCAAGCAAATCGCGCCGCTCGGAACGCTCAACCGCCTTGCCGCCAACGTCGAGAGCTTCATCGCCGACGCGGCGCGTTTTTCGGTGATGCTCACGCTGACACCGCAGGAGATGGCGCTGCGCGAAGCGCTCGAGGCATCCGACGTGCTTCGCGGCCGGCTCGGCGTAAACGTCGCCGCAGCGGCGCTCAATTGCGTGCCGTCCGCGCTGTTCACGCTGAGCGACCTGGAGGCGCTGGGCGCGCCGGGCGCGGACCCGGGATACGCGCGCCTTGCGCAATGGCGCGACGGCGCGGGGCGTTTCGCGGCGCGCGCGCGCCGCGAAGCGTCCCGCGCCGGCCTCAGCGTGGTCGAACTGCCGATGCTGTTCAGCCCGGCCCTGGGCCGGGCTGAACTGGAGGAGCTGAGCCGCGCCTTCGACGCGGCGATGTTCGCGGCTGCGCCGCGAACATTCGCGCGTCAACCGCAAGCACCGACCCGCGCGCTCAAACTCGCCGCGCGGCGGGCGAAACGCGCCCGGCCGACAAAGCCTCCGGCGAAATCCCCGACGAAATCCCGATGACCGCCGCGCACGCCCCGCACGGGCTGCTCAAGAACCGTTTGCTCGTCTGCCTTGGCCCCGGCGGCGTCGGCAAGACCACGATCAGCGCCACGCTCGCGCTCTCAGCCGCGATTGTGGGGCGGCGGGTCGACGTGATGACCGTCGACCCAGCACCCCGTTTGCTCGACGCGCTGGGGCTCGGCGGCGTGAACGCCGCCGAGCCCCACGAGGTCGCGCTCGACGACCTCGCGCTCGACGGAATCCACGATACGGGGATGACCGACGACGCGGCGGGCGGCTTGGCCGGCGCGGGCGTTGCCGCGCGCAGGCGCCCGGCGCGCCGCGCCGGGCGCCTGCGCGCGCTCCGCATGGACCCCAAGCGCACGTTCGACGGTATCATCGCCCGCCACGCGCCCTCGCCCGCCGCCGCCGACGCGATCATGCAGAACCGCATCTATCGCAATCTCTCGCAGGCGCTGGCTGGCGTGGGGGATTACATGGCGATGGAACGGCTGCTCGAATTGAGCGAGGAGCCGGCGACTGACCTGGTGGTGCTCGACACGCCGCCCGCGCGTGAGGCGCTGGACTTTCTCGACGCGCCCCGCCGCCTCCTCGAGCTGCTCAATTCGCGCGCGGTGACGCTGCTCGGGGGCGGGATGCGCCGCGGCTTCAGCGTCGTTGACCTCGCCGCTCGCGCCGTGCTCTCCGCTTTCGACCGCTTGACCGGGCTGCATATGCTGGGCGACGTGCAAGCCTTCGTGCGGAGCTTCGACGGGATGTATGCCGGATTCGCCGAGCGCGCCGCGCGCGCCCAGCGATTGCTCGTCGCCCCGGACACCGCGGTGGTGGTGGTCACAACCGCCGAGCCGGAGCGCATCGCACAGGCGCACGAATTTCTTGCGGCGCTGCGCGCGGCCGAGATCGAGCCGCGCGCGGTCATCGTCAACCGGACGTTGCCCCCGATTGTGCCGCATGAGCAGATCGCGCGGGCGCCGCTTGAACCCGCGCTCAAACGCAAACTCGCTCGCGCGGCCGCCGAGTTCGCCGCGCTCAAGCAGCGCGAAACGGCCGCGATCGCGTCCCTGCGCGCCGGCGAGTCGCCGGACCTCGAGCTCGTCGCGGCGCCCGATCTTGGACGAGAGCCGGCCGACCTTGCCGACCTCGCGCGGCTCGGGCAGAGCTTCGAGATCGCGTGAATGTGCCGGAGGCGGATTCGGCTAGTCGGAGCTAATGCCGCCGCGGCCCTTGCGCCGGCGCCGCACGGGACGCTGTCCCGAAGTCGAGCCCTCAGGCGGGACCGGACGGACGGGCCGGATCTCCGAATCGGAATGACCACGGCGCGAGGCCGCCATCTCCTCCGCGGACAGCATCCGGTCGATCTTGATGCTAAGGTTGACCAGTTGGCTCGATAGCGTGTCGAGCCGAGACTTGAGTTCGCGGATGTCGCGCTTGGACGGGATGTTGACGAAATCCAAAACCGTCTCGACGTTGCGGTCGAAGACGTGCTTGTTGGCCATCAAACGCTCTCCCGCGCGGCCCAGGCTCTTGCGCATCCGTTCGTTGGCCATCAGCTCGCCCATCACGCTCCCCAACCCTTCCTCGCTCATCTGGCGCAGCTTGGAAATGATATTTTCAGCGTCGCGGCGTGCCATTCCTAAACACTATAGCCCCGCCGACCAGCGCCGCAAACCATATGCGAGCCGCAACCACGATGATGCGGCTGTGCGGTACAAGCGATCGACGAGAGCGCTCGAGCTGGTGTGCATGTAATCCGATGTGGGCGATCGCATCCATCCTCAACGTAACCTCGGGCTTCGCCCTGATGCGCTATCGCGGGGGGCCGGCCGAGATTATCGCGACCTCGTTGATTATCGACGCGGCGCTCGCGCCGCTCACCGCAACGATCGCCGCGCGGCGTGGCCGCTCGCGGGTGGCATGGTCGCTGCTCGGCTTGGGGTTCGGAATGTGGGCGCTTGTGGCGACCCTGATGCTGCGTCCGCGAGTTGCGGTCGCGCCGCCGCCTACTTCTGATGCCGCCTGAGGAACGCCAGCACCCGCGCGTAAACTTCGCTCTCCGCGTGGGTGCCGCAAATCACGTCCAGGTGGCCCCATCCGTCGAGCCGCTTGACCGTGACGTCGGCGCTGCCGGTCGCCGCGGCGGATTCCGCCACCATCGCCGGCCACTTGGCGGAAATGTTCGTGCTGGCGAATGCGATCACGGGAATCTTTGAAGCTTTGAGCCGAG
>Ga0335085_10007417_pt1 | contig 17027 bp, 13 predicted proteins | sample Lox_Sample_45_FD_206712 | JGI IMG/M metagenome (GOLD analysis project Ga0335085, IMG submission 206712) | Soil microbial communities from Loxahatchee National Wildlife Refuge, Florida, United States - Lox_Sample_4.5 | ecosystem: Environmental > Terrestrial > Soil > Wetlands | place: USA...
CCACCTGCGATTCCGTGAGCCCCGTGTGTTCGAGGATTTCCGGCGTGTGCCGGTGGGTAAACACGTTGTAGGCGCGAAAGTTTCCTTCCACTTCAACGAAGTGCAGATCGCGGCGAGGATCTTTGCCCGCGCCGCTGGCGCCGGATTTGCAATCGCAAACGATCGTGTGTCCCGCCGCCAATAGGCCCGCATGCTGCAGGGGCTGCAACGCCAGGATGACGCTGGTGGCGTAGCAGCCGGGATTCGCGATGAGTTTCGCCTCTCGAATTTGATCGGCATAAAGTTCGGGCAAGCCGTACACCGCTTCGCCAAGCCGCGACGCATGCGGTGTTGGCAGCTTGTACCAGGCGGAATAGGTGTCCGCGGAGGCGAAACGAAACGCGCCGCTCAAATCAATGACGCGGAGGCCGGCATCCAGAAGTTTCGGCGCGAGCTCCGCGGAAACTTCGTGCGGCGTGGCCAGCAACGCGGTGCCCGCGTTGCTCTGCGTGATCGTCTCCACCGAAAGCGCCTTCATGGGTGCCTCGCCCCAGCCCCGCAGTTGCGGAAACATCTGCGAAAGGCAGTGCGCTCCGCTGGTTTCGCGCACATAAAAGGTTGGCTTGGCGATACCGGGATGGCGGAGCAACAACGTAGCCAGCTCAAAACCCGTGTAGCCAGTGACACCAATGACGGCAATGCTTCTGGGGTCTCTCATTTCACGTGTGTTTCAATTTTTTTCTGCAGGGATTCGCGGGTTTTGCGGTTGGGCGTGATGATCAGGACGGTGTCGTCCCCCGCGATGGTTCCGGCGATCTCCGGAAATTTGGCGCCATCCACGGCGGCGGCAAGCGGCTGTGCGCCGCTGGGAGGCGTCTTGAGCACCAGCAGGTTTTCCGCCGGGCGAATGTCCAAAAGGAATTCCTTCAGCGCGCGGGTCAACGGGGCAACGGCGGGCGTTTCCTCGGGCAGCGCCGAGCCATTCCTGTAGCCCTCGGCGGTTTTCACCAGCTTGAGTTCCTGCAGGTCGCGCGAGAGCGTGGCCTGCGTCACGCGCAGGCGCTGCTGGGCCAGTCGGCGGCGCAGTTCTTCCTGATTGGCGATACGCTCGTGGGAAACGAGCCGCAGGATCTGTCCGTGCCGGAATGTTTTCGTCGCGCCCATAGAATATACAGCCGTCTGTATATTTATACAGGTGGTCGGCGGCGGGTGTCAAACCATTTTCAAAGAATTGGCAGGTGAATTGCCTGGACGAGGTCGACCCCCGGAAAACCGGCTCTGGGCTGGCCGCCGGGACAGGCCCTCGAAGAAAAAGGGCAGCTACTTGATACGCCGCAGTGCCCAGATGACTACTGGATTTTGGGCCGGAAGAATGTTACCTATCAGCAATCAAGCTTTTTTGGGACTATGACCGAAAACTGCCACATTGCCGGATGCAAACACGATGTTCCCGCCGCCCTGGCGGACCTGAAACTTTGCATCCTGCATTTCACCTTGTCCCTGGAATCCAGCTGCGCGGAGATGCGCCGGGAAACGGCGCTGGGCAACACGCCCCAGGACCGCCAGCGCGAGATCATGAAGTTCATCACCAGCAACGGAGAGGCGCTGGCGCGCGTGGCCACCAGCGGTCTCCATCTGACCGACGATCTGAAAGCCCGCGTCCTGAGCACCTTTTTGACGTTGATGAACCTGCGGGAAAACCTGGACCGGGCGGCCATGCGCACCCCGGCGGGCCGCGGCGGTATCTTCCGTTAGAACCTCTTAAGCTCCAATATATTTGGCGTAAAGGGAACGCGCGACCGCGGGGTCTTTTGTGCCCTTGAGGATTGCCCGCCCATCGCTGAAGACCGTCATCTCGTAGGGCGCCACCTGAAAGCGCAGCAGGAAACCGTTCTGGCGGACGCCGGGGATCGTCGACTCCAGGCGCTTCTGCAAGGCCGGCAGGTCGAGGGTGCGGCGCCGCTCGTGAATCTGCACGGAATCCCGGCCGCACATGGTGATATGCGGCTGCGCCTGCCCCTCCAGGTAGGGAAATTCCCCCAGGGCGCACGCACGGCAACGCGGATTCCGCTCCGGCTGGACGCTCTGAAAGCGCCCGCTCCAGACGTCGCAGGAAATCAGGCGCCCATGCAGGTTATTCTCATTGCCGGAGAGCAGCTTGATTGCCTCGCTCGCCTCAATCGATGCGACCAAGTTGACGATCGGCCCTAAGACTCCAATCGTGTCGCAGGTCTCTTCTATCCCGGCCGTGCCGCCGGTGTCCATCAGACATGCCAAACACGCCGTTTGCCCGGGCCGAATCACCATCGTCAGGCCGTAACTGGCCACCGCCGCCGCATAAATCCACGGCGTTCCCGATTCCACCGCAAAATCGTTGATCAGAAAGCGCGTCTCGAAGTTGTCCGTGCCGTCGAGAATCAGCGGAAAGCCGCCCAGAAGATCGCGAATGTTCCGGGAATTCAGGTCGGCGACGATGCCTTCTATCGCGATGTCGGAGTTCAACGCGCGCAGCTTCCGCTCCGCGGCCACGGCCTTGGGCAGGGCATCGCGGGCATCGGCTTCGTCGAAGAGAATCTGGCGCTGCAGGTTGGAAGGCTCCACAAAATCCCGGTCCAGAATCCGCAGGCGGCCAACGCCCGCGCGAACCAGCAGGTTGGCCACCGCGGCGCCAATCGCCCCGCAACCAACGATGATGGCGCTGGAGGCCAACAAGCGGTCCTGGCCCTCGCGTGCAATACCCGTAAACAACATTTGGCGGGAATATTTATCGTTGGGTGGAGGAGTCACGTAAAATAGAATCCCAGCAAGAAAGTAGTCTTTTCCTCTTCATCATAGCGCCAAAGCGACCTGGGGAGGCAACGCGCCTGTGCTACCCTTCGTCTGAGTGATGGAACGCATGAAATGCCGCTGGAGCAAGGGTTTGCACGCGATTTTACTCCTGGCCGCGACGCTGGCCGGAGTGCGCGCACACGCCCAGGCGCCCCAGGAAACGCAGAGCAATCCGCAGCCGAAGCCGGCGAAAATCGTCGGCATCCGCGTGGTAGCCGAGGACGGCAAAGTCCTGCAAGCCGAGCCGCAGGGTTTGGCCGTCCATCTCGGTGACACTATGGACACGGCGCAGGTCGCGGCCAGCCTGCGCACCCTGTACCAAACCGGGAATTACGCGGATTTGCGTGGGGTGATCTATCCGGAGGGCGACGGCGTGCGGCTCGATTTTGTCGCCCGGCAAAATTTCTATTTCAGCCAAGTCGTAATCGACGGGCTGAACCCTCCGCCGACCGAAGCCTCCGCTGTCGCCTCCATGCAGATTTCCCTGGGACAAACTTACCGCGAGGAAGACGTCAAGGACGCAATCAATCGCCTGCGGGAGACGCTCCGCGACGAAGGACTCTACCAGGCGAAGATCAGCGTCACCGAGCAGCCGCATCCGGAAACCCACGAGGTGAATCTGGTGGTGAATCTCGATCCAGGACCCCGGGTGCGCGCCAAGAAAATCGATCTCATTAACAATACGGAATATCACGACGCCGAGATCCTGGCGAAGTTCAAACTGAAGCCGGGAAGCGAATTGACCATCGGGCGAGTGCAATCCGGCCTGGAGCGAATCCGCAAATTTCTGGAGAAAACCGGTCATCTCAGCGCGGGCGTTTCCGCCCGCCGGGGAGATTACGACCCTTCGGACAACACCCTCCCTCTGGTTCTGGAGGTTACCGAGGGACCCCGCGTCCAGGTCATCGTTACCGGGGCCAAGTTCTCCAAAGGCGATCTGAAAAGGATGGTTCCTGTCTATCAAGAGGGTTCGGTGGATACCGACCTTCTCGAAGAAGGCAAGCGCAACATTCGGGAACGTATGGAGCGGGAAGGGTATTTCGACGCGGTTGTGGATTACACCGTAACTTCGCGCGAGGTCGCCAGCGGAAGAACCGGCTGGAAGGGCTCGGACGAAGTCATTACCTACGCCGTGCAACGCGGCATGCGCCACCAACTCACGCGCATCGAGATTCACGGCAACCGCTACTTCAACACGGACCTGCTGAAAGGCCGCCTGACGATTACACCCACGACCTTGTTCACCCGGCCGCACTTCAGCCGCCGCTTGATGGAGGCCGACGCGCTCTCCATGAAGAATCTGTATATCTCCAACGGATTCTTGTCAGCGAAAGTGGAAGCGGTGACGGATGAAACCGGCAAGGGCAAAGCCGGCGGTTTGATTGTGAACTTCAACATCGACGAGGGCAAACAGACGCTGGTTTCCGGCCTCCAGGTCGAAGGGATGCACGCGATCTCTGAAGACGAGATTCGCGGAGTGCTCGGCTCTCTGCCCGGGCAGCCGTTCTCCGACATAAACGTCGCCAGCGACCGCGACAACGTGCTGGCGCTTTACTACAACCAGGGCTTTCCCGATGCCACATTTACCTACACGGCCGTGGCCGACGATTCTCCGGAGACGCGGGCCGCCCTGGCGAAAGAGAACGCGACGAAGGCAAAACTGACGGGAGACCAGGCCCGGTACGTCATCGAGCGCGCCGACCCCGTAAAGCTCGTTTACAAAATCGAAGAAGGTCGGCAAGTGCTGGTGAAGCGCGTGTTTCTGACCGGGTACCAGCACACGCGCCCGCGCGTGATCCGCCGCGAGGTCAAGGTGAAGCCGGGAGGCCCGCTGCGCGAAGGAGACGTCGTCCTTTCGCAACAGAAGCTGTATAACCTGGGCATCTTCAATCGCGTCACCATCGAGCCGCAGAACGCCAATGGCAGCGATCCGGAAAAAGACGTGGTTGTTTTAGTGGAAGAAGCCAAGCGTTACACCCTTGCATATGGGGGTGGCTTCGAAGTGCAGCGCCTGGCCAGCACCACCGACCCGACGGGCGGCGAAATCCAGGCCGCGCCGCGCGGAATCCTGGAAATTTCGAAGGAAAATGTCACCGGGCGCGCCGACTCGCTTACCTTTAAACTCCGGGGCAGTACGATTCAGGGCCGCGCCCTGCTTGCCTACGCGGCGCCGAACACCTTCAACGATCCCAAACTCAGCTTCCAGGCTACGGCGTACGTGGAGAAATCACAGGACATCAACACGTTCGGGCAAACCCGCTACGAAGGCAACCTTCAGCTCACGGATCAATTTACCCCGCGTTCGTCGTTTTTGTTCCGCTACGCGTTTCGGAAGGTGGCCGTCAACAACCTGAACATTCCCCCCGAAGAAGTGCCGTTGTTCAACCAGCCCACGCTGGTCTCCGAATTTGGCGTCACGTATTTTCGAGACACTCGCGATAATCCGGCCGACGCCACCAAAGGATCCTCGACATCCGCGGACGTCAGCATGGCCTCCACGGCTATCGGCTCCAGCGCAAGCTTTCTTCGCTATTTTGTGCAGAATTCCACCTACACTCCGATCTCGCGCAACTGGAACTTCGCGCGCTCGATTCGCGTCGGCATCCTGCAGCCCATCGCCGACACCGTTTCGCTGACTTTTCCCGCACCGACGCAACCCCCCTTGCCGCAAGTGATTCCGCTCCCGGAACGCCTGTTCGCGGGCGGCGGCACTTCACTCCGCGGGTTTGCCTTGAACCAGGCGGGTCCCCGCGACGCGTTGACGGGTTTTCCGGTGGGCGGGCAGGCCCTGCTGATTCTCAATCAGGAAATTCGCTTTCCCTTGAAGCTGCCTATCGTCGGCACAAAACTCGGCGGAGCGCTCTTCTATGACGGGGGCAACGTCTACAGCCGGGCCAGCCGCCTCACCTTGCGGTGGTCGCCTCCGAAACCCGTGTTTGTGCCGGCCTACCCCGGCCAGCCGCCCGGGCCGTTCAATCCCACGCGCTGCGTGGCCAACTGCACCAACGAGCTCAACTACTTTTCGAATACCGTGGGCTTTGGCCTGCGCTACGCCACGCCCATCGGGCCGATCCGCATCGATCTGGGATACCAGTTGAATCCCGCGGAGTTTGTGGTGCCTTGCGAGAACACCATTTCGTTTTGCCAGCAGGGCACGCACCTGCAAAGGTTCCAGATCTTCTTCAATCTGGGGTCGAGCTTCTGATGCGCCGCTGGATTGCAGCAACGGCGATTTTTCTGGCGCTGGCCATGGCCGGCGGGCGCGCACCGGCGCAGGAAGTCGTGGACCGCATTGTCGCCAAAGTGGAATCGGACATCATCCTGATGAGCGACATCCGGCAACTGGCTCGCTACCAGCTCTTCCTGGACGGCAAATCGCAAAGCGATGCGGAGATTCTGGACCGCTTGATCGACCAGTGGATCGTGCGCAGCGAGGCGAGCGTCGCGCGTTTTCCGCAGCCCTCCGACGAAGACGTGAACCGCAGCATCGAACGCCTGAAGCGCGCGTTCGCGACTCCGCAGGAATATGAGGCGCGCAAGGCGCAGAGCGGATTGACGGACGAAGAAATCCGCCAGTTCCTGAAGTCCCAGCTGTATCTCAGTAATTATCTGGACAGCCGCTTCCGGCCCGTCATCCAAATCGACGAGAAGTCCATCGAGGAATTTTACAAAACGCGTGTCGTGCCGCGCGCGGAATCCCGCGGCCAGACGCCCCCGGAACTCGATACTGCCCGTGACTTCATTCAGGAGGCCCTGGTCCAACGGGCCATTAACGAGCAAGCCGACCGCTGGCTGAAGGAGAGCCGCACGCGCGTGCGCATCGAGATATTGTTGAACAAGAAGGTGCAATGACGAAGGAATCCCGCTGGCGGAAGATTCTCTGGGTGGAGCACGTCCTGTGGCTGCTGGGCGTGTGGACGCTCGCGGCGGTGGCGGTTGGCGTGATCGCCTTTGGCAGCGGCCTGGCCAATCCGTTGTTGCGCCACGTGCTGATCAACCGCCTGGAAAAATTAACCGGAACGCAAGTGGAGATACGCACGGTGTCGGTCGCGTGGTTCTCGCTCAATGCCACGGTGAACGGACTGGTGATCCACGGCAAGGAACCCCTCGATACGGAGCCGCTGTTCAGTGCGGAGCAAGCCAAGCTGGGTTTGCGCATCGATTCCTTCTGGGGGCGCCGCGTTTCCCTGAACGATCTGCTCCTGGTCTCGCCGCGCATGCACCTGCTGGTGCAGAAAGACGGAAGCAACAATCTGCCAACCATCCAACGAACTCATTCGAAGGCGCCTCTGCAGGAAACGCTGCTCAACTTGCATGTTCGCCACGTGGAAATCCGCGATGGCTGGCTGCTCTACAACAATCTGGGTTCCCTGGTCGCCGTGGAAGGCGGGGATTTACGGCTGAATATTTCGGGGAGTGCCGATCCGGCTCGCCCGCTCTATATCGGGACGCTGGATTGGGACTCCATTGAACTGGCGCGGCGCCGCGATGTTCCGATTCCCGCAAACGTGTCGGCGAAAATGTCGTTGAGTCCCGATGGCTTCACCGTCGAGCAGGCCATCGTGGACGTAGGGCGCTCGCACGTCGACCTGCAGGCGCAAACCAAAAATCTCGAGTCGCCGGACTGGACTTACCGGTATCGCGGCTGGCTGGATCTGCTGGATATCCGCGAGGCCTTCCGCACGCCGGAAGTTCCCTTGGGAAGAATCGATCTGCGCGGGGACGGAACGCTGAACTCCGGCAAGATTCGCGGCAAAGGGAGTTTCGCCGGCGACAATATCACCTTGGGTTTTCAGGATTTCCATTCCGCCAACCTTTCCAGCCGTTCGAGCTACGTTTTGGATCCGGACGGAGTCTTGCTGCCCGATTTTGCCGCCTACGCCCTGGGCGGCAGCGTGAAAGGCCGCATCACCATGAAGTTCGACGGCCTGAAGTTCCGCGCGGAGACCAAGGTGCAGGGCGTGCGCCTTGCCGCTGTGACTCCCGCGATCGACCACGCCGGCTTCCCCATCAACAGCCTGCACTGGGACGCCGTGATCACCGCGGACACCGTGGAAACCTGGCACGATAATTTCCGGGATTTCGATATTTCCGCGAACATGCAGTGGGAAGAACCCGACGATGTGATGCCGGGCCACATGCCCATCACGAGCGAAGCGGTCCTGCGCTACCGCTACGGTCCGGACACGCTGCAGCTCGACCAGTTCGATTTCGAAACGCCCACTTCGCGCGGGAGCTTCACGGGCCTGCTCGCTCCGAAGACCACTTCTCTCGACGCGCATCTCGACATCGGGTCGCTGGCGGCGTGGGACGATTTTATTCACGCCATCTCCGGCGACAAGCCCGGCACTCCGGCAGCAAAGATTGTGATTGACGGCGCGATGCAATGGACCGGAAGAATTACCGGTCCTTCCGGCGGGCCGACGTTCACCGGCCACATCCAGGGCGAGCGGGTGCGCTATGACAACTTCCTGCTGGATTCGCTGGCCGCGGATTTGACGTACTCGCCCGAGCAACTGGTGATTTCCCAGGGGCACGCGCGACGCGGCGCAATGGAAGCCGGCGTCGAGGGGCAATTGCAGCTCACCGATTGGGAATTTCGGCCGGAGAATCAGTGGGAGAGCGATCTCGACCTGGAGAAGGTTCCGCTGCAGGCGCTCCAGGATCTGGCGGGCTGGAAATATCCCGTGGAGGGCTTGTTGACCGGGCAATTTCACGGACGGGGGACGCGCGCGGAGCCGGCATTGACGGGTCTGGTCGATCTGGCGGACGCAACGGCATACACCGTGCCCTTCAACCGGCTTCGCGGGCAGCTCACGGTGATGCCGGACGAGGTGCGCCTGTCCAACGCGGAATTGCGTTTCTTCGTCCCGGGCACGGAGAAAACCGGAGGCGCGGGGATTGTCACCGGCTCGGTCGGCTACCGGTATGCCGACCAATCGCTGTCTCTGGATTTGGTCGGAGCGTCGCTGCCGCTGGCCAATTTCCGTCGCATCAAGGCGTCCGGACTTCCCGTGGATGGACAAATCTCATTCCGGTTGAAGTCGAACGGGCCCGTGCAGCGGCCAATCACGGACGGCTCGTTCCGCGTGGTGGACTTCCAGGTCGGCTCGGAAGTGATCGGGAGTTTTGAGGCCAACTTGCACTCGGATGGAAAGCTGATGGATCTGAAGTTGGGCTCCGCGATGAGCGAAGGTGCCATCAGCGGAAACATCACCCTGGGACTGGACGATCCGCTGCCGGTGAACGGCGTGATTTCCATTCGCAATATCAATCTGGATCCCTACCTGCTTTCCGCTTTGCATCTGGACAAATTTCCGGGGCATGGCGTGGCCGACGGCGACATCACCTTTCAAGGAGAATTGCGCAATCTGGGAACCCTGACCGTGGACGGAAATTTCTCGCGCCTGGCGGTCAACTACGGCGGCGTACTCCTCGAAAATCAAGGGCCCATCCACCTGACGTCCACGCGGGATAGTCTGAAGATCATCAGCATGTCGCTGAAGGGCACGGACACCAACGCCGAAATGACCGGCTCGGTGCAATTTACCGGGCGCCGCACCGTGTCGCTGAAACTCAACGGTTCCGTCGATTTGCGGCTGCTCAGCGCCTACATTCCCGACGTGAAAGCCGATGGTCATGCGGACATGAACGCATCGTTTGAGGGCACTCTGGACCGGCCGCGCATCATCGGCCGCGTGAAGCTGATCAATGTATCGCTGCGCTCGGCGGATTTCCCCACCGGCCTGAGCAATGTGAAGGGCGATCTGGTCTTCGATGCCAACCGGCTCTTTTTCGACAATGTGACCGGGGAAGCCGGCGGCGGCCTGATCACGCTCTCGGGCTCCGCGAACTATTCCGAAAAGCCATTGCGTTACGATATTTCCGCGAAGACGGATCGCATTCGCATCCGTTATCCCGAAGGGATGAGCTGGTTGATGGCGGGCTCGCTGCGCCTTTCAGGCACCCTCGACGGCGGATTGCTTTCGGGCAAAGTCGTGGTCCAGCGCTTGAACCTGAACGAGGGAATCGAATCGGTCGGCTCGCTCACGTCGAGTTCCGGCGCGCCTTCCACCTCGACATTTCTTCGGAACTTGCAGCTCGATGTGGAAGGAAGTTCCACGCCGGACGCGCGCATGGAATGGCCCGGCGCGCACCTGGAGGCCGAATCCAGCCTGCGCGTGCGCGGCACGGCCGACCACCCGATCCTTCTCGGGCACATTCACGTGCTTTCCGGCGATCTGTATTTCCGCGATAACCACTACAAGGTCACGCGCGGCGATTTGAACTTTGCCAACCCCTTCCGGCTCGACCCGACGATCAACTTCGAAGCCACCACGACGATTCAGCAGTACGAAATCACGCTGAACTTCAGCGGGCAGGCCAGCAAGATGAGTTTGTCCTACCGCTCCGATCCGCCGTTGCCGGGGAACGACATCATTACGCTTCTGGCGATGGGTCAAACCGCTTCCGAAGCCACGATGCGGGCCGGCGCCACCGGGCAAACGGGTCCGGGCGGCAACACCGGGGCGACCGCGCTGCTCTCCGAAGCCATCTCCAGCCAATTGGGAGGCCGCGTCGAGCGCTTGTTTGGCATCACGCGCTTCCGCGTGGACCCCGGACTTGCCGGCGTCAGCAGCACGGGCTCGGGTCAGAACGTGGCCGCCCGCGTCACCGTCGAGCAGCAGGTGACGCCGAACCTGACCGTGACCTACGTGTCCAACGTCAGTTCCACGCAGCAGCAGGTGATTCAGATCGAGTACAACGTCACGCGAAATATTTCGGTGGTGGCCTTGCGCGATCAGAACGGCACGTTCGGTATGGACATCAAGATCAAGAAGCGATTTCCCTGAGATTTGCCCGCACTCTCGTTCCGCAGTGGATTATTGCGGATCCTGCTGTTGCGCGGTCTGCGGCGCCGTATCCGGCTGTGGCTGGGTGCGCCGCTGTTGCGGGAGGCGCCTTCCTTGGGGATTCAGCTTGGCGTTTTGCCCCACGCCCGGGTTCTCTTCCTTCACTTCCAGCAGCGCTTCTTTCGCGGCCTTGCCGGCGGTCACGCGGATCTCTTCCTGAAGTTCGCGGCCAATCTTTGGTGATTCCGACGCGACTTTTTGGCCAAGCGGCGAACCATAGAATTGCAGCAATCCCTTGATTTCGTCGTCGGTGTAATGCTTGTCGTAGACGGAGACGAGCTGTTCGGTCACCGCGTCCACGTCGAATTTCTTTTCGTAGCTGGTGATCACCGCGTTGACGAATGCTTGCCCCTGCTGGTTGTTTGGCACGGTCTCCAGCAGCCGCTCGCGGTATTGTTCGGCGGCGTGCGTCATCGAATCCTGGACCAGGTCACGCGCTCCGACGAGCTCCAGCAACGCGCGAATGTCAGCCTCTTTCGCGGGATCAATGGCGGGCGCAGCGGAAGGAGAAGTCTGCGCAGTGGAAGCGTTTTGCGGAGCGGCTTGCACTCCCGCCAGGGAATTGCCCTGGATGGCAACCAGGAAAGTGCCAATGTAAATCACGATCAGTGCCAGAACCGCCTTCATGACTTCCTCCACGCCGTGACCCGGGAGATTCGTTCCTGCCCCGAATCCATGTTGCACTTTCGAGTGTAGGGAGGCGCATGCGGCTTGCCTCCTGCTCCGAGGTGCAGAATTGTTGCGGACGTCACTGACCCTGGGGGCAGGTGAAGCGGCGTCGCGCGGCGCCCAAAAGCCGGAAGCGCGTGATTTGGCCGCGGAAAGTCTGGCTACGGAGTAGATAGCGAAGAATTCGCAAAAGGAGGCAGGTCAAATTTGGGTCCACTTTGAGTCTTCACTTTGCAGTACAAAGTACTTGACAGAGCTTCCCCTTTCCCCTATCGTTTCCCCGTGCCCATTCCTCGCTCCAACCGCGCTCCCCTCCCCGAGCCCATCCCCATCGACGCCCGGGCCGCCGACCATCTTCGCTACATCCGCGAAACCATGGAAAACGCCGCGGAATTTACGGCGGTTCCCGGCTGGGGCGGCGTGGCCATGGGAGCCACCGCGCTTGGGGCTGCCTTGCTCGCTTCACGGGAGACTTCTTCGCGGGCATGGCTCGCCGTCTGGCTGGCGGAGGCTTTCGTGGCCGTGGCGATCGCGGCGCCTGCGGCCGCGACCAAGGCCCGGCGCGCCAATTCCTCGATCTTTCGGGGACCTGGAAGAAAGTTTGTGCTAAGTTTTGCGCCGCCGATTATTGTCGGCGGGTTGCTGACGCTGGTGCTGTTTCAGTTGGGCGCGACGGCCATCCTGCCGGGCGTCTGGTTGCTGCTGTACGGCACGGCGATTGTCACCGGCGGGGCGTTTTCCGTCCGGGCGGTGCCCATCATGGGCCTTTGCCTGATGGCGCTTGGTGCCGGAGCGCTGTTTGCGCCGGCTTCCTGGGGAAATCTGTTCATGGCTGCGGGATTCGGCCTGGTGCAGATCGCGTTCGGCTTCTGGATCGCGCTCCGCTACGGCGGATAAGCAAAGGAGTTTCGGCACCGAAAGGAACGTATGGCCAAGTCGTCCACAGTCCGGCAGGAGCGCGTGCAGCGGGAAGAAGGCCCCGCGGCCGTTCGCGGCAGCGGCGCACAGCCGGTTCCGACTTCCTTGGACCGCCTGATCCACGAGCGCATTCGCCTGGGAATTGTCAGCGCCCTCGCGGTGAACCGCGCCTTGACGTTCAACGAATTGAAAGCGCTGCTGAAAACCACCGACGGAAACCTCAGCGTTCACGCCCGCAAGCTGGAGGAAGCGGACTACATCGTCTGTACCAAGTCTTTTGACGGTCGTTTGCCCAAGACCGAATACCGGCTGGCTGCGGCGGGGCGGCGGGCGCTGGAGCGCTACCTGGATCACATGGAGGCGCTGATTCGCGCGACGCGCGAACGGTAAATTTTTTTGCTCTTGCACTTTGTAATGCAAAGTACACTACGCAGTGTAGCGGCGGAGAAAGAAACATGCTCGTGTCTAATCAACTCTTGCAACAGGAACTTCTCCAGCGGCAGTCCGTCGTCCCCACCACGGCGGCTCAGCTTCACGTCGCCATGATTTGCGATGGCAACGGCCGCTGGGCCACCTCGCGGTTCCTTCCCCGCTCGGCGGGACACCGCGCAGGCGCCGAAGCGGCCCGCAAGGTCATCCGTTGTGCGCCGCACCTCGGGATTCACACGCTTACCTTGTTTGCCTTGTCCTCGGCGAACTGGAAGCGCCCCCCCGCGGAGGTCGCCGCCATCCTGAAAATTCTCGAGGAATATCTCGCCGCGGAAACCTCGCACTGCCTCGACGAAGGCATTCGCCTGAACATCATCGGACGGCGCGACCGCCTGCCCGCCCCTTTGCGCGAAGCCATTGCCGATGCCGAAGCGCTCACCGCCAACGGGAAAAAGCTTCATTTGCGGCTGGCGATCGATTACTCCGCCCGCCATTCCCTCTTTCAAGCCGCCAGCAAATTCTACAAAGCCACCGATCTCTCCACCGATGCGTTCAGCGAAGTGCTTTCCGAAGTGCAGCGTGGAGGGTCCACCGACGTGGACCTGCTGATTCGCACGGGCGGCGAGCAGCGCCTCTCGGATTTCCTGCTGTGGGAATGCGCGTTCGCGGAATTTTTCTTTTTGCCGAAGCGCTGGCCCGATTTCACGCCAAAGGATTTGCGCGGCATCCTGCGCGAATTCGAGCAGCGGGATCGCACCCGAGGCGGCCTGCCCCGGGAAGCGGAGTTGTAGCCGGCGGGTGGGCGCGCCTCGATCGCCGGTACCCGGATTGCGCCAAGCCCCACAAACAAAAGTAATTACACACCGTTCGAGCGGAGAGCCGTCGGCCAGACGTTTCCGCCTCCTCCATCGTCTATTCTCCAGGAGAAAGTCATGGGATCTGTGGGATTTACCCTCCCCTGGGAGCATAGAATTTCCGGGGCAGCGCCTGTCAGGGAGCGGCGAGTGGAACCTTCCGAATCGCGAGCGGAGACCGAACGACTCACCGCGGACTCGTCGGTGGACGCGTCCGTCGCTGCGGCCTGCCTGAGCGGCAATCTGCAGGGCTACGAGCAGCTTTACCGGTGGCAAGGCAGCCGCATGAAAAACCTGGCGCGGAATCTGCTGGGTTCACCAACGGACGCGGAGGATGCCGTCCAGGAAACGTTTCTGAAGATTCAGAGAAGCATCGCCAGTTTTCGCGGGCAGTCGTCGTTCGTCACCTGGACCTTCCGCATCCTGGTGAACACCTGCCACGATTTGCGCCGCTCGCGCGTGCGGCGCAAGGATCACGCGAGCGAAGATGTGGAATCGCTGCAGCCCGCAAACGTGCCACGCGCGCGGGTCTCGCACCCTTCCTTGCGTATGGCGCTCGAGCGCGCCCTGGAAGGCCTGACGTCGCACCAGCGCGAAGTCTTTCTTCTTTACGAGGTGGAAGGCTTCCGCCACGCGGAAATTGCCGGGATGCTGGAGATTTCCGAAACCGCTTCGAAGAACACGCTGTTCCAAGCCAAGAAAAATCTGCGCGCGCTGCTGGAACCTCCGCGTAGCGCCGGGGCAGGAAGTGCGCAATGAACATCCAATGCAAGGATCGCGAGCGAATTTTTTGGGATGGCACCGCCGAAGAATGGGCGGCCCTGGAACAACACGCAGCCATGTGCGCCGTTTGCGCCGAGGAAATCCGCGCGTGGAAACAGTTGAGCGCCGCCGCGGCGGAATTGCGGGATCCTCAGGAATCGCCGGCCTTGTGGTCGCGCATCGAAGCTTCGCTCCGAGAGCAGCAGAACGCCGCGGCAAATCGCGGGAAGTTTTCGCGGTACTTTGATTACTGGACCCGGGCGGCGCATGTGTGGCAGCTAGCTTTGGCTGGAGCGATGGTGGTGGCATTGGCCGTATCGGGCGCATATCTCTACACGCATCGCGCCCCGCAAACCATGGATGCCAGCAACAAACTGCTAAAGTCCCATGCACTGGCCGAAGTCGAGAGAACCGAGCGCGAATATATGTCCGCGATCGACAAGCTCGCTGTGGACGCCGCCCCGCAGCTCAATGCGGATACGCCGCTGATGGCCAGCTATCGCGAAAAACTCGTGGTGCTCGATGGCGCCATTGCCGAACTGCGCGCGCAAGCGGGCGAAAATCCCTCCAACGCGCATCTGCGCTACCAGTTGCTGGCCATGTATCAGGAGAAGCAGCAGACGCTGCAGGACATTCTGGAGACAAAACGATGAGGAGGCCGAACTTTGCGGGTTCCTGGGGCCGAACTGCCGGTGCTGCGCTGTTGGCGGGGCTGCTCTGTTGCCCGCTCCTCGCCGCTCCCAATGGGCAAGAAACCACCACGCGCGAATTTCAAAAAACGCTGCCCTTCGCCACCGGGCAGACCTTGAGCGTTGAAAGCAAATTCGGCGAGATTCGCATTCACGGCGGCGGTTCCCGCGAAGTGGCCATCTCCGCAACGATTCACTCCCAGGCGGGCTCCCAGGGGGAAGCGGAAAAATTTGCCGAATCGGTGCGCATTGAAGTGCAGCAGGACGCAAACGGCATCAGCGTCCGCACCATTGTCCCCTCCGACGGCCCGATCGTCATCCGCATCGGGCACAAGAACTCCTACTCGGTCGATTACGACATTGCAGTGCCTGAGGACGCGAAACTCTGGGTGAAAAACTCCTTTGGCAACGTGGACGTCCGTGGAGTCCGCGGCTGGGTCGATCTGGAAACGCGAAATGGGCAACTGGTGGTACGCGGCGGCGGCTCGGCCAAGCTCTCCAATGCTTTTGGCTCTATCGAAACCGACGGATTGACCGGCGATCTGACGGTCACGAACAACAATGGAACGGTGACGGTTTCCGCGGTGCAAGGCGCGGTGGACTTGAAGGATCGCTTTGGCTCCGTCAACGTCCGAAACGTGAATGGTGGAGTCACCATTTCCGGGGGCAATGGCCCGGTGGAGCTGACGGATGCGGGCGCTTCCAAAATCAGCAACTCGTTCGGATCGGTGACCGTGCGAAACATCCATGGTCCCTTGACGGTGAGCAACAACAATGGCTCGATCGATGTGAATACCGTCAGCGGAATCAGCAATCTCAACGGCAGCTTTGGCTCCATCGCCTTCGCCAACATGGGCGGCTCGGTGAATTGCACCGCGTCCAACGGCCGCGTCACCGGCGGGCCGACGGATGGCGACGTTTACGTCCGCACCACCTTCGGCAACGTCGCGCTGGAAGAGATCGGCGGCGCCGTGGACGTAGAGGATTCGAATGGCGGCATCACGGTGCGGGAAGTCAAAGGGAAGAGCACGCTCAAGACCTCTTTTGGTTCGATCGAAGCCAGCGACCTGCGAAAAGGTGTGCGCGCGACCACCGGCAACGGCCGCATCAGTTTGACCGATGTGGGCGGCGACGCCTTCGCAAAGACCAGTTTTGGAGCGGTGACCGTGCAGCGCGTGAACGGACAGCTCACCATCGAAAATTCCAACGGGCTGGTGAACGCGGGTTCCGTAAAAGGCGACGCGACTGCCCGAACGAGTTTCGGCGCCGTCACCCTGGACGACATCTCCGGCAGCATCACCGTGGACAATCAGAATGGCGCGGTGGTGCTCAGCGCGGCGCGCACTTCCTCAGTTTGCAAAAACATCACCGTGAAAACGTCTTTCGCGCCCATCCAGGTGCGGCTGCCCGAGGGCGCGGGCTACAACGTAACCGCACACACGTCGTATGGCCGCATCAGCACTGATTTACCGGTGACCACCACGGGCCAAATGGGCGGCGACTCCCTGAACGGCAAAATCGGCAACGGCGGCTGCGGGCTTTCTCTCCTCAACAGCAACGGCAGCATTGAAATCCTGAAGCTATCGAAGTGAAGATCCTGCGCGGCTACTTCGGTTTGCGGCGCTCGCGGTCCAGGGCGAACGCGTGTTTCAGAACGCGCATCGCGGTGGGCGTGAGGTGGAATTTCACTAGCTCCGCTTCGCTCGCAAACACGAGATCGGTCACGTCGCTCCCCGCTTGCGCCGTGCCGTTCAGCCGTTCGCACAAATAGTCCACGATCACGAAGTGATATTTGGGGCGTGGCTTGCCATCCACGAGTTTCGCCTCCGGCTCCAGGAAGATGCGGTCGAATACTTCAATCATGTCCAGCACGCGCACTTCGAGTCCGGTTTCCTCGAGCATTTCGCGCGCCACGCCCTCCTCGAGCGATTCGCCAAGTTCCAGCGTTCCGCCGGGAATGGACCACTGTCCCAGCAATGGCTCGC
>Ga0335085_10007418_pt1 | contig 17027 bp, 16 predicted proteins | sample Lox_Sample_45_FD_206712 | JGI IMG/M metagenome (GOLD analysis project Ga0335085, IMG submission 206712) | Soil microbial communities from Loxahatchee National Wildlife Refuge, Florida, United States - Lox_Sample_4.5 | ecosystem: Environmental > Terrestrial > Soil > Wetlands | place: USA...
GATTGACCTGCTCAAGATGGACATCGAAGGCGCGGAGGAGGTTGTGTTGCCGGCATGCGCCAGCCGTCTCGGGCAGGTCCGACACGTCTTCGTCGAATATCACTCGCGCGTGGGCTGTCCGCAACGATTGGATGAGGTGACAGGCATACTCCGGACGGCGGGGTTCAGGATCGATGTCCAGGATATGACGAAGCGTAGGTCGCCGTTGATGCGAGAGCCCGAGCCATCGGACTTCGACCTGCAGCTGAACATCTTTGGTTGGAAGTAATGGGTAGCCCGGATTTGTGGGAGGGCCCGCATTCTGGACCTGAGTTCCTCCCTCACCCGGACGCGGGGGCATCGCTTCCATGAGAGTCCTGCTTCTGAGCTGGTCGGACATGCATGGAGGCGCGGCGCGGGCAGCCTTGCGGCTTCATCGCGCACTCCGCGCCTTTGGGTTGAGCTCTACCATGCTGGTTTCCGCCAAGGTCACCGACGAGCCCGGTGTCCTCGGTCCATCGTCGGCCTTAGACCGGTTGTCGGCGCGCCTCGCCGCACGGTTGGATCAACGTCCGCTGCGAAGGTATTCGCATCGGAGCGCCGGCCAGTTCTCGCCGGCGCGGGCCCGGAGCCGCACCCCGATTCGGACAGCGGCCATGCCACGCGATGTGACGCACCTGCACTGGGTGACCAATGGATTCTTGAGCGTCGAGGGCTTGGGCCGCCTGCCCGGACCCCTGGTGTGGACTCTGCACGATATGTGGGCATTCACCGGCGGGTGCCACTATAGCGATGGTTGCGAGCGTTATACCCAGGCTTGCGGCAGGTGTCCCGTCTTGGGTTCCGACGGTGAGGCAGACCTGTCTCGCCAAACATGGGAAAGGAAGCGGGATTCCTGGGCAAAGCTGGACCTGACACTGATCGCGTCGAGCCGCTGGATGGCGCGATTGGCCGGGTCGAGCGCCCTCTTCCAGAACCGGCGCGTCGAGGTCATCCCCAACTGCGTTGACCCGGACTTCTTCCGTCCCTCGGATCGATCGGCTGCGCGCGCTGCGTTCTCGTTACCACAGAGCCGCCGCGTCGTCTTGTTCGGGGCCCTGGTCGCAGCGGGCGACCGCCGGAAAGGCTTTCATCTGCTCATCGCGGCGTTGCAGCGCGTCGCATCGCGCGTACCCCGAGATTCGCTGAGTCTCGCGGTCATGGGCATGTCGGAGCCCGAAGCAGCGATTCCAGTCCCGTTTCAGACTCACTACCTGGGCGTCATCGGGAGCGAGACTCGTCTGGCGCTCGCCTACAACGCCGCGGACATGTACGTCTCACCATCGCTCCAGGATAACTTGCCGAACATGGTGATGGAGGCGATGAGCTGCGGCACGCCCTGCGTTGCCTTCGACACCGGCGGCATGCCGGACCTGATCGAGCACAACCTGAGCGGATACCTGGCGCGGCCGTTCGACGTCGAAGACCTTGCGCGAGGAATCGAAGCGATGCTCACGGACGAGCAGTATCGCCGTTCCCTTGGGGAAGGCGCGCGTCGGGCCGTGCTCGAGCGGTTTGCGCCAGAGGTCATCGGGCGGCAGCACGTGAACTTCTATGAGGGTATTTTGGCTAGACATCACGGCTAGGCGAGGCCGGGTGTTCCAGCATTCGGCGGCTGTAGTGAACAGAAGACGGGTTTGCGGCCCGCCGTCCGTGTCGGTAGCGCTTCCACCGCGCGCTGCGGGGCTCACGACCTGTGGTGGCAGGTGAACCCCACGTCAGCGAAACCCAAGTGTTTAGCAGTAGATTGCAACACGATCACGGAGTCCAATTATGATCGTCGGCAGCGGACTGATGGCTAGGACATTTGCCCGCTTTTCGCAGGCTCGCGACATTCTGATCTTCGCATCCGGTGTGTCGAACTCGCTGGCCCGTGACGCAGTGCAGTTCGATCGCGAGCGGCGGTTGCTCGAACGCGTGCGTAGCGAGCACCGCCCGGCGCTGCTCGTTTACTTCAGCAGCTGCAGCATCTACGATCCGGACCGAATTGACACCCCTTATGTCCGACATAAGCTGGAGATGGAGTCGCTGCTCGCGGCGATGGGTGGGGACTACCTGATCCTGCGCTTGCCGTTGGTGATAGGTCACAGCGATCATGCCACGACGCTACCGCACGTGCTGTGCTCACGGATCCTGAGCGGGGAGCCGTTCGAGGTCTGGACCAGGGCCGTGCGCTACCCCATAGACGCCGACGATGTTGCGCGCATCGCCGAACGACTGCTCTGTAATCCCTCGCTCAAGCGCTGCCGGATCAACCTGGCACTGCGCTCCTACCGGGTGATGGACTTTGTGAACGCCATGGAGCAGGTCTTGGGCCGGCGGGCGAACGTACAGTTGGTCGACAAGGGCTCCCCGTTCCGTCTGAGCTGCCCCGAGGTGCAGAGTCTGGCCAGCGAGTTGGCACTCGACTACAGCGAGGCGTACCTTCCGCGTGTGCTTCACAAGTATTTCCATGCCTTCGCGCCGGGCGAGCGCGTCACAGACGATAGACCGCAGCGGTCCTTCGGGAGCGCCTGAGGCCTGGGTGACCCAAACCTTCCGTCCAACGCTTGCGAGCGGACCGAGCAGCTCTGTCTCTCGTGGTCGGCATGCTCGTCGGTGGCCGGTGTGGCCGCCGAGCCGGCAACGCGGTGGTCGTGCCGGCCACGCCCCTGAGCAACGGCAACCTCCAGCTCTACGGTCCATGCTTAGTGTGCGAGCTCCGCCGTTGCTTCCGCTGGAGAGTCGCGCATCGTCTCCGGTCGCTGCGCCGATGGGAGGTTCCGCTGCAACCGAACACCGTGGAGCGCTTGGCTTCGCCACAAAGCGGCTGGACGAGGGCCACAGCGCCACTCCTAGCCGATGCGCTAAGCTCGATCAACGATGGGCCATTGGTCTTCACAGTTTCACGACTGCCATGCTGGAGTCTGGTGATGCCGTGTGACGCGAGAGGAAATCGTCATCGCTTCACGCCACGCGCCGATGGCGGCAAGTACTTTGTGTATACAGCTGCGGAGCAGGAGATCCCCGGACTGGATTACCCAAATCCCTTCGGTGCGTCAATGCGCAGGGGTGGGTATCGTGCCTGAAGCCACTCCGTTGCCAGCTTCAGGGACTGCCGGAGGACTCGTTGTTGCCGACGGGGCGCGGCTTGGGCTGACCCCCTGGAACGTCGCGCTCGGCAACAAGATCCTTCACCTACTTTTCGTTGTCGCTCTATGCGAACGGCATGGGCGCAGACCGGTTGTGCCGTGCGACTCGAGTCTAGACGACGTCTTTGATCTGTCGGACCTGAAAGGATCGCCGTCCCATATTCATCGAGCAGTCCCATATGCCTACGTCGAGCGATCGGTATTCCGCACACCGGGGCCGATTGAGACATGGCTGTCGCGGCTCGGCGTCGGTCCACGACGGCAGGCCGTGGCTCAGGTCGTTCAGTTCAGTCGGCGCCAGTTTGAGGATGAACTGGAGTTCTTACTCCGCGGGGCGTCAGTACCGGCGTTTGCTGTCAGGGGACACTTCTGGCACTACCCGCTGATGCCTTCGCAGATCGCGGTTTCCAGATGGCTGAGACTTCGACCCGATGTTGTTCAATCAGTCACGCAGAAGTATCCAGATCTAGACGGCAGCATGTCCGTGGCCGTCCACCTTCGCGACACCGATTACAGCACCCATCTCACCAACGTTTTTCCGAAGGGAGTAATGCTGGACGATGAGTATTATCTGAGAGCACGGCGGAGTGTAGAGCGGCGACTGGGCGCGGGTGTAAGGTATCATCTCTTCTCGGACAACCTGCCCCGGCTACTGAGCCTGTTCCGAGGGTGCGACGTCGTTGTACACGAGGGGAGCCCGGCGGAAGACTGGGTAGCGCTATCGTTGGCCCGGAAAGTGATTCAAAGTAACTCGTCGTTCTGTTGGACGGCGAGCCTATACGGCAAGGACCTCAGCCTTCAGCCTGCCGGTGGCCTCAACTATTTCCGCAATGACGGCGACGTTCCGTTTGGCTTTATCATGCCGTTTTCGAGCGTGATCAGTAGAACGGATACTCAGAGAGGCGGTGACACCGCAGTGTCGTCCCCTCCAGCTTGACCTCGCCGGCAGGCTGTCGGATCACCCATTCGTACGTATACCAAAAACGCCTCGCGCGCATCCCGGTTGGAGGCTCGCGTACGCACCGTCCGCCGGCGCCGCGACCAGCGTCACGGTGCCCAGGACACTTGGACTGACCACTTACGAGGTAGCCTGCATCGAGCTGGCGCAGAGGCGGGCGCTCCCGCTTGCAACCATGGGTCCCAGACTCCACGAAGAATGCAGCAGACTGAGCGTGCTGGTCTAGCCCGAATATTTCATGAAGACGCCCCGAATCTCGATCGCTACCTTGATGCACTGCCGATCGCGGGAGACCGGAGTTGGTACGTTTTGTACCGCCGGGCTACTCGGGCGCGCCGGAACGCGGAGCAGGGGCCCCTATGGGGATGCGACCGTGAAGGCGCGCATGAGGAGCGCGCTGGATCACGGCGCACCTTGACCCGCTCCGCGGTCGCATCCATCGGCCAAGGCCGACGGAACCTGCTCCGCGCTGCGCGGGATCTGGCGGGCGATTTCCGGCCATTCTTGCCATGCCCGTCTTGCCAATAGTCATCGCTATTGGCTGCGACGGTCGAGGCAAAACTGGCTCGGAACTCGCCTCGCCATCATCCCGAGTCCCTCATGAAATATCCGGGCTAACCTCACAGGCACGACGTCGTGATGACCCGCTCGCGCTGCGCCACTTCCAGAGTCGCGAATGAGAATCTCCGTCGTCACCCCGAGCTTCAACATGGCGCGCTTCCTAGGCGAAACCATGGCCTCGGTGCTGGTCAATCTTCAGCCCGGCGATCAATACTTGCTCATCGACGGTGGCTCCACAGACGGCAGTCTGGATATCATCCGGCGCCACGAGCAGCGTTTGACCGGCTGGATGAGCGAGCCGGACCGCGGTTATGCTGACGCGCTCTCGAAGGGCTTCGCTCGCGCGACAGGAGACGTGCTGTGCTGGATCAACGCGGGCGATCTGCTGCTGCCCGGGGCGCTGGACGCGGCGCGTGAAGCCCTGCAGGATCCTGACGCCGAGCTGATCTTCGGCGATGATTTCTATATCGACGAAGACAGCCGTGTGATTTCCTATAGCCGCGGCTACGTATCGGATCTCAGAGCCGTGATGCTTTACGGGGGTTGGACTCCGCTCCAAGATGCCTGCTTCTGGAGACGTGGGCTATATGACCGCGTCGGCGGCATCGATGCGAGCCTCAGGTATGCCGCCGACTACGATCTATTCCTGCGTATGGCGCTGCAAAGCCGCCCTGTGTACATTCCCAGGGCGTTCAGTGCATTCCGTCGCCACCGCGGCCAGAAGTCCATTTCGGGAGTGGCCGAGTACCGGCGGGAGCGGGAGCAGGTCCGGCGACGCGAACTGCGGCGGGCACCGGGGACGCACATGGGCAAAGCGTTGCTCTGCGCGTGGTACCAGGGGGCGGTCCGCTGGCGTGTGTACGTGTCCGATCGCCGTTGGCGCCGGCCGGACCTTGCCGGCCGGCCTCTGCGCGAATTCCGTTGCTCCGGCTACTGGCCGCCGGGCGCCAGATGAGCCGCCTGAGCGGTTTCGTCCGAAGCTGGGTGCTCCCCTTCGCCGACCCCCGGCGCCCGGCGTCGCTTGTCCGTCTGCCCGGGTTTTTCCTGGACTTTCTGCGCTATCGTAAGCGCGCGCTGGGTGAACCGGTACACCTACGGGATGCCTATCCCTGCCTCCTGGACAGAACCACGCGTACGCCCTTCGATCCACACTATCTCTATCAGGGCGCCTGGCTGGCGCATCGATTGGCAGACGACCGCCCGACAATGCATGTGGACATCGGCTCGAGCGTCCTGCTGATCAGCGTGCTGAGCGGCCAGGTGCCGATCGTGTTCGTGGACTACCGGCCGCTGGCGGCAAGACTCACGGGTGTCACGTCCGTAGCAGCCAGCGTCACGAGTCTGCCCTTCGCCGATCGTTCCATCGCTTCCTTGTCCAGCCTCCACGTAGTCGAGCACGTGGGACTCGGGCGCTACGGCGATCCGTTGAACCCCGAGGGTAGCCGGCAGGCGCTGCACGAGCTGGAGCGCGTCTTGTATCCGGGTGGCCGTCTGTACCTGTCCGTGCCGGTCGGACGTCCGCGCGTGTGCTTCAATGCGCACCGCGTGTTCGACCCGACATCGATTCCACCGAATTTGCCCGGGCTTGCCTGCCGGGAGTTCAGCGTGGTCGACGATTCCGGCCGCTTCATCGAGCGTGCCGACCCGACCGACTTTCGCGACTTGGAGTATGGCTGCGGCATGTATCTGCTCGAGAAGGGATGAACGGTGCGCATGCTGCTGAAGAGGCTGCTCTATACCGCCTTCAGCAACGCACCGGCTCAGCGTCTGCTCCGCACCAACGTCTATGTGTCCGAGCTCCTCATGGGCATCGGTTCGGCCGCAGATGCGGCGTCCAGCGGGGAGCGCGCGGTCCTACAGCGGTTGGCGGCTGCCGTGCCGGGCGGCTGCATAGTGATAGATGTGGGAGCGAACCAAGGACAGTTCGTGCAGCAAGTGCTCGACGCGTTCGCGCCGCGCGCGGTCCAGATCCACGCATTCGAGCCCTCCGAGGGAGCCTTTCAGGTGCTGCGAGATCGAGTCGGATCCTCTCCCGGCGTCAGGCTTAACCGCCTGGCGCTGGGAAGGCAGTCGGGGACGGCGACGCTATACTCGGATGCACCCGGTTCGGGGCTCGCTTCGATGACCCGGCGCCGGCTCGATCACTTCGGCATTCAACACGATCGCTCCGAGCAGATCTCCGTGGGGACGCTGGACGACTATCTCCGTGCGCAGGGTCTCAGCGACGTGGCGTTGCTCAAGCTGGACGTCGAAGGGCATGAGTTGGATGTCCTGGAGGGTGGCCGGCAATCCTTGCGCGCTGGCGTGGTTCGCCGGGTTCTATTCGAATTCGGCGGTTGCAACATCGATACCCGCACCTATCTGCAGGACTTTTTTTATCTGTTCCTTGAACTGGGCATGCAACTGTTCCGGCTCACCCCCGGCGGATACCTGCAGGCAATCGAGCGCTACGACGAAATGCTGGAGAAATTCCGCACCACCATGTTTCTCGCGGTGGCGCCCGGAATGCACCTGTGATGGGCCAGTGCATCCGCGGGAAAGCGTGCCGCGCAGAGAGCGGCGGAAGGTGAAGATCCTCTGCGTCTGGGGCAGGCACAACTATGGTGATCCGGCGCGCGGCGAGAGCTACGAGTGCGTCAACTTCCTGCCCGCTCTGTCTGCACTGGGCCACCACGTCACGTTCTTCGAGACCTGGGATCGCCGCAGCTATGCCGACTTTGGCGAGCTGAACTGCCAGCTTCTGCGGAGAGTCGAGGAGGTCCGCCCCGACATGGTCTTCACCGTACTGCTCGGCTATGAAGTCTGGCTCGAGACACTGGACCTCATTCGCGGGGCTCTGGGCTGTCCGGTGTTGAACTGGGGAACAGACGACTCGTGGAAGTACGCGCAGTTCTCGCGCTTCATCGCGCCGCACGTCGATCGGTACGCGACGACCTACGAGAGCGCGTTGGAGCGATTCCGCACCGATGGGATCCGCAACGCCGTACTTACCCAGTGGGCCGCCAGCTCGGCGGCGCTTCGCGAGCCTGCGCCCGCGGCTGCCTGCGAGTACCCGGTGAGCTTCGTTGGCACGGCGTATGGGCGGCGTGCAAGGTGGATTGACGAGCTTGCCCAGCGCGGCGTCAAGGTGGAATGCTTCGGCCACGGCTGGCCGAACGGTCCCGTCGCTGCCGAACGCATCCCCGAGATCATCCGCAGCTCCGTGATCAGTGTGAATTTCTCGGAGGCGGGTCCGGGATCCGCGGCGGCGCGGCAGATCAAGGCGAGAGTGTTCGAGGTGCCGGGGAGCGGAGGATTTCTCCTCACCGAGACGGCGCCCGGCTTGGAGCGGTTCTATCTCCCTGACATCGAGATTGGAACCTTCGAGACTCTGGATGAGCTCGCCACGAAGGTCAGGCATTACCTCACAGACAAGGAAGCACGCAACCGTGTCGCGCAGGCAGGCCACGCGCGGACGCGCCAACAGCATACCTATGAAAAGCGGTTCTCTCAGCTGCTGGCGGGAATTGAGCTCACGACAGCGCGGCAAATCAGCACCGAGCAGGCGTGTCGAAAGATCGATGCACTGGCCGCCCGCCATCGTGCGCGAGCGTGGGAGCGTATGCTGGCCAGCGCATTAACCGCTCCCGCGTCTGTGGTATGGGGTCGGCGGCGGGGTCCCCGTGCTGCCCGCAGGTTTCTCTTCGAGCTGAGCTGGCGGGTGGCAGGCGAGCGCACCTATAGCAGTCGCGGATGCCCGGGGCGCCTCTTCTATGCTGAAAGCTGACACCGAGCGCAACGGCCTGCGAGTGCCGGTCAGCGTAGTCATACCTTGTTACTGTTGTGCCGACACGCTGCCCCGCGCAGTCGAATCGGTATGGGGCCAGACTCGCCGCCCACGCGAGCTCGTGCTCGTGGACGATGCGAGCCCGGATGGCGGCGCAACTCGGCGCGCAATCGAGAGCGTGCGCGGCAATGCGCCCGAAGGGGTCGAGGTGAAGACCGTTTGGTTGCAGCGTAACGCAGGACCGGGCGGCGCCCGCAACGCGGGCTGGGACGCAGCGATCCAACCGCTCGTCGCGTTCCTGGATGCCGATGATGCCTGGCATCCACGCAAGCTCGAGATCCAGACTGGGCTGATGCTGGAAGACTCGACCATCACGTTGTCGGGGCACGGCAGCTTCCTGGCGGCGGTCGGCGGGCCGTTCCCCGCACTTCCCAAGCAGTGGCGCGTCAAGGCGATAAGCCCGGCACAGCTCCTGATGCGCAACCTGCTGCCAATGCGCAGCGTCATGCTGCGCAGGGAGGTGACGCTGCGGTTCGAACCGGAGAAGAGGTACAGCGAGGATTATCACCTCTGGCTGCGGCTCGTCCTCAGCGGCAAGGCAGCGTGCCGTATCGAGCTTCCTTTGGCCTGTTCGTTCAAGCCCGATTTCGGTGCGGCCGGCCTCAGCAGCCGGCTGTGGGAGATGGAGCGAGGCGAGCTCGACAACTATGCGCGGCTGCGGCGAGACGGCTTATTGAGTCCTGGGGCCTCTGCTGTCGTGGCGACTTTCTCGCTGTTGAAATACGGGATCCGCTCGGCGCGAGCGCGGCTCCGCAGAGCAGCCAGACCCGACCCGTGAGCCGATTGCACAGCGCCGCGCCGAGCCCGCTGCTCGATTCGAACGTCGCGGCCTACCGGGGCAGTTCCGTGTTCCGGGTCCTTGTAGAATATGCGGCGATCGCAGTGGCGGCGAGCGATCGCAACGCCGCGGGTGCCGGCCCCGCCGTCAAACAGACCAAGTGGTTGAACAACAGCATTCCTGCTTGCAGATACTCATCGCAACTGGGTGATTCAGACGGCATGCAAACTCGCAGCATCGATCTGTCAAAACCACAGCGGATGACTGGGATATCGGACGGTTCGCGGCCGCATCGGGGCGGCTTACCCTTACACGACATCCGCCGGAGCGGCTCGTGCCCCCGGTCACGCGATCCATCTGGCGGTTGGAGCCTTGTCCGTTGACCGTGCGGTGCGCATCGACGGTGAATCGGGCGATCCCCCGGAGCCGTGAGGGTGACCTTGGTGACGGCGGTCGGGACTGGATGAGGCTGCGCAAGCGCAGATAAACCGCATGCGGATCGTCCGAGTCGCAACCGTTCCTTTCTTTGTGCTGCATCACCTGCGCAGCCAACTCCTCCAGCTCGCGGAAGCCGGCCACGAGGTCATCGTCGTCACGAGCCCTGGAGCGAGAGCCGAGGAGGTGGACCGGCTTGCGAGTGTTCGCTTCCTGCCTATTCCGATTGCCCGTCCTATAGCACCGCTGAGCGATGCCGCGGCGCTTTGGCGGCTGTTCCGGCTGTTCCGACGGCTCCGGCCGGACATCGTTCATTCCACCACGCCCAAAGCGGGTCTGCTTTGCGCCGTCGCGGGATGGCTTGCGGGCGTCCCCGTACGCCTGCACACGTTCACGGGCCAGGTCTGGGCCGAGCTCTCGGGGCCCGTGCGGTGGATCGCGCAGGCGAGCGATCGGCTGATGATTCGGCTCAATACGCGCTGCTATGCGGACAGCCCGTCCCAGCGCGCGTACCTGATCGAATCTGGCTTCAGCACGCCGGAGCGTCTGAGAGTTCTGGGCTCCGGCTCGCTGGGTGGGGTGGATCTGGTGCTGTTCAATCGCGAGCGTCTTGGGAGAGGCGCACGTGAGACGCGGGAGCGGCTCGGTTTGGTGCCGCAAGCGCGGGTCATCACCTTTGTCGGTCGCGTGACGCGAGACAAGGGCATCGTCGAGCTCCTAGAGGCGTTCACCGCGCTGCGGGAGCGCGTTCCCGAAGTGGTCTTGGTCATCGTCGGGCCCCTCGAGCCCGCCCGCGATCCGCTCCCAACCGAGGCGCTGGACCGGTTACGCAATGACCCAAGCATTCGGCTCATGGGCTATGATCCGTCGCCCGAACGGTATCTGGCGATTTCCGAGCTGCTGTGCCTGCCCAGCTACCGGGAGGGCTTCGGGAACGTCGTGCTCGAGGCCGCCGCGCTGGGCGTGCCGTCGGTGGGCACTCGCATTACAGGCTTGAGCGATGCGATCGTAGATGGTCGGACAGGCGTTCTGGTACCGGTCAAGGATGCAAGTGCGTTGGCGATCGCGCTGGTCGAGCTGTTGGAGAACGAATCGGGCCGTCGCATGCTGGGAGAAGCTGCCCGGGCGCGGGTGATCCAAGAGTTCGATGCCCGCCTGGTGAATGCCCTGCTCATGCAGGAATACACGTCATTGATGCATCCAAACCCGGGATGGACCATCGCATGATTCCGGCCATCGGGGCCGAACGCCATTGTCGGCGGAATAGCAGGTCTAGCCAGGATATTTCATGAGGGACTCGGGATCGCGCTGGGATACGTTACCGCTCGGGGCCGTTTGTGGGAGCAGCGCGATAGTGCCCGTCCCTACCCCCAACGCACCCACTCGCCGAGGGCCAGGGGGCACAGCGAGGCGAGTACCGAGCCAGTTTCGGCTCGACCCTCGCAGCCAACAGCCATGACCATTGGCAAGAGGAGCGTGCCATGATCCTGCGCGGTCCTCATGCGCGTCGCCATGGTCGCATCCTCAAGACTGGCCCCTGCTCCACATTCCGGCGCGCCTGAGTAGCCTGACGCTACAAAACGTACCCCGCTGGAATTGGCTAGAAGCAACACGCATACGAGGACTCGCTTAACTCGGGGGCGTCTTCGTGAAATATCCGGGCTGAGTGCCTTTCGCAGACAAGCGGCGTCCCAATCTCCGATGCCCTCATGCCTCCGTGGTGGACGTGGAACCTCTCGTTGCGCTGATTGAGCTCCGCGGACATACCATCGATGTGGTCCGTGGTGAAGAGGGAGGTCCGGCGCTTGATGCCGCGGACCTCGAGCCCTTCCGGAGAAGAAATCCGGCCAGGTCGGCACGACCCGGACCGGTCACTCCGGCGACCAGTGCCAGCTTGTTCACTCGATTCGCCATGCGGAGTGCTCGCTCGCGACGTTATTGAGGTGCGGCCCTGAGGTTCCGGTCAGCCCGTGCTCCCGATTTCGTCCGGGATCGCTCGCCATCCTCTAGCGGAACGCGGCTGCGATACACTTCGCGGGATGTCCCTCGACAGGGTTCAACCCACGGTCAGCGTCGTGCTGCCGGTGTACAACGCAGGCGCGGCCTTGCCGTACGCGGTCGCATCGATTCTTCGTCAAACGCTCATGGATTGGGAGCTGATCGTGATCGACGACGGCTCGACCGATGGTTGCGTGGCGACAGTCAATCCCCGGGCGGATCGGATCAGGATGATCCGGGACGGAAGAAATCTGGGTCTCGCCGCCCGACTGAATCAGGGAATAGACCTGGCCCGCGGCAAGTATCTCGCGCGCATGGATTCGGACGACATTGCCTACCCTGAGCGTCTGGAAACCCAGGTGGCATTCCTCAAGACGCATCCCGATATCGACCTCGTCGCGTCTCGGATGCTGCTGTTTCGCGACGACGGGCAGGTGATCGGACTGTCTCCCTTCCGTGGGACGCACGCCGAGATCTGCGCTATGCCGTGGCGCGGATTCTTTCTCGCTCACCCGACATGGATGGGGAAGACAGAATGGTTCCGATGCCATCGCTATCACTTGCCGCAATTCGAGCGCGCCGAAGACCAGGAGCTGCTGCTGCGAACCTACCGCAGCAGTCGGTTTGCCTGTCTTCCCCAGGTGCTGCTGGGATACCGCAAGAGCGGCCTCTCGCTCGAGAAGATCCTGACCGCGCGCAGGAGCCTTGCGCGCGCCCAGTGGTCGGTGAATCTCCACCAGGGTCATCTCGGCCAGGCCGTCCTCGGATTTTCCGTCTGCGTCGCCAAGGCCGTTATGGACATCGCCATCAGCGCGGTGGGCGGCGAGCACCTGTTTGTCGCACGGATGGCACGCAGCGCCCCGGCGGAGGCGGTCGAACGCTGGATGAAGGTCTGGAGCGAATCCCAGAGCTTGACCGGCGCGCTTGTCGCCGAGGACGGAGCGCGGGACGGAATGTGAGGAGGATATCCGTTATGGTGTCGATCTCCATGATCGCGGACGCGTCCCTGCGGAGGCACATCCAAACCCTCGCTTCGTCGTATCGCGTGTCCCCGGTCGTCCAGACATTCCCGGGCGAACGCTCGTGGGCGCGACACGGCGGTCACGGTGATCCAGGCGCCGATCGACGGCCCAATCCGTCACTTGCGCGATCTGTATGCCGTGTTCTTCCTGCCTCGGCTGTTCAGGGAGCGTCGATTCAACATCATGGATTCGGTCACTCCCAGGGGCGGCATGCGTTCGATGATCGCAGCGTGGGTGGCGCCGAGACGTTCCGCAATGCGCGCAAAGTGAATGCTTGGCTGGGCATCGTGCCGCGGCTAGACTCCAGCGTGGGCGGTGATCGCTCAGCTCCAGCCCGAGCCCGATGCGCTCGATGGGTGGCGGAAGCGGCTGGCTGCCCAGCGTACCCGGAACATCGCCGCGGTGGCGCTGGCGAACAAAAACGCACGCATCGTCTGGGCACTGCTGGCGCACGAGCGCAGTTTCCGGCCTGGCTACGTCCCGGCACGCGCCGTGGCGCAGTCAGACGCACGGCGAGCTGAACGAGGCAACGGGTGTAGGCACACAGAGGGCTTCCGCAGATTGCTCCGGCAAGCACAAGATGATGGCATGATAGGTGAGGCCGAGACGGGGCTCACCCTGCCAATGGCAGTGCAGTTCGAGTGCGCCTTCCTGATGCGGAGCCTGTCAGCCGATTCCATCAGGGACCGAGGTAGAGCCTCGACGAAGTCCGGATCTGTGACTGCGATGTTCCCCTTCTCGCCATGGCCGGGTGAGTGCCTGACAAACCGGGGGGTGTCCATCTATGTGCGGATGCCACGGTTAGGGTCGCGAGCAGGAGGCATCATTCGCATATCATGACGCGCCGTCTGCTGTATTTCGTCACCGAAGACTGGTATTTCGTGCTGCACTGGCTGCCGCTGGCGGCGGAGGCGCGGCGCACTGGATATGACGTGACCGTCGTGACCCGTGTGCGCAAGCATGGCAAGGTCATCCGAGATGCCGGCCTTCGCCTGGTTCCGATCGAGCTGGAGCGGCGCAGCGTCCACCCGCTGCGCGAGCTGCGCTTTACGCTCCGCCTCGCGCGGGTGTATCGCAGCGCCGCGCCGGATATCGTCCATCACGTCTCACTCAAACCCGCGGTGGAAGGGACCGTGGCAGCCCGCATGGCCGGTGTGCCTTTCATCGTCAACTCGCTCGTGGGGCTGGGCTGGGTGTTCCTCGGCCAGACTGCGGTGGCACGCATGCTGCGCCGCCTGGTGAAGACCACTTCACGCTGGGTGTTTCGGCGCAGCGTCGTGACGGTGCAGAACTGCGACGACCGCGACTACTTACAACACCTGGGCGTGGATACGCGATTGATCCGTGGACCGGGCGTGGACCTGCGAGAGTACACGGTGAGTCCAGAGCCTGCGAACGGCGTGCCGATCGTGTTGCTTGCTGCGCGCATGCTCTGGGACAAGGGCATCGGCGAGTTTGTGGAAGCGGCTCGGATCGTACGCGAGTCCGGCGCTTCGGCCCGCTTCGTTCTCGTGGGTACCCCGGACGTCTCCAATCCAAGCTCGGTGCCGGATGCAACGCTGGCGCAGTGGCACGATGAAGGAAAGGTGGAGTGGTGGGGCTGGCGCGACGACATGCCTGCAGTGATCGCGCAGTCCAGCATCGTGTGCCTGCCTTCCTACCGGGAAGGCCTGCCGCGCGTCGTGATGGAGGCGGGAGCATGCGCGCGCCCGGTTGTGGCAGCCGACGCTCCCGGGTGCCGCGAAGTCGTGCGCCATGGGGAGAACGGGTATCTCGTTCCCATGCGGGACGCTCGGGCGCTGGCGGAGGCCCTGCGCGAGCTGCTGACCGATCCCAGCCTGCGCGTGCGGATGGGCGCCCGCGGCCGCGAGCTGGCGGAAACCGAGTTCGCCAAGGAAATCGCCATCCGCGATACGATCGCGCTGTATGCCCAGTGCGCGGGCTCGGCAAACCACTAGCTGCCTCCTGATGATATGAGCGAGAGCGATTCCCAAACAGTGCTGGTCACCGGCGGGGCAGGTTATATCGGCAGCCACGTAACCCGCCAGCTCACCGAGGCCGGCTATCGCGTCGTGGTCGTGGACAACCTGTCGACCGGATCGCGGGACGCGCTGCTGTACGGCGAAAGACTCGTGGTGGGCGATGCCGGGGACCAGAAGCTCGTCGAACAGCTGCTCCGCGAGACCAACTGCAACGCGGTCCTGCACTTCGCCGCTTCGATCGTCGCTCCGGAGTCGGTGAGCCATCCGCTCGACTACTATGCCAACAACACCGCGACGACCATCGCGCTGCTGCGCGCGTGCGTGAGCGCGGGAGTCACGCGCTTCCTCTTCTCGAGCACGGCTGCGGTATACGGCGAGCCCCCCGGCGGTCTGGCCGCGGAGGACGGGCCGACATCGCCCGTCAATCCGTATGGCACATCCAAACTGATGAGCGAATGGATCCTGCGCGATACGGCCCACGCGCATGAGCTGCGCTGCATCGCTCTGCGCTACTTCAATGTCGCCGGCGCGGACCCGCAGTGTCGGATGGGGCAGCGCACCCCGCGCGCGACACACTTGATCAAAGTCTGCTGCGAAGCCGCGCTTGGGATGCGCCAGCAGGTGGCTGTTTTCGGCGATGATTATCCGACACCCGACGGGACCGGCGTGCGCGACTACATCCACGTCGAGGACCTTGCCGCTGCGCACCTGTCGGCGCTCGGCTATCTGCATCGTGTGACGGAACCGACGGTGCTCAATGTCGGATACGGCCGAGGGTACAGCGTCCGGCAGGTGATCGACGCCGTCAAACGCGTCTCTGGTGTCGACTTCGCCGTCACCGTTGCACCGCGCCGTCCCGGCGACCCATCCATGCTCGTGGCACGCGCGGAACGGATCCGGGAACTTCTTCATTGGACGCCGCGATACGCGGATCTGGACACCATCGTGGAACATGCGCTCGCCTGGGAGCGGCGGCAGCGCGCGAGCGCTTGACCGGAGGCGCAGGGTTGGCGCAGACCGTGCTGGTGACCGGGGCCACCGGCTTCGTAGGGTGTGCGCTATGCGCTCATCTCGCTGCGCGAGGCTTTGTTGTCCGCCAGGCAGTGCGCCGAGCCGAGGCCCTGTCGGCTGATTGTGTTTCGGTCGGTGACCTAGGCCCGCTCACCGACTGGGAGCGCGCGCTAGCCGGGATCCAAACCGTCGTTCATCTCGCCGCGCGCGTGCATATGACGCGTGCGTCGGGTGCAGACTCCGCCGCCGAGTTTCACCGCGTGAACGTCGAGGGGACAGCACATCTCGCACGGAGCGCCGCCGCGGCCGGGGTACAGCGGCTGGTGTTTCTGAGCTCGGTGAAGGTACACGGCGAGGCCAGCGACGGGCCGTTCACCGAGGCCGATCCGCCACGTCCAGACGATCCGTACGGCAAATCGAAATGGGAGGCCGAGCAGGCGCTGGCGCAGGTGGCACGCGCGACCGGCATGCAGTGGACAGTGCTCCGCCCACCGCTCGTCTACGGGCCGCGGGCGAAGGCCAACTTCTTGAGCTTGATGCGTGCCGTGGCCCGTGGCGTGCCGCTGCCGTTGGGAGCGATCCACAACCGTCGCAGTCTCCTCTACCTGGGGAACCTCGTGGAGGCCATCCGCATGTGCCTCGTGCATCAGGCGGCGGCGAATCGCGTGTTCCTGGTCAGCGACGGCGAAGATCTTTCCACGCCTGAGCTGGTACAACGGCTGGCCTTAGCGCTCGGCGTAAGGGCGCACCTGCTTCAGGTTCCAACGGGGCTGCTGCGACTCGCGGGGGGCATCATCGGGCGGGGTCCGGCTGTCGATCGGCTCGTCGCCTCTCTGCAAGTGGACAGCTTCGCCGTCCGACGCGCGCTGGGTTGGGTCCCCCCGTGGACGGTCGACCAGGGGCTCGCGGAGACGGCTCGGTGGTATCGTAGTCTGGGTTAGCCGGGAAATGCAGTTGAGCGCCTCAGGCACGGGGATCAGTGCCGGACGAGCTCTCCGGGAACGAACACGTAATTGCGATGCGACTCCCAGGGCTTCCGGTGCGGCACCTGGATGAATTTGGCAAAGTCGACCCGCTGGCCGCGATGGAAGAAGAACCCCTGGTAGCCCAGCGCACCCAGAAATTTGGGGATATCGCCTGCTGCCGCCTCGGCATCGTGGATCTCGAGCAACAACGTGGGGTGATCGCGGGTCAGGATACGCCGGCTTCCTCGCAGTACCTCGTACTCATGCCCCTCGGCGTCGCACTTGATGAAGCGCACCGGCATCGAGTCGGCATAGTAATCGTCGAGGGTGGTCACCTTGACT
>Ga0335085_10007419_pt1 | contig 17024 bp, 15 predicted proteins | sample Lox_Sample_45_FD_206712 | JGI IMG/M metagenome (GOLD analysis project Ga0335085, IMG submission 206712) | Soil microbial communities from Loxahatchee National Wildlife Refuge, Florida, United States - Lox_Sample_4.5 | ecosystem: Environmental > Terrestrial > Soil > Wetlands | place: USA...
GACCGCAGGCGCGTGGCCCGCGTGAAAATCCAGCGCGTTCCGGTGGCCATCAAGGGCGGGGAAAAGGCGGCGACGGGCGCCGGCTAGAGCAGTTCAACCACCACTTCCACGCCGCGCTGCGCCGCCAGCGTGCGCGAGGCATTCCCGCGATTGACGGATATCTCCAGCAAGCCTGCGGAACCCAGAATCCCGAAAGGCTCGCCCGGACCGCCCTCCCCGTACGTGTTCAGCACCTTGGGCACTTCCTTGCCGCCCACGCTGATGCGATACTTGCCTTCGGGCAGGAAGGCCTGGGCAATCAGGTCCGGAGGGATATTGGTGATCAAGTTCCCGAAGTTGTCCACCTTCAGCACCACGCCCTTCACCTTGCCGTCGGCGGCGCGCGGCCGCGGCAGCGTGAACCGCACCGGGTCCATCACCTCTTCCCCGAAGCTCATGGGTTGCTGATTCTTCGCCAGCCACGCCGCCACCGGCGCAAACAGGTCGCGCCCGTGAAACGTGTTGCTCATCGGACGCATGAAGTAATGGTCGGAGGTCACGTGCCGAACCGTAAAGCTCTCTTCTTTGTCGTACACCATGGAAAGCACGCCGTTATCCGGGGCCACAAAAAAGTGCTGGTCTCCGGTCACCAGGATCGGCCGCCGTGGCGTGCCCACTCCTGGGTCCACCACCACCAGGTGGATGGTCTTGGGCGGGAAATACTTGTAGGCCATCCCGATGGTCAGCGCCCCGTCCAGAATGTCGCACGCCAGCACGTGATGGCTGATATCCACGAAACTCAGCTCGGGAAGGATTTTCAGCATCACGCCCTTCATCGCGCCAACCAGATGGTCGTGGGTGCCGTAATCGGTGGTCAGGGTGATGATGGGTGGGCGCAAATCTCCCCCGTCTGCTGTGAGCAGGCCTTCGCCAATCTATTCGGCACGCTAGCCAACCCGCCACGCTTTGTCAAGGCAAGCAGCGCCCCCCTGTGCGCGCCCCGCATGGGCCTTGGCACAGGCACTCCCGCCTGTCGCGCCGTGGTACAGGCATTCCTGCCTGTCTCCCGCCCCCGGGTCATCGCCGCCAACCATCCGCCCTCACCCCGGCTGCTGCTGCGTTAGGCAATGCAGTGTCCCCAGCCCCAGCACCAGGTCCACAGCATGAATCCCCACCACCGGCCGGTCGCGGAATAGCTCCCCCAGAATCCCCAGGGCCACCCGGTCGTTCGGGTCGTTGAACGTGGGGACCAGCACGGCCGCGTTCCCAATGTAGAAATTCGCGTAGCTGGCGGGCAGGCGCAAATCCTCGAAATAGAGCGGCGCGGGCATCGGCAAGCGTACCACCGCCGGCCGCGAACCGTCCTCCAGGCGCATGCCTTCCAGCCGCTCGCGGTTTTCTTCCAGCACCCGGTGATTCCCGTCCCGCCCGTTCTTTTCCTGCGCCAAGACCAGCGTCCGCCGGTTCACAAAACGGCATAAATCGTCCACGTGGCCGTGGGTGTCGTCCCCCGCAATCCCCCGGCCGAGCCACAGGACGTTTGTCGCCCCAAGAAATGTGCGCAGCGCCGTTTCCACCTGCTGCCGCGAAAAGCCCGGGTTGCGCGCCTGGACCTTCCGGTCGAGAAGACACTCCTCCGTGGTCAGCAGCGTTCCCCGTCCGTTCACCTCGATGCTTCCGCCTTCCAGGACGAGTCCGCGCCCACCAATCACCGCCGTCACCAGCGGCAGGCGCAGGGCCGGGGCCGCGCGCACCGGCACCTGGTTGTCCAGCCGCCAGTCCGGATACTTGGCCCAGCCATTGAACCGGAAACGCAGGATGGCCAGCCTGCTGCGTCTCCTCCGTGCGCCGGCAGCCACGGTCAGTCCCGAGGCCTCGGGATTACTGACCGTGGGCAAGTTCCGGATTCCCGCCGCGCTGCGGACGAAGATCGGCCCCGAATCGCGCGTCCATCCTCGATTGGTGGGAAACCGGAAAAAGCGTGCGGCGCCGCGAGGCACTCCCGCGGCCGCCAGCACTTTCCGCGCGGCGCCTTCCTGCCGCGCCGAGTTCACCAAAATATGCAGTTTTTCACCCGGGGCCAGCTTCCGGCAGATTTCCGCGTACACCCACGGAATCACCTGGATCTTTCCAGGCCAATCGGTGGCGTTGTGCGGCCAGCCCAGCCACGTGGCCGCGTGCGGCTCCCACTCCGCCGGCATCCACAGGCACGGGTAGCCACGGTCAGTGCCTTTCTGACCGTGGGATTTTGCATGCGAGGAATCCGGGTGCGCGACCTGGCCACCACCCAGAACGTGCCCACGGTCAGGAGTTCGCTGACCGTGGCTGCCTGAGGGCTTGGTCGTCACGGCTTTGGCGGCCCGGCGGCGTGATCCAGAAAACGATGGGTAATTCCGGCGTAGGCATCCACCCGCCGGTCGCGCAGAAACGGCCAGTTGCGCCGCACGTCTTCCAGGCGGTCCAGGTCCACCTGCGCCGTCAGAATTTCTTCTTTGTTCACGGAGCCTTCGGCCAGCTCCACCCCAAAGGGATCGGAAATAAACGACGATCCCCAGAACTCCAGCCCCGCACCGCCCGCCGGCGCCTCGTGTCCCACGCGGTTCACCGCGCCCACATAAATCCCATTGGCGATGGCGTGGCTGCGCTGGATGGTGCGCCAGGCGTTGCGCTGCTCCGGCCCGGCTGTGTCCTTCTCATGCGGATGCCACCCGATGGCCGTGGGATAAAACACCACCACCGCGCCGGCCAGCGCCGCCAGCCGCGCGCCCTCCGGATACCACTGGTCCCAGCAAATCAGCACGGCGATGCGCCCGAAGCGCGTGTCGAACGCCCGGAATCCCAGATCTCCCGGGGCGAAATAAAATTTCTCGTAATATTGCGGATCATCCGGAATGTGCATCTTGCGGTAGATGCCGGCGATTTCTCCCGTGGCATCAAGCACCACCGCGCTGTTGTGATACACGCCTGGCGCGCGCCGCTCAAAAATCGGCGCAATCACCACCGCGTGATGCTTCCGCGCCACCGGCGCCAGGGCTTCCGTGGATGGTCCGGGAACGGATTCCGCCAGGTCAAACAGCGCCGGGTCTTCCTTCTGGCAGAAATACTGCGAGCGGAAAAGCTCCGGAAGGCAAATCACGTTGGCCCCGCGGCCCGCCGCCTCGTCCACCCGCGTCACCGCCTTGGCCAGATTCGCCTGCATATCGGGCCCGCAGGACATCTGCACCAGCGCGATGCTGAACTGTTTTACCGCTGCCATGGCGCAACTCTACTAAAAACAGTGGCAAGTGGCGAGTGGGGAGAGCAAGAGTTTGTGGTCTGGGGCGAGCCTTCACGCATTCGTGAACGGCGCAAGACGCCCCGCGGCCCACCTGCGCTGCGGGGGAGACTCAGGGCGAGAGCGATATGGTTCTGATCTCCCCCCCTTCACTTTGTCTTTACCACTTTCCGCGAATCGAGATCAGCTCCACATCGAACACCAGCACCGTATTGGGCCCAATCGTCTCTCCCCGTCCTTGCGGCCCATAGGCCAGATTCGAGGGAACCACGAGCTGCCACTTCGACCCCACGTGCATCAATTGCAGGGCTTCCGTCCATCCCGCGATCACCTCGTTCACCTTGAAACTGGTCGGCTGCCCGCGCCGGTAGGAGCTGTCGAATTCCACGCCGTTGATCAGCGTTCCGCGGTAGTGGCACACCACCGTGTCTTCCGGGCCCGGCTTGGGGCCGGTGCCTTCGGTAATCACTTTGTACTGCAAGCCGCTGGGCAGCGTCACCACGCCTTCCTTCAACTTATTCGCGGCAAGAAATGCCTCGCCCTCTTTCAGGTTGGTCTCCGCCAGGCCCCTTCTCCGTTCCTCCGACTTGGAGCGCAGCTCGCTTTGGAACTGCTGAAGCGTGGCCACCATCTCCTGCTCGGTGAGCAGCGTCTTCCCGCCCGCCAGGCCGTCCTGAACGCCCTGCAGAATCAGCTTCGGATCCACCTCCAGGGCCTGCTGGTGGAAGCCAATCCCCAGGTTCATCCCCAGGGCGTAGCTCAGCTTTTCCGTCTCGTTCTTGAAGGGAGACGGAGCGGCGCTGGGAGTGCCCAGCGCCCCGGGTTGCGATGCGGCCGGAGGCTGCGCGGGTCTGGCCGCGGGCTTGGGCTGCGCTGGCGTCGAGGGATTTTGGGCCTTCAGTGTGGTCGCCCACGGCAGCAGGGCGCACGCGAAGGAAAGGATGACTGCAATTCGATGAGTTCGCATGGAAAGATTCTCCCATTCACAGGCGGGACGATGCAATGCTCGCGGAGACCCCGCCTGCCTGTCGCGCATCCGCTGGATTCCTGCGCGAACGGGTTGGACGCGCCCGATTTCTGCGCCGCCCCCCCCAGAATGCGATGCCGCCACTGGCGCGGAGGTCGCCACTGGGGTATTGTGCGCCCGTCACGCGGGAGCGGACCTGCTACGCCGCTCCCTCGCCACTCCCCGGTGCTCGTGCGCGAGGGATGAGAGGGACCATGATCGTTACCACCGGATATTCCGACATCCCCAATGCAGGCGGGGTGATGCGCACGTTTGTAGCCGCACCGAAAAAACAGGGCCGCTTCCCCGGAATCTGGTGCTACTCCGATATTTTCCAGCTCACTCCGCCCATGTTGCGCGCCTGCGTGCGCCTGGCAGGATACGGATTTGTTGCCGCCGCCCCGGAGATCTACTGCCGGGTCGAACCGCCCGGAATGGTGATTGCCTTCGACGACGCTGGCCGCACCCGTGGACTCGAGGACGCGGCCAAGACCCCCGTGGCGCATTTCGATGCCGACTGCCGCGCCGGGCTGGACTGGCTCGCCAGCCATCCCAAAGTGGCCACCGGGAAGATCGGCGCGATGGGATTCTGCATCGGAGGGCACCTCGCATTTCGCGCCGCCTTGCAGCCCGACGTGCGCGCTACCGTCTGCTATTACGGCACCGGAATTCATAACGGCAAGCTGGGAAGAGACGCCGACGCCGGATCGCTGGCGCGCGCCAAAGAAATCCGCGGGCGCTTGCTGATGGTCTTCGGCACGAGCGACCCGCACGTGCCGGAGGATGACCGCGCGCTGATCGACAAGGCCCTCTCTGCCTCGGGAATCATGTATGAAACCAAGCTGTTCGCGGCGGAGCACGCCTTCATGCGCGACGAAGGGCCGCGCTACGACCCGGAAGCCACAGACCAGGCATTCGCCGAAATGATCGGCCTGTTCCGCACCACCTTCTTCTGAATGGGTGCGAAATTTTTACCTACACCCATCCCATGCGATCGCATTAAGCGCCACAGTTTCAATGTTTTGGCGACCGTCGTTTCGGCACTCAGCTTGCCTCAATTCGCTCTGGAGCCTGGAGGCTGGCGCCTGCGGGCACCACCCGCCACCCCGCCGCATTGCGCGGCTGGCGAGCCCGCCGTCCGGCGGCCGAAGAGCGAACCACCATGCCGCGAACTATCCCCATACTCGTTTGCGCCTTGCTGCTGCTGGCTGGCGCGCCAGCCCGCGCCGATGTCGGCGTGGTGCTGAATGAAGCGCTGGGCTCCGGCGGCGATCGCATTTCTGCCACCGGGCACAGCGGGGTGTATTTCTCGCGCATCTGCCCGGAGACGGCGGTGAAGTTGCGGTTCTGCCGCCCCGGGGAACAGGGGTCGGTCCTGAGCACCTACACGGGGTTCGGCGAATCCAGGCCGTATGAATGGAACATCGCCCCGCTCGGAGTCTTTGTATATGGAGAGGCCAACGCCAGCCAGTGGCCGCTCGTGGGCACCCAGAACATCAAATCGGCCATCGAGGCCGCTTACCGGAAGAAATATCTCGCCGCGGTTTGCCCGGCGGAGTGCGGCGCAGACCAGAAGGCCGACTGGAGATACATGGCGGGCGCGGGACTTTCTCGCAATGTCTACATCTTCGTGGTGGAGACCACCGAGGAGCAGGACCGCGAGTTGATCGAGAAATTCAACCGCCTGCCGAACCAAAACCACTTTAATCTCCTGACCCGGAATTGCGCCGATTTTACCCGCGAGGTGATCAACACTTACTTCCCCCACGCTGCCAGCAAGGAATACCTGAACGATTTCGGCATGAGCAGCCCCAAGGCCATGGCCCGCTCGCTCACCCGCTACGCGCAGAAGCATCCGGAGTTGAAGTTTCACGTGCTGCACTTTCCCCAATTGCCGGGCACCCTCAAACGCAGCGGCACGGTCCGCGATGGCACCGAGCAGCTCTACCATTCCATTCTCTTCCTCGTGCCCCTGGCCGCCTTTGCGGATTATGTCCTGCCGGCGGCGTTGGTTTCTTACGAGATCACCGGGCGGCTCGATCCGGTAAAAGAATGGCAAGAGCACCCGACCATTGAAGAAGCGGAAATCTCCAGCCGCCTCAGAGAAGCAAAGGCGGAGCAGGACCGGGAGCAGCTCGCCGAATTGAAACGCGCGGACCGGCAGGAGCGCGAACGCGTGCTGGGCACCCGTAAGGTCTGGGAGTCCTATCGCCGCCAGTTGCACGCGCGGATCGAGCAGGCGGTCGAATCCGGCCTGCTTCCTTCCCCGGATGCCGTGGACAGCATCCTCCAGGAGCTGGAGAAGTCTGGGACGCCGCGGTTTGACGCCCGGGGTGGCCTATGGATGGATGTCGCCGAGGCGGGACATGTCTCGCGCCTGGGGCTCACCGCGCGCAATCTCCTCTCCCCGGAATCCGATCCGCGGCTTGCCTATCGGCTGATGCTGGCGCGCACTGACCGCATCCTGCGCGGTCCGAAGCGGGGGCGGGAAAGCCTGCTGCTGTTCCGGCGGAATTGGGCGCTGATGGAAGCAGCCGCCAAGCGGAACGCGGCGACCCTGGTGGTCCTTCGCCCTCCCGCCTCCCCTCCGCAGGAGCGCCCCGGCCCTCCTCCCGCCGACGATGCAGCCGGCGGAGATGACTGAGTGGCCGCTCGGGACTAAAATCATCCAGTGATGCCGCGCCATGCGATATTCCGGGCGAGCGGGCGCGGCCTGGGCCGTCTCCCGCTTTTCGCCTCGTAATTTCTGGTGCTCACGTCGGGAGCCCGCCCGGTGAACCGCAGCGTTGCGGCAACTGCCGCGGGGACGCTGAAGCCATCGCCGCCAGGAGGACTGACCTGCGACCGCCCTTGCGCTCCATGCTGCTGAATGCCTGGCGGGGCCGCTGCCCCCGCTGCCGCCAGGGAACGCTCTTCCGCGCCTGGCCCAATCAGGTGCTGCCACAGTGTCCGGTGTGCGCGCTTCCTTACTTCCGCGAGCCGGGTTATTTCGTTGGTGGCATGGTGGTCACCTATATCCTGGCCCTGCTGGTGATTGTGGTCGTCTCACTGGTGCTCTTTTTCCTCGTGCCAGACAAGGGATGGCTCACCGAAAATCAGAAGATTGCCGCCTGGTTCATTTTCTCCATCGGATTGACCGTGGCCTTTCTCCGATTTTCCTACAGCCTTTGGATTTCCGTGGATTATTGGATCGAGCCCTGGGCCCCTGGCCAGCCGAAGTGAGCCGCTGGCGCCGGCCGGCAGGAGGACTGTTGTCTCTTGCGCGGCATGCCGTTGCCGGGATGTTTCGCCCACGGTAGATTGAGGCGTGGCTTCTCGGCCCCAAAAGCGGCCCAGCCGGGCCGCGGCAGGCGCGCGCGGCGCAAAGCACGCGGCATCGGCCCGCCGCAAGACCGCGGGCTCCGCGGCAGCTGTGGCCCCCTCAGACGGCGGCAACGTCAAGCGTGGCCTGTCCAGTCCCGGCGGTCTGGCCGTCTGTCTGCTCTCCCCGCATCCCTTCGTGCTGGAAAATCTGCGCGGACTACTGGGCCCGCCGAAATTCCGCGTTCACGCGGAACGTGTGGAGTTTCTCCCCGGGGCCGCCCCGGAGGCGGAGAAGGGAAGTGCCCTGACTTCGCTGCCGGAGGCGGAAGTCTATGTGGTGGACGCCAACGGCCCGCAGCGCGCCGTGGCCGCGCTGATTTCACGGGTCAAGGGCGAACACCCGGATTCGCGGGTCATCGTGGTCAGCGACCAATTGGCCGAGGATGCCGCGTTTCCCCTCATGCGCCTTGGAATTCGCGGGCTCATCCGCTACGGCGATGCCGCCGCGCAATTGGGCACCGCCATCCGCTCCGTGCACGAGGGCGGCTACTGGGTTCCCCGCCTGCTCCTCTCCCGCTTCGTCTTCGGAATTTTGGACCAGCCGCGCGTGCCCGTGCCCGGAGAGGTGCGGCGCCTCAGCCCGCGCGAGCGGCAGGTCTATGAGGCGCTTCTGGAAAATCTTTCCAACAAGGAAATCGCTTCGCGCATGAACCTCTCCGAGCGCACCGTGAAGTTCCATGTGTCCAATGTGCTGGCCAAATATCGCGTGCGCCGCCGCGCCGATCTGATTTTGCAGAATTACCACGCCCGTGCCCTGGAGTCGGCCCCGGGCGGTTCCTCGAGCTTCGCCGCCGCGGCCCCTGCCGGCTCCGGTCCGGTGAAGCGTCCCGGCGGCTGAAGAGTATCCCCTCCCGCAAACTCGTACCTCGCGCAACACCTGCGACTCCGCATCGTTCAGGCGCTGCCATCGTGTTGCCGGCATCTTCCGTGCGCGCCCTGTTCCTTTGGCCGGGGTCCCGGACAGCTTCCCACGCTGGCCTTCGCCGCGACTCCTCACCAGTAGCGGGCTTCCCAACCCGGGTGTACGTTCCAAAGACGGCGCGGGATTGAACCTCCGTTCCGTGCCACTGGGGCAGGTCATGGCGAAAGCAGCGATGGCACCATTGAAAGACGAAAACGAGCAATCGGAAGCGATCCAGGTTTTCCGGTTCGGGCTGGCCCACCTGCGCGAAGGGAAGACCTTTGAGGCCCTGGCCGCATTCCGCCAGGCCGCCTCACTGGAGCCGCAGAATCCCTACTTTCTTTCTTACTATGGCTTGACGCTTGGACAGGCCTCGCGGAGTTGGGATGAGGCTGAGGCGCTGTGCCTGGCCGCGCTGCGCATGCGTCGGCAGGTTCCGCAACTCTACCTGAACCTGGCGGAACTCTACCGCTCGCGCGGGCGCGTGGCCGATGCCGTGGAAACCCTCACCGAGGCCATGCGCTACACCGGCCGCGATCCGCTGGTGGCAGACGCCTTGGCCCACTTCGGCACGCGCAAGTCTCCGGTGCTCAATTTCCTGCCGCGCCGGCACCCGATGAACGTGCTTCTCGGCCGGTTCCGGCATCGCGTTTCCGGCATCATTCATCGCCGGCCGAAGCGCTGATCGGCCGGTCACACCTCTCACGCCTCGGTGAAAACGGTCATCGGCGGGCCAAAGGGCTGAGCTTCGTCGCGGTGCCACGCCGCTTCAATCTCCCACTGGTCCCCGGCTTCCTCCCAACCGCGCGGCCTGCGGTTTCTGCCGCCCTTCCTGCACTTCCACCATGTCCCGAAGACAAGAGAAAAGGGGTTGACACCGCTCCAGGGAATCATGTACCGTGAGGCCGGTTGCAAATCAGTTGCAACTGGGAGTGGCCTTCCGGCGCGGCGGGCATGGGCGTGTGCCCGCACGGTTCGGCTCCACCATGCAAACCTGCGAGGCTGAGGATGAACGAGACCCGGTACGCCGTCCGCCATACTGTTGCAAGTTTGTTGCATCTGAGATTCGCCGCACTTCTCCTCGCCGCGCTGGCCCCGCTGCTGGCTCCTTCCCCCGCTCACGCTCAGGAGAGCCCCTACATCGTCACCTACGATCATTATCTGGAGGAACCGGGAAGCCTGGAGGTCGAGTATTACTCCACCCTGGGCACCCAGCGCGGCGGCAACGCCTTCCATTCGTTCTGGGCGGAATTTGAATACGGCGTCAAGGCCTGGTGGACCACCGAATTCTATTTGGACGGCCAGACCACCTTCAACCAAAGCACCGTGTTCACCGGTTTCCGCTGGGAAAACCGTCTCCGTCCCCTGGCGCGGGAGCACCTGGTGAATCCCATCCTGTACATCGAATACGAGCACACCAAGGCGTCGGACAAGATCCTGAAAGAGGTGGAAGGCCATGACGTTGAGGCCGACTATGCGGTTCCCAACTCCGTCTCCAACCGCGACCAGGACCACGAGTTGGAATTCAAGCTGCTGCTCTCCAGCCAGGTGAAAGGCTGGAACATCGCGCTCAATCCGCTGTTTGTCAAGAATCTCTCCCCCAGCGAGCCCTGGGAATTTGGATATGCATTGGGATTGAGCCGTCCCCTGGGGCTCAAGGCTTCTCCGCAGCGCTGCAATTTCTGCCCGGAGAATTTTATTGCTGGCGTAGAGATGTATGGCGGGTTGGGAGACTCGCGAAGTCCCGGGTTGAATCAAACCTCCCACTATCTCGCCCCGGTGCTGGCGTGGAATCTTCCCTCCGGATGGACCCTGCGGCTCTCCCCCGGCTTCGGCCTGAACGATACCAGCCACCAGTTTCTGTTGCGCTGGGGGGTGTCCAGGGAATTCGCTGGGTTCGGTGCGGCCGTGCGCCGCCTCTTTGGAGCCAGCCGATGACGCGCCTGAGGATTCCGGTGGTCCCGGGCGCGGTACTGCTCCTGGCGGTCGCTTGTGGATTCGCGCTCTTCGGGTCCGCCGCGCGGGCGCAGCAGGAGCAGGCGCAGCAGGAGCAGGCGCAAAGCACCCGCAATTTCCACAACGCCCTGGCGAAAGCACCGGAAAAGGCTCGCGCCATGCACAGCCAGGTGGAAACAGAACCGGACGCCGCAGCCGCCGGGGGAAAGTTGTTCGATCTTCACTGCGCGGAGTGTCACGGCAAAAAGGCCGCTGGAACGCGCCGCGGTCCCAGCTTGCTGGGCCTGGAAATGCAGCAGGCGCCCCCGGGCGCGATTTTCTGGGTGCTCACCAACGGAGTGGTGCGCCACGGCATGCCGGTGTGGTCCAAGCTGCCGGAGCCGCAGCGCTGGCAATTGGTGGCGTTCCTGCAATCCCTCAGATCGCCGGGTCGTCAGCCACCGCCCGGCTCGGCCGGCGAACAGTAGTCGCTGCGCGGAATGGAACCGGAACCTGAGATGTGAGAAATTCGGGTGCCTCCTGGCGCAACGCGGACCTGGCAGCACCGCGGATCAAGCCGGGCATGGGCGAATCCGGCGGGCGGTGGCGAGCGGCGGAGGGCGCGGATGCGGAAGCGGTTTGCGGGCCGGCTGTACGGGGCGCTGCTCCTCGCCTGCGCTCTGGGCTGGGCAGCATGGGCCCCGCAAACCTCAGTCGTCGTCACCGTCGAGCACGGCCCCAGCGCTCCGCAACAACTTGCCAAGCCGTACGTCCTGCTGGTTTCGCTCGACGGATTTCGTTACGACTATCCGAAAAAGTACGGCGCCCCGCATCTCATGGAATTGGCCGCCCGCGGCGCCAGCGCTCCCCAGGGCATGCGGCCCGTATATCCTTCGCTGACCTTTCCCAATCACTACAGCATCATCACCGGCTTGTATCCGGAACATCATGGCATCGTGGCCAACACGTTTTACGATCCGTCGCGCAACGCGGTGTATAGCTACCGGGATTCCGGCACCGTCACGGACGGCACCTGGTATGGTGGCACGCCGCTGTGGGTGCTGGCGGAGCAGCAGGGCATGCGCTCCGCTTCCTGCTTTTGGGTGGGCTCGGAGGCGGACGTGCAGGGCACGCGTCCCACCTACTATCTGAAGTACGACGTCGCCTTTCCCAATTCCCGTCGCGTGGCGCAGGTGCTCGATTGGCTGCGCCTGCCCCCCGAAAGGCGTCCCCACTTCATCACCCTTTATTTTTCCGATGTGGACACCGCCGGGCACCAGTACGGGCCGGAAAGCGTACAGGTGGCCGAAGCCGTGCATGAGTTGGACAGTGACCTCGGCAAGCTGTTCGCGGGGATCCAGCAAGTGCATCTGCCTGTGGACGTGATCGTGTTGGCCGACCATGGCATGATCCAGGTCCAGGGACCGGCGGTGTACCTTGAGCCGTTCGGCCTGAGTTCCTCGTGGTTCGAACGCGTGGTCGGCTCCGCGCTTTATCCCAAATCAGAAGCCGACGCCCAGAGGGCCTACCAGACATTGTTGGGGAAGAGCGCCCAGTTTGCTGTGTATCGGCGCGCGCAGGTCCCAGCAAGCCTTCATTTCTCCGCCAGCGCGCGCGAGGGCGATCCGGTGATCGTGCCCACCGGTCCGTATTTTATCTCCTACGCCCCGGACCCCCAGATGCGCCCCCCGCCTCTCGGCGCGCACGGTTATGATCCCAGCCACATGCCGGAAATGAACGCCATCTTTTTCGCAGCCGGGCCGGACATCCGTTCTGGCATAGAGCTTTCGCCTTTCGAAAACATCAACGTGTATCCGCTCGTGGCCAAAATCCTGGGCCTCCAGATTGGAAATCTGAAAACCGGGCCGATCGACGGCAAGCTGGAAGTTCTGCAGGATGTCCTGAAGACTCCTTAGCGAGCGATCACCGATTCGCCGCGCCGCACCGATCCCCCAATACCGTCCTTGCCGGTTGCCATCCGGACAGGTATAAGAGGCCGCGGGCATCGGCCCGCAGGGAGCGGCGATGGGCAAGGTCTGGGCGTTCGTGGTGCGGCTGGCGGCGCTTGCGCTGGTGCTCTGCGCTTCCGGCGCCGCCCAGAAGTTGCCCTGGCACCCCAGGCAGGGGGAAGCGCTCTCCGGGGTGGCCAAAGTGGTGCTGGTCTCCCCCACCGTGCATGTCGAGAAGTGGTCGGCCAGAACCGGCCGGGAAGCAGAGGGAACCGCGGACTATGTTCGGCGCGTCATCTGCGGCTCCATGGATCAACTCCTGGAAGAGCGCCGGGTTGCGGTGGAAGATTATCCGCTCTGTCTGGGCGAGAGTGAGGCCAGCTTGGACCGCCGCCAGGCGCTGGCCGCCGCTGGAATGCATTTTCGCGCCATGGCCAATGATTGGTCCACCACCCATCACACCGAGCAGCGCCTCGAGGCCTTTCGCCTGGGAGACGAACTGGCCGAGATCAAAAAGCTGGAGGTGGATGCCTTGATCCTGGTGGACGCCAACGGAATCCTGACCACCAAGGGCGAGAAAGCACTGTCGGCGATTGGCAGCCTCGGCGGTGGACCGGGTCAAAGCCTGGTCCTGCGCATCGGGGTCATCCGGCCGCAAACCGGCGAGCTCGTGTATTTCACCGAGCACGGCATGGGCGGTGACTTCGTGAAAAACCAGGATAAACTCGAGGGCTTCATCGAGAAGACCATGGGATCCGTCTTCGGCCGCTCCGCCTCGCCGCAAGGGGAATCCAAGCCCTAGCGCGCGGCTTCCTGGGTACAGAAGCGGCCCTGTGGCGCAGGCGGGCCGTTGCATCGGCCGCAACTCATTTTCCAGCGGGAGTCGAATGTTGAAACGCTATCCGATGTTCGTAAACGGCGAATTTGTCCCCGCCCGGTCCGCGCGCTGGTTTCCGGTCTACGACCCGGCGACAGAGGAAGTCATCGCCGAGGTTCCGGACGCCAATGCGGAAGACGTGGACGCCGCCGCTCGCACCGCCCGCGATGCGTTCGAGGGCGGCCCGTGGGCCCGTTCCACTCCGCAGGAGCGCGGACGCGTGCTCTTTCGTCTGGCCGAAAAGGTCCGCGCCGAGGCCCCGGCCCTGGCGGAATTGGAAACCCGCAACTGCGGCAAGCCCATTCTCGAATCGGAATTCGACATCGCGGATGTAGCCACCTGCTTCGAGTATTACGGCGGGCTGGCCACCAAGGTGATGGGCCAGGTCAACCCGGTGCCCGCCAACGCGCTCAGCCTTTCCCTGCGCGAGCCGGTGGGCGTGGCCGGGCAGATCATTCCCTGGAACTATCCCCTGCTCATGGCCGCGTGGAAGCTGGCTCCGGCGCTGGCCGCGGGCTGCGCCTGCGTGCTGAAACCTGCCGAGCAGACCCCCCTCACCGTGCTGGAGATGGCGCGATGGTTCGAGCAGGTTGGGGTGCCGCCCGGAGTGGTGAACATCGTGACCGGATTCGGGGAGACTGCCGGCGCGCCGCTGGTGCTCCACCCCGAGGTGAACAAGATCGCGTTTACCGGAAGCGCCGCGGTGGGCAAGACCATCGCCCGCCTGGCTGCGGATTCCTTGAAGCGCGTCAGCCTCGAGCTCGGCGGAAAATCGCCGAATATCTTCTTTGCGGACGCCGATTTCGAGGCTGCCATCGACGGTGCCCTCTTCGGCGTGTTCATCAATCAAGGGGAGGTCTGCTCGGCCGGCAGCCGCATCCTGGTGGAGCGGCCCATTTATGAGAAATTCGTGGAAGCCATGAGCGCGAAGGCGAAAACCATTCCCGTGGGCCCGCCGCTCGAGCGCGGCACGAAGATGGGCCCGCTGGTCAGCCAGGAGCAGTATCAGCGGGTGTGCGCCTACTTGGAGGTGGGCAAGCGCGAGGCCAAGCTCTCCGTGGGAGGCAGCCGGCCGCGCGGCCTGGAACGCGGCTTCTACGTGGAGCCCACCATCTTTTACGATGTGCCGAATTCCGCGCGCATCGCCCGCGAAGAAATTTTTGGCCCGGTGGCCGCGGTGATTCCCTTCGATAACGAACCGCAGGCGCTGCGCATCGCCAACGATACCCCGTACGGGCTGGCGGCCGCGGTCTGGTCCCGCGACATCTTCAAAGCCTTCCGCATGGTCAAGTCCCTGCGCGCCGGGGTGGTTTGGGTCAATCACATGCAGCCCACCTATGTGGAAGCGCCCTGGGGAGGCTACAAACAGTCCGGCTACGGCCGCGAGCTGGGACCGTGGGGCATCGAAGAGTATCTCGAAACCAAACAGGTGTTCGTCAATTTGGAGGAAACTCCGATCGGGTGGTATTGATGGGCGCCATTCAGATTCGCACTCCCATCCCCGGTCCGCGGTCCCAGCAGTTGTGGCAGCGGCGGGAGGCGGCGGTTCCCGCCGGAATCTTTCACGCCGCGCCTGTGTTTATCGCCCGCTCTGAAGGCGCCCTGGTGGAAGACGTGGATGGCAACCGGTTCCTGGATTTCGCCGGCGGCATCGGCTGCCTGAACGTAGGACATCGCGCCGCGCCGGTCCTTGCGGCGCTGCAGGATCAGGCGGATCGTTTCCTGCACGCCTGCTTCAGCGTCACACCCTACGAGCAGTACATCGCGCTGGCGGAAAAGCTGAACGCCCTCGCCCCCGGCAATTTCCCGAAAAAAACCATGTTTGTGAACAGTGGCGCAGAAGCCGTGGAAAACGCGGTCAAGATCGCCCGTTGCTACACCGGCCGGCCCGCGGTGGTCTGTTTTGAAGACGCTTTCCATGGCCGCACCCTTCTCACCCTCTCCCTCACCAGCAAGACGCACCCCTACAAGGCGGGCTTCGGCCCTTTCGCCGGTGAGATTTATCGCCTCCCCTATGCCTACTGCTACCGCTGCGCCTACGGACTGACCTTTCAGGATTGCGCGGTGCATTGCGCGCGGCAGCTCGAAAGCCTGTTTCAGCGCGATGTGGCCGCGGAGACGGTGGCGGCCCTGGTGGTGGAACCGGTGCTCGGGGAAGGCGGATTTGTCCCCGGGCCCGCGGAGTTTTTCGCCGAGTTGCGCCGGATCTGCCGCAAGCATGGAATCCTGCTCATCGCCGACGAAGTTCAAACGGGTTTCGGGCGCACCGGAGCGTTGTTTGCCTGCGACCGTTTGGGGCTGGAGCCGGATCTGCTGGTCACCGCCAAGTCCCTGGGCGGCGGCATGCCTCTGGCCGCGGTCACCGGCCGCGCCGAGGTGATGGATGCTCCTGGCGTGGGCGGAATCGGCGGCACCTTCGGCGGTCATCCGCTTTCGCTCGCCGCTGGCCTGGCCGTGCTGGAGATCATGGAGGATGAAAATCTTCCCGCGCGTGCCGAAGCGCTGGGCCAGCGCTTCCGGGCCCGGGCCAGCGTCTGGAAGGCGCGCTGGCGGGAGGTGGGAGACCTCCGCGGGCTGGGTGCCATGCAGGCCATCGAGCTGGTCGGATACAGCGGGCGCGAGCCGGCCAAAGCCCTCGCCAATGACGTCACGCGCCGCTGCCTGGAACGCGGGCTGATTGTCCTAACCGCGGGCACGTTCGGCAACGTCATTCGTTTGCTCGTGCCCCTCACCATCCCCGACGACCAGTTTGACGAGGGCATAAAGGTGCTGGAAGACGCACTTTCGGCGGCCATCGCCCGGCAGGCGGAGCCGGCCTGACCGGGATGTCTCGCCGCGCCGCGGAACGCGGGTGTTTCAACCCCGCCAGGAGACGAGGTTGGAAATTGCGGAAGTGCGGGGTTTCAACCCCGCCGCCAGCCGAGGCTGAAAAACGCGGGCTTTCGCCCCTGAAGCCAGATCATCCAGCGGCGCAAAAGGATCTATACCCTAATCTGGCTCCGGCGACATCCCGTTCATTTGCCCCCCTGCCCCCACCTGTCATCCCGAATCCCCGCGGTTTTCGCGGGGTGAGGGACCTGCTGTTTCCTTTCCGTCCCTCGTGTCCGGAGGAAGCCACCCGAGCCAAATAACCTCTAATCGGCCTTCGTCAGCATCTCGCCCGCTGAGATTTTGTAGCGCGCCTGCGCGATATCCATGATCGATTGAAGAAACTGTGGGCGATCCCGCAGCACGCGCGTGAATTCGGCTTGGTCCAGCGCAAAAAAGTCGCAATAGCATTTGGCGCGGACCGTCGCGTTGGCCGGCGCGGCGGTGAGCAGGCTGATTTCCCCAAAGAAGCTTCCTTCCCCCAGTGAGGCCACCACCTGCCCGGAGCCGTCCAGCACCTCCACTTCGCCGCGTGAGACTAGATAGAGTTGCCGGTTGATCTCGCCTTTGCGGATTACCAAATCGCCGGTCTGAAACACCACCGGCTTCAGCGCCATGATCAGCGAAGAAAGCAACACGGTGTCCGCCCCCTTGAACAGCGGGACGGTTTCCAGCGTTTCGCGATTGAGAATCTCTACCCATTTCCGCCCGTCTCCCTCGATCAGCTCGAAAGCGGACTTTGGGCCCCAACTGCCCGCTGCATAGTTTGGGAAATCTGCCGGTTCGTTTTTCCACACATCCAGCATGGGTTGGGCAATTCGCCAGGCGGTCTCCACCAGGTCGGTACGCGAGAACAAGGTCGCGTCCCCGTT
>Ga0335085_10007420_pt1 | contig 17023 bp, 13 predicted proteins | sample Lox_Sample_45_FD_206712 | JGI IMG/M metagenome (GOLD analysis project Ga0335085, IMG submission 206712) | Soil microbial communities from Loxahatchee National Wildlife Refuge, Florida, United States - Lox_Sample_4.5 | ecosystem: Environmental > Terrestrial > Soil > Wetlands | place: USA...
CGCCTGTCGTTGACTGTCGTTGACTGTCGTTGACTGTCTCTGACTGCTGTTGACTGTCGTCGACTGTCTCTGACTGTCTCTGACTGCTGTTGACTGTCGTCGACTGTCTCTGACTGTCTCTGACTGTCTCTGACTGTCTCTGACTGCTGTTGACTGTCGTCGACTGCCGTTGACTGTCGTCGACCTCACCTAACGGATCCGATGTCCGACTGGCAGAAGCTTCTTAAGGACGAGAGCATAGCGTCTCTCGAGAAACTCGCCGCCAAATTCGGCCGCGATCTCATCGACGTCGAAGCCCTGAAACCGGCCTTCGACAACTTCCAGATGCGGATAACGCCGGAAGTCCTCGACCTCATCAAGGAACCCGGCGACCCCATCTGGCAGCAATACATCCCCACCGTCGAAGAGCTCAACGTCACCGACGGCGTGATCGACTCACTGGATGAGGATGGCGACAGTCCGGTGCCCAACATCACGCACCGCTATCCCGACCGCGTGCTGTTCCTCGTGAGCCCCGTGTGCGCGACGTACTGCCGCTTCTGCACGCGGCGGCGCAAGGTGGGCGATCCCGAGAAGATCCCGCTCAATCAATACGAGAGCGCCTTCGAATACATCCGCCAGCATCCCGAAGTGCGCGACGTGATCCTGAGCGGCGGCGATCCCATGATGCTCTCCGACCGCCGCCTGGAATTCATCTTCCAGAACCTGCGCGCGATCCCGCACGTCGAGATCATCCGCATCGGGAGCCGCATCACGGCGCACTTGCCCGAGCGCATCACCCCCGAGTTCTGCGAGATGGTGCAGAAGTACCATCCCGTGTACATGAACACGCACTTCAATCATCCGAGCGAGCTCACCCCCAAGGTGGTGGCGAGTCTCGACCGGCTGTCGAAAGCGGGCATCGTGCTCGGCGCGCACACCGTGCTCCTGCGCGGCGTGAACGACGATCCCAAGGTGATGATGAAGCTCATGCACGAGCTCCTGAAGGCGCGCGTGCGGCCGTACTACATCTACATGGCCGACCAGGTGGCCGGCGGCGAGCACTTCCGCACCATGGTGCAGACCGGCCTCGAGATCATGAAGGCGCTGCGCGGCTGGACGAGCGGCCTCGCGATCCCGTACTTCGTGATCGATTCACCCGGCGGCGGCGGGAAGGTGCCGCTCTTGCCGGAGTACGTGGAATCGATCAACGACGATGAGGTGGTGTTCAAGAACTACGAGGGAAAGACGTATCGATACAAGCAGCCGAAGATCGCGAAGGATGGCTGCGGCGGCGTGAGCGCGCCCGACGTCGTCCCCATCGAGATCGCGAAGAAACCGGCAGCGAAGGCGCCGGCGCGGAAGAGAAAATCGGCGAACGGATAGCCGAAATGCATGATCGACAGTGCTGCGGCACTGTACGAGCGATTCGCGCGGTGCCGTCGAAGAAGCATTCCTCCCGCGACTCGACTTGACGAGCGCATCTCGAATACCCCGGGCAGGGTTCCCAAGCATTGACGGCCATCTTCGCGCGACCGACTATCTGCGGGCGTTCGTGAGTATTTGCGCGCGAGACAGCACCCGTTCGCGAACGCTTATCAATTCATCGACAGCTCGCGCGGTGGCCTTCTGCAGTGCCAAAGCGTCGACAGCCATTTCAGTCGTCTCGAATTCCTAGGATCGGACCTAAGCAGGGGCTAGGGTCACCTCGACTTCCGCGACTGTCCGAGCGGATGGAGGGAGGAGAAGAGCCCGAGGTTGTCAGCAAGTCTATCGGCGATAAGCGCCACTGGCGAGTCGAACGCTACTCTCGACGAATCATCGGCTTCACAACGAAGCCCATACCGCCAGCGCAGCAAAAGCGAGAAGAAGTAGGATCACCGCCCATCGGCGGAAGCGCTTCCCACGGGGATCGAATGAGTCATCGCGCAGAGTTGGGCCGAAGGCGAAGAACGGCCCCGACCTCGACCGTTTCGCCTCCTCGGTCAAGTGCGTAAGCGATAGTACCGAGGCGATCAAAGCGCAGACACCGAGACTTGCGAATGCGACCATCAACGAGGATTGAATGGTCATTATGCAATCCACCTTCGGAGCGGGAATCCGTCGCTCATCGGTTCCGTCCGATCTTACCAGAATCTGTCCATAAGGCCCTCTGTCTTGGAATACATTCGGATGAGATACAATCCAAGAAGTAGAAGCACGACGGATGCGATTCGGTAGATGATGCTAGTGAACCAGCCACACAGAAAAGCGCCGCTCACGAATCCAATTGCCAGCGCAAGGAACATGAAGCGCGTTCCAGAGAACACCGCGACACGGCGACGTGCCACTTGTGAGTCAGTTTCGCGAATTGCCATACGCTCTAATAGTTTGGGATTGTCCAACACAGTGCCGCTGTCGTAAGACCGAACCTCGCCGCGCCAGCGCCTCCGAGAAGGACTCCCCGGCCGACCACTCCGGTGCTCTCCGCGAGAACTCCGCGCACGAAGGCCTCCCGCACCTCCTCCTCCGTCCAGCCTGGGTGACGGTGACGGAGGCCGGCAATCGCGAGTCCGCGCGCCATCGCCGACATCTCGGACGCGAGGCGCACGCGCTCGGCGCCCGTCATACGGAGCACGATCTCCCGCTGGAGCTCATCGGCGCGCGAGGTCATGAGGTACGGTACGTCACGCGGGCGGCTGGGGCCAGCGGACAGATCAGTTGCGCGCCGGTGTCCGCGAACTAGAAGCAGGTGGATCGAGGCGCGCTCCACCAGAGGGTCTCGCGCTTGTCGCGTCCCACCGATCCTCTAGGTTCCGACGCCTGACCGACGACGCCTCCCGACGCCGCGCCGCGCGTGAGTCCTGGCCCGCGCGTGTCTATCGTCCGGGCGAAGAACCTGGTGACGATCTGTCGGCCACCACCACCGCCGCCGAACGCGTCGAGATGGTCTGGGAGCTCAGCGCGCGCATGTGGGAGCTGAGCGGCAAGCCGGTCCCGCAGTACGATCGCGCGCACATCCCCGTGAAGGTGATCCGCCTCGCGTGACGGGGGATTGGCTCGACTGCATCCTCGCACTGCTCGATGCGGGCGCACGATTCCTGGTGGTCGGCGCGCACGCTCTCGCGGCACACGGCGTGCCGCGCGGCACGCAGGATCTCGATCTCTACCTCGACGCGATCGCCGAGAACGCCGAGCGTGTGTGGCGCGCGCTCGCGACGTTCGGCGCGCCGCTCGACGCGCTCGGCATCGCCAAGGCGGACCTCCAGCGTCCGAGCACCGTCATCCGACTCGGGCTCCTGGAGAAGCGGACTGCCAGCTTGCCATTGGATCAACGACGGGCTCTGATCAGCAGACCTCTGCGTGGAGGGGCTAGGAGAACAATCGGTCAAGCAATGCGCACGGCACGCACACGTCCTGTCACTGGAACGAGCCAGGCCCTGATCCATTCTCCCTCATAGCCTGTCACTGTGCGCGTCACCCTGAGCCGAAGACGTCCGTCGTTTACGGATGGCTCCAAGTCTATGGAGCACGAGTCGCCTCGGACCACCCCGGCGAAGCGACGCGTCCCGCCGCTAGATGGGCGCACGAGTTGCTGCTCATCGCCAACCGTGACGAGGTACGCTCCGAAGACTGAATCTCGAGACACAGAGTCGACGTGCAGCCGAACCAACATGGTATCGACGAAGCCTGGAGCCATGACGCGACCCGCCGAGTCAGTTGGCGGGTTAAGAATCGCGTCGTAACTGCTCCCGGACGCCCACTCCGGCACAGCTTGGGGCTTGCACACAGTCAGCGCCAGGACGGCCATCGCGGCTGATGCCGTAGCAGCGTTGCGCATTGAACCACCTCAATAGAAGGGTCGTGGAGCATTGTTCTTCGTCGCCGGCATTTCCGATCGAACGGTGTTTTCGAAGCCCACGATGCAGGACCCCTTTGCACCCGGTGACGGATCGCTAGCACACCCCCCAGGAAGCGCGCCCTCCTGGCCCGCAGCATGTCCCACCTCGTGCGCCGCTGCCGAGGCCACATCCTCTTTGAACTCTCGATAGGGTGGCGGGAGCTTGAAATAGCCGCTCTTGTTGATCTTTGACACTTCATCCTCGTCCCATGTTGCTTTGGCCTGTCCCTTGCCAACTAGCGCCTCGTGATTGCCGCCACCTTTATTGTGCGAGATGGTCAAGGTGAAATTCTGGTCCTTCGCGATCTTGTCGTACGCTTCACGGAAGGACTTGGAGCCCTTTCTCAGTTGGCCAATCAACTTCTTGGTCTCCGCGTCCGCCAGAACGACGGTCAGCCCGAACGGATCCGTGTAGCTGACCTGGTCCCCGCCTCCGAACCCATACGCATTCAGCCCGCCGGCGAGTCCAATCGGATCCACCTGCGTGAACCGCCCACTCGCCGGATCGTAGTACCGGTTTCGCTTGTAGACGAGCCCGCTCCCATCCTTCTGCGTGTCCAGCAGACTCCCGCCCCACGCCACCGGCCCGCCGTACACCGGGTCCGTCACCGGCGGATCGTCGAACGTGAAGTTCTCCGCCCGCACCGGCCACGTGAAGTCCGTCGCGCAGAAGGCGCTCCCGTTCACACAGATACCATCCGAGGCCCGGTCCCGCCAGTTGTAGATCGGCACGATCACGTCGTTGTAGGTGTCGGGACGATCGACGCTCAGCGGATGATCGAGTCCGCCGCCCATGGTGTAGATGGCGCGTCCCTCGAGCTTGGGCCGCGCGAGCTGACAGCTCTTGTCGCACTCCATGGACGGCCCGGTGGCCGTTTGCCCGCCGTCGGCGCGGATCTCGTAGAGCGGCTGGTCACCGTCCCAGATCGTGCGCTCGACCACCGACAGACAGCCCGAGGCCTTGTCCATCAACGGACACATCGCGTCGGGCCGCACCAGCCGGCGCCAGATGCGGCGGCCCAAGGCGTCGTAGCGGTACTCCTCCAGCTCGGCGTACCCGAATGGCTGCTGCGGCGCCTCGGCGGGCTCCATCCATACCGTGTCCATCGTCGTCTGCGTGACCATGAGCTTAAGATCGTTCCCGTACCGGCTGCTCAAGACGCTCTTCTCGTAGACCTGCCACTGGCACACCTGCACGCCGCACGACTGCTGGCGCACGTAGTGGAGGGTGGTGGTGGTCCAGATTGAGCCGCCCAGGTCGTAGGCGTACCGCGTGGTGTCGGGATAGGTGCCCGCCCCATTCGACGCGACGGTGCTGTCGAGGATCGCGCTGAGGGAGTCGTAGTAGGAGTTGCTCGTCTTGACCAAACTGCCGTACTGGATGTGCGTGGTGGTGTTGCCGAGGGCATCGGCTAACGTCGAGTCATTGAAGTAGCTCGTGGTGCCCGTGGCGCGGGTGATCGGGCCCAGCGGAGCGTAGTGCATCGCGGTCGAGCCGGTGCCGCTCGCATCCTGGAAGCTCGCGGCGGTGATCTTGCTGCTCGCGTTGTAGCTCAGGGTGTCGAGACTCAGCTGCGTGGCGCTCCGCGTGGTGAGCTGCACGGTCACGCGGCTCTCGTCGTCGAAGACCCGGCTCGTGACGAGGGGGCTCGCGGTGCCGGCCAGGCCCGTGTCGGCCACCAGGCGCATCGCATTGTCGTAGGCGAAGCCGAAGCGAGTGCCGGCGATGTCGGTGACCGACGCGAGCACGCCCACCACGGGATCGTAAGCGTAGAGCACGCTGTCGTTGCCTGTGGGCGACACCACCGCGGGGTGCTTCATCGAGGTGCGGCGGAGCTCGAGGTCGTACGTGTACTTGATGCCGTACACGTGCGGGAACGTCGGATCGGCCGCCAGGCTCGCGCGCACGCGCTCCGTATCGGCCGCGAGCGTGCCGTTCTGATTCCACGCGCGGGTGATCTTGGCATAGAAGTTGTTCGCCTGGATCACGTTGCCCACGATGTCGTAGGCGAACGTCTGCGTGTCGGCCGGCGTCGCCGAACCGAATGTGTAGTTCGGGAGCCCGATGGTCATCGACGGGATCACCTTCATTATCGGGCGATTGAGCGCGTCGTACTGGGTCGTGACCCCGGCCGAGCTGCGCGGAGTCCAGGTGATGAGGTTCCCCGCCTTGTCGTACGCGAACTGGTCGGCGCCGTAGTTCGGACCTTGCGGTTGCTCTGTCACCTTCCGATTCGCGCGGTCGTACGTGTAGATGTGCTGGAGCTGGTGCAGGTTGTTGCGATCGGGGCTCAGGGTGGTTGAGTGGGTGAGGACGTTCCCCTCGGCGTCGAAGCTCTGCACCACGGTGACGGTGTCGGTGTTCCCTGGGCTCCACGTCTTCGAGATGGAATCCTGGTCCGAGAGCGTGTAGGTCGTCCGCGACCAGTGCCAGGTGTTCGACGAGAGGTCCATCGGCGACTTGCTGAGCGTGTCGCGGCCGAGCGAGTCGTTCAGCGAATACGACATGATCCCCGTCGGGGTCTTGGTGGAATCGGTGTTCCCGAGGGAGTCGTACCACACACGCTGCGGCTGGCTGATCACCGGTTCCTGGATCGTCGCCGCCAACTTGGTCACCGCGTCGTACGTGTAGCTCACGCGTCGCGCCGTGTACGTGGTGTCGGCATCCGGCTGCTGCCACAGGCGATTGCCGTTCGTCGCATCGTAGCTCATCCACGTCACCATGCCCGTGGGCGACGTGATCTTCTTCACGAAATCCCACTTCGTGTCCCACATGTAAGCCGTGGTGGCGCACGTGCCCGCGATGCACGTGGACGAGTCGGTGGTGCTCACGACGTTCCCCCGCGTGTCGTAGCTCGCGCGCGTGATGCGGCCGTTCGCGCTCAACACGCGAGTGACGAGCGTCAGGTAGTTGGGGTCGGCGCGCGTGAGCTTCGTGTCGGCGCCGAGCGCGTTGCGGACCCTGGTCGGCTCCCCGTAGGAATCCTGCCAGAAGAGCGTGGTGTCGCCGACATCCGTGCGCGGACCGTCGATGAGTCCGTACGCCAGCGCGGTGTCGATCGATGCGGGCGAGATCCCCACCGTCTCGTACGGCCGGAACTGCGTGACGATGTCCGTCTGCGCCGAGCCCATGTCGATGCTGTCCTTCACGAGCTTCTTCTGCGCGTTGTACGTGAAGGTGCCCACCGTGCCGCGGCGATCTGTGCGGCTCGTGATGCGGTTGGTGTCGTTGGCGGTGTAGCCGAACTGCACCTGTGTGAGATCGGGTTCCTGGATCACGGTGATGCGCCCGCCGCTCGTCGTGACCGTGGTCACGCGGTTGACCCCCGGAAGATGTGGCGCGGTCACCGTCTGCAGCCGCTGCGGCGAGCCGGCGTCGTACGCGAACTTCCATGTCCGCTTTCCGCTCAAGGGCGCGACGGTCATCGAGTCCAGCCGGCGCGTCGTGTAGAAGAATCGCGTCGTGTCGCTGATGCGGTTGATGGTGTACATGTGGTTGCCGGTGTTGTCGAACACCACCATCAACCCGTGCTCGGCGTAGCGCGTGTACTGGCTGTTGGCGTACCTCACGGTGTCGGGGCGATCCACCTTCGGCGCGGCCCAGATGTTCGTGCCTGCACTCGCGTAGTGGCGCGTGCTGCCGTCGCCCTCGATCCACAGCAGTGAGCCGTCGCCCAGGATCATGAGCCGCTCCACGCCCGCCAGCCACCAGCCCGCGCCGAAGTTGCTCGCGCTCCGGTTCACGAGCGCGTACTCGCTGTTCACCACCGAAGAGGTGTAGTTCGTGGCGCCGTACCAGCTCTTCGCCTGCACCGAGTACTGGTAGAGGCCGGTGGTGTCGCTCAGCGCGTCGAACGCGAGCACCGCGCGCCGCGTGGGTGCGGCGTAGAAGTCGGCGCCGGTCCATTTGCCTGTGGCGCGCACGGTGCTGTTGATGGTGAGGGTGGCGGTCACGCTGTCCGGCACCGGCGCATTCGCGGGAAGCGTGAGCAAGAATGGGAAGGTCGGAGTCGGGTGAGCGTGCGCGCTGTTGTAGAGCAAGGTCGGTACGCGCGCCTTGTTCTTGGTACGCACCGCCGGAAGCGCGTGCGCCAAGCGCAGGTCGCCGCACTCGGTAGCCGCGCCGTGGCCCGCCGCCACGGTGAGGCATAGACTCCGCTCGAGAGTTGCGCCGGTGCCGTTGTCTGCGAGCACGATGCTCGCCGGGGTCACATCCGTGATGTTCACCCACCCAGAGTCCTTCACGCTGGGTGCGCCGTTCTGCGAGCCCCGGAGCTTCACGACACCCGTGGTGTTCACCGCACCCGCCGTGAACTTCATCGTATCCACGAAGGTGGCGCCGCCGGCGATCGTCTGCGACGCGGGCACTGCGCTGCAGCCAGTCGTGCTCCCCGTGCAGCCGGTCGTGAAGCTGAAGGTGGCCGACACCGGTCCCGTGTTCGTGACCACGAAGAACGATCGGTTGGGCGCCGAGGCCGCTGCGTTCCCAGAGACGTTGTCAGGGGTGATGTTCACGCCAGATGGGCTCGAACTGATGTTCACCGAGCCCGAGTCCTTCTGGGCGCTGTTGGTGCTCAGCGTGGCCGTGACCACGATGCGTCCCGTATTGGTGCCGGCCACGGTGGTGAAGCTCACTGTCACGTTCGCCGAGCCGCCGCCGTGCAGGCTGACCGAGGCAGGCGAGACCGTGCAGCTTCCCGAGAAGGCAGCGCCAGTACAGCTCTTCGTGATGTTGAATACCCCGGTGGTGGTATCTCCGTCCGGTCGCTTTACCACGAATACCTGCGAGCCGCCTTGGCTCGAGAATACGCGCACGGCGGAGTCGTCCGGCGTCACCGCGACGGGGAACAGCGGCGCATACGTGAACGTCCATATGCTGTCGGTGCAGTTGTCAAGGATGTTGCAATTCTGTACATGCAACGAGTTCGCGCCGGGCTTGAGATAGACCGTGCCGGAGTCCTCTTCGGTCTGCGAAGTTCCGTGCACCGGACACTGGGGCCACGCCGGAAGGGTGTCGGGAACGAGCTGCGCGAACTTGGAAGTCACATTCACGCTGTTGAGCCAGATCGTCGACGTGCTCGAGATTTCCTGCGTGCTATCGCACGATTGAACGATCGTCGGGAGCTTGGCACCGTTGTACGTGCCTGGTGCGGGGGTGACGCGCATGATCGGGTGGTCGTTGCAATTGATGAGCGGCCCGGCGCCGAACACGGGACCCTGCTGGCATCCTTGGGCCGCGGCGGGCACGGGCGCGGCTCCCAACATGAGCCCGGTTAGGATGGCTGGGACCAACGCGGCGAGGAGGGAGCGAACGGGGCGAGACGGCATGGCGGGCTCCGAGCGGAGGTTGCACCTGTGCGTGTCCCCTGCTCGCAAAGCACGATCCGTGCCTCTGGCGTGATTCTGTTAAGTCACGTGCATCCTACGGGATACGCGGCCGAGCCGGCGCGATGTTGCATTCGGTTGCGCAACATCACCCGCGATGTTGCACGCGGGCGTGCAACATCTGCGCTGGGACCGAACTCGAGCCCAAGTTGGTGCCGAGCCTCAACCCGATGTCGAGGGCGGGCGCCTTGCTCGGGGGGCACACCGTGCTCCGCTGCGGCGTGAACGACGATCCCTAAGCATGATGAAGCTGATGCACGAGCTGGTGAGGGCGCGCGTGCGGCCGTACTCCATCTACATGGCGGACCAGGTGGCGGGCGGCGAGCACTTCCGCATGATGGTGCAGACCGGCCTCGAGATCATGAAGGCGCTGCACGGCTGGACGAGCGGCCTCGCGATCCCGGCCTTCGTGATCGATTCACCTGGGGGCGGCGGGAAGGTGCCGCTCTTGCCGGAGTACGTGGAGTCGATCAACGACGACGAAGTGGTGTTCAAGAACTACGAGGGGAAGACGTACCGGTACAAGCAGCCGAAGATCGCGGCGAAGGATGGGTGCGGCGCGCCGAACGGGGACATCGTGCCGATCGAGATCGGGAGGAAGTCAGCGGCGAGGAAGACGCCGCGGAGGAAGAGGTCGGCGGGCAGGTAGCGGAGGCGGAATGACTCGAAGCCCAAGGCCCCTTACGCTGAACCGCGCGGGGCCTCATCCGCGCGGCGATCATGCTATACGCGTTCCTCTGCAATTTGTCGAGCGCACTGAAACGCGAAATGCGGCCGGCAGTCGACTCAGCTTCATCCCCAATATGGTCAGTTCGGCGAAGTCGAGTCTATCCTTGTCACCTGCGCGCAGGTCGTGTCGGTGAGCACCGCATACGCGACAGGAGAGGATCGCAGAAGGCTGTCCACGTGCGCACGCTGCGCCCGGGTCGCCTCTGCGTGCATCTTTACGGTGAAAATGCGATGCCCATCTAGATCCTCGCACGTGTATCCAATCGCTTGAACTCCGTCCAAGTGACGATACGCGCTTGATCCCGGCTTGCGGATGATGAGGCGCTCGATCAGAAGAGAATCAACCTGGGCCCGAGTCTCGCCTCTTCGAAGGTATACTACGAAATCCTCGTGGGCCAAGGGCCCCGCATCCTGATAGGACGCCGCGGGCACCGATGTCCGCGTGTCTTTCTTGGAATCCCCGTGGTTGCGGCAGGCGACTGCGATTGCATTGATTGTGAGCAGAAGGACCGTACGCCGCCAGGCCGAGACGTGCACCCCCGGGCGACCGTTGCCTTGCGCCCTCCTCGGCGGCCGGCATGCGGAGAGGCGAGGCGAACACGGCGTGTGAAGGTTTGGACTTAGCGACATTTGCAGATTTCTTGAACCTGGGAAGACTGTCCTTAAGGGTGACGCATACTCATCGGTTCGCAAGCCGTTAGAGCTTGTGAATTATGTGTTTACTATTTGGACCCATCAACATCATCGGGCCGGCGCTGGACGCGTCGCTTGAGTATATCAGCTCCCAATCACCATTTGCGCTCACATCGTAGATCGCAATGGACGGGAAACTGCCGGAGTATACAGTGGCAGTGAAGCCTCCATCATCGTGAGGCTCGATGGTGATATCTCCCTCGATTGGCGCGCGGCGTCTCCAGTCCGGCCTAGGGCCCCGCGATCTCCAACTTCGCGATGCGCCCGCCCATGTCCCGGATCCGCACGTGCAGTCCCTCCCGCATCGGCCCGCCGATCATGTTCGACTGATGGAATCCCCACATGCGCGACGAATACGTGTACCGGTGACCGTTCACGGAGAACGACTCGAACGAACCTCGCGTCTCAGGTTCGAAGTTCGTCACCGCCCCTTCCACCACCTCGTACTCCCCAGCGAGATACTCGCGGCGGCTCCGCTCCCAGCCCGCGCGATCCATCCGGATCCAGTTGATCTGCCAGAGGATGAAGGCTGCAGCGAACAGAAGCTTCCAAACCAGGAACTTCCGCGTGAACGCTGGCCGTCCTGCCAGCACGTTGCGGATCACGTCGATCACGAACATCAGAGGGAGGAAGAGGAACATGAACAGGTACACGGGTGGCCACACGTGATACGTCTCGCTCGCGAGATCATAGACCACGCGATACGTCGTATCCGCCGGCGCCGACACGAGCGGCGCGCCCTGCTGCAAGAGCGCGACGATCACGCACCACCTCCACCCCCCGCCGCCCAACGCCGCGCCAGGAACTCGCACACCGCCTTCTTCGACGCCCCCAGATCATCCTGATCCGGCGGATCCCGCTGCTCCTGCGTCAGCTGGAATCCCGCCGAATCGTACGACGTCACCTGCTCGATCTGCCCGATCCCGCTCGCGCAGTCCACCCGCTCCACGCTCTCGATCGCGGCGGCGAAGTGCTGGTTCCCGTGCGCCATCACCGGCGCGGGTCTCGTGAGCTCGTAGCGCAGGATCGCGATCCCGTGCTCGCCGTCCATCACGCGCGTGCGCACGGTGTCGAGATAGATCACCCCCGCCTTGTTGCTCGCCACCTGCATCCACTCCGCCCCGAGGCCGCGCCGGCAGGCCACGATGCCGGCGCACACGCACGCCACACTCAACACGAGCGCGCGCCTCACGGCAGGTGACACCCCGCCTGGCCGAACGCGTACCGCCATCCGGCCGGCGTCTTCACGTACGTATCGCTGTACCACACGTGGAAATCGAACGCGTCCGCGCCGCTCGTGCCCTTGATCCACAACTTCGCCGTCACGACGGCGGTGTTGCCGTACACGCGCACGATCTGGTCGGTGCTCTCCTGATGCTCGTACGTGCTCGCTTTCTCGCGCGCTTGCTGGAGCAGATCGTCCTTGGTGTACATCGCCCCTTGGCCGGTGACGAGCACGAAGCCGGGGGCGAGGATCTTGCCCATGGTGGCCGCGTCGTTGGCCTTCACCGCAGCCTGATACTCGGTGTCGAGCGCGGCCACGGCCGCGAGGTCGTCCGCGCCCGGCTCCCGGCGCAACCCCGAGAGCGACGCGAGCGCCGCGCCGAGCAGCGCGAATGCCAAGATCCCCTTCATGCTCCCTCCGCGATTCCGACGCCGAAGACACCGATGCGTGGAGCCCGCCGGTAAGTAACCGGCGGGCTCCGATCAGTGCCGCTAATCTGCGCCGAACTCGCCGCGCGCGCGATGTGCCCTGGGCGTCACCTCACGCGGCTGCGACTAGCGCCCGCGCTAGGGCGTCTTCCAGACGAACACGTCCACCACCACCTGCGCGCTCTGCGCCGGCACGAGCGAATACGTGGCCTTGTAGCCCGACGCCGTGGTCGGGTACGCGTACAGCACGTAGTACCCGCTCGGCAAATTGCCGAAGTGGTAGACGCCCGCCGCATCGCTCGTGGCCGTGCCCGCGAGCTCCTGCTCGCCCGAGCCGTTCACGAGGATGTTGCGCATTAGCTTGAGCTCGACGCCGGCGATCGCGTCGTAACTCAGCGTGTCGTTCCCCTGCCCCGATCCGCCGGCTCGGACGGCGAAGACGTGCCCCGAGAGATCCACGATGCTCGGCGCCACATGCGAGGTGTCGCCGGATCCGCCAGCGCTCAGGGAGTTCGGGCCCTCCATGCGGTCTCCACTGCACGCGGCGAACGCAAGCGCGGCCGCGGCGACGATCATACCTGCCCAGGGACGGTGCATCGACCAAGCTCCTGCGTGAAGGGTCCGGCTGCCATCTGTGCGAGAAGAACATACCCCGGCGCCCCTCAAAATGTTGCGGTGTTCCGCAACGGCCCTGTCTGGACGGCGCTCACCGCCCTCATCCTGGCGCCCTGGCCGCCGTGAACCCGATGCGCCGACGCGGGGGGTCCGGCGCAAGAGGCTGGGCCATGAGGCGACGTATGGCGTCGAAGACCTGCACGAACTGCCCATCATAGCGCCGCTCGAGCTCGTCGAGGCGCCGCATCAAGTCCGCGTGCGTGGCGAGGAGGGCGCGTAGGTGCACGAAGGCGCGCATGATCGCGACGTTCACATCCGCCGCGCGCTCACTCTTCAGTACGCTCGACAACATCGCGACGCCCTGCTCGGTGAACGCGCGCGACGCCTTTCGGCTCCCACCGTGCGAACTTGAAGTCACAAATTGTGACTTCAAGTTCGCCGCCTCGGCACGAGTGAGGCGGAACGCGAAATCCTTCGGGAATCGGCGCGCATTCCGGGTGACCGCCTGGTTGATCGCCTTCGTCTGCACGCCATAGAGCGCGGCGAGATCGCGATCGAGCATCACGCGCGACCCACGCACGAGTAGGATGCACTCCCGAACGTGCGCGATGGACGTCCGGGCGCGCCGTCGCCGCCTCCTCGGAACTCGCGTGGTCGCCATGCCCGCATGCTCGCTTGCCGGCGCGCCGCATGTCGCATCGGTGTATCGCACAAAGTGCCGCCCGGATGCGCTGCGGCCCGCGCCCGCTGATCATGCACTGCGCGCATACGCTTACCACGTGCCGAAGGTGACGTTCTGCCGAGTGGCGGCCTACACGTCTCCTACCGGCTCCGAACGCTCCGACGGCCCTGAGCCACCCCAGCGCCGCGCTGCATCCGGAACATGTCCAGGATCTCCCTCTCCGTGGTGGCGTCCGCCGGCGACTTGTCGCTGCGCACGGAGTCGAGCATGCGGGGGAAGCGCAGCGCGTACCCCTGCCCCGAGCCTGAGCGGCCGCACGTGTGCAGCGGTGAACGCGTGATCTCGTCGGCGAGCACTTCCACCACGAGCGAGGGCTCCACCCACACGTCCGGCGTGATGAGCGAGTCCACGCGATGCGGCCGCGCCGGCGTCGCGCGCGCATCCAGGAGTTTGCGCAGCCGCTTCCACTCCGCCTCCGATGGCCCCGAGCCGATCTTCGCCACGGTGCGGAAACGGTCCCCCTCGGGATCGTACACGGCCGCCAACAGCGAGCCGATGCCGAGCGATGCGCGCTTCCCACGGCCGCGAAGATATCCCACGAGCACGAGGTCCACGGTGTCACGCAGCTTCGATTGGTAGGCGCGCTTGAGCTTCACCCAATCGTAGCCCCGCGCCCCCGCGCGATACGGCGCGTCGGGGCGCTTCGCGACCACACCCTCGAGCCCGCGCCGGATCATCAGGTTGAAGTACCGCTGCAGCGCCGTGGCGGAATCCGTCGTGAACACCTCGGTGACCGCGATGCGCTCGCGCGCACTTCCCTTCACGAGCGCGGCGAGCCGGCGATGCCGCTCGCGCTGCGGGCGGTGCATCCAGTCGCGGCCGTCCAGATAGAGGAGATCGAACGCGAAGAGGCGCAGCGGATGCCGCTCCGCCGCCTCCCGCACCCGGTGCACGCGCTTGCGCGTCATGGTGACCTGGAACGGGAGGAAGTGCTGCGTGCGCGGGTCGAACACGACCGCTTCCCCTTCGATGATCGCGCGCCGTGCGCGGATCTGCCGGCGCGCCGCCTCGGTGAGGTCGGGGAACATCGCGCTCACGTCCTCGAGGCGGCGGCTGAACGCCCACACGCGCGCTCCATCGCGATGGAGCTGGATCCGGAATCCATCGTACTTGGGCTCGGCGTCCACGGTGCCGGCGCGCGCGATGATGGCCTGCGCGGACGGCAGCCGCTGCGCCAGCGCGGGGCGCACGGGCACGCCGGGGCGCGGCGTGATGCGCTCGAGCGCGCGCTCGCCGCCGCCGTACGCGAGGCGCACGACGGCGCCGAGGTCGGAGCGTACGTCGTAGGCGCGCACGATCGCGTGTTTCTTGCGGCGGTCGCCGAGCGCGCTGGCGGCGGTGGCTTCGATCACGGTGGCGTCGCCGATCCCGAGACGGAGCCGCCCCTGGATGATGCGCACGAGGTAGCGCGCCTCGAGCGGAGATGCGCGGCCGAGGAGCGCGGCCACCTGGCCGATCTTCGCGTCCACGGAGCCCCCTCCGCTCGTGCCCGCGATCGCGAGGAGCGCGCGATACGCCTGCGCCACCGAGAGCGTGGCGCGGCGCGATGCCGGCGCGAGCGTCTCCGCCACGAGGCCGAGGTCACCGAGTTTCTTGTAGGCGCGCGCGACGGAGGATTCCGTGGCGCCGTACCCGCGCGCGATCGCGCGTTCGAGGAGGCGCTCTCCCACGCCGAACTCCGTTCCCTCGTACGGCGGCCGGAGCTGTCCTTGCAGGAGATAGACGATCGGCTCGCGCTCCGACGGCGCCGCGCTGCGCAGCAGGCCGGCGAGCACCTCGATCGCGGACAGCCGTCGCCCCGTGCGCTCGAGGCGGGCGAACGCGTCGGCGAGTGCGCGCAGCTTCATCGCGGTCCCTTACGCATGCGCCAGCATCGCCGCGAGCTCGTCGATGAAGCCGCGCTGGCCAGGGTTGATCCGCTCGCGGGCCTCGGGCACACCGAACCACGCGGCGCGGTCCACTTCGGGGAATCGTTGCATCCGCCCCGACCGCGGCGGCCACTCCAGCGTGAACTCGTTGCTGCGGAGCGTGGCCGGATCGCAGTCTCCCTGCACCGCCCAGGCGCTGACCACCTTGCCGGACCTCAGCGTGCGCGGCGTCAGCGGACTCGCGTCGCCACTGGGGCGGAAGCCCGTCTCCTCTTCGAATTCGCGCCGGGCCGCGGCGAGCAAGTCTTCGCCCGGCTCCGCGACCCCCTTGGGGAGCGACCACGCCCCGGCATCCTTCTTGGCCCAGAAGGGTCCGCCGGGATGGACCAGGAACACTTCGAGCTCACCGCCGCGGATGCGGTAGAGCAGCAGGCCCGCGCTGGTCTGCGGCATGGTTGGAATGTACTCACCTCGCGGCGAGCCCGGCTGCGGCGTAGGGAAATCCCTCCTCCCCTTCGCGAACCCGGGAGAGCAGAATAGGTGTTGCCGCGGCGCCGCCCGCCGCGGGGTCACCGAACGCACTCCACTCGCGAGGACTCTCCCGAATGGCCGCTCCTTCGTCGCCCGCCGGCGCCGGCGCCGCACAACTCGACCGCTTCAGCTACGACGACGACATCGTCCGGAAATTCCTTTGGGCCACCGTGATCTGGGGGCTCGTCGGGCTCCTCGTCGGGATCATCATCGCCACGCAGCTCGCCTACCCGGCGCTCAACCTCGCCCCCTGGTTCTCCTTCGGGCGGCTGCGCCCGCTGCACACGAACGCGGTGATCTTCGCGTTCGCGGGGAACGCGATCTTCACGGGGGTCTACTATTCGAGCCAGCGGCTCCTCAAGGCGCGGATGTTCTCCGACCTCCTGGGCCGGCTGCACTTCTGGGGTTGGCAGCTGATCATCGTGATGGCCGCGATCACGCTCCCCTTGGGCTTCACGCAGGCCAAGGAGTACGCGGAGCTCGAGTGGCCGATCGACATCCTGATCGCGATCGTCTGGGTGATCTTCGCCGTGAACTTCATCGGCACCATGGTGAAGCGCCGCGAGCGGCACTTGTACGTCGCGCTCTGGTTCTACATCGCGTCGATCATCACCGTCGCGATCCTGCACATCTTCAACAACCTCTCGATCCCCGCCGGCCCGTTCAAGAGCTACTCGATCTACGCCGGCGTGCAGGACGCGTTCATGCAGTGGTGGTACGGCCACAACGCCGTCGCGTTCTTCCTCACCACGCCGTTCCTCGGGATGATGTACTACTTCATGCCGAAGATGGCGGACCGTCCGGTGTACTCGTACCGGCTCTCGGTGATCCACTTCTGGACGCTCGTGTTCATGTACATCTGGGCGGGGCCGCACCACCTGCTCTACACGGCCCTCCCCGAGTGGGCGACCACGCTCGGCATGATCTTCTCGGTGATGCTCTGGGCGC
>Ga0335085_10007421_pt1 | contig 17022 bp, 15 predicted proteins | sample Lox_Sample_45_FD_206712 | JGI IMG/M metagenome (GOLD analysis project Ga0335085, IMG submission 206712) | Soil microbial communities from Loxahatchee National Wildlife Refuge, Florida, United States - Lox_Sample_4.5 | ecosystem: Environmental > Terrestrial > Soil > Wetlands | place: USA...
ACGAAACTGGGATCCCAGAACCATATAGATCAACAACACCGCCAACCCCATCGCAAAGAACAGACTCTTGAAGGTCTTTTCCTGTTCCTCCATCTGCCCGCGGTAGGCCAGCCGGAAGCCGGCCGGCAGATTGTATCCCGCAAGCGCTTTCTTAAGATCCGCCCCCACCGAGCCCAGATCGCGCCCGGAAGGGTTGGCCATCAGGTCGATCACCCGTTGCAGCCGCCTGTGATCGATCTGAACCGGGCCTGAATTTCTCCGGATATTGGCCACGGTCTTCAGAAAAACCGGCTGGCCGTGGTTGACGAAAAAGATATTATTCTCCAAGTCGTCGATACTGCCTCGGAAGGGCTTCTGCAGACGCGTCACAACGTAATATTCGTTCCCGGTCGTGGGGTCGGTATAAATCGGGGCGCCGGAGAGGTTCCCGAAGATGGAGGAGAGCACCGTATGGGCCACGTCTCCTTCGGTAATGCCAAGCAGTGAGGCCTTTTCCCGATCCACGTTGATGTCGAGCTCGGGATAATGCTCTTCCCGACTGATCATGACATCGGACAGTCCGGGGACCGCCTTCATCTTGGCGCTGATCTGCCTTGCGGTCTCGGCGGCGTCCGTCAGATTATACCCGCTCAGTTCCACATCAATGGGATTGTTGTAGCCGAAATTCAAGATCTTCTTGACCACCCCGCCCGTATCGAAAGAAATCAGAATGCCGGGCAAGGCCTGCTGAAGCTTGGGCCGCAACGCATCGACGTATTGCAGGACGCTCTTATCGCGTTTATCCGGTTGAACCAAATAAACCTGAACGTATCCGGAATGAGGACCCGTGTTGGTGCTGTAAAAAGCGGATCGTCCCGATCGGGGTGAACCCAGGTTGGAAAGAAGGGTCACGATCTGGTTTTTTGGAATGGTTTGCTCAATAATCTGCTCCACCTGCGCAATGGTTTTCTCGGTCTCTTCCAGGCGGGTCCCGATCCGATCCCGTACAATAATCCGGAACTGCCCTTCATCCGCTTCCGGGAAAAACTCCGTGCCGATAAACTTCAGCAGACCCAGAGAAAGAACAAAGACGAGAACGGCTCCGCCGATGAGGGGAACACGGTGCGCCACGGCCCAGCGGACGCCGGTTTCGTAGCGAGCATCCATGCGATCCAACCGTGTTCGAACGAATTGCGTGATCCGCTTGAGAACACCATGACCTTGCTCTTCGTGACTTTCCGACCGCATGAACCGTCCGGCCAGTGTCGGAATAACGGTCATCGAAATAAAATATGACGCCCCCATGGCGGCCGAAGCGGTCAAGGCCAGTGGCATAAAGGTATAGCGGGCCACCCCCTGGATGAACACCACCGGCAGAAAGACGATCATGAACGTCATGGTCGCCGACAACACCGGCAGACCGACTTCCCGTGTCCCGGACAGTGCCGCCTCCATCGCGTTTTCTCCACGCTCACGGTGGCGGTGGATGCTTTCCAATACCACGATCGCGTTATCAATCAACGGTCCGATGGCCAGGGTCAACCCTCCCAGCGTGAAAGTGTTGAGCGTCTGACCGGTCATGAATAGAAAGACAAACGCCACAAAGATCGAAAGCGGGATCGAGACCGCGGAAAACAGGGTCTCCTTCACGCTTCCCAGGAAGAGAAAGATGATCGCCAGGGCCAGGAACGACCCTTGGAAGGCTTCATGCTTCAGGCTCTGAATGGCTTTTCGGATATAAATCGAGGTGTCGAAGGTCACGTCGAGCTTAATACTGGGCGGGACATTGTTTAAATGGTGAATGGCCTCTTTGATCGCGTCGACGACCTGAACGGTGTTTGTTCCCGGTTGACGATAGACATCCAGGTAAACTCCGCGACGTCCGTTCACCCGGGAGACGTTCAGCTGAATCTGATGACCGTCGACCACACCGCCCACATCCCTGATCCGGATCGGAGTGTTGTTGGCCACCTTGACGACGACGTCCCCGATCTGACGGACCAGAGGGATCTGGCTGTTCGTGAAGACATTGTAATCCAGTCCGCCCACCTTGATGTCGCCCGACTGGAAGATCAGGTCGCCCGTCCGAACCGCCTTCTCCACATCCAACACCGAGATCCCACGCTCCCGCATCAGGTTCGGGTCGAGTTCCACATCGATTTCCCGGATCTTTCCACCCTTCACGCTGGCGGCGGACACCCCGGGGAGGGATTCGATCTGCGGCTCGATCGTGTTGAAAGCCAGGTCGTAAAGATATTTTTCGTCGTAGCCCTCCCCGTTCAAGGTGATCGAGGCGACCGGAATGTTGGAAATGTCAAACTTGACGATGAACGGTGGAAAAATTCCCTGGGGCAGGTTCTTCATGACCGACTGGACCATCTGGGAAACCTCAAGTTCGGCCGCATTGATGTCGGCCCCCCACTTGAACCAGACCCGGACGATCGAAAGCCCCTGCTTATTGGTGGAGGAGACGTAATCCAGGTTACTGACCCCGCTGACCGCACGCTCAATGATGTAACTCACCGCCCGTTCGACATCGGAGGGATTGGCGCCCGGATAGAGGGTGCCAACCATGATGACCGGAACACTGATGTTGGGGAACAGGTCGATCGGAAGCTCGTCCAATGAAATGGAACCGAGTAAAACGATCGCGACGGAAAGAAAAAAGATTGCAACCGGATTCTTAAGAGACGCCTGGGTTAAAAACATGTTTCACCTTGCATGTAAATAATCAACGATCACAGCTATAAAACGGGGGACTAGGAGTCGCCATAGGGAGGGGAAAGGGCGGATGCGACATCAAGATGGGGGACGACCGTGGTGGGTTCGACCGGGGTTCCGTTCGTGACCTGATCCTGGCCGGAAAGAATGACCATCTCATCCCCGGTCAGACCCCGGGTCACTTCCAAAAATTCGCCGCCGTCGTATCCGATCGTGATGGAAACCCGTTTGACCTTTCCTTCCGCGACCGTGAAGACCGAAGCACCGCTTTCCTGAACGAGGACCGCCTCGGCCGGAAGAAGAATGGACTTCAGATGCCGGTCAACGATCAGACTGAGCCGACCGTACATTCCCGGTTTGAGTTTGAGATCGGGGTTGGGAATGTCGATCTCGACCAAGAGGGTTCTGGAAATGGGGTCCACGGCATGAGCATATCGAGTCACCTCGCCATGAAAAACCATGCCCGGATAGGCGTCAACGGCGAACTCCGCCTTGAGGTGGGAACGGATGTAATGCGTGTCCTGTTCGGCCACGTTAACCTGAATCCGAACCGTGTCGATCTTCATCAAGGTAAGGATCGGAGGTGCGCTCGATGGCGCGACCATGGCTCCGGGATCCAGGAACCGCATCGTGACATAGCCCGAGAAGGGCGCAGTCAACCGGGTGTACTGAAGCTTCACGTTCCTTTCTCGAAGATCGGCCTTGGCCTTTTCAAGATTCGTCTTGGCCACTTCAAAGGCCAGCTCGGCGTTGTCCACATCCTGCTGGGAAACAAAATCCTCTTTTCCCATTTCCTGGAACCGTTGGAGAGTCAATTTCGCATTTTTTTGGGCGGCCTCGGCTTGACTGACCGCTTCCTCCGCCTGCCTGACGTTCTCGTTCTCTTCCGAGGGATCGATCGTGGCCAGAAGCTGGCCTTTCTGCACGTAATCCCCTTTATCGACATCGACCTCGGTCAGATGCCCGCTGACTTCCGTCGGGAGGATGTTGGCCTGATAAATCGCCTGAATGTTGACCGGATATTTCAGCTTGATGTCCAGATCTCGCACGACCGGCTTGATCACCTGAACAGAGACCTTCCGTTCAGAGATTTTGGTGGCGGAGTCCGCCGGATTGGGTCCGGACGAAGCAAATCGCTCCCACGCCAAAGTTGCCGCCGCCACAATCACCGCGATCGCAATCAGCACGAAACGGATACGGAAGGGTTTTCCCCTCAACATCATTCACCTCTCAAAATTTCCATGCCCCCACCGGAATTGCAAACGGTGGAACGGGCAGCTCGAATACTCCCCTCTAATCCTTATAGCAGAGTCCAAATGTCAAATTCAAGCCCCGGGGTCAGACACAAAAGAAACTCGCAGGATGCATCTTGTTGTCAACAAGGTCTCAATGGTTGGAAGCGATGCGGCGTTTCCTCCTGAATATCGGGATGGAGTTGGAAACGGATACGGCCAGGCAGGCAGGATCATCCAGAGTTGCATCATATAACATCAGAATAAACAAAAAGAATAAGACCGGCGGGAGGCTCAGCCGATGGCTCGAGCCACTTCCCGAAGGATCGCCTTCATCAGACTGGGTTTGATCTTCTTCCCATTTTTGCTTTTATGTGCCATCTACCGTTCACCTCCTTTCATTTGATTATTGAAGGCAAGACTAACAGACATGGATGAACGGCTCATGAAGACCCTGTTAAATGGGGGTTAATTTATAACGGGCCGATGATCAGGCTTCAGGCGCAGACCCTTTATTGGAAGGACGGCCCGTTCGTTAGATCCTTCAGAAGCATAAACCGCTATTTGACCTTTACGAGCTTTACATCCGAAACAGACTTCGGTTTCAAGAATAGGCTTACGGCTTTGAGAAGATAATCTTGATAAAGGGGACAACGGAGATGTTGTTCCGTCGCGCAGTATTCATCGATCTCAAACTCGGAGGGGGTGTAGCGTGGCGCCATTACATCACACGAGTTATCGTCATGGAGCAAATGTGGGCAATGCATCCTTCGAACCTCCTCTTGTCTTGTTTTTGGCCGCATTTTTTAAAGTGGCATCATCCCCATAATTATAATTATTATGGCCCTTCATTCTCGCCTGAATATTCTATCCATTCTCAGTATGACACTTTATGGGAATCCTTGTTAAGACCTACTCAAGAGGCGGTTAATAGAATGTAAATTCTCACGGTCGCAGATAGCGTCAATCGAAGCGCCGCGGACAAACATAGAGGGATTGGTTATCTTTGTAGGTAAGTAATGAATGAACCGCTGGACACGCCTTCCATTATTAAACTACACTTGGTCCAGAGTAAGATCGGCCCGGCGTTGATACGGGTTCTCGTTTCGCTTTTAAACTGCACCCATGTTTCCTTACTTTCACCGGTCAGTAAGTCAAGCGAATGGAACACCGAAGCAGATCTCCTCTATAATGCGTCATCCCTGAAATAAAATAAGATTTCAGTGTAATAAAGCCGTTTGGACCTGACATGAATGGAGACGCATCCCTCAATAATACAGACCATCTTTTAAAATCAACCCTAAGGAGGATCTAACGATGGCACTTCTGGAAAATGGCATCAGGGGCAATCTCATGACAGGGCTCGCGATTGGAATCGGAGCCGCAATATTAGCACCCATCGTCATTCCCGCGGTGGCCGCCGTCGCCAAACCCCTGGCCAAAGCCGCTCTTAAAGGAGGATTTCTGCTTTATGAGCGGGGTAAAGAGGCCGTTGCAGAAGCGAGTGAAGTGATCGAGGATCTCGTGGCCGAGACCAAGGCCGAGATTGCAGAGGCCCATCAAGAAACGGTCACAGTGGCCGAAGCTTCAAGCCAGCAAAACGGCTAATGCTACCCGAAGCTCATATCACACATGCCAGCAAGGGGCGTGTGAGGATCAAGTTGCCCTCCCGGAAGGGGGATTATGCCTTTTTTTCGACTCTTAAGGGCAAACTTCCCGAACTTTTAGAGACACCCGGAATTCAACGAATCGAGATGAATGCGGCAACGGGAAGCATCCTTGTCATTCATCAACTGGATGTCAAGGCGTCCGATTATTCGTTAATCTCACAATATCTGGAGCAAAAGGGGTTTTTCAAACTCGGAGCCAACAACACCTCCGGAGTCCCCGTCTCCCAAAACATCGCCAGAACATTTCAAGGGATCAATCGCCAAATTACGGATTTTACGAGCGGCGAGATCGATCTTCAATCTCTGGCCTTGATCGGCCTGCTCGGTCTTGGCCTTTTTCAGATCAGCCGCGGGCAGTTCATGATCCCCGCAATTTCAGCTTTCTGGTACGCCGCCACCCTCCTGAAGGAAAAAGAGATTCTTAAAGAGGAAGGAGAGATACTTAAAGAAGTCAGGAAGGATCAGCCGGCAAAAAATAACGGTCCTAAATAATAATTAACAGTGGAGGTCTATTATGTCAGCGGAACAGATCCCAAGCGGGGCACAAGAAAAGATTGGCAAGGCCGGAACTACGGTAAGAGAAGGCATCATCGGTAGTCTGAAAGGACTCAATGACATCGAGGTCGAGATCGTGGAACTCGTCAGAAATACCGTATCCAATACCCTGAAAGCCACCGGAACGGTCGCGAGCGAAGGCCTCGTCGTCACGAAGGACGTGATCAAAGGGGCCATTCAGGCATCCGAAGAGGTCGGTAGCGGCCTGATTTTGAGCACAAAAAGCGTGGCGAAAGGCGTGGTAATGGGTGTGAACGATGTCGGGGGCGACATTGTGACGGCCGCCGGACATACTGTCAAGGTCGCCGTGAAGGGCGCAGCCGATGTCGGGGCGGACGTTTCCTTGGTTGCCCGGAAAGCGGTGGACGGAACCATTGAGGCCGCGAAGGAAATCGGCGGAGATGTGGAACATGTCACGAAAGCGGCCGTTGGGGGGGCGATCGAGGCGGCTGGCTCGCTTGGAAAGACCGCCGTCCGAACCGTTACCGATTTGCTTGTCGGCGTGGTGGAAGGGGTAAAAGAGGTGGCCACCGCAGCTCTACCAACATCCCGACCCAGACCCGCAGGAAAAGAGACCCGAGCAGGAGAGAGCGCCCCGAGAGTTCGGGGGAAAAGTTAAGCCTTACGAATGTCGAAGATGTTAAAACATGGCGGCTGGCGAGAATTCTGTGGTTCAAACCGTTCATACCGCGGTAAAAGGCCGGGCAAGGTATAAAGTACTTGGACTTTACCGCTCCGAGGCGCTTAAACGGCGGCTTGAATCGGATCTGTCGAATGTGGCCGGGATCAGCAGTGTTTTCGCCAATGTTTTGACCGGCAAAATTCTCGTCGTCTTCAATTCCGGCGCCACGCCTCCCCAGATCGCCTCACTGATCATCGCCATTGCCTCCGAGCATCATCAACCGCTCAATCATACTGGATCAATCTCGACCGATCCTCCGGATTTGAAGCAAGACGATGCTCCGTCTTCGATTGGAAATCCCCTGTCTGCTGTCGGCAAGCGGCTGACCGATCTTCTGCCTTACCCGAAGGAAATCGACGCACAGCCGTGGCATCTTATCGAATCCGACCGTATAATCGCCTCATTAGAGACGTCCCGGTTAAACGGGCTGTCCGAAGAGGCGGTGGTGGAACACCTTCGTCAATACGGCCCGAACCTTCTCCCGGAGGCGGTTCCCCGTTCAGCATTCGGTATTTTTATCGATCAGTTCAAATCTCTGCCGAACCTCCTATTGGGGGCAGCCGCCGGGCTTTCGATCGTTACCGGGGGCCTGTCGGATGCGGCGATCATCTTGGGAGTGGTAGTGATCAACGCCACCATCGGCTACATAACCGAAAGCCAGGCCGAAAGGACGATTCAATCGCTCAAAAGCCTTGTCCGACCAAACGCGACCGTGATCCGGAACGGGAAATCCAAAGAGATCAAGGCCGAGAGCATCGTGATTGGGGATATTTTGGTGCTCAAACCGGGCAGTTACATTGCCGCCGATGCGCGGCTGATTGAAACGAACCAGATGTACGTGGATGAGTCGGCACTGACCGGCGAGAGTGTTCCTGTTCTCAAAACCTCCGCCTCTATGACGACCGAAAATCTGCCCCTCGGCGACCGGCTCAACATGTTATACATGGGAACCCTGGTGACAGGCGGCCAGGCGCTGGCGGTTGTTGTCGCAACGGGAAAACATACCGAGATGGGCCGCATCCAGATCCTGTTAGGAGAGGCGGAGTCGCCCGAGACCCCGATGGAACGTCAACTCGGCCAGATGAGCAACCGGCTGGTCCTGATCAGCACAGCGGTCTGCGGCCTGGTCTTTGGCATCGGCCTGCTTCGCGGACAAGGCCTGCTGCATATGCTCAAGACCGCGATCTCCCTGGCGGTCGCGGCCGTGCCGGAGGGTTTGCCCACCGTGGCCACGACCACGCTGGCACTGGGCATTCGAAATATGAAACGGCACCATGTCTTGATCCGCCACCTTGAGGCGGTCGAGACCCTTGGCGCGGTTCAGACCATCTGTCTGGATAAAACCGGGACGATCACCCTGAACCGGATGTCGGTTGTGGCCGTTCAGGTCGGCGAAAAGCGAATCGAAGTCTCAGACGGCCGATTCCAATCAGGCGAGGAGACGATCAACCCCTTCGCTTTGGACGAGTTGTTAAGATTGATTCATGTTTCCGCACTTTGCAACGAGTCTGCCGTTGTGCTGCAAGAAGGAGAATACCTATTGCATGGCTCCCCCACGGAGAACTCACTCCTCCAAATGGCGATCAGCTCCGGGGTGGATGTATTAAAACTGCGGGATCGTTACCCCGTCGTCGAGGTGAGCCACCGCTCAGAAAATCGCAATTTTATGAGCACACTGCATCTCTCGGCCGATACGGAAGCAACGGGGCCGATGCATCTCCTGGCCGTCAAGGGAAACCCGGTCGAGGTTCTGGCCCTGTGCCGTTACCGCATGACCGACGGGCAAATCATATCGTTGACCGATGAGGACCGTCTGAGGATCCAGACGGACAACGAAGGCCTCTCGGGTCAGGCCCTCCGCGTTCTCGGGGTCGCCTACGGCCTTCTGCATCCAGAGGAGCAGGCGAACGAAAAAGGGCTGATTTGGCTGGGCCATATCGGAATGGCCGATCCTGTCCGACGTGGGGTCAAGGAGCTTATCGGGGATTTTCACCGGGCCGGCATTGAAACCGCCATGATCACCGGCGATCAGAGTTCGACCGCCTATGCGATCGGAAAAGAACTGAACCTCAGCGGCGAACAGCCGCTTTCGATCCTGGACTCGACCCACCTTACCGATGTCCAACCCGAGGCCATGATTGGAATTTCAAAACAGGTCCATGTTTTCGCGCGGGTCAGCCCTTCGCATAAACTCCAGATTGTACAGGCACTGCAGAAGGCCGGGAAGGTCGTGGCGATGACCGGGGACGGCATCAACGACGGGCCGGCGTTGAAGGCCGCCGATATAGGAATTGCCATGGGGCATTCGGGAACGGATGTCGCAAGGGAGGTGGCGGACGTGATCATTGAGGACGACAATCTGGAAACAATGATCCTCGCCGTCAGCCACGGCCGGACGATCTATAACAACATCCGGAAGTCGGTGCATTATCTTCTGGCGACCAACATGAGCGAGATTATTGTGGTCTCCGGAGCGATCTCGTTCGGGCTGGGAGAGCCGTTGAATTCCATGCAGCTGCTCTGGATCAACCTGATGTCGGACGTTTTTCCGGCCCTGGGTTTGGCGCTGGAACCGCCGGAACCGGACGTGCTGAGTCAGCCTCCCCGAAACCCCGAGGAGCAGATCGTTCAGTTATCCGATTTTAAGCGAATCACCTCGGAAGCGGCCGTCATTTCGGCCGGCGCGTTCGGAGCGTATGGGTACGGGATTCTACGATACGGGATGGGTCCGAAGGCCAGCACCCTGGCCTTCACAAGCCTAACACTGGGACAGCTGTTGCACGCACTGAGCTGCCGTTCCGAAACACATGGCCTTTTCGATCCAATCCGGTCGACGGAGAGGCCTCCCTTGCAGCCGAACCCGTATCTCTACTGGGCCATCGGCGGCTCTGTCGCGCTTCAGGTTCTGACCCTGGCCATCCCGGGATTGCGGCGGCTTCTGGGCCTTACACCCGTCGGTCTTTTGGACGGGATCGTGATCGGGGGGACCGCGGCCGCGCCCTTAATCGTAAATGAAATGACCAAAGGGAAGACGACCCATTTCCCACAACCGGAACCCGAGAAACCGGGAGAGGCCCCATGAAAGAAGATTTCATGTTCACATCCGAATCGGTGACCGAGGGTCATCCCGACAAACTCTGTGATCAGATCAGCGACGCGATCGTGGATCGCTTCCTGCAGCAGGACCCTTATTCGAGCGTGATCGCGGAATGCGCCGTTTCTACCGCGATCGTGTTTGTCGCCGCACGGTTTCGCTCGAAAGGCACCGTGGATTTCGCCACCGTCGCCCGGGAAGTGATCAGCGGGGTCGGTTACGAACACCACGGCTTCAACGGCCGGACCTGCAGCATCGTGACCAGCCTTGCGGAACTCCCAATGGCCGATCATAGTTTGCGGGACGAACTGGATCTAACCGACCAGGAACTGGAGGGGATACCCGCCCGAAATCAAGTTACGGTTTTCGGGTTCGCCTGTAATCAGACCCCGTCCCTGATCCCGCTCCCGATCTGGCTCGCCCACAAACTGGCCCGGCAACTGACCTTGGTCCGAGTTAAATCGACACTACCCTATCTCGCACCGGATGGAAAAACCCAGGTGGGAATCGAATACCGGAAGCGGCGGCCCTATCGAATTCATAGCCTTACGGTCATCGCCAGTCAGAACCAGCCCTCGGAACCCGATCTCAAAAAGCTCACGGAGGATATCCGAGAGGCCGTTATCGGGCCCGTCTTCTCCGACGAACCGATTCGGCCCGACGATCAAACCCGGATTTTCGTGAATCCGGACGGACCTTTTATTGTGGGCGGGCCGTCGATTCATTCCGGCTTGACCGGAAGGAAGAACGCCATCGACACCTACGGAGAGTATTCCCGGCACAGCGGCTCGGCGTTGAGCGGGAAGGATCCGACCCGGATCGATCGCATCGGCGCCTACATGGCCCGCTACGCCGCAAAAAATGTCGTGGCGGGCGGCCTCGCGGAGGAGTGCGAGGTTCAACTGAGCTATTCGATCGGGCTGTCCCGACCGGTCAGCATCCAGGTCCAAACGTTCGGAACGGGCCGGATTCCGGATTCGGAAATCTCAACCCGGCTGGAAGACCATTTCGATTTCCGCCCGGCCGGCATCATCCGGTCCTTCCGGCTACGCCATCTTCCTTCGGCCGCCAAAGACGGGTTTTACAAAAAACTGGCGGCCTACGGGCATGTCGGGAGAACCGATATGGATCTTCCCTGGGAGCGGACCGATCGCATGACCGATATTAAAATCACATGATGGGATTTCATTGTCATCTTTATCATAAGGTTTTCCAATTCTAAAGGAGGAAGACATCATGGTGGCCATTGCCGTCTCGGAGAACGACTCGGAGGAGTTTCAAAATCTCTCGAACATTGAAGATCTGGCCCGCGAACTCGGCGCCTCCATAGAGGAGGTTCATTTCTATTACGAATCTGCTTTGAAGGAATTGAGGCCCAATGCGAGGATAAAGGCCTTCCTTCCGATTCTTGCCGGCCGCCTTGTCCGGGAAATTGTTCTGGAAAAGAAGATCCGGATCAAAGTTTCGAATTCTCAGCCCACTCCGAACGTTTAAGGGAGAACCTTGGTGAATTTTATAAACGAAGCGCAACAAGCGGTCTCGCCATCGGAGCAAACGGCCACACCGGAAAAATTGGTTATCAAAAACAACACCGACGAAAGGTCTCTGTTTAGCAAGTGGCTCCGGGGGGCGGAGCTTGCCGCACGGGTCGTTTTCTTCATCGCCTGCGGGGCCGTCGCAATCATCCTGGATCAATTTCTGAACCTTTTAAAACCCTCGGTTGGTGAGGGAGTTCAGAGTCCTTCAAACCCATCCGTTGTCCGGAACTCTCACGGACAGCCTGAAAGAATCAAAGTGCCGGTGCTCCCGATTGATAACTATAACCAACTGGACTCGGATCAGGTAATGAATCGCCTGGCCGGACTCTCCAACGAACAGCTCCAAATGGTCCGGTCGTATGAAGCCCGTCAAAAAAATCGGGCCGATGTCCTGGATGCCATCGATCGACAACTTGCGGCAGCCCGATAATGCGCATCATCCTGTTCACCGGAAAAGGTGGGGTTGGAAAGACGACCCTCGCGGCGGCAACCGCCCTCAAGGCCGCATCTTTGGGCCACAAAACACTGGTGATCAGCACGGATGTGGCCCACAGCCTTGCCGATTCCTTCGCCGTTCCCTTGTCCAACGATGTGAGCTCGGTCGGGCCTCCGGAACTTTTTGCGGCAGAACTCGATACCGGAGAAGAGCTTGAACGGTATTGGGGTAAAATTAAGAGACGAATCGCCTCCATTCTGCAGAGCACCGGGCTGGAGTCCGCGATCGCCGGCGAGATGGCCATCCTTCCTGGGTTGGATGAAATTCTGAGTCTCGTTCGCATCAAGAAATATTTCGATGAAGGCCGGTTCGACGTCCTGATCATCGACAGCGCTCCGACCGGCGCGGCCATGCGGCTGCTGGGTGCCCCGGATCTCGGCCGCTTTTACATCAAAAACATCCTCGATTTTTCCCGTGGAGTCGGCAATGTGTTCGTGCCGTTGCTTCAGGCTTTTCAGCGGAGGTCCGCGACCGAGAACACCGTCCCGGATCAGATCCAAAAATTATTTGACCAGGTCGAGGCGTTGCGTCGGATCCTGGCCGACCCCGTTCTGACGTCGGTGCGCTTGGTCCTGAACCCCGACCGGATGGCCATTCTGGAAACCCAACGGGCGTTCACTTTTTTCAGTTTGTACGGCCTGACCGTGGACGCCCTCTTCATCAACCGGGTTCTTCCGCCGGAGGTTTCCGATCCCTATCTGATATCGTGGAAGGAAAAGCAGTCCGACTACCGCCGGATGATCGCCGAATCTTTCTCGCCCCTGACGCCGTTTGAAGTCCCCCTGATGCCGCAGGAGGTGACCGGGATTCCGGCCCTTACGAATTTGGCCGACAATCTCTATGGCCAGAAAGACCCGATCCAACGTCTTTCGGAAGCGCAACCCCTGACCTTTGAATTGAAAAACGGCGAGTATACCTTGTCCCTCCGGCTGGTCGGCGTCCAGGGAAGCGATATCGACCTTGAAAAATGCGGCGACGAATTGCGGGTCCAAGTCGGACGACACAAACGCGCAATTGCCCTTCCCCAATACCTGGCCGGACTAACGCCGACATCGGCAAGCCTGGATGGGGGATATTTGAAGATCGTTTTTAAAGAGTAGGAGCGGCTTGACCCGTGGAAGCTTTTTTGATTTCAATGATGGCCGTCGCCGCGGCGGAGTTTGGCGACAAAACACAATTTCTGGCCCTGCTTTTCGGCGCCCGCTTCCGACGTCCTCTCCCGATAATCCTGGGAATGCTGACCTCAACCGCCGTCAATCACACCATGGCCTGCGCACTGGGCCTATGGCTCAGGGAACATCTCAACACCCAGGTGCTTCACTGGAGTTTGGGCCTGCTGTTCCTAGCCGTGGCACTCTGGTTTTTGCATCTGGACCGTCAAGAAAGCGAGCCACGATTATTCGGACAATTCGGCCCGTTCGGAACGTCGTTCATTACATTTTTTCTGACCGAAATGGGAGACAAAACCCAGATCGCGACCATTGTGCTCGCCGCAAAATTCAACGCAATGATTCCAGTCATCGTGGGGACCACGCTGGGGGTATTGTTGGTCAACGCCCCCGTGATCGTGCTGGGAAATGCCGCCGGAACCCGGCTTCCGGTGAGAGCCGTCCGTCTCATCGGCGCGGCCATTTTCGGTGGACTGGGCGTGCTGGCCCTGAGCGGGATCCGTTTTTAGTTTTTGTGTTGATGCAGATTACCCGCGCGAGAACCGGGGCAATTAGAGCGGCTAGATTGAATGAATGGGAAACGTGCTTTGCAGGCAAGCGGACTACGGATGGAACAGCTCGGCTCCTTATATCAAGACAGCGAGAAAGGACAATGCGGAACCTTGAAAGGCCTGTTCAACGAGGACGCCGGCCAGGGCCTTCCATAGGATCCCACTGGTTCGGGCCGCGGCTTCGTAAACGTGCTGGTCATTCGTGACGGCCTTTGATAGATCAAAATAGCCGGCTTCTTCGAGGGTCTCCAAAATTTCTTGTGAAGAGGCCGCTTTGGGATCATAAAAGATTACGACGCTGCCGGTCACCGTATTGATCTCCGTGCTCTCGATCCCCCGAATTTGTCCCAAGAGTCTCTTTATTTCCTGAGCGGCTGAAGAATTTCTTTTGATAAAAGGGCTCTTCACTCGCAATCGTCCCTGAACATGATGGAAATAATAGCTCATCCAGGTTATCCTCCTTGTCGACCCTTTTTATGCCGTGACCGGTAGGCGATACCGGACATGATGGGGATCCTCAAGACGATCCGTTCTCTTAAACGTCCTGCACCCCGGATAATCCGAACACCGGAATCGAATCACCGCGACCTCTCTCCTATAGAGATGCATGGGCTTCCCACAGGACGGACAGGAGGGTCGGTCCAACACCTCGGCCCGCTTTGCCCCAATCGTGAACTGCCTTCCGCACATTAAGCATTGAAGGCGTTGTCTCCCCGTCCATGCCCTTCCGTATCGATAGTTCACTAAGGAACCACAGGCGGGGCATTTCATTTTTGATCTTTTCGATTTATATGAAATTTGCATGGTATCACTTTAACAAGGGGTTGTTAATTTTCCCTCAAGGCCCCGTTAAATCCGTGTTAATTCCCGTCTACGGTCCGACCCAAGGGCCGCCGGGTCATTCCTTGTCCTCTCGCGCTTCCAACTTGTATCCCACGCCGTGCACCGTCACCAGAATCCGCGGACGGTCCGGATCCGGCTCGACCTTCTGTCTCAGCGCATGAATATGCACATCCAGATTGTGTTCCTCGATGAACCGGTCGTTTTCCCAAAGCGCCGTGATCAGTTGGTCCCGCGTAAAAACCTTTCCGGGATGCCCCGCCAGATAGGCGAGCAGCGAGAACTCGATCGGGGTGAGGGAGACCGACCGACCGCGCTGGCGCACCTCGTGCCGCTCCAGATCGATCGTCAGCGGGCCGAGTTTCAGAAGCGTCTTCGGCTTATTCTCGATGCTCATTTGACTTCGCCGCAGCAGGGCCCGGACTCGGGACACCACTTCCTTCAAGCTGAAGGGCTTGGTCATGTAATCGTCCGCCCCCAGTTCGAGTCCGCGCAAGCGGTTTTCTTCCTGTCCGAGCATCGTGATGATGAGAAGAGGGACGGCCTTGGTCTTGGGATGACTTTTGAGCAATCCGCAAAGCGCCCACCCGTCCAATTCGGGGAGGATCATCTCCGAAATGATCAGCGAGGGCGGCGCGGATTGAGCCTCCGCCAGCCCTCGCTTTCCATCCGCTGCGATCCGAACCTGATAGTAGTATTTTTCCAACTCTTGCTTAAGAAGTCCCGCGGTTTTCGAGTCGCTCTCGATGACCAGAATCTCTTTTTGAGTTGAATCGGCTTCGGCCGCCATCGGATTTTTCATTTTTTGAAGAGAGTCTAACGAGAATTTGTTGCAAGGGAATCAAGACGGCGTTAACTCGGCGTAACAGTTTTGACTTCCGGAAAATCGCGGCCCAAATCATCCCGGTCGGAGGAACAGGCCGCCTCGGCAGGCGGAGCAGTTCGAAACCGGACAACCTGGGCCGCGTCTCTTTTGCGTTGATCGAGCACGATTGAGACGAATTCCGCTGATTCAGCCTAAACAACGACTGTTGCGGTTGGCTTACGCCGACGTTACAGGAAGGTAAATTAATTAAGGGAGACGCGAGCCCCTATAATTAGGAAAGGGGGGGTTGCTTCGGAAGGATCACGACAAATCGGGAGCCTTTTCCGACCTGGCTCTCGACGGACACTTTCCCGCCATGAGCCTCGATGATATGTTTGACGATCGACAGGCCCAGACCGGTGCCGCCCACTTCCCGTGAGCGCGCGCGATCCACCCGGTAAAATCGTTCAAAAATCCGGGAAATTTCCTGGGGAGGAATGCCGATGCCGGAATCGCTGACCACGACCTCGACGGCATCCTCCTTCTGTCGGGCCTCCACGCCGATCCGGCCGCCCTTCGGCGTGTACTTAATGGCGTTATCGATCAAATTGATCAAAACCTGGGTCAGTTTATCGGCATCGCCGGTCAGGGTCCCGACGCCTTCGACCGACGCGGTCGAGATCGTCTGCCCCTTTTTCTCGGCCTGGGGTCGGAGCAGATGAACGGCTTGATCGATCAAATCGGAAATCGAAACGGTCCCCCGCTGCCATTGATATTGGCCGGATTCGATCGTCGAGAGCTGCAGAAGATCGGCCAGCAACGCGTTGAGCTGATCGGCATGCTTTTGAATGATTCCGAGGAACTCGACGCACTTTTGGGGATCGTCCTTGGCCCCGTCGATCAAGGCCTCGATATACCCTTTGATGGAAGTCAGAGGGGTGCGGAGCTCGTGTGAAACATTCGCCACGAAATCCTTTCGGATGCGCTCCAACCGTTTCAGACTCGACATATCGTGGAAAACCAGAACGACCGCGATGCCCCCTTTTTCAGACACCGAGGCCTGAACGGCGAAGATGCGCTCCTCGGGGATAAACATCACGATTTCTTCCGATTGCTCCACTCCGCTGTCCAGCACCTTTTGAACCAGCTGATGGAGTTGACGATGACGGAAAACCTCGATCAAGGGACGGCCGAGGACGGCCGATTCCTCCAACAGAAACATCCGCTCGATGGCCGGGTTCATCAACAAGATTTTGCATTCTCGATCAAGGACCAGCACCCCCTCCACCATGCCGGATAGGACGGCTTGAAGACGGGCGCGATCCTCCGAGATCTCCGCCAATTGGGTTTCAAGGTTCCCGGCCATCTGATTCACCGCGTGACCCAAGTCCGCGATCTCGTCCTGCGACTGGACCGCGACCCGCCGACCCCGTTCCCCCTGAGCCAGCCCGCGGGCAACGGCCGTGATCTCCTGCAATGGGTTTGTCATCCGCCGTGCAAACATGCGGCCGATCATCCATGTGAACAGGGAAGCCGAGCAGACTGTGATCAGGAGAACGATCCCGAAGTCCTTTACCCAAAACGTCAGCCCATACGCTAGCAACAGGGTGAAAACAACAGAACCCACCAAAACCGATACAAACTTGCCCTGTAGATTCCACCGCACCGTTCAGGGTTCCTCTTTCAACTT
>Ga0335085_10007423_pt1 | contig 17020 bp, 16 predicted proteins | sample Lox_Sample_45_FD_206712 | JGI IMG/M metagenome (GOLD analysis project Ga0335085, IMG submission 206712) | Soil microbial communities from Loxahatchee National Wildlife Refuge, Florida, United States - Lox_Sample_4.5 | ecosystem: Environmental > Terrestrial > Soil > Wetlands | place: USA...
GCTCGGCAGACCTCCTTCGCGAGATGTCCGAGCATGCCGATCCCGAGGTTCGCCTGCGGGCCCTCGCCCGGCTCGCGGAGAGCGGCGACGCCGTCGCACCGACGAAGCTCGCCGGCCTGCTCGTGACGCTCCTCGAGGACGGCGATCCCTCCGTCAGGGCGGCCGCGCTCGACGCCGTCTCGCCAGAGCACGCTGACGACCCCGAGATCGTTCGCCGCGTCGTTGCGGCCCTCGAAGAGCCGCGGACCGCGGGCCGCGCCGCTGCCGCCGTACGTCGGCTCGGCGAGCAGGCGGTGCCCGCGCTCGGCGCTGCGCTCGCCGGCACACGGGCGCGGCGGCGGACGCCGCTGATCCGGGCGGCGGCCGCGGCGGCCGCGACCCACGGCGTCGCCGTGATCGAGCCGGCGCTCCGCGATCCGGACCGCACGGTCGTCCTCGACGCGCTCGACGCACTTCAGGCCGCCGGCGGTGCCGCCGTCGTGCCGGCGGACGTGCTCGACGCCGTGTTCGCCGACGCCGCCGGCCACGCCGCTCGCGCGCGCGCCGCGCGGGCCGCGCTCGACGGCCGGGAAGAAGGCGAGCTGCGCCGAGCGCTCGACGACGAGATCGACCTCGCCCGGCGCCTCGTCGTCGCGGTGCTGGCGCTCCGCCACGGTGAGCGGGTGCGGGCCGCGGTGCAGGTCGTCGACACGGCGGACGGGCAGCGCCGGGCGCTCGGGGTCGAGGCACTCGACGTGCTGCTCACGCGCCCGGAGGCGGCGGTCGCCCTCCCGCTCGTACGCCGCGACGCCGCGCCGGGGACGGAAGCTCCGTCACGCACGGCGGAGGAGTGGCTCGCCGACCTGAAGGACGACCCGGACCGCGTGTGGCGGTCGACCTGGCTCGCGCTTACTGCTTCGTCGCGCGGCTGAGGGCGGTCGCGAGCTCCTCGGGCCGGATCGGCTTCGCCACGTAGTCGTCCATGCCGGCCTCGAAGCAGGCTTCGCGGTCCTCCAGCATCGCGTTGGCGGTCATCGCGATGATCCGCGGCCGGGACTCGGCGGGCCAGCGGTCGTGGATCTCCCGCGTCGCCACGAGCCCGTCCATCTCGGGCATCTGGACGTCCATCAGCACGACGTCGTACGCCTGCCGCTCGAGGGCCTCGAGCGCCTCGAAGCCGTTCGCCGCCACGTCGGCGCGGTACCCCAGCCGCTCGAGGAGGCGGAGGGCGACCTTCTGGTTCACGGCGTTGTCCTCCACGAGGAGCAGCCGGAGCGACGAGGCCTCCGGCGCATGACCGTCGACGACCGGCGCGGCCGGCTCCCGTGTTCGCGCCACGAGGACGCTGACGAGCGCGTTGTAGAGCTGAGAGGCCTTGATCGGCTTCGCGAGCTGCACGCTGAAGTCCTCGGCGGAACGCGCCTGCGGGAGCCCGGTCAGCGACGTCAGGAGCACGAGCGGCAGCTCGTGGGCGTCGGCGTGGCGCCGGAGCTGCCGGGCGAGCTCGAACCCGTCCATCTCCGGCATCACCATGTCGAGGACGGCGACGTCGAAGTGCTCGCCGGCCGCGACGAGCGTGAGCGCCTCGGAGGGCCGTTCCACCGCCACCGGCTCCATCCCCCACGAGCGCGCCTGGCGGCTGATGATCTCGCGGTTGGTCGCGTTGTCGTCGACGACGAGGATGCGCTTCGACGCGAGCTTCGGCAGCGCCTCCTCGAGGTCGGCGCGGGGCGGCAGCTTCGCCTCGGCGGCCGTGAACTCCACATGGAAGGTCGAGCCGACCCCTTCCTCGCTCTCGACGGTGATCGTGCCGTCCATCAGCTCGACGAGGCGCTTGCAGATCGCCAGGCCGAGGCCGGTTCCCCCGTAGCGGCGCGAGGTGGACGCGTCCACCTGGCTGAACGACCCGAACAGGCGGTCCATGCGATCGGCCGGGATCCCGATGCCGGTGTCGCGGACGTCGAGATGCAGGTGGTACTTGCCGCGTCCGGCCGGCTCGGCCGTCACCTCCACGACCACCTCGCCCTGCTCGGTGAACTTCACGGCGTTCGAGAGCAGGTTCAGCAGCACCTGGCGCAGGCGGTCCGGGTCGCCGAGGATCCCCACGGGGACGTTCTCGTCGACGAGGCAGCCGAGCTCGACGTGCTTCTCGGACGCCCGCGGCGCGACGATGTCGAGCGCGCCCTCGATGCTGTCGCGGAGCGCGAACGGCTCGCGCTCCAGCTCGAGCATCCCGGCCTCGATCTTCGAGTAGTCGAGGATGTCGTCGATCACCCGGAGGAGCGCGTCGCCGCTCTGCCGCACGACCTCGGCGAACTCGCGCTGCTCCTGCGTCAGCTCCGTCCCGAGCAGGAGGCCCGTCATCCCGATCACGGCGTTCATCGGCGTGCGGATCTCGTGGCTCATCGTGGCCAGGAAGGCGCTCTTCGCGCGCGTTGCCGCCTCCGCCTCCTCGCGCGCCTCCTGCAGCTCGTCGAGGTACCGCGCCTTGTCGATCGCGGTCGCAGCGATGGCTCCGAAGGCCTGCGCCGTCCGCGCGTGCTCGGGGGTGTAGAAGTCGGGCTCGAAGCTGTCGAGGGTCAGGAGGCCGGTCGCCCGGCCGCCGACGACGAGCGGCACGCCCATCCAGCTCTTGATGTGCCCCTCGCCGAAGGCGTCGACGAAGTGCTCGAAGCGCGCGGCGACGTCGGGGACGATGAGCGTCTTCCGCTCCGTGAGCACCTCCCGCGCGGGATCGTCCGGCCCCGTCCACGCGAAGCGAGCCCCGAGCAGGGCGACGGACTCGGGGAAGCCCTGGCAGCCGACGACCCGGAGCTCGTCGCCTTCGACCTGCTGGACGGTCGCGCTCGTGTACGGGACGACCCGGCGGAGCTCGGAGAGGATCAGGTCGAAGATGTGGGGCACACCGAGCGTGCTGCCGAGCGACAGGGCGGCGGCGTGCAGCGTCTCTGCGCGCTCGCGGGCCTCCCGCTCGATCTCCAGGAGGCGGGCGTTCTCGATCGCCATCGCCGCCTGACCCGCGAATCCGGCCGCGAGCTCCGCCAGCTCCTCGTTGTAGAAGTCCGGCTCGAACTTGTCGACGCTGATGACGCCGATCACGCGGTCGCCGACGATCATCGGCACGCAGATCCACCCTCGGATGCGACCGCCCCCGTGCAGCTTGCTCGCGAAGTGCGGATGGTGGGACACGTCGGCGTAGACGAGCGGTCGCTTGGTCCGCAGGACCTCCGTCGCCGGGTCGGTCTCGTCGTCGATGTCGAAGCTGACGCCGAGCAGGCCGCCGAGGTCGTCGAAGCCGCGCCCGCCGACGATCACGAGCCGGCTTCCCTGGATCAGCTGCACCGAGCAGCTGTCGTAGGGAACGACCCGGCGGAGCTCGGTGAGGATCGTCTCGATCGTCTCGTCGACGCTGAGCGTCTTCCCCAGGCTCTGCGTGACGCTCAGGAGGGTCTCGGCGTGCTCGCGCGCACTCTGGAGCTCACCGACGTAGCTCGCCTTGTCCATTGCCGTCGCGGCGAAGGCGGCGAACGCCTCCGCCGTCCTGGCGTGCTCGGCTGTGTAGAAGTCGGGCTCGAGACTGTCGAGCGTGACCATCCCGATGAGGCGGTCACCCACGATCAGCGGGACGGCCATCCAGCTCTTGATCCGGTCTTCGCCCCAGGGGTCCTCCCAGTTCGCGAACTGGGTCGCAACGTCGGAGATGATGATCGGCTCGCGCCGCTCGACGAGCTGACGCGCGGGATCCTCGGGCCCTCCCCATGTGAAGCGGTGACCGATCAGCGCAGCGAGGTTCGGGTAGCCGTAGCCGCCGACGATGACGAGCTGGTTGCCCTCGATGCGCTGCACGCTCGCGCTCTCGTACGGCACGACCTTGCGGAGCTCCGCCAGGACCAGGTCGAAGACCTCCGGTATCCCGAGCGTGCTCCCGAGCGAGTGCGCCGCTGCCCGCAGCGTCTCGGCCTGCTCACGGGCCGCGCGCTCCGTCTCGAGCAGCCGGGCGTTCTCGATCGCGAGCGCCGCCTGGGCGGCGAACGCCGTCGCGAGCTCGGCGAGCTCCTCGTCGTAGAAGTCGGGCTCGAACTTGTCGACGCTGAGGACGCCGACGACCCGGTCGCCGGCGATCATCGGCGCACAGATCCAGCCGCGAATCCGCGCCGACCCGTGAAAGTCGCTCGCGAAGTAGGCGTTGCCGGAGACGTCCGCGAAGACCTGCGTGCGCTTCGATCGCACGACCTGGCTGTTGAGGTTGGTCTCGTCGTCCAGGTCGAACCCCTGCCCGAGGAGCCCTTCGACGTCGTCGAAGCCGCGCCCACCGATGATCACGAGCCGGGTGCCCTGGATCACCTGCAGGGAGCAGGTGTCGTACGGTACGACCCGCTGCAGCTCGTCGAGGATCGCCTCGACCGTCTCGTGCAGGCTCACCGTCCTGCCGAGGCTCTGCGTCACGCTGAGAAGCGTCTCGAGCTGCTCGCGGGCCGCGCGCTCCGTCTCGAGCAGCCGGGCGTTCTCGATCGCAAGCGCCGCCTGGGCGGCAAACGCGGTCGCGAGCTCGGCGAGCTCCTCGTTGAAGAAGTCGGGGTCGAACTTGTCGACGCTGAGGACGCCGACAACCCGGTCGCCGGCGATCATCGGCGCACAGATCCAGACGCGGATGCGCCCGCCTCCGTGGAGCTCGCTGGCAAACGTCGGGTGGTCGGACACGTCCGCGAAGATCTGCGTCCGCTTCGACCGCACAGCCTGGCTGCCGGGATCGGTCTCGTCGTCGAGGTCGAAGCCGTACCCGAGCAGCGCGTCCAGGTCCTCGAACCCCCGGCCGCCCACGATCACGCGCCGGTTGTCCTGCACCACCTGCACCGAGCAGCTGTCGTACGGCACCACCCGCTGCAGCTCGTCGAGGATCGTCTCGATCGTGTCGTGCAGGCTCACCGTCCGACCGAGCACCTGCGTGATGTTGAGGAGCGTCTCGGCACGCTCGTCTGCCGCCTCGAGCTCGGCCAACCGCCGGCGGGCCTCGGCCAGCTCCGCGGCGAGGTCGTTCTGGGGTGTCATCGCCCTTCGCGGATCGCGACGAGCTCTCCCCGGACGCGGGCCCACTCCGCGTCGATCTCGTCGAGGCGCGCCTGCACCCCGGCGAGATCGCCAGACTCAGCGGCAGCCTCGGCCTCCTGGCAGAGCGCGCCGAGGTCGGCGGCGCCGAACGTCCGGCTGTTGCCCTTCAGCGTGTGCGCCGCGCGCCGTGCCGTGGTCGCGTCGCCGGACGCGGCAGCGTCCCGGAGCGATCCGAGCTGAGTCGGCGCGTCGGCGAGGAACTCGTCGATCAGCTCGGCGAGAAACTCGGGATCGTCCCCCACGCTCTCGCGGAGCTCCGCCAGCACCGCGGTGTCCACTGCGTTTCCCGTGTGGCGAGCCTACAGCCTTCCGTTTGTCGAGCCAAGCGACGGGGTTGACCCGGCCGCGCCCCACCGCGAGGATGCACCGGACGGGACGTGTCGCCCACGATCCTCATCGCCGACGACGACGGCATCAACCGGAAGCTGCTCCGGCGCCTCCTCGAGCAGGACGGTCACGCCGTGCGCGCGGCCGCGGACGGGACCGAGGCCCTCGAGCTCTTCGCCGAGGAGCCGAGCGACGTCGTGCTCCTCGACATCGTCATGCCCGAGCTCGACGGCATCTCGGTACTCGAGCGGCTCAAGGCGACGCCAGGCTTCGAGCACGTGCCGGTGATCATGATCTCGGCGATCGACGAGACCGAGAGCGTCGTCCGCTGCATCGAGGCGGGCGCCGACGACTACCTGCCGAAGCCGTTCAACCCGGTGATCCTGCGCGCCCGGATCAACGCGGGGCTGACGAAGAAGCGGCTCCGCGACCTCGAGCGCGCCCGCGTGCACGACGTCTTCTCCCGCTTCCTGCCGGAGCACGTCGTGGACGACGTCCTCGAGCGGACGGACGACGACCTGCGCCTCGGCGGCGTCAGCACCGTCGGGACGGTCATGTTCACCGACCTGCGGGGCTTCACCGCCTTCTCGGAGGGCCGCCCGCCGGCGCTCGTGATCGAGGCGCTGAACCACTACTTCGACGAGACGAGCGACGCAATCCTCGAGCACGGCGGCACTCTCGTCGCGTACCGCGGCGACGGGTTCCTCGCCGCGTTCGGGGCGCCGATCGAGGTGGAGGACCACGCCGACCGCGCGCTCGCGACGGCTCGCGCGATGGTCGGCGTCCGTCTCTCCCGCTTCAACGCGTGGCTGTCCGAGAACGGGCTCGGCGATGGCGTCCGCATGGGCGTCGGCCTGAACAGCGGCGAGTTCATGTCCGGCAACGTCGGCTCCCACCGGCGCCTCGAGTACACCGTCCACGGCGACACCGTGAACACCGCCTCGCGGATCGAGGGCCTCACGAAGACGCTCGGCGGGCCGATCCTCCTCTCCGAGTCCACGCGGGCTGCGCTGCTCCGCCCTCCCGACGACCTCCGCCCGGTCGGGGAGGTCGAGGTACGAGGGCGGCAGTCGGGCGTCGTGCTCTGGACCGTGGACGGCGCCGGCCCGTAGCGGTGGAGCTGTGGCGAGCGAAGGAGCACGAGCCGCTCGCCGGCGGTGCCTGGGACGAAGGCCGCGCGCGCGACGCCGTCGCCGCGATCGTCGGGGATGCGGAGGCGGCGGCCCGCGACGGCGCCTGGCCGGACCACCCGCGCGACGAGCGCACGGCACCGGTGGCCTCGCTCTACCTCGGCGCCGCCGGCACGATCTGGGCGCTCCGCGAGCTCGGGTCGTCGCTCGACCTGGCGGCGCTGGTCGAGCGCGCCCTCGAGCGCTACCGCGCCGAGCCCGACTACGGCGACGACGCGCACGCGCCGAGCCTGTGGATGGGCGAGACGGGCCTGCTCGTGGTGGCCGCCAGGGTCGGCTCCCCCGGCGCGGACGGGCCCAGGCTGCGCGAGCTCATCCACGCGAACCGGGAGCATCCGACCCGGGAGCTGATGTGGGGCTCGCCCGGAACGATGCTCGCCGCGCGCGCCTGCGGCCTGGAGGCGGAGTGGCGAGAGAGCGCCGAGCTTCTCTGGGAGGCCTGGGACGAGGAGACGGATCTCTGGACGCAGCACCTCTACGGCCGCGTGGCGCAGATCCTCGGGCCGGCACACGGCTTCGCCGGCAACGCGCACGCGCTCCGCGGCCTCGACGACGAGACGCTCCGGGGACGGGCGGGCCGCGCCCTGGAGCGGACGGCGCTGCGGCAGGACGGCCTCGTCAACTGGCCGCCGGCCGCGGACGGGGAGCATGAGATCCGCGTCCAGTGGTGCCACGGCGCACCCGGGATCGTCTCGGCGCTCGGCGACCTGATGCCGGCCGAGCTGGCCGTTGCCGCCGGCGAGCTCGTCTGGCAGGCCGGGCCGCTCCGGAAGGGCGCCGGGCTCTGCCACGGCACCGCCGGCAACGGCTATGCGTTCCTGAAGCTCCTCGCGGTCACCGGCGACGAGCTCTGGCTCGACCGGGCCCGCCGGTTCGCGATGCATGCGATCGAGCAGGTCGAAGCCGAGCGCGAGCGGGTCGGCCGCGGCCGCTACACCCTGTGGACCGGCGACCCGGGCGTCGCGCTCTACGTGCGCGCCTGCGCCGCCGCCGACTCGAGGTTCCCGACGATGGACTGGTTCTAGTCGGCGCTCAGCGGCGGCCCGAGCAGCGACATCCCGTGCTTCTCGAACACCGCGGCGACCGTGGCGCGATCGGGCGAGCCGTTGCGCGTGAGCGGGCCGAGCTCCGCGTAGAACCGGTGGCCGCCGCCGGGGGTGTACACGACGATGATCTCCCCCGGCTCGCCGGTGAGGTTCAGGAACGCGTGCGGCACGCCCTTCGGCAGGTACGCGAAGCCGCCCTCGCCGAGACGGAAGGTCTCGTCGCCGATCTGAACCTTGAACCGCCCGTGGAGGACGTGGATCGTCTCCTCCTGGCCATGGTGGACGTGCAGCGGCGGGCCACCGTGCGGAGCGACCTCGACGACGAAGTAGTCGAACGCGCCGCCGGTGTCCTCGCCGGTCACCTTGAACACGAGGTCGCGCCCGGGGCCCGACTGGAGCCGGAGGCCTTCGTGCGGTTCGAGTACCGTGTATTTCACAGTCGCAAGTATTCTCCAGATACTTCACGATGTCAAGCATTTCGGATGAGCTGCCGGAGCCCGACGCCTTCACCACGGAGGAGTTCCTGGCCTGGCGCGGCCTGATCCGGCTCCGCGAGACGGTGATGCGCGAGATCGACCGCCGGCTGCGCCGCGCCGGGCTCGTGTCGCTCGCCGACTACGGCGTGCTGATCACGCTCGTCACCGAGCCGTCGCTCCGCCTTCGGATGAGCGAGCTCGGGGAGCGGCGGATGCTCACTGCGAGCGGCATCACGCGCGTCGTCAGCCGCCTCGAGGCGAAGGGCCTCGTGCAGCGGGAGCCAGACCCGACCGACGGGCGCGCCGCCTTCGCGACCCTCACCCGTCCCGGCCTGGAGGCACTCCGGCGCGCCCAGGTCGTGCACCATGCCGCCGTCCGCGAGCTCTTCGTGGGACGGCTCAGCGCGCCCGAGCTGAAGCAGCTCGCGCGGCTGTTCGAGAAGGCGCTGCCGGGTGTCGTGACCGCGCCGGCCTGGCCGCCCTAGAGCTTCGTCAGGCCCGCCTCGGCTGCCTTCGCCGCCAGCTTCCCCGGGTCGAGCCCGAGCTTCATCAGGAGATCCGCGTGCTGCTCGTGGTCGATCTCCTGCGGAAGCTCCTGAATCGCCTTCTGCACCTGCGCGCTCTGGCCTTCCTTCTTCAGCTCATCGAGCACGAACTGCTTGTCGAGATGCATGAACGCCTCCTCTCGTCGGTCCCCCGCGCGGCAGATGCTCACACAAGTCGTCGCGCTCACGCGGCGGTGCATCGGAGACCGACTCGAGCGACCAGAGCGCGATCGCCGCCTGCCGCCCGCGGATCGGCGCCTCGCCGACCGAGACGAGGTCGTCCGGCTCCGACGTGAGAGCCTCGCGCGTCGCGCCGGAGAAGAGCAGCATGTGCCGGGTCCCCTTCGTCAGGTCCTGGATGCGCGAGGCGGTGTTCGTGACGTCGCCGATCGCCGTGTACTCGAGCCGGCGCTCGTGCCCGACGTTCCCGGCGACGAAGACGCCGCTGTTCAGCCCGATGCCCATACGGAACCCCTCCCCGTGGCCCCGCTCGCCCAGCCACCGGTTGAGCGCGGGCAGCCTCTCCGCGATCAGCTCGCGTGAGGCGCGCAGCGCGCGATCCGCATGATCGGGCTGGCCGATCGGCGCGCCGAAGGCGGCCATGATCCCGTCGCCGAGGTACGCGATGATCGTGCCGCCGTGCGCCATGATCGCGGCCGTCTGCTCGGAGAGGAAGCGGTTCACGACCTCGATCACCTCGTCCGGCGGCCGCGACTCCGAGAAGGTCGTGAACCCGCGCAGGTCGGTGAACATGATCGTGCCGTCGACGGCCTTGCCGCCGAGCCGCGCGCCGCCCGCCTCCGCGAGCACCTCCTCCACCACCGCCTCCGGCACGAAGCGCGAGAAGACGTCGTGAACGTGCCGCCGCTCCGCGTCGGCCTTCTCGCGTGCGCGGGCGACCGTCTCGAGCGCGAGTGCGGCCTGGTCGGCGAGCGTCTCGAGCGCGGCCTGGTCCTCACGTGCGACGCGGACCGGGCCCACCACCTCGAGCGCGCCGCGCCGCTCGCCCATCACGACGAGCGGGAATCCCCGGCGTTCGTGCTCGGCCGCCTCGAACGTCCCTGCACGTGCGACCACGTTCGTGCCGTGCTCTCCCGCGAGCTCGAGCGAGGCGGCGCCCCCGGCGAAGGCGGCGGCCGTCTCGACCACGGCGCGTTGGATCTCCTCGTCCGTCGTCGCGGCGACGAGGGTCGCCGCCGCCGCGCGGAGCCGCGACTCGCGCGTGAGCGCGCGCTCGTGCCGGGCGACGATGCCGGTCAGCCGGGCGCCGACGAGCAACGCGAGCACCGCGGTGCAGGCGACACCCACGCGCTCCGGCTTGTATGCGAGCACAGCCGGGGCCGAGAGGGCGGCGGCGGAGAGGAACGCGAGGCGCAGCGGCGTCAGCCGCGGTGCCGCCTCCTCGAGCGCAGGCTCGGCGGTTCGTTGCATCGACGGGTGCAGCGCCGCGGCGCCGAAGAGGAGGTACGAGAGGATCCAGCCGGCGTCGATCGGGTTGCCGGAGCCGTAGTCGCCGCGGATCGTCAGTACCGCGTACAGCGGGTCGGCGACGAGGAGGCAGCCGAGCGAGGCGACGATCAGGAGGTGCGAGATCGTGCGCTCGGCCGCGTCGAACACGAGCCGGGCCGCCACCGCGAGCAGCAGCACGTCGCCGAGCGGGTAGGCGGCCGACACGAGCTTCTCGGCCAGGCTGAGCGTGTCGTCACGGGTGTACGGGACGATCAGCAGCTCCCAGACGACGATCCCGAGCGCGACCGTGACCGTCGCCGCGTCGATCAGGGCACCCCAGTCCGAGCGGGTCGACCGCTGGCGGACGAGGAGCCAGAGGCCGGCGGCGAGCGTCGGGTACCCGAGCAGGTAGAGCATGTCCGCCGGCGCGGGTTGCGACGGGGCGCCGAGGACGTGCTCGTCCAGCCCGAACACGACGTCACCGGCGACGAAGAGGAACTGCCCCGCGGCCAGGAGCGCCCAGGGGAGCACGGCGCCCGGCCGGTGCCGCAGGATCCCGAACACGATCGTCGCCACGGACGCGAGCCCGAGCGCCGGGTAGTAGATCGTGTCTTGAAAGAGCGTGTCGTGCGGCATCGCGTAGAACACGACGAGCGCCGCGAGCCCTGCGACGAGATAGCCACGGACTCCGCCCGCGAGCAGCCGCCGCTCGACGGGCAGGCGAGCCGGCCCCAGCGCGACGTCAGTCATGGACGTGAGTCACGATGACCTGCTCCGCCCGCTGCTCGAGCTCGAAGCCGTAGCGGATGCGCGCGGCGTCCGCGGCCGGCACCAGGTACATCCGTCCCTTCGGGACGGCGTCCCGAAGCCGGACCTTGACGGTCGGCAACGCGGCTGCGGCCTGATCTGCGGCAGCCACGTCGGCCGGATGCGCAAAGAGAACTCTCACCGAAAACCTCCGCTCCGGGAGGAGATCGGCAGGAAGCCGCCAGACCTGCAGCCGAGCGCGCAGAGACCCGCATCTGCGCGAACATGACCGGTGGTGAACGAGCAGGTCGAGGCGTTCTGCGAGGCGAGCATCCGCGGCGACATGCGCCGGGCCGCGCGCCTGCTCGACGAGACGCCGGCGATCTCCGACAGCTTTCCGGCAGCTCTGCTGCTCGGCCTCGCCGAGCGTGTGGCGCGCGAGCTGCAGGCTGACCCGAGCCTGGCAGTGCGGCCCGACCCGCGGAGCGGCTGGACGCCGTTGCACGCCACCTGCTCCTCGCGCTGGCATCAAGTCGACCCCGCGCGCGAAGAGGGGCTGGGTGCGGTCGCCAGGCTCCTACTCGACGCGGGAGCCGATCCGACGGGCCGGGGGGCCGGACGAAGGATGGACTGGACGCCGCTTCGCTGTGCGATCGCCGTCTCGAACAGCGGCCCCAGCAACCGAGGGATCGTCGAGCTGCTGCTGGCTCGCGGCGCCGTCCCCGGCGACCACGACCTCTACCTCGCCGGCTTCGCCTACGACCGTCACCAGCTCCTCCCCCTGCTTCTCGCCCACGTCCCGAACCCCGGCGAGATCGCCGAACGGGCGCTCGCGGCCCCGATCGGCAACCTTGACGCCGAGAGCGCACGGCTGCTGCTCGACGCCGGCGCCGACCCGCGCCGCTATCGCGACGACGACGGGCACACCGCCTCCGTCGCGTGGGCCGCCGTCGAGGCCGGCTGCGGCAGCGACCTGCTCGAGCTGCTCCTCTCGCACGGCGCCGACCCGGATGCCATCGGCGCCGACGGACGCACCCCCTACCGCCTTGCGACCGCAAACGGCAGGACCGACCTCGCCGGCATCCTGCGCCGCTACGGCGCCGGCGACACGACGACCGGCATCGACAGGTTCCTCTCGGCCTGCCGCCGCGCGGACCGCGCCCGGGCCGAGGACGAGCTCGCCGCCGATCCCGGCCTGCTCGACCGGATGACCGACGGCGACCGCAAGACGATCGCCCGGGCCGCAGCCGCCGGCGACACCGCCGCGGTGTCGCTGATGCTCGACCTCGGCTTCTCCCTCGACACCTCGGGCGAGCACGGCGGCACGCTGCTCCACGAGGCCGCCTTCAGCGGCAGCGCCGACGTCGTCCGCCTCCTGCTCGACCGCGGCGCCGTCCTCGAGGCGCGCGATAGCGGCTGGAACGACACCGCGCTCGGCTGGGCCGCCGTCGGGAGCGGCGAGAAGCCGCAGACGAACGTCGCAGCCGACTGGCTCGAGACGGTTCGCATCCTGCTCGAGCGCGGCGCGTCGACCGCGGGCATCACCCTCGCGCCCGACGACCCGAAGCCGCCGAGCCCCGAGGTCGCCGAGCTGCTCCGCGCTTAGACCCGGACGACGCAGCGAAAGCCGATGTGGCTCGTCGAGGTGTCGACCGCCTCCCCCTGGCGGGCCGCGGGCCGGTAGCGGAGGCAGTAGTTGGGCGCGCACAGGTGAGAGCCGCCCTTGATCACGCGCCGCGGGAAGCGCTCGTCGGCCGCGCGCTGCGGCCCGCAGCAGGGACGGCCCGCGCTCGGGGTCGTGAACCAGTCCTGCGTCCACTCCCACACGTTTCCGGCCATGTCCGAGAGGCCGTAGCCGTTCGGCGGGTAGGTGCCGACGGGCGAGGTCCCCTCGTACCCGTCGGTGAGCAGGTTCTGCCACGGGAACTCGCCCTGCCAGGTGTTCGCCATCATCCGGCCCTTGGGCGCGAACTCGTCGCCCCACGTGAAGGTCGCGCCGACGAGGCCGCCGCGGGCCGCGTACTCCCATTCGGCCTCGGTCGGGAGCGACTTGCCGGCCCAGTCGGCGTACGCGACCGCGTCGGCGTAGGCGATGTGCGTCACGGGGTGGTACTCGCGCCCGCCGACGTTGCTCCCGGGGCCTTCGGGGTGGCGCCAGTCGGCGCCGGGCGTCCACGCCCACCAGTTCGTGTAGTCCTCGAGATCGACCGGGCCGCCGGCCTTCCGAAACACGAGCGAGCCCGGCACCAGCAGGTCGGGGTCGGCGTCGGGATAGTCCGCCGCCTCGGGCGGCCGCTCCGCCCACGTGACGTGGCCGGTCGCCTTCACGAACCGCCGGAACCCGGCAACGGTCACCGGGTGGCGGTCGATCCAGAAGCTCCCGACAGTCGCGTCCCGGATTGGCCGCTCCTCCGGATAGAAGTCCCCGGAGCCCATCCGGAACGTCCCGCCCGGCAGCTCGACCATGTCGCGCACGGGCTTGAACGCTACTCGGCGGAGTCGTGGAAGGCGGGTGTGTAGCAGACAGCGACGAGAAGGCCCTCCGGGCTCAGAAGCCGCGCCGTGACCTGCCCCCAGGGCTCCGTGCGTGCACCGTGAACGAGCTCGTAGCCCTTTGCCGCGAGCTCCGCCGCAGCCGCCGGGACGTCGGCCACCTCGAACTCGATGCTCGCCTGCGGCACGGGCACGTCAGCCGGCCACTCCGTCGTCCCGAAGCAGGCCGTCGCCGCCTCCGCCAGCGGCCACAAGCCGAAGTGCTTGACCCCTTCCAGGCGGTGCGTGTACGTGTAATCGCCGCCGCCGCCCTCGAACGAGAGCCCGAGCGCGCCCTGGTAGAAGTCCCGCGCCGCCTGCGCATCGCGAACGATGGGCGCGATGCTCGCCACGAACTGCACCTCCATCATCCTCACCTCCCGTCTCGGTCAACCATGAGCTCGGTACCCGGGCCCGGTCTAGCATCGCTCATGACGGATGCGCGGAACGGGAACGCAGTGGTTCCGGCGCCGGCGAACGGGGCTCGGCTGGCAGCCCGTCAGCTGGCAAGGCTGGCTCGTCAGCGGGGTCGCCGTCGCCCTGATGATCGGCGCGCTCACGATCGTGGACTCGGCTGCACGGATCCCGATCGCGATCCTGATCTTCGGCCTCTACGCGATCGTCGCCCTTCGAACCGGCGGTGCGCGAGCCGCGGTCACGCCGGCGGCGGTCGAGGAGCCGCCCCCCGTCCACGCGGCCGGCCCGGCCGGCGAACGTCGCGAGCGGCCGGTTCCCTCGGGGCCTCCTGCGCTCGTCGTCGAGTCGCTCACGAAGCGGTTCGGCGAGCGCATCGCAGTCGACGACGTCTCCTTCAGCGTCGCGACGGGCGAGGTGTTCGGCTTCCTCGGCCCGAACGGCGCCGGCAAGACGACGACGGTGCGCATGCTGGCGACGCTGATCGCGCCGACGTCGGGGTCGGCGATCGTGGCGGGCGTCCCGCTGACGGTGGAGAACGGCCTCGAGATCCGGCAGCGGATCGCGGTGATGCCCGAGACCCCGGGCCTCTACCTGCGGCTGACCGTGGCCGAGAACCTCGAGTTCTTCGCCGGCCTCTACGGCCTGGGCCGCCCGCGCGAGCGCATCGGGCAGGTGCTCGACGCGGTCAACCTCCGGCCCCGCGCCGACGACCTCTGCGGGAGCCTCTCGAAGGGGCTCCGGCAGCGGGTCGGCCTGGCGCGCGCGCTCCTCAGCGAGCCTCGGATCGTCTTCCTCGACGAGCCGACCTCGGGCCTCGACCCGGTCGCCAGCCGCGAGGTGCACGAGCTGATCGACCGCTTGCGAGACGAAGGCGTCACCGTCTTCCTGACCACCCACCGGCTCGAGGAGGCCGACCGGCTCTGCGACCGGGTGGCCATCCTCAACACGCGCCTCCGTACGGTCGGCCGCCCCGCAGAGCTCCGCGACCGCCTGTTCACGAAAGCGCTCGTCGTCCGGACGGCGGCGCCGCTCGGCGACCCGGAGCGCGTGTTCGCGGTGCCGGGCGTCGAGAGCTGGCGCGTCGGCGACACCTCGGAGTACGTCCTGACGGTCAAGAGCGCCCGCTCGGTCGCGCCGGAGGTGACGCGTGCTCTGGTCGCCGGGGGCGCGGACGTGCTCTCGCTCACCGAGGCCCGGCACTCGCTCGAGGACGTGTACCTCGAGCTCGTCGAGGACGAAACGGCATGAACGCGCAGCGTGTCCGGGCGGTCGTGCGCAGGGAGATGCGGGACTTCCGCCGCAACCGCTTCGTGATCGGGACGATGGCGATCCTGCCGTTCGTCTTCCTGATCACCCCGATGATCACCGTCTTCAAGGTCCCGGAGTCGACATCGGGCCCTCAGGCCAAAGCCGCCATAGGCGTGATCTCCCTCCTGATGCTGATCGTGCCGCTCGTGATCCCACCGGTGATCGCGGCGTACTCGGTCGTCGGCGAGCGCGACCAGGGCACGCTCGAGCCGGTGCTGACCGCTCCCGTGCGCGGCTCGGAGCTGCTGCTCGGCAAGGCCCTCGCTGCTTTCATCCCTTCCGTCGGGGTCGCGTACGCCATCTACCTCGTCGTGGCGATCAGCATCAGGTTCGGCGCCGCACACATCGTCCGGAGCGTCTTCTTCCACCCGCCGGAGCTGATCGCGCAGATCCTCTTCACACCCCTGCTCGCGCTGTGGTCGATCTGGGCGTGTATCGCCATCTCGACGCGTGCCAGCGACGTCCGCGTCGCCCAGCAGCTCGGCAGCCTCGCTGGCCTGCCGCTCCTCGCCTTCACCTCGCTGATCTCGTTCCAGCTCGTCAAGCCCTCGGTTCCCCTTGCGATCGGGCTCGCGCTCGCGCTGGTCGCGATCGACTTCGGAGGCTGGCTCGTCTGCTCGCGCCTGTTCGATCCCGAGCGGCTGATCGTGGGCCCTCAGGCCCGTCAGACGTCGAACTTGCAGGTGGTGCGGTAGTAGTTCTTGAGCGAGTTGATCGCCGGTGTCGCCCTGGTCATCTGGGTGGTGAGCGTCCCCATGTGCGGCAGAAGACCGGCGATGCTCCAGTTCGCCTTCTTCAGGTCGGCGCCGATCGTGTTCGCGAGGTTGAGGACCGTGGTGAGGTTGCCCTTGAGGCTCCCCGGCGCGGCCGCCTTGAGCTTCGGCCCGGCCGAGATGATCGCCGTCCACTCGGCCTTCAGCTTGGTCGGCGTGGGCGCCGAGGTCAGCTGGCCCGAAAGGTTCCCGAGGTATGTCGCCACGCCCTTCGAGACAGCGCAGAAGTTGCCGCTCGAGGTGCGCGCACCCGCCGGAGCCGCGCCTGCGACCGCCGCCGAGCTGAGGAGCAGCGCCAGCGCTGCCACGAGTCCCGATGCCATCCGCTTCATTCCGAGACCTCCCTGCCGGTTGGTTGTGCCGCAGCTGACAGGACCGGATGGTATCGAGACCGAGGGCCGCCATTCTTTCCCTGCACGCGTCCCGCGCCCGACGAAGGCGACGCACGTGAAAGGAGACCGATGAGCACCGCTCCAAAGAAAGGCAAGCGGCAAGAAGGCTTCACCGCGGAGGAGAAGGCCGCGATGAGGGCCCGCGTCAAGGAGCTGAAGGCGGCCGAGGACGGCGAGACCGCCGTCCGCGCGGCGCTCGCGGAGATGACGCCGAAGGACCGCGCCCTCGGCGAGCGGTTCCATGCGCTCGTCAAGGAGAGCGCCCCGGGACTCACTCCGAAGACCTGGTACGGGATGCCCGCCTACACGAAAGACGGCAAGGTCGTCTGCTACTTCCGCAACGCCGGGAAGTTCAAGGAGCGGTACGCGATCTTCGGCTTCAACGACAGTGCCAACCTCGACCAGGGCTCGATGTGGCCCGTCGTGTATGCGCTGACGGAGCTGAGCGCCGCCGAGGAGGCGAAGATCCGCGCGCTCCTGAAGAAGGCGGTGCGCTGAGTGGCCGGCGAGAGGCCGCCTCTGCCCCCGTTAGCATCCTTCCGTGGCGCTCGCGGACGATGTTCGGGACTGTCTGAGCGAGATTCTCGGCTTTCCCGCACCGGAGGCCCCCGGCGACTCCGTCGAGCCGATCCGGTTCTTTCGTCAGTGGCTGGCCGAGCACAATCTCGGGCTCGTCCCGATTGCGGAGCCGGCGTCGTTCGACTGGCCCGGCAAGTGGATCGCCGTCGTC
>Ga0335085_10007424_pt1 | contig 17019 bp, 13 predicted proteins | sample Lox_Sample_45_FD_206712 | JGI IMG/M metagenome (GOLD analysis project Ga0335085, IMG submission 206712) | Soil microbial communities from Loxahatchee National Wildlife Refuge, Florida, United States - Lox_Sample_4.5 | ecosystem: Environmental > Terrestrial > Soil > Wetlands | place: USA...
CGGTGGGCCGAGGTGTGTGGTCATCGCTGACACCGCGAGCCGGCGTTGCACAGGCGGGTCCGGCCGCCTGCTTCGTACGGGGTTTCGTACGGGGTGTTGTGCTCGTAGTCGCACTGGCTGGGGGGGCGGCGGCAGGCGGACCTGCCGCTCGCCGTGCCCCACCCGACGTAGCCTGATAGACACGGGGCATGGCCATATCGCCCGTTCCTGACCTCGCCGAGGTGTTCGCGGCGCGGCAGCGCATCGCGCCGTACCTGAAGCCGACACCGCTCTACTCCTATCCCGCCCTGGACGCGCTGACCGGGGCCCGGGTCCGGGTCAAGCACGAGAACCACCAGCCGGTCGGGGCGTTCAAGGTCCGCGGCGGGGTGAACCTGGTCAGCCAGCTGACCGCGGACGAACGGCGGCGCGGGGTGATCGCGGCCTCGACCGGCAACCACGGCCAGTCGGTGGCGTACGCGGCGGCGGAGTTCGGCGTCCGGGCCGTGATCTGCATGCCGGAGCAGGCCAACCCGGTGAAGGTCGAGTCGATGCGGGCCCTCCGCGCCGAGGTGGTCTTCCACGGCCGCGACTTCGACGAGGCCCGCGAGCACTGCGAGAAACTGGCCGCCGCGCAGGGTTACCGCTACATCCACTCCGGCGACGAGCCCGCCCTCATCGCCGGCGTCGCCACCTGCACCCTGGAGGTCATCGAAGCGTGGCCGGACACTGAGGTGATCGTGGTCCCGGTCGGCGGCGGCAGCGGGGCGTCCGCGGCCTGCCTGGTAGCCAAGGCCGTCCGGCCGTCCATCGAGGTGATCGCGGTGCAGTCCGAGGCGGCCCCGGCCGCGTACCGCTCCTGGAAGACCGGGACGCTGGTGACGGACAGCACCGTCACGTTCGCCGAAGGGCTGGCTACCAGGACCGCGTTCGAGCTGCCGCAGCGGATCATGCGGGAGCAGCTGGACGACTTCGTCCTGGTCTCCGAGGATGCGCTGCGCGACGCGACCCGGCTGATGATCGAGAAGACCCGCAACCTGGCCGAGCCGGCCGGCGCGGCCCCGCTGGCCGCCGTGCTCGCCGACCCCGGGCGGTTCGCGGACCGTAACGTGGCCCTCATCTGCACCGGCGGCAACATCAGCCCGGCGCAGCTCGTCAGCCTGTGGACCGGCAAGGGAGAACGGCAATGACCGGGGAAGCCAGCACCGGGCAGGCGGTCCGGGTGGAGCGCGCCGGGCCGGTCACCACCGTCCTGCTGCACCGCCCGGCCCGCCGCAACGCCGTGGACGGCCCGGCCGCCGCCGCGCTGGCCGCGGCCTTCCGGGCGTTCGACGCCGATCCCGACGCCGCCGTGGCCGTGCTGCACGGCCAGGGCGGCGTCTTCTGCTCCGGCGCCGATCTCACCGCGCTCGGCACCGAACGCGGTAACCGGGCCGCCCCCGACGGCGACGCGCCGATGGGCGTGAGCCGGCTGCGGCTGTCCAAGCCGGTCATCGCGGCGGTGTCCGGGTACGCCGTGGCCGGCGGCCTGGAACTGGCCTTGTGGTGCGACCTGCGGGTCGCGGACGAGACCGCCGTCTTCGGCGTCTTCTGCCGCCGGTGGGGCGTGCCGCTGATCGACGGCGGCACGGTTCGCCTGCCCCGCCTCATCGGCACCAGCCGGGCGATGGACATGATCCTCACCGGGCGCGCCGTCGACGCCCGCGAGGCCAACGCCATCGGGCTGGCCAACCGCCTCGTGCCGGCCGGCCAGGCGCTGGCGGCCGCGCAGGCGCTGGCCGCTGAGCTGGCCGCGTTCCCGCCGGTCTGCCTGCGCAGCGACCGCGCGTCGGTGCTGGACCAAGAGGGCCTGGACGAGACCGCCGCCCTGGCCGCCGAGTTCGCCCACGGGCAGCGGGCCCTGGCCGCCGAAGCCGCGGCGGGCGCCGCCCGGTTCGCCGCGGGCGCCGGCCGCCACGGCGCCCCGGCCGCTGACCACGCCAGCTGACGGGCACCGTGTCACACCGGAGCGGGTGACGGCGTCTCAACGTCCGTCATCAAGCAATTAGGAGAACACAAATGCCGCCGCTCGCCTTCACCCGTTCGGGCACCGGAGCCCCGCTCGTGCTGCTGCACGGGATCGGGTCATCGCGCCGGGCCTGGGACCCGGTCCTGCCCGCCCTCGCCGCCCGCTTCGACGTCATCGCCGTCGACCTGCCGGGCTTCGGCGACTCAGCCCCGCTGTACGGGCAGGCCGAGATTCCTCCCGCCCGGCTGGCGGAGAGCGTCGCCGACCTGCTCGACGACCTCGGCGTCACCGAACCGCACCTGGCCGGGAACTCCCTCGGCGGCTGGGTCGCGCTGGAACTGGCCGCCCGCCGCCCGGTCGCGTCGCTCACCCTGCTCTCCCCGGCCGGCCTGTGGCCCGGGAACAGCCCGCGGTACGGCCTGGTCAGCCTGCGGGCCTCCCGCTGGCTGGCCCGGCACGCGACCGCACCGCTGTCCCGCCTGGTGAGATACCGGCTGGGCCGGATCCTGGTCCTCGGGCAGACCCACGGCCGGCCCGCGCGGCTGACGGCTGAGTACGCCCGCGCCGCGGTCGAGACCCTCGGCCGCTGCCCCGGTTTCGAGGCCGCCCTGGCGGGCACCGCCCGCCGCCGGTACCTGGCCACCACGCCCATCGCCACCACGCCCATCGCCGCCCCGGTCACCGTGACCTTCGGCTCGCGCGACCGGCTGCTGCTCCGGGGATCCCGCCATCTCGACCAGCTGCCGCCAAACGCCCGGGCCGAGGCGCTCCCTGGCTGCGGCCACGTCCCGATGGCCGACGACCCCGCCGCCGTCGCCGCCCTCATCACCCGGACCATCGCGCGGGTCACCCAGAGCGCCGCTCCCGCCTGACCGGCTCCCCAGCACGGCTCGCTGGGTCGGCGGGGGCTGCTGGCGGCTCTACGAGGACACCGAGCAGGCCGCGGCCCTCTCACTCTGACCACGGGCTCGCTGACCATGGGCACGGTGAAGCGGCTGATCAGGCCACCGCGGGGCGGCGGCTGAGGCCCCGGGGATCGCGGCGACCCTGACCGCCGGCATCGGCAGCAATACCGGTACCGAACGAGTGGATGCTACGCCCCGCTCCCGTGCGTGCGGTACCGGCCCCGAGGTCTGTTCGGTCATGGCGTGCTGGCACTGGAACCGGCAGGTTACGCAGCCCCCGGCCGCGGCCCGGTGACGGCGGGTGGCCATGAAGATCGCGAAGGCGAGCGCGGCGGCCACGGCCGTGCCCACGGTCGCCGCGAGGATCGCGACCAGGGTGGCCGCGTCGCCGAAGAGGTGACTCACGGGCCCGGCGAACACCAGCCAGGCGACCGCCACGATAGCCGCGAAACAGCCTGCGGGGCGGGCATAACAGACCATGGTCAGCCTCTCATTGTGCGCGCGCTGTATACGAGGTGGCCGCCGTCGTTGCCGTCCAATTACTTAAATCGCTCAACAGGGCGGAAAAGTCAAGACCCAGAGTTGACCGATTGTGAGCGCAGCGTGATGAAAGCGAGCAGCCCGGCGGCCAGCGCCAGCCCGGCCGACACGTACAGCGCGGCGTGCAGGCCGTCGTGAAAGGCCTGGTAGGCCGCGCCGATGACCTCCTGGACGAGCTTGCCGAAACCGGAGTAGGCAGAAGTGTTCTGCGGGATCTGGCCGGTCTCGATGGCGTTGGTCACCAGGCCCTGGAAGGCCTTGGGCACGCCCAGGTGGTTCATCTGCGCGTCCAGGCTGGCGTGCAGCTGCGAGTAGACCAGCGAGCCGAGTATCGCGACCCCGGTGACGGCGCCGATCTGCCGGCTGGTGTTGGTGGCCGAGGCGGCCATGCCGGAGCGCTCGGGCGGCACCACGGACAGCACCGCGGTGGTGATCGGCACCACGGTCGTGCCGATGCCGATGCCCGCCACGCACAGCGCCACCGTCAGCAGCGCGTAGTTCGGGTGCGGGGACAGGTAGCCGTCGGTCAGGAACAGCCCGACCGCCAGCAGCAGGCAGCCGATCGTGATCGACCAGCGCGGCCCGGCCAGCGCCGTCCACCGTCCGGCCAGCACCGACGCTCCGATCATGAGCACGGTCATCGGCGCGAAGATGGCCGCCAGCCGGTAGCCGGACACGGGCACCACTTCGACCAGGTACAGCGCGGTGAAAAAGAAGATCGCGAAGGTGGCGAAGTAGGTGCAGAACGCGGCGATGTTGGCCGTGGTGAACTGTGGCATGCGCAGGAAGCGCAGGTCGAGCAGCGGGTTCGGGGACCGCCGCTCCCACCAGCCGAACGCCGCGAACATGACCGCGCTCAGGGCCAGCAGGCCGATCACCTGGGCCGAGCCGAACCCGGCCGACTCCGAGTCGATGATCGCGAAGGTGAAGGTGGCCAGCGCCCCGGCCCCCAGGATCGTGCCGGCCGTGTCGACCCGCGCCGCGGTGGGGTCGGAGCTCTCCGGCAGGGTGACCGCCGCCACGATCAGGGCGGCAAGCCCGAAGAACAGGTTGAACCAGAAGATGCCGCGCCAGCTCCACAGGCCGGTCAGGATGCCGCCTACGACGGGGCCCGCGGCCAGCGCGAACCCTGAGGTCGCGGCCCACACGCCGACCGCGCGGCTCCTGGCCCTGGCGTCCGGGTACAGCTGCCGCAGCATCGACAGCGTGCCCGGCTCGCTGGCCGCCGCGCCCAGGCCCATCACGGCCCGGCCGGCGATGAGCGTCTGCACGTTCGGGGCGAGCGCGCACAGCACCGAGCCGGCGCAGAAGACGCCGGCCCCGGCCAGCATGACCTTCTTCCGTCCGAGTTCGTCCCCGATCATCCCGCAGGCCAGCATGATGCTGGCGAAGGTGAGCGCGTAGGCGCCGACGACCCACTGGAGTTCGGCCACGTTCGCCTTGAGGGCGGTCTGGATGTCGCCCAGCGCCACGCTGACCACGGTGTTGTCGAGGAACGTCAGGAAGAGCAGCGTGCACAGGGTAGCGAGGGCTAGCGTCTGCCCGCCCCGCGGGACGATCTGCCCCCCGTGCCGGTCACCGGAAACGGCCTCGGCCTGACTGGCCACCAGGACGGCCCTGCCTCAGCCGTTGCACGCGGCGGGCGCGGTGCCGTTGTTCTCCAGCTTGAGCAGCTGGCAGAAGCTGACGTCACCGACCTTCCACATGCCGTCTTCGTAGACCGCGGTGCCGGTCTGGTTGGGTAGCGCGGTGGCCCCGCTCAGCGTGATGTCGTAGCTCACGGTGGCCGAGGTCGGGGAGTTCACCACTACCGCGGTGACCTTGGCCCCGGCCGAGCTGGCCAGCCCGGATCCGGCCTGGGCCTTGATGATCGCGGCGAACTTGTCCCCGTTCTGCAGCAGCGCGATCTTCTTCGTGGCGCCGGTCTGGCCGTTGAAGAACGCCTCCCAGTTGGTGGTGATCTGCGCCTTGGCGTTGCCGCCCGCGGCGGCCGGCGCGGAGCTGCTCGGCGCGGCCGGGCTGCTGGCAGGCGCCGAAGGAGAGGCGGCGGAGGAGGCTGGCGCCGGGGCCGATGAGCTCGCTGACGGGGCGGCTGCGGTGGAGGAACTCGAACTGCTGCAAGCGGCCGCCGTCGCGGTGAGGGCGAGGCCCATCACGGGGACCGCTATCCGGCGAGCCAGGAGCTGGAACCGCATCGAGCCTCCTAGGAACACTGTCCTTAGAACCCGGGCATTCTGAGGGGAACTGACGTGCTTGCTCAGTCTGCCCCGAATGTTTCCCAGGAGATGGCTGCTTACCCGTCTGAATCCGACGTGAGCGTCAGGTTCCGTTCTTCCCCGGGGCCCGGCCTTACGGCTCTTACCAGCGGAAATGAACAAAAAGGCGGCCGAAGTTCTTCGAATCCTTCTCGATTCGGTGGTATTTCGCTTTGATCTCTTTTTGCTCAAGGAACCGCAGCACGTGCTTCTTGAGCTGTCCGGATCCCTTGCCGGGGATGATCTCGACCAGCGGCGCCTTCTTGGCCTCCGCCTCCTCGATGATGGCCCGCAGCGCCCGGTCGATGTCCTGGCCCCGGTTGTAGATGTCGTGCAGGTCAAGCTTGAGCTTCATGGTCACCGCCCTGGGGAAACAGTACAGCGATGATGGCGTCGGCCGTCGCCTCTGGATCGCCGGTCGGCACCACGGTCACCACGCGCTCGTCCGGCTGCAGCGGCTCCAGGTCGGTGAGCTGGGTGCCGAGCAGCTGCTCCGGGAAGAAGTGGCCGTGCCGGGCGGCCAGCCGCCGGGCCAGCACCTCGCGGTCCAGGGCCAGGAAGACCATCCGCGCCTGCGGCCGGCCGTCCAGCAGCAGGTCACGATAGGAGCGCTTGAGCGCCGAGCAGGTAACCACGGCTGACTCGCCGGCCGCGATGCGCTCGTCCATCCAGGCCGTGATGGCCCGCAGCCAGGGCCAGCGGTCCTCGTCGGTCAGCGGGACGCCGTCCCGCATCTTCTCCACGTTCGCGGCCGGATGGAACCCGTCGGCGTCGGCGAAGCGCCAGCCAAGCCGGCCGGCCAGCAACGCGCCGATCGTCGACTTGCCGCTGCCGGACACCCCGGCCACGATCACGATCATCGCGACGAAAGTCTAGGACACCTCGTAGCCGACGATGACCGCCACCCCGGAACCCAGCCGACCCCTCAGCTCCGCTGTGATCGTAGCGTGATGCTTACTATGAGGAGTGGCGATTTCCGCGGGAGTGGTGCTGGCCGGCGGCCAGTCATCCCGGATGGGCAGGCCCAAGGCAGCGCTGGAGTGGCATGGGTCCACGCTGCTGCGCCGGACGGCCCAGATCATGGCGCGGGCCACGAGCGGTCCGGTCGTGGTCGTCCGCGCCGCCGGGCAGGACCTCCCCGAACTGCCCGACGGCGTCCTGGTCGCCGACGACCCGCGGGAAGGCAGGGGCCCGCTCCAGGGCATCGCCGCCGGGCTGGCCGCGCTGACCGGGCGCGCCGACCTCGCGTTCGTCAGCTCCACCGACCTACCCTTCCTGCACCCTGCCTTCATCCGGCGGGTCCTCGCTGTCCTGGCAGAGAGCGAGGACACCGATGTTGCCCTGCCGTTGGCCCGCGGGTACAAGCAACCGCTGGCCGCCGGGTACCGCGTCTCGCTCGCGGAAGCCGCCGAGCGGCTGGTGAAGGAGGACCGGCTGCGGCCGGCGTTCCTCTTCGAGCAGTGCCAGGTGCGGGTGCTGGATGATGCCGAGCTGAAAACGGACCCCGTACTCGCCGCACTCGACCCCGACCTGGACTCGCTGCTGAACGTCAATACCCCGCCTGACTATGACGCGGCCCGCGCCCGGCCCGCGCCCGAGGTGACCGTCCAGCTCTTCGGCACCCTGGCGAAAGGTAGCCAGGGCGGCGGCCCGCACCCGGTCCGGGCCGCCACCGTCGGCGCCGCCGCGGCCGCGGTGGACGTCGTGTTCGACCGGCACGCGACCGCGGCGCTGAACGGCGACCAGATCACCCGCGACCCGGCCACCCCGCTGGCGGCGGGCGACACCGTCTTCTTCCTGTCCGCCGACGCGGGGGGATAGCGGCGATGCCGGCCGGCGGGTATTTCGGGCGGGCGCTGGTGGTGGACGCGACCAGCGGCACCAGCCGGGACCTGCCGCTGCCCGACGGCGTGCTGCGCGGCTACATCGGCGGCTCCGGACTCGGCACCTGGCTGCTGTACCGGCTCGGGACGCCGGGGGCTGACCCGCTCGGGCCCGCGGCTCCGCTCGCGTTCGTGTTCTCGCCGCTGGTGGGGACGCCGCTGACGACGAGCGCCAAGTTCGCGGTCGTGGCCAAGTCGCCGCTGACCGGGATGCTGACCGATGCGCTGGCCTCCAGCCAGTTCGCGATCGCGGGCAAGCTCACCGGCCACGACGCGATCGTGATCGACGGCCGGGCCCCTGAGCTCTCCGTCCTGCTCGTGGACGGCGACGGGACCCGCCTGGTCAGCGCCGCGCACCTGGCCGGCTTGCCGGCTGCCGATACGGACCGGCAACTGCGCGGCGAACTCGGCCGCGGCTGGCGGGTGGCGGCGATCGGCCCGGCCGGGGAGGCCGGCATCAGGTACGCCACGATCTCGCACGACGGGCGGCACGCGGGCCGCGGCGGCCTCGGCGCGGTCATGGGCGCGAAGAACCTGAAGGCGATCGCGGTCCGCGCCGCGGGGAAGGTGGCGACGGCTGACCCCGCGGCGGTCCTGGCCGCCGCGCGTGACCTGCGGGAACGGTCGTTCGGCCCGGCCACGGCGAAGTACCGCGAGCTGGGCACGCTCGCCAACCTGCTCGCGTTCAACGCGATCAGCGCGCTGCCCACGCGTAACTTCCAGGCCGCGGCCTTCGAGGGCGCGGCCGACCTCGCCGAGCAGCACGCGGGGGACGTAGCGGGCATGCGCAGAGTGGCCCGCAGCAGCTGCGCGTCCTGCACGATCGGCTGCGAGCACATCTACCGGGTCGGCCGGGGCAAGAAGGCGCGGGTGGAGTACGAGAACGTGTTCGCGCTCGGCCCGATGTGCGGGGTGAGCGACCCCGGCGCCGTGCTCGCGGCGAGCGCCCGCTGTGACGACCTGGGCCTGGACACGATCTCGGCGGGCGGCACGATCGCGTGGGCGATGGAGTGCGCGGAGCGCGGCCTGATCGACGCGCCCTGGCTCCGGTTCGGTGACCCGGCCGCGCTGCTGCGCGTCCTGGACGAGATCGGCGGCCGCGGCACGCCGCTCGGCGCGCTGCTGGCCGAGGGATCACGGCGCGCGTCCCAGGCGGTCGGGGCCGGCTCGGCGTCATTCGCCGCGCACGTCAAGGGCCTGGAGATGCCCGGCTACGAGCCGCGCACCCTGCACTCGATGGCGCTGGGCCTGGCCGTGAACGCGCGGGGCGCGGACCATAACCGCTCGGGTGCCTACGAGGCCGACCTGTCCGGCGACCTGGACCGGCTTGACGGCGGCGACGCGCACGTGGCCGCGGCGGTCGAGACCGAGGACCGGGCGGCGGTGATGGATTCGCTGATCTTGTGCAAGTTCCTGCGCGGCGTGTTCACCGACCCGTTCGCCGAATGGGCCGGGCTGCTGTCCGCGGTGACCGGCTGGGAGGTAGCCGCTGGAGAACTGCGCGAGACGGCCGCCAGGATCGTCATGGCCAAGCGGGTCTACAACATCAGGGAGGGCTGGCGGCCGGAGGACGACTGGCTGCCAGAACGCCTGCTGAACGAGCCGCTCACCCTGCCCTCGGGCCGGGTCGCTACCCTCACCGCGGGGCGCCTGCGGGCGATGATCGGCTCCTACTACGAGCTGCGCGGCCTCGACCCCGAGGGGCGCCCGGGCCCGGCGGCCGCCGGCGACCTCGGCTTGGCGTAGCGTCACGGCCGGGCGGATACTGCGGTTATGGCTATTACTGCCCCGGAGAGCACGGGGACGGTAACGCTCACGATCGACGGACGTGAGGTCACTGCCCCGGAAGGGGCCACGATCTGGCAGGCCGCCAAGGCCGCCGGCATCGACATCCCCGTGCTGTGCCACGACGAGCGCTTCGATCCGGTCGGCGTCTGCCGGCTGTGCGTGGTCGACGTGGGAGCTCCCGCGTTCGCCGCGTCCTGCGTGCGGGCCTGCGAGAACGGCATGCAGGTCACGACCGATTCCGCGGAGCTCGAACGCAGCCGCGCGATGCTGACTCAGCTGCTGATCTCCGACCAGCCGCCGCGTGAGCGCGACCCCAAGCAGACCACCACCGCCGACAACGAGCTGCTCGCGCTGGCGGACAGGTACGAGGTGACCGGTGACGGCGCCGGGCTGCCGGGCGGCTCCGGCCGCGGCGTGGATCTGTCCAGCCCGGTCATCGCGGTCGACCACGACGCCTGCATCCTCTGCGACCGGTGCACCCGGGCCTGCGACGACATCCAGGGCAACGACGTCATCGGACGCAGCGGCAAGGGCTACGCCACGCACATCGCGTTCGACCTCAGCGACCCGATGGGCGCCTCGTCCTGCGTGTCCTGCGGCGAATGCGTCGCCGCCTGCCCGACCGGCGCGCTCACCAACAAGCCGATCCACGACATCCCGATCCGGCCGCGCACCGAGCTCGACGCGGTGGATACCGTCTGCCCGTACTGCGGCGTGGGCTGCGCGCTGACCTACTACGTGGACCGCGAGCGCGGCGCGATCGCCTACGCCGACGGCCGGGAGCAGCCAGGATCGCAGGGCAGGCTCTGCGTCAAGGGCAGGTACGGCTGGGACTACGCGGCGTCGCCGCAGCGACTGACGATGCCGCTGATCCGGCGCGAGGAGTCCTATCCCAAGGGGGCGCTGTCCGCCGACGTCCGCGGCGACATGGCCCGCGGCGGCGGCGAGGGCAACGATCACGGGATGACCAATGACGGCGACCCGAAGGGCAAGCGCAAGGGCGGCAAGCGCGGCCGCAAGCCCGGCGGCCTCGTCGACTACGCCGAGGTGCTGCCGCACTTCCGGGAGGCCAGCTGGGAAGAGGCGCTGGACCTGGTGGCGCGCAGGCTGAGCGAGATCTACGCCGAGGGCGGCCCGGCCGCCATCGCCGGGTTCGGCAGCGCGAAGTGCTCCAACGAGGAGGCCTATCTCTTCCAGAAGCTCATCCGCACCGGCTTCCACACCAACAACGTGGACCACTGCACCCGGCTGTGCCACGCTTCCAGCGTGTCGGCGCTGTTCGAGGGGATCGGCTCCGGGGCGGTCTCCACCACCTACGGCGACATCAGGAACGCCGGCGTGGCCATCGTGACCGGCAGCAACTCGACCGCGAACCACCCGGTCGCCTCCAGCTTCTTCAAGCAGGCCAGGCGCAACGGCACGACGATCATCTACGTGGACCCGCGGGCCGACAAGATGGCCGACCACGCGGACATCTACTGCCAGCTCAAGCCCGGCACCGACGTGGCCTTCTACAACGGGATCATGCACGAGGTCATCAGGCTCGGCCTGACCGACGACGCCTTCATCCGGGCCCGGACCTCGAACTACGAGGCGCTCGCGCGCACCGTGGCCGACTACCCGCCGGAGCGCGCCGAGCAGATCACCGGCGTGCCCGCCGACCTGATCAGGCGGGTCGCCCGGGCCTGGGGCGAGGCCAAGGCGGGCGTCATCTTCTGGGGGATGGGGATCTCCCAGCACACCACCGGCACCGACAACGCCCGCTGCCTGATCGCGCTGTGCGCGATCACCGGCAACGTCGGCAAGCCGGGCGCGGGCCTGCACCCGCTGCGCGGGCAGAACAACGTGCAGGGCGCCTCGGACATGGGCCTGATCCCGATGTTCTACCCGGACTACGCCAAGGCCGACGACCCCGGCGTCCGGGCCAGGTTCGAGCAGGCCTGGGGTACCGCCGACCTCGACCCGAAGAAGGGCCTGACCGTCACCGAGATCATCGGCTCCGCGCTCAAGGGCGGTGTCCGCGGCATGTACATGCTGGGCGAGAACCCGTTCCTGTCCGACCCGAACATCAACAAGGTACGCAAGGCCCTGTCCAAGCTCGACTTCCTGGTGGTGCAGGACATCTTCCTGACCGAGACCGCCGAGTTCGCCGACGTGATCCTGCCCGCCTCCTCCTACCTGGAAAAGGAGGGCACCTACACCAACACCGACCGCCGCGTACAGCGCGGCCACAAGGTGGTGGACACGCCCGGCCAGGCCCGGGTCGACTGGGAGGTCGTGCAGGACATCGCCAACCGGATCGGCCTCGGCTGGCACTACGAGTCGGCGCGGGACATCTTCGAGGAGCTGGTCTCGGTCATCCCCAGCTACCAGAACCTGACGTACGACAACCTCGGCCCGGGCGGCAAGCTGTACCCCAACCCGGACCCGGCCCGCAGCGACGGCACCGTGGTGATGTTCACCGAGAAGTTCAACACCGACGACGGGCTCGCGCACCTGGTGCCCGCCGAGTGGCTGCCCGCCAGGGAACTGCCCGACGAGGAATACCCGTTCGTCCTGAACACCGGGCGGATGCTGGAGCACTGGCACACCGGGTCGATGACCCGCCGGTCCTACGCGCTGGACGCGATCGCCCCCAAGGCGCTGGTGTTCATCCACCCGGACGACGCCGCCGGTCTCGGCCTGGCCGACGGCGACATGGCCCGGGTCAGCTCCCGGCGCGGTGTCATCGAGCTGGAAGCGAGGGTCTCGCACCGGGAGGCCAGGGGCAACTGCTTCATACCGTTCCACTTCCGGGAGGCGGCGGCGAACCTGCTGACCATCGACGAGATCGACCCGTTCGGGAAGATTCCCGAGTTCAAGTTCTGCGCCGTACGAATAGAGCAGGCCCATGGCTGAGGCCCAGGTCCGCGTCCCGGGCGTCGAGGCGCGGGCGGGCAAGTTCCCTGGCCCGAGCCTGATCCCGGCGCTGAACGCCATCCAGGAGCGGGTCGGCTGGCTGCCCCGTGAGGAACTCGTCGCGCTGTCCAGGGACGTGCGCCGGCCGCTGTACGAGATCGAGGGCCTGGTCTCCTTCTACCCGCACTTCCGCACCGACCCGCCGGTCAAGACCGAGCTGCGCGTCTGCCACGACCTGTCCTGCTGGCTGCGCGGCGCCGACCAGCGCATCGCCGCGATCCGCGAGCGGTACGGCCCTGATCCTGACGTCGAGGTGGTCGAGGGCTCCTGCCTAGGCCGCTGCGACATGGCTCCCGCATGCTCCATAAACGAGGCCCCGGCCTCGCTCGGGGCCGTCCTGGAAACCGGCCTGGACCACCCCGCCCCGCCATCGGCTAGTCCCGCCGCCCGCTGGCCGAACGATCCGTATTCCGCGCCGGAAGACCACTACGCCGTTCTCCGTAACGTCCTAGCCGGCCGGCTGGAGACATCGAGCATCATCGCCGCCCTCAAGGACAGCGGCCTGCGCGGCATGGGCGGGGCCGGCTTCCCCACCGGCCGCAAGTGGGACCTGGTAGCCGCTCAGGAAAACACGCCGAAGTACGTGATCTGCAACGCCGACGAGTCCGAGCCGGGCACGTTCAAGGACCGGGAGATCCTCGCCACCCAGCCGCACCTGGTCCTCGAGGGCATGCTGCTCGGCATGCTGGCGGTCGGCGCCGAGGAAGGCTGGGTCTTCATCCGCCACGAGTACGGCCCGGAAGAGCAGGTCATCAGGAGCGAGATCGAGCACCTGCGCGAAGTCGGCCTGATCGGCCCCGCTCTGTTTGCTGAAAACACGGGGGGCGGTTCGGGCCGGCGGCTCTCGGTCGAGGTGTTCACCTCGCCCGGCGGCTACATCCTCGGCGAGGAGTCGGCGCTCATCGAGTGCATGGAGGGGCACCGCGGCGAGCCGCGGAACAAGCCGCCGTTCCCCGGCACCTACGGCCTGCACGGCCAGCCGACGCTGATGAACTCGGTCGAGACGTTCGCCCACGTCCCGGTCATCGCCGCCCGGGGCGCGTCCTGGTGGCAGGCCCAGGGCCGCGGCGACCACGCGGGCCTGAAGTTCTTCGCCGTGTCCGGTCACGTGGAGCGGCCCGGCGTGTACTGCGTCCCGATGGGCACCACCGCCCGTGAGCTGCTTGACCTGGCCGGCGGGGTGGCCGGCGACCTGCCGCTCGGCGCGATCCAGCCGGGCGGCGCCTCCTCCAACTTCATCGGGCCTGACCAGCTGGACGCGGAATTGGACTTCGGCACGCTCCAGGCGGCGGGCTCCATGCTGGGGTCTGGCGCCCTGGTCGTCATGGCCGAAGGCACCGACCTGCTCGCCGCCGCCGTCAACGTCCTGCGGTTCTTCCGCGACGAGTCCTGCGGCAAGTGCGTGCCGTGCCGAGTCGGCTCCTCGAAGGCCCACACCATCCTGTCCGGGCTGCTGGCCGCGGGCGGCGGCCCGGCCGAGGTGGACAGCGATGTCAGGGACCTCGCCACGGTAATGCGCCGCACCTCGATCTGCGGGCTGGGCCAGGTCGCCCTCGGCCCGGTCATGAGCGTGCTCCGACTAGCGGAGGACCATGGCTGACCCAGCCTCGCGGGAGTTCTTCACCACCCGGACGGTGGCGGCGGCCCTCGCTGGCTTCCGTCCCAGTCGCCGCACCAGCACCGAGACCGTCCCGCTGCACCTGGCGCTGCGCCGGGTCCCGGCCGGGCCGGTCACCGCGCCGCACCCGCTGCCCGGCTTCCCGCGCTCCACCGTCGACGGGTACGCCGTCCGCGCCGCCGACACCTACGGCGTCTCCGACGGGCTCCCCGGCTACCTCACCGTCAGCGGTGCCGTCCGCATGGGCGCGGCCCCCGAGGAGGCGGTGACCCCCGGCGGCGCGATCGCCATGCCGACCGGCGGCGTCATCCCGCCCGGCGCGGACGCGGTCGTGATGGTCGAGCACACCGCCGAGGTGATGCCCGGCACGATCGAGGTGGTCCGGCCGGTTGCCCCCGGTGAGGGCATCGTCCGCGCCGACGAGGACGCCCGGCCGGGCCAGGAGATCATCGGCGGCGGCCGGCCGCTCCGTCCCCAGGACCTGGGCATGCTCGCCGCGGCCGGCCTGACGTCCGTGACGGTCCATAAGAAACCGGTGGTCACCATCTTCTCCACCGGCGACGAAGTGGTCCCGGCGGACACCGAGGTACTGAAGCCCGGCCAGGTCCGCGACGCCACCGCCACGGCGCTGGCCGCGCTGGTGGCGGACGCGGGCGGCGAGCCGGTCTTCGGCGGCATCATGCCGGACGACCCGGGCGCGCTGGAGACCGCGCTCCGCGCTGCCCGGTCGGCCAGCGACGTGCTCGTGATCTCGGCCGGATCCTCGGTCGGCGCCCGGGACGAGACCGCGAACGCCGTCGCCCGCCTCGGGCCGCCCGGCATCTGGTGCCACGGCCTGGCCATCAAGCCGGGCAAGCCCACGCTGCTGGCCGAGTGCGACGGGGTGCCGGTCATCGGGCTGCCGGGGAACCCGCGTTCGGCCCTGGTGGTGTTCCGGATGATCGGGGCCCCGGTCATCCGGCTCGTCGGCGGCTGCGTGGCGCCGCCGCCTGAGCCCTCGGCCCGCGCCCGGCTGTCCCGGGACCTCGCGTCGGCGACCGGGCGCCTCGACGTGGTCCAGGTGACGGTCAGCGACGGCGTGGCGGTACCGGTGTTCGGCCTGTCGGCCCTGCTGTCGGTCCTGACGGCGGCCGACGGCTACATCGTGATCCCCGAGGAGGCCACCGGGCTCGACGCGGGCGCCGAGGTGAACGTGATCCTGTATGCATGACAGCCCGTTCATCAAGGACGTGCCGGCCGCGCAGGCCCTGGCCGCCTGGCGCGCCGCCCGCGAGGCGGCCGGCTGCCCGGACCGGCTGCCCGCCGTCACCGTGCCGGTGGCCGCGGCCGCCGGCCTCGTCACGGCCGCCCCGGTCTGGGCCGTCAGGTCCTCGCCGCCGTTCGACGCCGCCGGGATGGACGGCATCGCCGTCAGCGCCGCGGACACGCTCGGCGCGAGCGAGACCACGCCGGCCTGGCTCGCGCCTGACGCCTACGACATCGTGGACACCGGCGACCCGATGCCCGGCGGGCGCGACGCGGTGGTCATGCGCGAGCACGTCCACTACGACGACGCGGGCCGGGCCGAACTGCGCGCCGCCGTCCCCCCGTACCAGCACGTCCGGTCGATCGGCGAGGACGTCAGCGCCAGCGAGCTGCTGCTGCCCGAAGGGCACCGGCTGCGGGCCGTCGACCTGGCCGCCGCGGCCGCGGCCGGGCAGACCCAGCTGACCGTCAGGAGGAAAGCCCTCGTCCTCGTCCTGCCCACCGGGGACGAGGTGCGGCCGGTCGGCGCCGAGCTGGGGCCGGGCGAGATACCCGACACGAACTCGCTGATGCTCGCGGAGCAGGCGCGGGAGGCAGGCTGCGAGGCGCGGGTGCTGCCGATCGAGCCGGACGACCCGGCCCGGATCGCGGCCGTCGTGCGAGCGGCCGCGGCGGAGTGCGACCTCCTGATCGTGATCGCCGGGTCCAGTGCCGGACGGGACGACTACACGGCCCGGGTGGTGGCGTCCGAGGGCACGCTGGCCGTGCACGGGGTCGCCGTCAGGCCCGGTCACCCGGTCGTGCTCGGCGTCGTCGGGCGCACGCCGGTGCTCGGCGCACCGGGCTACCCGGTGTCCGCGTCACTCACCTTCGACATCTTCGCGGCGCCGCTGCTCGCGGAGCTATCCGGCGCGCCACCGCGCCAGCGGCCGCGGGTGGCTGCCCGGCTGGCCCGCAAGCTCGCGTCGCCGCTCGGCATGGACGACTGGGTGCGGGTCCGGCTCGGCTCCGTCGGCGGGTCCCTGGTGGCTACGCCGCTGCCCCGCGGGGCCGGGGTCCTGACCTCGCTGGTCCGCGCCGACGGGCTGCTCGTCGTGCCGGCCGGCCTGGAAGGACACCACGCGGGCGCGTCCGTGCCGGTCGAGCTGCTGCGCGGCCCCGACGAGATCGCGGGCACGATCGTGGCCATCGGGTCCCACGACCTGGTCCTCGACCTCGCGTCTTCCGCCCTGCGCGCCGACGATCCGCTGGTGACGCTCGCCTCGTCCAACGTCGGCTCGCTCGGCGGCCTGGTGGCCCTGCGCGATGGGCTCTGCCACATCGCCGGATCGCACCTGCTCGACCCGGAATCCGGCGAGTACACCCTGCCCTACGTGGACCGGGTATTCGGCGCCGCCCACGCGGATGTGGCCATCGTGCGGCTCGTGGAACGGTCGCAAGGGCTGATCGTGGCGGCCGGGAATCCGCTCGGCATCAGCGGGCTGGCCGACGTGAGCCACCCCGGCGTCCGGTACGTGAACCGGCAGCGCGGCGCCGGGACCCGGGTACTGCTCGACGTCATGCTGGGGCGGCTGGCGATCACACCGTCCTCGGTCCAGGGATACGCCCGGGAAGAGCCGACGCACCTGGCGGTGGCCGCCGCGATCGCCGCCGGGCGGGCCGACGCGGGAATGGGGATCATGGCGGCCGCCCGGGCATTCGGCCTGGATTTCATGCCGCTCGCCACCGAGCCGTACGACCTGGTCGTCGCGCCCGGCGCGATGGACTCACCGCAGCTCGCCCCGCTGTGGTCGCTGCTCCAGTCGGACCGCTTCAAGGCGGCGGTGGAGGAACTCGGCGG
>Ga0335085_10007425_pt1 | contig 17017 bp, 17 predicted proteins | sample Lox_Sample_45_FD_206712 | JGI IMG/M metagenome (GOLD analysis project Ga0335085, IMG submission 206712) | Soil microbial communities from Loxahatchee National Wildlife Refuge, Florida, United States - Lox_Sample_4.5 | ecosystem: Environmental > Terrestrial > Soil > Wetlands | place: USA...
GGCGTAGGTCCACGCCTGCTGCGCACCGAGCGACGGCTGGTGCACCGCGTAGTAGACGGTGTCGGCGACCGGCCAGCTCTGCCCGGCGGGACGTCCGAGCGGCCCCAGGACGTTCAGGGAGAAGGAGACGGGCGCCGTTCCGCTGCAGTCGATCGTGACGGGGCGCGGACCGGGTCGTGCGTCGACGCGGACGTCGACCGAGAAGGCGACCCTGTCGGCACCTGCGGTCGCGATGGTGCGGTCCGCACCGGGAACGCTGACCGTGCAGCTCGGGACGTTGGCCAGCGCGACGATGAACTCCGCCTCGAACCCGGCGCGCACCGCGGTGGGCGCGGTCACGAGCTGTGCCGCGGTGGCGGCGGCCGCACGCCCGCTGCCGCTCGCGACGAGAGCGACCAGGCCGACGGCGACGAGCGCCGGGAGCGTGCGCCACCGCCGTTCGCCGCAGCGGAGCCCGACCGAGGCGGCTCCGATCGTTCGCATGGGAACGTTGTCGGTGGCCGCGCCGGAGGAGTGGTGCCTCGTTCGAGGGAGCGGCGCTCGCCGCCGGCCTGGTGCGCAGGCTTCGCGAAGCGCTGCTCAGGCGCGTGTGCCGGCCGCGGACAGGTGCGCCCGCAGACGGAGGATCGCCTTCGTGTGCAGCTGCGAGACGCGCGACTCGGTGACGCCGAGCACCTCGCCGATCTCGCGCAGGGTGAGCTCCTCGTAGTAGTAGAGCGTGACGACGAGCTTCTCGCGTTCCGGCAGCCGTGCGATCGAGTCGGCGACCGCCTCGCGGAGCTCGGTCTGGGAGAGCGAGCTCTGCGGGTCGGGGGCCCGCTCGTCCTCGATCGTGTCGATGAGGGCGACCTGGTCGCCGCCGGAGCCGGAGACGGTCCAGAGCTCGTCGAGGGCTGCGATCGACGAGCGTGCGATCTCGCTCAGGCTCTCCTCGAGCTCGTCCTCGCTGATGCCGAGCTTGCCGGCGATCTCCTCGTCGGTGGGGGCGCGGCCGAGCTTCGACTCGAGCTCCGCGATCGCCCGCTCGATGTCGCGGGCACGGGAACGGACGCTGCGGGGCACCCAGTCCATCGCGCGCAGCTCGTCGATGATCTGGCCCTTGATCCGCGCGATCGCATACGTCTCGAACTTCACGTCGCGCTCGGGGTCGTAGCGCTCGATCGCGCCCATCAGCCCGAGCAGCCCATAGGAGACGAGGTCCGCCTCGTCGACATGGGCCGGAAGCCCCGAGCCGAGCCGGCCCGCAACGTACTTGACGAGCGGCGCGTAGGTGAGGACGAGCCGGTCGCGCAACCGCTGGTCGCCGGTCCGGCGGTACTCGAGCCAGAGGCTCTGGGTCTCGTCGGCCCTGCTCACGCGAAGGAAGAATACGGCCTCGGGCGGCGCTTTCCTCAGGAGCCGCGGAAGAGCGAGGTCGCGAGCGACCCCAGCCAGGCGCCGAGCGCGAGCGCTGCAAGGCCGACGATCCAGCGCGTGACGCTCCCGTCGGCGCCGAGGAACGCGGCGAGCGCGACGGCACCGAGCGCCAGCGCCAGTACCGTGAAGAGGGCCGCCAGCGCGTTCCGCTGCACGCGCCGAGCCTACTGCGCGGCCGGCACATGCACGTCCGGCGAAAACTCGGTCATGCGCCCAGAGCTGATCGGCAACGCCGATACAATCCCCCGGGAACCCAGGGGCGTAGCTCAGTTGGTAGAGCGGCGGTCTCCAAAACCGTAGGTCGGGGGTTCGAGTCCCTCCGCCCCTGTCAACCGCTCCGTCCCCGGCAGGCAGAAGTCGGCCGGGGAACTCGAGGAGGAGCCGCAGCCGGGCAAGGGACGGAGGAGGAAGCCCGGCTCACGGGCCTCCTCCTCCGCCGATGTGCGGGCGCCTACGGGTTCGAGACCTTCACGACGGAGCCCATTCCCGAGACGGCAGGGGCGACGCTCCAGTTCGAGAAGTACACCGACCCGTCGGGGCCCGCCGCGAAGCCGCCCGGGAAGGAGAAGCCGTCCGCAACGACGTTCGGCGAGGTGCTGTGTGCCGGGACCTCGACCAGAGCGCCCGTGCCGGGCGGGCCGTCGAGACCGTCGGTCGAGAACTCGACGGCATAGAAGTGACCGTCCGCGCCGAAACCGCATCCGGTGACGGTCGTCAGCCCGCTCGCCCACTCGGTGAGCCCGCCGTCGCGCGTGTACCTCCAGACGACCGCCGAGCCGGGCGGGTTGCCCTCGCCCGTCAGCTCGCCGATGTAGAGAGCGCCGTCGGGACCGCGGTCGATGCAGGTCGGCACCGCGTCGGCCGAGGCCGGGTTCGGGAAGAAGACCTCGACGCCGACGGAGCTCCAGCGGGCACCGGTGCGAACGTCGTCGAGCGTGTTCGAGCCGGCATCGATGACCCAGTCCTCGCCCGGGAGGGCCAGGACGGCGTACGGGTTCGCGTCCGGGAACTGCCCCGGCACGAGATCCGGGCGGTCGCCGGTCCACTGGTAGTCGGCGTCTCCGACGTCGGCGACGAGCCTGACGTAGCCGCTCCAGGGGTCCGCAACGATCAGCTGTCCGAGCTGCCGCTTTGCCGCTGCGACGACCGAGTCCGAGATTCCGGGCAGGCTGTCCGGAACGGAATCCGCGGAGCCCGTGATGATCCCGTGGACGCTCCCGTTAAGGAACGAGATACCGTCGACGCCTGTCGCCCCGCCCCCCGTCTCGTCGGATACCGAGACGAGGCCGGTGACCACCGGGTGGAACGTGTGCGCCTGGACGTCGATCCTGCTGATCTGGCTCGTGAAGCCGACGCAGGTCGTGCCGTCGGGACCGGTGAAGCAGTTCGGCCCACCGTGGCCTGCCTCGGCGACATAGAGCCCGCCAGGACCGAAGTCGAGGTCGCGCGGGTTGTCGAGTCCGGTGACCACGGTGGACACCGTCGGCGGCGGCACTGCTCCCGCCGAGGCGGCAACTACCCCTGCGACCAGGACGAAACCGCCGACCAGGCCGATGCGCCACAGCTGCCGGCGAATGATCCTCATGACCCCACCTCCCCATATGGAGTATGTGACGGCTGGATCCTCCGGCCCGCTCCTCCGGCTGTCAAATCGTCGACACCGGCAGCCAGCGAGAAAACCGCCGGCGCGTCCGCCGCGGCAGCGCCTCAGCGCGTGTCGAGCGCGAGCTGCCGGTAGGCGGCGAGACCGGAGACGCCGACCCCGACGAGGCGCAGCGCTCCGGGACGGTCGCGCAGGCCGCGGTCGAGCAGGCCGCACGCGAGTCGGGCGATCTCCCCCGGCTCGTCGATGCCGACCGCCAGCGAGGTCGAGCGGCTCCGGATCGAGAAGTCGGCGTAGCGGAGCTTCGTCGTCACCGTGCGCGCCGTCAGGCCGCGTTCGTGCAGGGTCGCCCCGACCTCCGCGGCCATTCCCCGCAGCTCGTCGTGGAGGCGCTCGCGGTCGGCGACGTCCCGGTCGAAGGTGTTCTCGACGCTGATCGAGATCCGCTCGGTCTCGAGCTCGAGGCCGCGGGGGTCGACGCCGCGGGCGCGGGAGCGCAGCATCGTGCCGACGCTGCCCGGAAGGAGGCGCCGCAGCTCGGCGTCCGGCAGCGAGGCGAGCGCTGCGATCGTGTCGACACCGGCGGCGCGGAGGCGCGCCTCGGCCTTCGGTCCGACGCCGGGAAGACGGCGAACGTCGAACGGGGCGAGAAACGACGCTTCCTGACCCGGCACGACGACGACGATTCCGCCGGGCTTGCGTGCGTCGCTCGCCACCTTGGCGACCACCTTGCACGGGGCGACGCCGAGCGAGCAGGTGAGGCTCGTCGCCGCACGGACGGCCGTCTGCACCGCTTCGACGACGACGCGCGCTGCGAGGAAGTCGCGTGCGACCTGGCCCACGTCGAGGTACCCCTCATCGATCCCTGTCTGCTCTACGGTGGGCACGATCCCTCGGACGGTCTCCCAGACGCTGCGGGAGTACTCGCGGTAGAGCGAGTGCCGCGGGCGCGCGAAAACGGCGTGCGGGCAGCGTCGGAGCGCCTCGGCCGCGCTCATGGCGGAGTGGATGCCGAAGTGCCGGGCAACGTAGTTCGCGGTTGCGACGACGCCGCGCCCGTGCGGGTCGCCGCCGACGACCAGCGGCTGCTCCCGGAGAGACGGCTCCTCGAGCTCCTCCACCGCGGCGAAGAACGCGTCGAGGTCGAGGTGCGCCACGATCCCGGGAACGGCCATGCGAACAAGCGTACGCGCCGATGCCGCCGGACACGGCTCTTGGGGTTACGTCTGGTGACAGGCACCGGACGCGGCTCGATGAGGCACGTCCACGAGAGCGACGAAACGGCAGGTTGTAGGCTCCGCCCGTGGCCGTTCTCGCCTCGCAGCTCGACCGGGAGACGGGCGAGTTCGCGCGCCGGCGGGAGCGGATGGAGGCGCTCGTCGCGGAGCTGCGCGCCCGCACGGAGCAGGTGGCGGCGGGGGGCGGCGAGCGCGCGCTCGCGCGGCATCGCTCGCGGGGCAAGCTGTCGGCGCGCGAGCGGATCGACCGGCTGGTCGACCCGGACACGGCTTTCCTCGAGCTGAACGCGCTCGCCGCCTGGGAGCTCTACGAGGGACAGGCGCCGGCTGCCGGCATCGTCACGGGGATCGGCGTGATCGAGGGCCGCGAGTGCGTGATCGTCGCCAACGACGCGACCGTCAAGGGAGGCTCGTACTTCCCGCTCACGGTCAAGAAGCACCTGCGCGCGCAGGAGGTGGCCGAGCAGAACCACCTCCCCTGCCTCTACCTCGTCGACTCGGGAGGCGCCTTCCTGCCGTTGCAGGACGAGGTCTTCCCCGACCGCGACCACTTCGGCCGCATCTTCTTCAACCAGGCGCGCATGTCGGCGAAGGGGATCCCGCAGATCGCCGTCGTGATGGGCTCCTGCACCGCTGGCGGCGCCTATGTTCCGGCGATGAGCGACGAGACGGTGATCGTGCACGGCACCGGCACGATCTTCATCGGCGGGCCGCCGCTCGTGCGGGCCGCGACCGGGCAGGACGTGACCGCCGAGGAGCTCGGCGGTGCCGACGTGCATGCCCGCCGTTCCGGCGTCGCCGACCACTATGCGGCCTCCGACGAGCACGCGCTCGCGATTGCGCGCGGGATCGTCCGCAACCTCCACGGCGTGCGTCCGACGCTGCCCTGGGAGCTCGCCGAGCCGGAACCGCCCGCGCTCGACCCAGCCGACCTGTACGGGCTGATACCGGAGGACTTCCGCCACCAGGTCGACCCGCGCGAGCTGATCGCCCGCCTCGTCGACGGCTCCCGCTTCCAGGAGTTCAAGCAGCTCTACGGCGAGACGCTCGTCACCGGCTTCGCGCGGATCGAGGGCTACCCGGTCGGGATTCTCGCCTCGAACGGCGTCCTCTTCGCCGAGTCGGCCCAGAAGGGCGCCCACTTCATCGAGCTCTGTTGCAAGCGTCGTATATCACTGATATTCCTGCAGAACATCACCGGTTTCATGGTCGGAACCGAGTACGAGGCCGGCGGCATCGCTCGCGACGGCGCCAAGCTCGTGATGGCGGTCGCGAACGCCGAGGTGCCGAAGTTCACCGTCGTCACCGGCGGCTCCTTCGGCGCAGGCAACTACGCGATGTGCGGCCGCGCCTACGGGCCGCGCCAGCTCTGGATGTGGCCGAACGCGCGCATCTCCGTCATGGGCGGCGAGCAGGCCGCCACCGTCCTCGCGATGGTCGGCGACGTCGACGAGGACGCGATCCGCGCCAAGTACGAGGCCGAGGGCAACCCCTACTACTCGACCGCACGTGTCTGGGACGACGGGATCCTCGATCCGCTCGACACGCGCCGCGTGCTCGCGCTCGGGCTCGCTGCCGCCCGCTACGCTCCGATCCCCGAGACCACCTTCGGCATCTTCCGCATGTGAGAGGGTCGAGATGGGGTATTCGACGCTGAACGTGCACGACCTCGAGCCCGGCGGCCGCACCGGGATGGTCAAGTTCCTCCGCCGCGAGCTCGGCCTCGAAGCGTTCGGGCTCAACTGGTTCGAGCTGCCGCCCGACACCGTCGGCCACGCACACGACGAGAGGGAGTCGGGCCAGGAGGAGGTGAACATCGTGCTCCGCGGCGAGGGCTTCTGGCGGGTCGACGGCGAGGAGGTCGCCGTGCGCGAGGGCTCGGTGCTGCGCTTCGATCCGGAGACCGTGCGCTGCCCCGTTGCCGGGCCGGGCGGGATGTCCTTCCTCGCGATCGGCGCTCGGCGCGGCAGTTACGAGCCGCGGGGCCCGTTCTAGCCGCCGGCTCGGTGTGCGCAGGACAGCGCGGTCTGCGGGCGTAAGCTCCGACCATGACGACGATCGAGCTCACCGACGACGAGCTGACGCTCGTCCGCAATGCGCTCCATGCCTTCCTCGACGATTTCGGACACGAGGAGGTCGATGTGGTGCGCCGCGTCAAGGCGGTGCTCGCGAAGCTGCCCGCCGCGAGCGAGGAGCCGCCGCCGGCAGCATGATCGCGCGGATCCTCATCTGGTCGCTGTACGACTCGAAGACGACGCTCGACGAGCTCCGCGAGCACCTCCCGGCGCTGCCGGCGCCGGACCGCTGGATCTCGAACGCGGCGCAGGAGCGGCTGGGCCTGATCACGTTCGGCGAGGACCTCCCCGACCTCGGCGAAGTGCCGGAGCTGATCGGGGCCGAGCCGGAGGTCGCGGAGGAGTTCGACGTCGAGTGACGCCCGCGGGATGAGGAGGCAGCCGGGGCTCTGGCACCTGATCCTCGGCGCCTCGCTCCTGTTCGGACTCTCGCTCGTGGTGGTCCAGCGGTGGCTCGAGCGCGGGGACCTCTCGGACGTGCCGGTCTACCAGCACTACGCCGAACTGATGCGCTCCGGGCAGGTGCCCTACCGGGACTTCGCCGTCGAGTATCCGCCGGCGGCGCTGCCCGTGTTCCTCGTCCCCGCGTACCTGCCCTGGAGCTACGCGACCGCCTTCGCCGTCGAGATGGGCCTCTGCGGCGCCGGAGTCCTCGTCGCCGCGGCCGCGGCGCTCCGAGCGGTCGGCGCGGAGCGCCGGCGAGTGGCCGGCGCCCTGCTCCTGATCGCGGCCGCGCCGTTCGTGCTCGCCTCGCTGTTTCCCACCCGCTTCGACCTCTGGCCCTGCCTCCTCGCCCTTGCGAGCCTCGCCTTCGTCCTGCGCCGGCAGCCCGTTCCGGCCGGCGCCCTGGCCGCGCTCGCGTTCTCGGCGAAGCTCTGGCCGCTCGCACTCGCGCCGATCGGCCTCGCGTATCTCTGGCGAGCCTGCGGCGGGCGTGCCGCCGGTGCGGCCGCCGCCGCATTCGTCGCGGTGGCGGCCCTCGCCTTCCTGCCTTTCGCCGCAATCGCGCCGGGCGGAGTCCGGCACAGCCTCGTCGGGCAGCTCGACCGGCCGCTGCAGGTAGAGAGCCTCGGTGCCGCAGCGCTGATGGCGGCGGAACGGCTCGGCGGCCCGGTCGAGCCGACGACGACGAGCCACGGCTCGCAGGGACTCTCGGGATCGCTGCCCGACGCGGTCGCCGCGGCCACGACCGGAATCGAGATCGCCCTCGTGCTGGCGATCGTGATCGCCTTCGCGCGGCTGCGGCGGCCGACCGGCGAGGCGGTTCTGCTCGCCTCGGCGGCAACGCTCGCGACGCTCGTCGCGTTCGGCAAGGTCTTCTCGCCGCAGTTCCTGATCTGGCTCGTCCCGTTCGTGCCGCTCGTACGCGGCCGGCGCGGGTTCGGCGCCTCGCTCCTGCTCCTGCTCGCGCTCGCGCTCACCCACGCGTGGTTCCCGAGCCGCTACTGGCAGCTCGCGCTGGACCACGCGTCGCCGTGGTGCTGGATCCTGCTCGCGCGCGACCTCGCCGTCGTCGCGATCGCCGCCGTCCTCGCCTGGCCTGGCGGGCTCCGGCTAGAGCACGAGCCGTTCGGGAAACACCGCGCCCGCCTCGAAGCGCTCCGGGCGATACGGGTCCAGGTCGAGTGACGCTCCGCCGTGGAGAATCTCCTCCGCGACCGCGCGCCCGACGGCCGGCGACTGCATGAAGCCGTGGCCGGAGAAACCGCACACGGCGTACACGCCGTCGGCGAGCCTGCCGACGATCGGATGCGCGTCGGGGGTCATGTCGTAGAGGCCTGCCCAGGCTCGCTCGATCCGCGTGCACGCGGCCGACGGGTACCGACGGGCGAGCCGGTCGAGGCGATCGGGAACGAGGGACTCGTCCACCACCGTCTCGAAGGTCCAGCGCGGCTCGGGGTCGTGCATCGCGAGTACCAACCGGTCACCGCGGCGGCGGAAGTGGAAGCCGGTCTCCTCCTCGATCACCATCGGCAGATCGTCGGGCAGCTCCGCGAGCGGCGCCGTCTCGAGCAGCTGCCGGCACAGTGGACGCACGGGCAGGTCGACGCCGGCGCGCGCGGCGAGCTCCCCGGACCACGGTCCGCACGCGATCACGAGCAGGTCGGCGTCGAGGTCCTCGGCCGGGGTGTGCTCCCGGACCTCGACGCCGAGCTCCCGCGCCCGCCGCAACAGCTCGAGCGCGACCGCCGAGGGGTCGGCGAGACCGTCGCTCCAGCAGCAGGTCGCGCCGAGCACGTCGTCCACCGCGAGGCCGCCGACCCGTGCAGGATCGACGCGCTCGACCGGAACTCCGAGCGCCTGCTGGAAGGCGCACCGCTCCTCGAGCGAGGAGAGCCCCTCCTCCGTGGTGGCGAGGAACAGGTAGCCGACCTGGCGGAAATACCGTGCCCCGAGCGACGCCAGGAAGGCAATGCTCTCGCGGGCGAGCACGACCTCCGCTGCGGTCGAGAACTGCTGGCGCACGCCGCCCATCGCGCGGGCGGTGGAGCCGCCGCAGAGTTCGCCTCGCTCGGCGACGACGACGTCGTCCGCGCCATGGAGCACGAGGTGGTAGGCGACGCTCGCGCCGATCGCGCCGCTGCCGGCGACGACTATCCGGGCCATGCGGCGACGATCCGCTCGACCTCAGCGTGCTCGGCCTCGGTCAGTCCGCGCAGGGGCTCCCGCACCTCGGCCGAGACCGGCACGCCGCGCAGGCCGAGGGCCGTCTTCGAGGCGGCGTGGAAGGGCAGCCGCTGCAGCGCCGTCCGCAGCGAGACGGCCCGCTCGCCCGCGTCTGGGCCGCGGTCACGGACGAGCGCCACGACCGCATCCGGAAAGCTCGCCGCGAGCCCGGAGACGGCACCGGCGGCTCCGCCGGCGAGGCCCCGCCCTATCAGCGTCTCCGCACCGATGAAGACGTCGAGCCCCTCGAGCAGGTAGGGCTGGACGCGTTCCCAGGGGCTGTCGGAGACCTTGAGCCCGGCGACGTTCGGCGACCGCTCGCGCAGCCGCGCGATCACCGGCAGGGGGATCGCGTACCCGCTTCGGGCGGCGAACTCGTAGAGGTAGAAAGGCAGCGGCGAGCAGGCGGCGGCGGCCGCCTCGAAGTGTTCGAGCAGCTCCGACTCGTCGAGTGCAAAGTACGGCGGCGGGATCACCGCGACCGCGTCCGCTCCCAGCGCCGCCGCGTGCTCGGCGAGCGCGACCGTGTCGCGGGTGGTCTGCGCCCCCGCGTGGACAGCCACCTGAAGGCGGCCCACCGCGGCCGTGACGAACGCGGCCGCGATCTCGCGTCGCTCGACCGGCGAGAAGAGCACTCCCTCGCCGGTGGTGCCGAGCACGAGGATCCCGTCGAGTTCGTGCTCCACGAGGAAGTCGACGTACGGCGAGACCGCTCCCGCGTCGATGCCCCCGCCGCGTAGCGGCGTGACGGCGGCGGCGAGGGCTCCGCGCAGCATCGTGCTGACTCTAAGGCTACGCTCTCGCTGCGTGGCCGCGAACCTCCGCATCGAGCGGGACGATCGGCACGTGCTGCGGATCACGCTCGCGCGTCCGGACCGGCGCAACGCATTCGACGCCGCCCTGATCGCCGAGCTGGCGGAGGCGTTCGTCGACGTCGGGCGGGCGCGGGTCGTCGTGCTCGCGGGCGACGGTCCGAGCTTCTCGGCAGGGGCCGACGTCGACTGGATGCGCTCGTCGGCCGGGCTCTCCTACGACGAGAACGTCGCCGACGCGAACGCACTGCGTGCGATGCTCGAGGCGATCGATGCGTGCGCTGCCCCGGTCGTGGCGCGCGTTCAGGGCCACGCGCTCGGCGGCGGCGCCGGCCTGGTCGCCGCCTCGGACGTCGCCGTCGCGCACGGCGATGCCGTGTTCGCCTTCGCGGAGGTGAAGCTCGGGATCATCCCGGCCGTGATCTCGCCCTTCGCGCTTGCGAAGATCGGCCCCGGGCAGGCGCGGCGCTGGTTTCTCACCGGCGAGCGCTTCGACGCCGAGACAGCACTGCGGATCGGCCTCGTGCACGAGGTCGCGGACGACCTCGACGGCGCAGTCGAGCGTGTGGTCGGCGAGCTCCTCTCGGCGGGACCGCGTGCCGCACGCTGGGCGAAGCGCCTGGTGCGGGAGCGTCCCGACGGGCCCGAGACGGCTCGCTGGATCGCCGAGCGGCGCACGAGCGAGGAGGGCCAGGAGGGCCTGCAGGCCTTCCTCGAGCGGCGGCCTCCCGCCTGGCGCGAGCGCTGAGAGCCGAGGTTCGCGCCCCGGGGGGCTCCGGGCGAGGCGGCGCGCTAGACCGTATGGGGTGCCCGGCGCCTCGCTCGTAAGTTGGCGCGGGTTGCCGTCGCGATTGGCGCGGCGGTAGAGCCGCAAGTACGGGAGGCGCCGGTATCGCTGAGGGTACGTGGGTCGGGTTGGATGTGCATGCGCGCAAGGCGGTGGCGAGTGTGTTGGATGCGTCGACGGGTGAGCTTCGGAGCCTGCGGGCGCCGACGCTGCCGGCGGAGGCCGTCGAGTGGCTGCAGCAGTTCCCGCGACCGGTCAGGGTCGCCGATGAGGCGGGGCCGACTGGGTACGGGTTGGCGGCGAGCTGATGCGGGCCAGGCATCGGCTCTCGAAGCTGCCGTTGCGGCACGGGCTGGTCTACGACGCGCCGGCGTGGACGCTCGCCCACGATGCCTGGCTACGCCGGCAGCGCTTCGACAGCCGGCCGCTCCAGCTCGCGCTCGATCAGTTCAAGCTCCTGCCCCCGCGCCCGCGAGCGACGCGAGCTGCGCGTTCGTCACCTGGAAGTGGAGCTCCGTCGAGGCGAGCCGCCCGTCGCCCGCGACGCTGATCCGGTAGCCGCCCGCACGCACGCGTACCGGCGTGCGGAACCGGCCCTGGGGGTCGAGCCGGGGATGGGCGACGACCTCCCAGCCGTGGGAGCCGTAGCGCCAGATGGTCACGGCTCCTTCCGGGCGCGGCAGGACGGTGCCGACGAGCGCCCGGCGGCTCAGCGGACGCACCTGGACGCGGGGTGCGACCGTCACCTCGACGGTCGGCCCGGTGACCCCGGGCGCGGTCAGCCGGTAGCGGGCAGAGCGGTTCGGATGCACCGCGATCCTCGTCCCGGCCCGGACGCGGCGGACGGTCGTCCACGCGCCTCCGGCGACGCTCCGCTGCAGCTTCGCGCCCGCCACCGACACGCTCGCGTCGAGCACGAAGCCGCGACCGAAGAGGAGCCGGCCCCGGTCCGCCGACAGCGACAGCGTGCCGACGTCGAACCAGGTCGAGTGCAGGCGCAGCGCCTTCTCGACCTCCTTTCCCGTCAGGCGCTTCACGGCGCCGGAGGTCAGACCGAGATCGAGCGCGGCGACCCGTCCGGAGTCGCTGCGCTCGACCCGCACCGAGGCGACGGCCCCCGCGAGCCCCAGCCGTGCGGCGAGACGCTCGCCGGTGAAGGCCAGCGGGCCCCACGTGTGATGCGGCGAGGCCGCGTCGTACGGATCGGGCACGGGCCGGAGGTACGGCACCGGGGCTGCGCCCGGCCAGAGATCGCGTACGTCGGCGGTGCGGCCGCCGGAGCTCGACGAGTAGTACGTCGTCGCGACCCGGCCGCCGTACGTCAACACCTGGCCCTTGGTCGCGAGCACGGCGGCGTCGGTTCTCGGGCCTTCGGCGGCGATCCCGGCATAGACCTGGCTGCGGTCGTCCGGGTAGAGGTCCCACGGCTCGGACGGGCGGAGTGTGGCGACCGCGTACGAGCGGGCCGCCACGGCCTGCGCCTCGAGCGCCTCCGTGCTCCACTGCGAGGGCATCTCGGCGCCGACGACCCCGCGCAGATACGTGTCGAGCGGCAGCGAGTTGACGACCGAGAGCCGGCCTCCGGCCGCGCGGAGGACGATGCTGCCGTGGTAGGCGCGTCCGTCGAGCTGGAGCGGCGCCCGCGCGCAACCGAGCACGACGGGCGAGCGCAGCGCCCGGCCGACCGCGTCGATGACGGGGTGCTGCGCATGCGTGTGGCGGGCGTGCGCGCCGCTGCGCGCGACCGGGAAGACGAGCTTGGGGCCGACGCCGTAGCGACCGGCCGGCAGCGGGTGCCCGCGCCCCGTCGCGTCGCTGACGCTCATCCGGGCCGCGCAACCGACGCTGACGACGCTCACCCCTTCGTCGAGGAGGACGCGCACGCGCGGCTCCCCGACCCGGCCGAGCGCGGTGCCCGGGTAGTAGTGGGCGAGGATCTGCCGGTAGCTCCAGCCGTGGCTGGCGTAGCCGTACGCGCCCCACTGGCTCATGCCGACGCCGTGGCCCCAGCCGCGGCCGCTGACGACGAGGACGGAGGAGGCGGACGCCTTGGCGCCGGAGACGACGAGAAGCGCGCAACAGGCGAGCACGAGCCCGCCGCCGAGTCTTCCGATCTGGCGCAGCACGACCGCCACCGTACCGCACGTCCTGCCCTCAATCGACCGGGACGGGCGCTCCTCCCTGCTCCGCGGAGCGGTAGAGCGCGGCGATCGTGCGCGCCTGCCCGAGCGCGTCCTCGCGCCCGAGCAGCGGTTGCTCGAGCCCGCGGATCGCGCGGCTGATGTTGTCGCTCTGGAGCCGGTAGCGATCCGGGTTGTCGACGGCGATCCGCTCCACCTCGCCGCCGCGGCGCAGCTCGATCCCGACCTCCTCGCACGTGAAGGGGTATGCGACCCGCACGAGCCCCTCGCTGCCGGTCACCTCGAGACCGGTGCGGAGGAGGTCGAAGCCGCAGTCGATCTGGGCGAGCGCACCGCCGGGGAAGACGAGCGTGCCGGCCAACCGCACGTCGACGCCGGTCGGGCCGAGCACCTGGCGCGCGCTCACCTCTGCCGGCTCGCCGGCGGCGGCGATGCGGGCGCCGCTGACGCAGTAGCAGCCCACGTCCATCAGCGCGCCGCCCTCCAGCTCCGGACGGAGCCGCACGTCCCCCTCGCGGTCGAGGCAGAAGGCGAAGGACGCGTGCACGTACCGCACCTCGCCGACGGCGCCCGCGCGGAGCAGTTCGAGCAGGCGGAGCGTCTGCGGGTGGTGTCGGTACATGAACGCCTCGACGAGCAGCCGGCCGGCGCGGTCGGCCGCGTCGAAGGCGCGCTCTGCGTCGGCAGGGTGGCGCGTCAGCGGCTTCTCGCACAGGACGTGCTTGCCTGCCTCGAGGAAGCGGATCGACCAGGGAACGTGGTCGCCGTTCGGGAGCGAGATGTAGACCGCCTCGATCTCCGGGTCGCCGAGCAGCGACTCGTACGAGCCGTGTGCGCGCGGAATTCGGTGCTCGCGCGCGTACGCCTCGGCCCGGGCGGGGTCGCGGCTCGCGACCGCGACGAGCTCGCTCTCGGGCGACTCCTGCAGCCCCGGGATGACGGCCCGGTTGATGTTGGCCGTCGAGACGATCCCCCAGCGGACCGGTTCGGACACTAGCCCCAGGACGCCTCGTTCATCGGCCGGAACGAGGTCGTGAGAATCCGGTGGCTGCGCGGGCGCGTCAGCACGAACGTGACCACCTCGGCCACCTCGTCCGCCGTCATCATCCCTGCGAGCGATTCCGGCGTCCGGCCGCGCCCCTCCTCGAGCGCGAAGTCGGTCGCGACGCCGCCCGGGCAGACGTTCGTGCAGCGGATGCCGTGCGCGCTCAGCTCGTGATCGAGCGAGCGGAGGAAGCCGACCTGACCGAACTTCGAGGCGTTGTACACCGACTCGTGCGGGAACGCGCGCAGCCCGGCGACGGAGGCGACGGCGACGATGTCACCGCCGCCGCGTGCGAGCAGGTGCGGCAGCGCCGAGCGCACAGCGTGGATCGTGCCCTTGAGGTTGACGTCGATCATCTCCTCGACCTGCTCCGGGCGGAGGTCGAGGAACGCTCCGTAGGCGCCGACGCCCGCGTTCGCGACGAGGATGTCGAGCCCCCCGAAACGCCCGACCGTCGCGGCGACGAGCGCCTCCACCTGGCCCGGGTCGCGCACGTCGCACGGCCGCGCGACGGCGTCGAGCCCGAGGTCGTCGCCGCTCCGCGAGCCGAGGCCGAGGCTTACCCCCTGCGCGTCGAGGGCCCGAGCGACTGCCGCTCCGATCCCGCGGCTCGCGCCGGTGACGACGGCGACCTTGCCCGTCAGTGTCTCCATGGCTCCGACCATAAACTCTCGCGCGATGCAGCGTCTGCTGGTGGCGAACCGGGGAGAGATCGCGCTGCGGATCTTCCGCGCCTGCCGCGCGGCCGGGATCGAGACGGTCGCCGTCGCCGCGCCGGACGACCTCGCGGCGTTGCACGCGCGCTCCGCCGACGTGCTGGTCGAGATCGCGTCGTATCTCGACGCGGCCGAGCACGTGCGCGCGGCGCGGGAGGCCGGCGCGGACGCGGTCCACCCCGGCTACGGCTTCCTCGCCGAGAGCCCCGAGCTGGCCGAGGCGGTGCTCGCTGCCGGCCTGACCTGGGTCGGGCCGCGGCCGGCGTCGCTGCGCGCGGGCGGCGACAAGCTGGCGGCCAAGGAGACGGCCCGGGCCGCAGGAGTGCCCGTGCTGCCGACGGGCTCGCCGGCGGAGGTCGGCTACCCGCTGCTCGTGAAGGCGGCCGCGGGCGGCGGCGGGCGGGGAATGCGCGTGGTGCGCTCGCAGGCGGAGCTCGAGGACGCGCTCGCAGCGGCACGGCGAGAGGCAGCAGCCGCGTTCGGCGACGACACCGTCTTCTGCGAGCGCTACCTCGAGCGCCCACGCCACGTCGAGGTCCAGCTGCTCGCCGACACGCACGGAGCGGTCGCCGCGCTCGGCGAGCGCGAGTGCTCGATCCAGCGCCGTCACCAGAAGGTGCTCGAGGAGTCGCCCTCACCTGCGCTCGATCCTGCGCTGCGCGCGGGGCTGAGCGGGGCCGCCGTCGCCGTCGCCGGCGCGATCGGCTACGAGAGCGCCGGTACCGTCGAGTTCCTGCTCGCGGGGCGCGAGTTCTTCTTCCTCGAGCTGAACGCGCGCATCCAGGTGGAGCATCCGGTGACGGAGCTCGTCACGGGCGTCGATCTCGTCGCCGAGCAGCTGCGGATCGCGGCGGGCGAGCACCTCTCGAGCCGGGTAACGGACTGCCGCTCCACCGGGCATGCCGTCGAGGTGCGTCTCTACGCCGAGGATCCACGCACCTTCCTTCCGCAGACCGGGAGGCTCGAGCGGCTGCGGCTGCCGCAGGGAATCCGTGTCGACAGCGGCGTGGCCGAGGGTGACCAGATCGGCACCGGCTACGACCCGCTGGTGGCGAAGCTGATCGCGCATGGAGACTCCCGCGACGCGGCGCTCGACCGGCTCGCGGCTGCACTTCGCGAGGCGGAGGTCGGGGGCGTGACGACGAATCTCCCGTTCCTGCGCTGGCTCGTCGCGCATCCCCTCGTCCGCGCCGCCCGCACGACGACCGCGTTCCTGACAGAGAACCCGCCGCTCTCGCAGCCGCCTGCGACCCCTCCGGGGCCCTGGTCCGGCGCCTGGCGGCTCAACCTGGAGCCGCCGCCGCCCGCCCCGATCCCGGACCTCGACGCCGCCGCCCACGTCCACGCGTCCGGCGCTGCGGAGCAGTCCGCGGTGACGGCGCCCATGCCCGGCACCGTGATCAAGGTGCTCGTCGAGCCCGGCGCCGCCGTCGCCGCCCGGGAGCCGCTCGTCGTTCTGGAGGCGATGAAGATGGAGACCCCGCTCGTCTCCCCCTATGACGCCACGGTCCGAGCCGTCCACGTCGCCGAGGGCGACCGCGTCGCAGGCGGCGCCGTCGTCGTGGAGCTGGAGGAATAGTGGAAGCGGTCGATCCGAGCGAGCGCGAAGCGTTCGGGAGACGCCTTCTTCGTCCCGCGAACTCTCGACGTTGTGAAGCGTGGTCCAGCAGAAGAAACGCCGATGGAGGAGCGGCCTCCGGCGAGACCGCGCTCTCGCCGGAGCGCAAGAGCGATCGGCCACGCGCGCGCAGAAGGAGGGGGTCCGTGGGGGAACCCCGGGTTCCCCTACGCTAAAAGAGCTTCTGGAGCTTCATCGCCGCGCCCATGTCGCCCTTGATCTTCAGCTTGCCGGTCATGTAGGCGCTCGTCGCGTTCTGCTCTCCGGCGACGATCTTCTGGAAGACCTCCTCCGAGGCGCTGATCGTGACGTCGGCGTCACCGGCGCCCTCGGCGACCGTCACCGTGCCGTCGTCGACCACGACCGTCCACTGGCCGGCGCCGTCGATGTCGAACACGTACGAATTCGACATGCCGGCGGTCTTCGAGGCGTCGGCACGACTCGGGAGGTCGGTGAAGAAATCCTGCACGGTGTCTGCCATCTGGCGCTCCTTCTCGGGGTCGGCGCGAGTGTACGCCGCCTCGCCGGAACCGCGTCGGCTAGCATCGCCCCCCGATGAGCACCACGGTCGGGATCGCGCTGCCGGGCTCCGAGCGGGTCGACGCGATCGCACTCCCCGTCGCCCAGCCGCTCGGCGGCGAGGGCGCCCGGATCGTGGACGAGAAGCTCGGCGGCCGGCTCGCAAGACTCGTCGAGAGCGGCGAGCTGCGCGCCGAGCGCGGCGAGGCGCTGCTCCTCCACCTCGAGGGCGAGCTCGCCGCACCCCGGCTCGTCGCAGCCGGGGTCGGTGCACGGGAGCAGGCGGACGCCGACGCGCTCCGTACGGCCGCCGCCGCCTCCGCACGCGCGCTCTCCCGTATCGGCGGCTCCGTCCTCTGGCTGCTCGACGAGACGCTGCC
>Ga0335085_10007426_pt1 | contig 17016 bp, 9 predicted proteins | sample Lox_Sample_45_FD_206712 | JGI IMG/M metagenome (GOLD analysis project Ga0335085, IMG submission 206712) | Soil microbial communities from Loxahatchee National Wildlife Refuge, Florida, United States - Lox_Sample_4.5 | ecosystem: Environmental > Terrestrial > Soil > Wetlands | place: USA: Florida...
TGCAACTTCATCTACAACTTGCGAGTCTCGTGCAGATTCTACTACGGCAAAGTGCTGAATTCATTCTGGCGTCGCGGCTCCTATGAGGTGGAGCCCCTGGTGTTTCACCAGAGGCGCCCCAGGACAATTCCATTCGGGTCTCCGCAGGATCGTGTGGACTCATTCCTTCGCAGATGAAACGACATACACGTATTGCAGAGGCTCCCTGCCCGTATTCTTGATGTTGTGGCGCGTTGCGGGTGGAATATATACAACTGCCGGAGCGGTGAATGGTTCGTTGGTATGTCCCTCAATCAACGCTTCGCCCTGTCCCTGCAAGATCACCAAGGACTCTTCATGTTCTCCGGTTGTGTGCCATCCTACAGTCGCTCCAGATAGGAGTCGCACGAAACCGCTACGCATCCCGGCAGTTTGAGGGACTCCCTTCAACAGGGGACAGTCTCCACTTGCGCATTGGAGTGGAATCACTAACGCGAGCGGTTTGGTGGTTTGAGGCACGGCCTTCAAGGTAAGCAACATCGCCGTGATTGCAACGCCGAATTGATACGAACACAGGTTTATCCTCATCTTTGATTCCTTTGGGATGTGTGAGCTTTTCCGTTCGCGTGATGATGCTCGGATACCGGTTGTGCAGCCGTCATGACGAGCCGTGATTCGCATGCTGTAGTTCAGTAAGCTTGTCGGTAATCCCGTAAACATGATGGTCGTAGATGAGCGTGACGGTGCCTACCACGCTAGCGTTCGGACTTGCCAAGCCGAGCGATAGAATTATCGAAGCGATCGAGGAGATCGGAATCGAGCGCCACACCGATTCGACTTAGAACTCCCATTGTTATTCCTTCGAGATGACGGGCCCTTCTACTCAGGAAACCGCAAAATAGCACGAATGCACAATTCGTGGCACGATCCCCATTTATATTGCAAATTCGAAAAAGGTTTCATGACGACTGTCACAGATGTCTGCGTACGGCCACTGAATCTGTCCACGGCAATCGAGCTGCCAACACGCGAAGGATTCTGTGCGGGGGTCCAGCGAGAGGAAATTGGAGTGCAGGATCAGGACCGCTCCTGAACGGTGGGATTGTAAAGCCAACCTAAAGGCCAAATAACTTGAGGTGAGTAATGATACCTCGACCACAGATACATTCTGTTGCTTCACGGTTCTCAAGGCGCAAACACCAGTCAGCCCTAAGCCATCGAAGTTTCGCGAAGTCCCAGCCAATAACGAACAGAGGGAATGCGTCGGAGAATGAGTCGCTCTACCAGCCCAACAAGTATCATCGAGCCTCCGAGCAATGGAAAGTAAACACCGAATGCCACCATCGCCGTCAGCAGCCCAAATGAGAAACGGACTTGTCTAAGTGGCGGAGGCGCACCCAGCGCACCCTCGGGCCGGCGACGCCACCACATCACTACTCCGCTTATAGAAAGCATGACGATGCCGACCGCCATGAACAGTCCCAGCAACTGATTGAGCAATCCGAAATGCTGTCCCTCGTGAATGGCGATTGCGGTCCCAAGCACGCGATCCAGCCACGGCCGCGTGCTGAAGTCCTTTCGCGACAGAATCGCGCCTGTTTTACCGTTCATCACCAGATTCACGCGTAGCGGCCGATCGCGAGCGTCCGACTTCGCCGTCCAGTTTCCGCTTATGCCTATCGGCGGTGCGATCTGAACAGGAAACGCGAGGTGAAGTGGCGCAACCGTCGCCACCATTTTGTCGATGTTCGCATAGGCATTAGGCCCCATCGTCATCGCCATCATGTGATTCGTATGCGTGTGCTCCGAGCCGGCGTCCATGCCGCCGTTCATCGCAAGACGCGCCGCTTTCTCTTCGCTGCTGATTGTAGTCCAGTCTTGCTGCACTGCAATACCGCTTGCTGTGTGGCGAATCAGTTTCAGGTAAGCTCCCCAGCTCTTGGCCCACGGAAGCCCAGTAAACAACTGAAAGAGCACCAGGGCCGAGATGTACACTCCGGTGACGGAATGGATATCGCGCCAAAAAACGCGCCCACCAGCGCGCAAGCGCGGATAAAGCACGCCACCTAGGCCCTTGGCGTTACGAGGCCACCAGAGCACAAGGCCCGTGACGATCATGATGACCGCCCATGAGGCCGCAAGTTCCACGATATATGAGCCGGCATTTCCAATCAGCAGCTCTCCATGCAATCGAAAGACGAGGTTCATCAGCCGCTTGTCTTCGTTGTCTACTTTGAGAATCTGGAGAGTTTGCGGTTGGACATAAACGCGGTACTCCTTGTCGCTCTTGCCAACTACAACCTGCGACGCCGAACTGTCGTCCTCTGGCAATTGGTAGTAGTGCAACATCGTCCCCGGCACTGCCCGCAACGCCGCTTTCACCTGCGCATCCACGCTCTCTGGATGGTTAATCGTCAGATGTTCAAATGGCCGGTCGATCCAGCGCTGAATCTGAGGATGAATAAGGAACACCGTTCCAGTGCATGCCAGCCAAATAACGAAAGGTATGCAGAAAAGTCCAGCGTAGAAGTGCCAGCGCCAAACAGTGCGGTAATCGAGGCCGCGTTCTCGCTGAACCGAGATTTGGCTTGAATCTGGCATCGTGTAGTCCGTTGCAGAGGGCGGCTGCAGGGTTGCCGGAGAGCTCGCTGTGCGCCGTCCGGCTGGCCTCTATCAGAAATTGATACGAGCAGCCAACTGCACACTGCGCGGATCTCCCACCGCAGTAGCTTGGCCGAAGGTCGTGCTGGGCGACGCTGGATATGCCCCCGTGCCCCAAGTCGCAATGGGAATCATATCGTTGCGATGATTGAAAGCATTGAAGGCCTCCACCATGCCTTCCAGTTTGATCCGTTCGGAGAGTGAGATGGTCCGGCTCAGGCGCGCATTCAAAGTAAAGAAGTCAAAGCCGCGACCTGCGTTGCGGCCTATCACCGCCCCGGCGAGCCCCTCGGTGCAGGGATTGGTTCCGGAAAGAGAATACGCCGCCGTACAGGGACGCTGAGACGTCGCCTGCTTCGTGTTGGCTCCCGTGGTGATATTGAAGGGCAGCGCCGAATAGAACTGGAGAATCCCGCCTAACCGCCAGCCATTCACGACATGACTTCTCCATCCTTTGGTCATTCCAGTAGGCGAATTCAGGGTGGTATTGAAGACGGCTCGGTGGCGCTGATCGTCGTCCGCGCGGCTGCGGTCTTGTCCCGGATTAAAATTGTTGATGGGTGAACTGAAAAAGAACTCGCCGATGTCATCGATTGCTTTTGACCAGGTATACGAGACCCGCGCCGACGCCCATGTTGTAGGCCTCTGTTCGAATGACACTTCAAGGCCGTCGAAGTACGAGTCGAAGACAGAGCTATAAGGCTTAATATTGCCGCGCGTTGGATCGGGGCGAGTGCCATCGATGTTGATATTTGTATTGATCGCGCCGATCAGGTGTTCACCTCGCAGGTGCTGGTAGCTGATTCCGAGCTTGCTTGCCGCGCCGATCTGCTGCTCGATGCCAAGGCTTGCCTGCTGCGAGAACGGAGTATGAATATTCGGGTTCATAAGGGAAAAATTCTCAAGGGCGCCAGCAGGAGGCGCCGTGGCAACCGCCGGGAAGATGGGCGCTCCGGATTGCCCCGGAGAAAATGTATAGCTCAGTAAGTTTGCCTGTGCATAGTTGGTTGTGTTGTGTGCCGAGAGAAGCGCATTGGCCAGCGGCCGCAGTGGAATGCGATCGTAGTAGACACCGTAACTGCCGCGCACCACTGTCTTGCGATTCGGAAATGGAGACCATGCAAAACCGAATCGAGGCGAAACATTGCCGAGTGCGGTATTGGTGGTTTGCAGGAACTCCAGGTCGTAACGCAGACCCAGATTGATCGTGATCGCAGGCGACGCCTTCCATTCATCCTGCGCATAAAACCCGACATTAGGGTTACTTTGCTTTACCGTCGGTATGCCGAAGTTCTGCGTATAACCCTGCGAGTTATACGTTCCCGCGAGAAAGTTTGCCAGCGATGAAAACGAATACGAGCCGTGTAGGGACTGTGGATAGGTGATCGTATCGTCGTTGTACAGAAAATCCATGCCGGTCTTAAAGGTGTGCGCGCCGCGCTCAAGAATCAGGTTGTCCACCACCTCGTAGAGATAGTTCAGTCGTCCTGTTGGTGAAGATGTGGATCTGCCCAAAACCGCAACTCCTGAAATTGTCACTGCGGGACCAACCTGGTCGTTCGGGGGAGCGTTCAGGCTATCGTAGACAAATTGGCCACGAGTCTCGTTGTATGTTCGCGGAGAGATAGAGAAGATATTGCCGACAGCGATCGAATGGTTGGTGTCGTAAACCGAAGTTCCGTTGCTCACTGCGTTCAACCCACCGGTTCCACGGGCATTGATGCTGCTCAATCCGTAGTAGCTATACCGCACGTTCAGTTGATCCCGCGAACTGAAGCGGTGATCGCTCCGTACAAATCCAGTGTCGGTGTGGAGTGTAGTCGGGTAAAGCGAAGTGGGTCCCGACCCGACGGGCAGCAGTGGAGCCTGGTATCCGGATGAAACTAATTTCGCATTGATCTGCGCCGCATTCGACGGAGTGATGGTGATGATGCCGTTCGTATTCAGCCTCTGCCCTTCGTAATTGCCAAAGTAGAACGTACGATCCTTTATTATCGGCCCTCCAAGGCTGGCTCCATATTGCCCTTGTGTCATGGGCAATTTGCTGCCAGACAACGCATTATCCGCGTTGAGCCGCTGGTTGCGTAAAAACGCGTACAGAGCTCCATGCAAATGGTTGGTGCCGCTCTTTGTAATCAGATTGAAATACCCTCCCATAGCACGGCCAAACTCGGCCTGTCCTCCGGCGGTTACCACTTGGAACTCGCTGACAACGTCCATGCCGAAAACATTGCCTGTTACGCCCGCCGCATCGTCGTTGGCAGAAACACCATCGACAATGAAGCTGTTTGAAAAATTGCGCTGGCTATTGACCGAATAGCCTTGACCAACCACTTCGGAGGTCTCGGCCAACGTCTGCGTGCTGTTTGTGTTGGTAGGGGAAACTCCCGGAACTAATAGCGCAATGTCGAGGTAATTGCGTCCTTGATACGGGAGGTTTGTCGATTCGACTTGGTCTACTGTTTCGCCAATCTGGCTTCGATTGGTCTCGATAACCGGCGCAGCAGAATTTACTTCTACGCTCGAAGTCGCCTCGGTGATGTTTAAGGTCAGCGTAAGATCGAATGCCGCACCAAGAGTCAGCTGAACTGTGCGAGTGCTTTTCTTAAACCCATTGGCTTCCGCACTAATTTCATATTGACCCACAGGAAGATACAGCAGGCGGAATCGGCCCTCGTGGTCCGTAGTTGCGTTGTAGGTCTGGTTCGTGGCAACCTGCAGTCCTGTCACCGTCGCATCGGCGAGCACCGCACCACTGCGATCTAGGACACGCCCCGCAATTGATGCCGTCGTGAGAGTTTGCTGAGCATGAAGCCCAGTCAGCATGAAACAAAACATGGCGACAACTGAAACTACATAACCTTTAGATCGGATCATCTTTTCTCCGAAAATCGCGATAGCAAGCACAAAAGGCAACCTGGCCTATGGGAGCTTGAATTGTGTCCTTGGACGGGGAAGTCTGGACGGCACGAGATTCAGTACGAAAGTTGAAGTGGCCGTCAACCAGTTCGCTGAGTTCACTCGCGCATTCTCACCGTAAACCTCGTACTTGCTTATGCCAATGCGGCATTTTGACGCATCTCCCTTGGTCCAGGGCCTCCTCTCTTGCGGTCAATAGTGCGACATTTTGCCGCATAATCGAAATCCTCATTCTTTGCCATCATGTTGAGGAGTGCAGCTGTGTAGTTTTGCCTGGACCGATTCCTTGTCACATCGGGATGCAAGTCAGGTTCTGCGGAGCATCTGCAATCTAGCGCAATCTGGCTTCCCCTAAAAGAAGAGCAGGGCTCTTCTGGTCTGTCCTTGAGCGAGTCAACAGAAAGGTATTGTGATGAGAAGCAAACTTTGTACGGCTATCGTTGCGATTGGCTGCTTGAATGCGGTGCCGCAAATGCTTCATGCACAACAATCAACTGCGTTAGCCCCGGCAGCGACCGGTAGCGTGAGTGGCGTGCTGCGGGATCCTTCCGGTGCTGTGATTACTGGTGCGCGAGTGGAGCTGCACTCGATGGCAGGAACGTTTCATGAAACTCAACTTTCCGATCAGGTAGGTCATTATGTCTTCATCGCAGTTCCGGCTGGCACATATGAACTCACGGTAAGCGCTGCTGGATTTGCCAAACAGGTTGTTGGCTCGATCATTGTGGCGACCGGCAAGGAAGCCGCTGAAAATCTCTCGCTGAAGATTGCCGTGGCCGCGGCAAACATTCAAGTCGATGGGCAGGACGTCAATTCCATCGCTGCATCAGATTTGAAAGCCCAGTCTTCTTACTCCTCCGACAGCCATAACAGTGCCGATCTGTTAGCAGGGGTGCCCGGCGTCAGTCTGCATGGCAACGGCGAACTGGCCACCATTCCGTTCCTGCATGGACTAGGCGACGAGCGCTCAAAGATCGTGGTGGATGGCATGACTGTCTCCAGCGCGTGCCCAAATCATATGAACCCCACACTCAGCTATGTAGCTCCGGCTCAGGCAGCGAATGTCACGGTGCTGGCCGGGATCACGCCGGTTAGCCTTGGTGGAGATAGTCTGGGCGGCACGATAGCCGTCGAAACACCCGTGCCTGCGTTCGCCGAGGAGGGAGCCGGGTTACGCGAGGAGGGAGCCTTCACCGGCTACTACCGCTCTAACGGCGACAACTGGGGTGGATCGCTAAATGAAGGTATTGCCAGTGAGCACCTCAGCCTTGGCTATGTCGGATCTTTTACCGCGACTGAAGACTATTCTGACGGCGCAGGCCGCAAAATCACTTCGACTTCCGCGCAAAGCACCGACCAAGCAGTCACCCTGGCGGCCCAGAACGGACACAATTTCTTCCTCGCGAGCGGGAGCTACCATCATGTTCCCTTTGAGGGCTTCGTGAACGCCTACATGGACCTCACCCACAACAGCGCAACTTCTCTTAATTTGCGCTATCGCCGAACGCTGGCGTCAGGCTCACTCGATGCGCACTTCTATTGGCAGAACACTGTCCATGAAATGAATTTCCTTTCCGACAAATTAGCCGTGTACGGCGCGGGTGCATCCATGCCGATGAACACCCATGGCCGTGATCTGGGCTACCTCGTGCGCTACGAGTCCGCACTTTCCGCGCGCCATACTCTCCGCTCTGGAAATGAGTTGCAGCGGCTTCGCCTGGATGATTGGTGGCCACCGGTCGCCGGAATGGCGCCAATGATGGGACCCAGCACTTTCATCAATATCAATAATGGCCGGCGCACGCGGCTGGGGACGTATGCTGAATTCTTCAGTCAGTGGACCCTGCGCTGGTCCACTCTGTTCGGCATGCGAAATGATACGGTATGGTCTGATGCGGGCAATGTTCAAGGTTACTCCGCTATGTATGCCGCCGATGCCGCAGTCTTCAACGCGGAAAGCCACACCCGCACTGATGTCAACATCGATCTGACAGGACTAGCCCGATATGACGCCAATCAGCATGCTGCCATTGAATTTGGTTACGCACGCAAGAATCGCTCTCCTAATCTTTACGAGCGCTATACGTGGTCGACCGGAATGATGGCGGCTAGCATGATCGGCTGGTTTGGCGATGGCAACATGTATTACGGCAATGTCGCGCTGAAGCCGGAGACCGGAAGCGTTGTAAGCGGCACCCTGCTGTTGCACGGCCAGGCGCCAAAGCCCTGGGAAGTGAAGTTGACACCCCACATCAATTCCATCCAAAACTACATTGACGTGGACGTTGCCTCGGTGGGCATGATGGGAATGGGAACGCCGTTGTTGCGTTTTGCCAATCACGACGCCCGCATCGCCGGCGGCGATCTCTCCGGTTTTGCGACATTATGGAACAACGAGGCAGCAGGCACAGGCAAGTTGAGTGCGATCGGGGCATGGCTGCATGGCACACGAACCGACAGCAATACGCCGCTTTACCAGATGATGCCACTCAACCTGCGTGTTGCCTTCGACGAGGACGTCAAGGGGTTCAGCGGAGGCTTCGGCGCAGAGTTGGTGGACCGTAAGACACGCCTCGATCCTAACCGCATGGAACTGCACACCCCAGGATATGTCCTCTTTGGTCTGCATGCGGCCTACAAGAGCAAGTACCTGCAGGGAATCTTCAACGTAGATAACCTCGCCAACCGGTTCTACGAACTGCCACTTGGCGGAAACAACATCGACATCTACAATGCCACAGGCATGATGACTGCAGTGACAGGTCGCGGCCGGTCAGTGTCGATCAACCTACGAGCGATATTTTGAATCCGTATCTAGTGCACTCCCGTTCAGGCCGCCACGAGGCCTGAACGAGAAGAATTAATTCTGATTGACGTGGCTACTCAGTATTTCAAACAATTTAACGGGGTATCCGATTAGAAGTCGCCGATTTCGGCGCGAATTTTCCGCACTAGCGCATCATGGTTGGGCGCGTTGAAATTGTGCTGAGGAATTGCGTGTACCGGCAGGCGCCATCGTGTCCAGCGCCGAACAAGAAACCCCACAAGCAGACAAGACAGAGCAAAGAGCAAGAGGGGCACCACTGTCAGGAGGATCCCTGAGAGGCCATCTGGCGTGGCGAGAATCGTCTCCCCATACTTCATACGATAGAAAGTGAGGATCTCACGTTCGGATCGGCCGTTCTCAACCATTTGTTCGACTTCGGCTCTCATCATGGCAGCCTCTTGGCTCATGTGCTCGTCGATCGTTTGCGAGTAGCAGCACGGCGCCATGAGTTTGTGCTCAATCCGCTTGACCTGTGCCTGTTGGGTCGGCAACAGATAAAGTGCTAAGGGCGCGATCGCATTGATCATTCCTATGTGCATGGGGATTTCCTCTCTCAGGAATCTGCCTAGCGAGGTTGGTGGTGTGTGAAGATATATCGTAGTCCTATTCGATCACTTTCAATCTTGCTACCGGGCGAGAATGCTCACTGAATGCTGCCAGCCTGTGCAGGTTTATCACTCAATTTTGCCGGGATGCAGCTTCCGGGCCTTGCGTTCAGACCTTCCTATGAGAAATGATTTGATCAAGATTCATGTGTGGCAAATTGCCGCATTTAACGAACACTTTGCTAATAAAATGGCCCTTGCGGAGCCTCCACATGTGAGGGGCTGAGACTTCTTTCAACAAGAGTATTGAATGCGCATCTCGCTCACAGAACGAGCAGCAATATCGGAGTCTGTTCTTCGGATGGCTGGAGACACCGCCCCGGCCCTTGCAGCCCCGTGGCTTATCCGGCTTCGTTACGGATTAGCGATCGGTCTGGTTTTGCTCGTCGTGCTGGTTGCATTTGGGGCGCACGTTTCGCTGCCCCTCGTTTGGCTTGTATTTCCAATCGCGGCTATGCTCTTGTCAAACCTGCTCCTGCCTCCTTTCATTACCCGCTTGGGCGGTCGCCGCGCCTTGGGCACAACTCTCGTTCTTGATGTTTTGGCTCTCACTGCATTTTTGGCACTGACCGGTGGAGCAGCCAATCCACTGACACTACTTTATCTCGTTCAGATCACGCTCTCGGCTGTGGTGCTAAGTCGAGCTTGGACGTGGTCGCTTGGCACGCTCGCAATTTTGGGATTTGGTCTCCTTTTTCTTTTTCACATTCCACTGGTGGCGCTGGAGGGTCATCATCCCGCCCAAGGTTTCGCACTGCATCTCTACGGGATGTGGATCGCCTTTGTTGCGGCAGCATTGTTGATTACGTTTTTTATCGGTGAAGTCTCTGAGGCGCTGCGCCGCCATGAGCGTCAATCGCTCGAACTCCAGATCAAACTTGCCAGACACGAAAAGCTGGCTGCGGTAGGCACACTGGCTGCGGGCGCGGCACATGAAATGGGAACGCCTCTGTCCACAGTCGCCATTGTTGCCAAAGATCTTGAACGCTACGCCCAGCTGGTCGTGCACGATCCCGACTTGGCCGCAGATGCTGCAACCATTCGCTCCGAAGTCGATCGATGTGCCGCCATTCTTCGCGCCATGAGCACGCAGGGACCAGAGTTTGCAGGGGAATCGCCCTCGAGGGTCAAAGTGAAAGCACTTCTTGAAGAGTTGCTTTTGTCTCTTACCCCTGATAACCGCGAGGTCGTTCATGCTCTGGCCCCTGGAGAGTTGGAAGCCTATCTGCCTGTCGACACCACGCGCCAAGTTCTCACTGCGCTCATCAAGAACGCTCTTGACGCAAGTGCTCCGGACCAGTCAGTCGAGATCTCAGCGCAGTCCAGCGGCGGACGGCTGTCCTTCACCGTACGAGACCGGGGTCAGGGAATGAGCACCGAGACACTTGCCCGTTTGGGTGAGCCATTCTTTACAACCAAAGAACCTGGCCACGGTATGGGATTAGGCACTTTTCTTGCCCGCGTATTCGCAGAGAATCTACATGGCTCACTTGAATTTGAGTCAGCGGCTGGTGAAGGAACAACCGCAATTCTGGAGTTGCCAATTGTCTCTTCCCAATGAGATCGAAGAGAGGACCGTGCTGATCGCTGACGACGACGAACAGTTTCGCGTTCACTTGGGTCGTGCCCTGGAGGCACGCGGATGGGATGTATTTCTTGCCGCAAACGGAGCGCAGGCTATAGATCTTGCGCGTGAAAATTCTCCAGGTCTCGCAATCGTGGATCTCCGTTTAGGCGGTGAGAACGGACTCGACCTCATTCGTGCGCTCCGCCCGCTTGATCCCACAATGAGCATTATCGTGCTCACCGGATGGGGCAGTATCGCCACTGCCTTGGAGGCAGTTCGAGGCGGCGCGGATCACTATATGAGCAAGCCGGTGGATGCCGACCAAATCATTGCCTCCTTTCGGTCCCTTCCGAACTGTTCAGGCAGTGATGGTGCGCCAGCGGCCGTTCCCAGCCTTGCGCGGGTCGAATGGGAGCATATTCAACGGGTGCTCACCGATTGCGGTGGAAACATTTCACTCGCGGCAAAACAACTTGGACTGCACCGCCGTTCGTTGCAGCGCAAGCTATCCAAATACCCTCCGCGCGTTTGAAATGCAATCCGTATCCTACTCCCATAGCGCACCGCAATGGACGATGGCTAAGCACCTTCGACGATCGGAAGAAACAACAACCGACGACGAAATAAACATTCCCGGTCATTCAAAGCCTGTAGTCGATTCTGTAGCCGTGAAAGCATCCGAAAGCAATCAAGAACAATCAGCTTCAATATGGCTCCCGTAGGCTATTTAATTTAAATCATTTACAAGCTATCGATTTCCATAGATTTCAATATGCGCCGAAATCCGGTTCGGGACCGGGTTCTCTACCAGGAGATCCTTGAAGTTTTCCGCGGGAAGCTGTTGAGGTCTGTTGGAGCCGGAGGTTTTCGAAGCCTCAATTTCGACTACAGACTTCAGTGACATCAGGACGATGCCGGGCCACATTTCAGATTTTCAGATGGGTTATGAGCCCAAGATTTTCCCTAGGGAACCTGGTGTCTCGCCAGCTGGCATAGGTGACGAAAAGGCTACTCTTCGGGAATGCGATGCTGTTTATTCTTTAATGGATTTGCCTCGATCCAGCACAAAGGTAATGAATAAAATTCAGTCTTTGACCTGCTGGCGAGAGGAGTGATAGAAAGACTCAATCCCAATCGCTGAGCTGAGAGTTCATAGGGACGAGGATACGGCCGACCGCGGTCGTTCGCTCTCGTATTCAACCGCCACCAAGCGAGGTCCTATGCAAGTCCATATCGCCACTTGGGCCCGGATTCACTATCGCAAGGCATCCCGTCGGGGGTCTCGTCATCCCTGGATTCTGCGCGAGAGATCTCATCGGATCGCCAGCCTATCTCTTGTTCTGCTTGCGCTCAGTTTTGCTTCCGCAGCCGGAGCCCAGCGACCAGCACCCATCCACTCAGCACAAAAGCCCACAGCACGACCCACAGCGCCCGCGCATCGTGCTCCCCAGGCAAAGCCTAAGGAATCGCAGCCGCAGATTGAAACGGTCAAGTTGCCGGATGGGTCGATCTGGCAAGCAGGGTATCAAGCCATGATCCGGCTCATACCCGCGCCGGAACTTCGGATTGCCTGGCTGGCTCATAACATCGGCGTCGGTTGCCTTGCCAGCGACCCTTCGGTCTATGGTCAAGTGAACCTTCCAGCCTATGTGCCCGCACCTTTCCACGCTGGTCCAGAAAGAGAAGTCCCGGAGGGTCGCACAATGGCGGACTTGTGCTTTGATGCCAGGCCGAACCTCGCCATCACTGCTTATCCGATTTGGAGTGGAACTCTCTCGAGCAGGGACGCGGAGTCAATAAAAGAGGCTCTGAATTACCTCGCAAAAGTCACTCCGAATTCGCCTGAGTCCAAGGCTCAGTTGTCACTAGACCCTCTCCGCCCGGCAGCGGGCCGAATCTTCCTGGACGAAGACACTGGCGAGTGGAACGTGTCAAAGAAGGACGACCAACCCAATCAGGTTGACCTCTATCTGACTTGGCCTCAGTCCCCGAAACTTGAGATCGGCTTGATCCTTGGCGAGGGCGATTGCACCAGTCTTCCATTTGAAAAAGTGACCCAATCGAACCGGGAGCGCTTCCCATGGACTCCCTTCCTCTACGCTCAGATATTGAAGGATGGGAACGTTTCGACCTGCGACCACTTTGACCAAACTTCAGTCGTGGCCATCATGAATCTCGCTCAACAGCCCGATGGTAGTTTTTCCAAAGATGACAGCAGTCGCGTCATGCAAATGCTCCTGCGCATCGAGGACGCTCTAAGAGGGCCTTCCATCGCGCCGGCCTTCATGCTTAAAACTCATACCGGAATCCCAAGTGCAGTCTTCTCGCCAAACAGCCAGGAGATCGCCACATTCAGCTCGGACGGGTCTAGCAAGGTTTGGGATGCATCCAACGGGCAACTCAAGTACACGTTCGAGAATGGGTTCAATGATGCCTACAATCAGCTGATATCACCAGATGGCCGGATGATACTGACTGAGGGGGGAGCTGGCGTTTCATTCTGGTCGCTCCGGAACGCCTCGGGTGGCCTGCCGCTGCCCACAGTTCAGGACGAGATCGTTGAAGCGATTTCACCTGATAGCCGTCGCTTCCTGACACTTCATCTGCCCAGTAATGACCTGCGGGTCCGGAATCTCGACGACGGTCGATTGCTGGCGGTGTTGCACGGCCACACGGACTTTGTCTCATCAGCAGAATTTTCGCCTGATGGACAGCGTATTTTGACCAGCAGCCTGGACGGGACAACACGAATCTGGAGCGCGGTCGAAGGCAGTCAGATACTTATCCTGCCAGGGAGGAATTCCGGGATTTCCTGGAGTGGGGAAGGTGGCGCCGTCAATTGGGCTGGGTTTTCGCCTGACGGCAATCGTGTTCTAACTGTCTATCTTAATAGGGGTGCCCAGCTATGGAATGCCGAAAATGGCCAGTTGCTGAGGACCTTCGAAGGCGCAACCTCCGCGAGGTTCTCACCCGACGGCCAGCAGATTCTGGCGCGCGACATTGCAACGGTCAATATCTGGAATGCCGCTAACGTCCGTCTTATGCTGTTTCTCTTAGAACCCGAGCAGCAATACCTCGACGAGAACCACAAGCTGACCAGGGCGGAATACTCAAAAAACGGGCAGCTAATTCTCACCCTTTCTCGCGGCAAGGTTCCCCGCATTTGGAATGCTTCATCCGGCCAGCTTTTAGCGACGCTATCCGGACATGGACGCACAGTCAGAGACGCAATGCTTTCACCGGATGGGCAGCACGTTTTGACAATAGACGAAGATGGACTTGGATGGCTCTGGAGAGCGCCAAGCGGCGAGTTTCTTGGCAGGTTACAAGGTCGATTCTGGGAATCCGGCTGGTCGGGGTTCTCGCCCGATGGGAAAATGATAATCGGCTACAGCCTGGATAGCGAGTCGGTGAATGTGTGGCAGCTCGGGAACGTTCCTTTGCAGTGAACCGGCCAGCAGCTGCAAAGACGGTTTCCGTCAGCGGATGCAACTCGCGACGCCGATAGCACGGAGGCGCCAGTGAAAGACGAGCAACATCAGATCCCGGAGTGGGTGACCCGCGGCAAGACAATCCTGTCCCTCGCCATAATTAAATCCTGCACAAGAAATGGCAACGCTTAACCGTTAGGACGAGTTTCGGGAGTGCAAGAAAAGAGCGAATGGCCAGGGTTTGATGAGGGCAGAAGCCTCAATGGGTGCTTGGAGCATGTAATCAAACACAGTTCGGCTCTCAGCACCGATAGGTCGCCCTGGTTTTCCTCGATGAACTCAGCGATGTATTGGTGCGACCGTCAGGCCGCAAGCTTATACCGATGATGCAAACCACCAAGCCGAGACGCAGAAATGATCTTCGCATTCACAGGCGTGTTCTCTGCGGCTTTCCGGCCTGCTGGAGTCTCCTTTCCCAGCCCTAGATGCGTTCAATCCTCGTGATAGTGGCGAACGTATTCGGCCATCAACCGTTTGAGATGGCGCTCGTTGAGCGGGATAACGTGATCGATCAATTCACGACGACAACTTCCGACGAATCGCTCAGCAACAGCATTCTGCCATGGGCTCTGGAAGCTCGTCCTTTTCGGTTCAATCCCAAAGCTCTTGATCGTCTCGACGACTTCAGCGCTGAAGTTGGAAGCCCTGTCAAAGATCAGATGCTGCGGGGCGGAATCGTAAGGAAATGACTCGCGCAGTTGCTGGATGACCCATGCACTGGTTGGGTTTCTGGTTACATTGAAGTGGAGAATCCTTCGCCGACCATGTGCGATGACGAAGAAGCAGTAGAGTACCCCAAACGCCAGAGTTGGAGCAGTGAAGAAGTCCATCGCAGCGATTATCTCGCGGTGATTAGCAAGAAATGCCTTCCAGCGCTTGGCTGGTTCGGGGTTACGGGGTGCCTTGCGCATCCAACGCAGCACAGTTCGTTCGGAGATTTCGAAACCGAGCATCGTCAGTTCCCCATGAATTCGTGACGCACCCCAGGTCGGGTTGTCGCCGACCATCTGGAAGATGAGGTCACGCAGTTCCCTCTTCGTTGGCTTCGGGCCGCTCTCTGCTCGTCTCCGCGAGATCCATTTCCAAAAGAGCCGGAACCCGGAGCGATGCCAGCGAACTGCCGTTTCTGGCTCGACAATGATGAGTGCTTGCTTCCAGCTTGCCCAAAGTTGCCGCAAAAGCACCCAAAAGATCCGGTCGGAAGGAGTCATGCGCGGCTTGGGGCGACGCCGGTTCAGGGGCTGAAGTTGCTGCCGCAGAGCTAGGTTCTCAAGAACCAGTTCGGAGCGGGCTCGAAGACAGGTCCTCAGCACCGTGAAGAGCAGCACAAACACCTTCGGCATTGTCAGTCTATGTTACAGAAAATCCAAGCGATGATTCCGGATGAATTTTTGACGAGGGACAACCCGGAAAACTGTATTCATCTTTCATGCCAAATCTACGGGAAGCTCCGAGGACTATCTTGCTCTCGGCGACAACTTCTCCCTCGAGCTGACTGAATCCACTCCTTGATTGCCGCGCACAGAATCGCTCCAGAATTCTCTTCAATCCAGCCGATATACCTTCTCCGAGCAATTCGCCGTTCTCATTTGGGTGGTGTTTCGGCGAATTCCAACCTGCCTCACGGCCAACGTCACTGCGCCTTTCCCAATTCGTGAACAGAAGCTCTTCTTGTTGATTTACTCTCGACCATTGTTTTGTGGGAGCGGAACTGCGTCTCGGCTCAGATAGCGCAGATCGGCTAGCTATCATCGTAGTCTTCCGTGAGCGATTTCAAGAATGCAACTAACGCATCGATGTCGTCCTGGCTGATGGACATGTTGGCGAATTCGGGAGGAGCATTGCGCATCTGGCCGGAGCGAGCCAATGCTTCCACGGCGATGTAGTGCGCAATTACGTCGTTGAAAGTTACTGCGCTGCCATTGTGGAAGTAGGGCGCCGAGTCTTCCAGATCGCGAAGCACAGGTGTCTTGAACTGCGCAATCGTCGAAGCCAGCCCCTGGTCGACAGAGCAGTCTTTTCCGCTGGCGCAAACAAAACTCTTAAGATTCGCCTGCGGATTGGGCACGTCCAGATTCAGGTAGATATCCCAGAGTCCAAGATCGGCAAACTCCGGATGACCGGCTACGGCTGCGTGGCGGAAAGATTCCGACGCATTGGGATGCGCCGCAGATGCCGGCATATAGGCATCGAAGTTCGCCAGCCGATCGGAGTTGTCGGGCACATACAGCTTCATAAACGCGCCGATTCCGTTTGCGGCGTCGTACTCCTCTTGAGAAACACCGGTGTTGTGAAACACAAAGTCAGAAAAGTCCGGAGCCTGATGACAGGCAGCACAGTTTCCTGCGTGCGCATCGGTTGCTCCGGCAGCAGCCGACGCCAGAAAGATCTTGAGTCCCTCGAGTTCAAGAGCGCCAAACTGATAGGGCTGATTATGATATTTGAAAGATCCATCTGCGGGAGTGATGTAGATTGGGTTGGTCAGCGCCAATACGGCCTGATAAAGCCGCTGGTTATAAGCAGCTTTGTTCTCCCCGGCGAGAGGCGCCTGTGGAAGGTGGTTAACTCGCAGAAAATCATCGTACGGCGAGCCGATATAGCGGCCGAACTCATCGCGCTGAAAGAGCAGGTCCGTCATATATTTCGCAATGCACATTGCGACCTCATTCACAATCTGCGCGTCGGTTGCGGTCGATACGTCGAGCCGTTGGGATTCCGGCAAGCGCAGGTCGCTGGTGATTCGGGAATCTGTGCCCTTGAATATAACGGCGTAGCTCAGCCCGTCGAGGCGATCTGCGGCGAGTTGTCCGCTTCCGTCATCCTGCCGTATTACTTGCGCGATATGAGCGATTGCCTCGTTGTATTGGGTCGGTAACCATCCGAAGTTGCGTCCCGTCATCGTACCGATAACCAGGTCTTCACCAGAAGCAAACTCCCCGTCGAAGTGAAGAAACAACGGCCCGGAAC
>Ga0335085_10007427_pt1 | contig 17014 bp, 13 predicted proteins | sample Lox_Sample_45_FD_206712 | JGI IMG/M metagenome (GOLD analysis project Ga0335085, IMG submission 206712) | Soil microbial communities from Loxahatchee National Wildlife Refuge, Florida, United States - Lox_Sample_4.5 | ecosystem: Environmental > Terrestrial > Soil > Wetlands | place: USA...
CGCCCGCTGCCGCCGCTCTTCTCCCCGCATCCGCCGCTTCCTCCACCGATCCGATTGCTCACTCTGACGAATTATATCGGAACGAAATTCAGGCGTTTATCAACGACCTGCTAGAGAAAGGTGGTAAAGCTGATGTACGAAAAAGCAATGCTTCAAATGAAGCATTGGTTTCGCATCGTTCGTAAATAACTACTTCAGGAGCATGGCAGGCATATGATCGACGCAGACGGTTAAAAGAAAATGCATCAAATGATGTATTTATTTCTCAGCCTGACGCAGCCAAAACCGATTGCATCCCTTGTTTTTGTGTTAGAAGAACTCCTACACTTTTGCTATGGAGCTTATGACCGTGCATCGCGTCCTCTGGGCCGGCCGGATAATGAGCGCGTTTGTCGTTATCGCTCTGGTGGCAGACGGCACTATTCAGCTTTTCGCGCCGGCACAGATCGCGAGCATGTTGCAGGAAACCGGGTTCGCGATGTACCTGACCCGTGTCGTGGGTCCGATCGTGCTCGCCTCCGCCATACTTTACGCCATCCCGGCCACCACCGTCCTCGGCGCGATCCTAGTGGCGGGCTTTTTGGGAGGTGCCATCTGCGCCAATGTCCGCGTTGGTGAGTTTGGGTCGCCGCCGGAAATCTTCTGCCTGCTTCTGGGCGTCATGACATGGGGCGGCCTCTACGCGCGCGATCCCCGTATCCGGGCCATTCTGCCGCTCGTCCGTTGAACCAACAGGGGCAGTGCTCTGTCCCTCAAGATCAGGAGAAAACCCATGTTTTTAGTAATGGGAATCACGAGAAAAGTGGGCGGCGCAACGGCGGAACATCTGTTGGCGCGCGGTAATGAAGTACGCGCGCTAGTCCGCAATCGCGAGAAGGCGTCAAGCTGGGCGAACCAGGGCGTGGAACTTTGACGGTGATTGGAATGATTCGGCAGCCATCGAGCGGGCGCTCAAAGGCGTCGACGGCGCGTTTGTCATGTTGCGCTTTTTCTGTTCGACCCGCTAATCCTTCTCACCATTCTTTTGTGTCTTCTGCTTTGGAAAAGGCTCCAGCCAGAAATAAAAGCCCTGGTGGTGACAGGATTCACGCTTCTCGCGATGTACATACTGTTCTACGCAAAATACAATGACTGGAGCGGCAACATCGCGTGTGGCGACCATTATATCACCACGCCGGTATAATTGCTGGCTATGATCGCGATTCCGCTACTGTTGCGGCATCGTCCCTATTTAGGGAAGTTCGTCCCGAGGTTGGGAATGGCCATAGCCTGCGTCAGCGTTGTCATTCAACTCGCTTCGGTTGTCTTCTGGCCGCAACTCGAGTTCGATCAGATGGAAACGCTGGGTCATCCAACGTTTGTGATCGGGCTGCGCTTTGAGAATATCGCAGCGGTGGCTCGGGGTAAGGTGAATGGATGGAGTCCAGCGGATACACCGTATTTCCTGCCATTTCCTGTTAAGAAACACCTCGTGTCGAAGAGGGCCGCAAACCGGCTGATCGCTGGGTGGTCGGTTTGCCTGGCGGTGTTGATTGTTGTGTTGTGGATCATTCAGCGTAAGGCGCGCCGAGTGGATTTTGACACCGCAGTTCTCTCAGAGCATCCTTGGATTAGTGTTGCAGAAACTTAGCTGTGACAGCACCTATGCTTTCGCGCGCTCACAATGCCAGCGGCGACATTCTTGAGGGTCGGAAGCCCTGGCGGGATGCGCAAAGCGCTTGGGAGAGCATTCTCTAGCCTTCAAATCCTCAAGCTCGACTTACGCCAGACGAGCGATGTTGCCGACGAGAGCGATCAGCACGCCGCGCGATGTTCGAGTACCCTGATGTTCTCCGGTTCGCGTAATATCTACGGTTGATGTAGAGTTCGCGCTGGACGCCGGCCTCCACGAGTTAGGCCTTCGGAAGTAATGGGGCTCTCATGGGGAGGAGCGAAAAAGATGCATGACCGCACGTCAGAGGACCACTGGCAGGACATAGTCGAAGAGCACTACGCTATTGCCGACACAATCAGAGAGTACGTCTCGACGCTCGACGCCGCGCAACAGACGCTAAGATCACAGCTTGAAAAGAGCGAGCGAACCGCCGCGCTCCTGGCGCATTATCTCAAGATGCGCGAGCTGGGACACAAAGCGGACGTTAATATCGCCAAGCTGGGAGAGCGTCTAACGCTCACGATGCACGAGGCGAAGCGGTAAGGCTCGCTGCGCGACGATTCGCTCCTCAGGCCCCGTTTGCTCGGGCGTCCAGAGCTCGAAGTCGCTGAAGGTACCTAGGGAAAATCGCTTCAGGTAAGCCCTGGACAATAGCGGTCCTTCGGTTCAGATAGAAAATCCTTTGAAATCCCGGACGGCCGCGGCAAGGTCCGACGACGATCCGGGTCCATGGCCTCGCTCCGTTCGCCTTTACCTATGTGAATCCGGCGGACGATCGGCGCAACGCGCGCTGACCTTTTCGAATACCGCCAAGCGCCGTCTGCGGAGGCGGCGCAGCGATGCGCTCGTGCCGGCATCGCGAGGTTCTCCCGCGCGCGAGCGAAATCCCTGGTAAGACCAAGGTCCGAATAGCGCGCTCCCCGGATGCCTTCCTACGATGGTTCTGAGCCTCAAGCGGACGCTATGGAGAAAACAGTAGATGAAACTGCGCCGACGCCCTGCGGGTCAACCGTGTCGATTGTTGATCCTGTTGCTTGCGGTGATCTTGTTGAGTTCGGCCGAGGGGCTGGCGCAGCAAATCAACGGAGTTCCGGGGGCACCTGATTCGACTACGACGATCGACGGCCGCTATCTGCCGCCGCCGCCCCAGAAGTTCGGCGGCGAGATCAACCTGAACGCCGCCCAGTCGAAGCCGTACTGGCCGGCGCGCGTCGTCCCGCCCAAGGGTGCGCCGAACATTCTGTTGATCATGACCGACGACGTCGGTTTCGCTGCACCCTCGACCTTCGGCGGTGTGATCCCGACTCCGACGCTGGATCGCATTGCTCGCGACGGCCTGCGTTACACCAATTTTCATTCGACGTCCCTATGCTCGCCGACGCGGGCTGCGTTGATCACCGGCCGCAACCACCACTCGGTCGGCTTCGGCGTGATCTCGGAGGCGGCCACGGGTTTCCCCGGCTACAACAGTGTGATTGGCAGGGACAGCGCGACCATCGGCCGCATCCTGCGCGACAACGGCTATCGCACGTCGTGGTTCGGCAAGGACCATAACACGCCCGAGTGGGATGCAAGTCAGGCCGGGCCGTTTGACCAATGGCCGACCGGCATGGGGTTCGAGTATTTCTACGGCTTCGTCGGCGGCGACACCAGCCAGTGGCAGCCGAACCTGTTCCGCAACACTACGGCTATCTATCCCTATGTGGGGAATCCCGGCTGGAACCTGACCACCGCGATGGCCGACGACGCGATTGCCTGGCTGACGCAACTCAACGACATCAACCCCTCGATGTCGTTCTTCCTCCACTACGTTCCGGGCGGCACGCACGCGCCGCATCAGCCGACGCCGGGATGGATCAAGAAAATCTCGGACATGCACCTCTTCGACAAAGGCTGGAACGCGCTGCGCGACCAGATCTTCGAGAACCAGAAGAGGCTCGGCGTGATCCCGCAGGACGCGAAGCTGACGCCATGGCCGGATAAGCTGCTCAAGCGCTGGGATACGCTCACCGACGAGGAAAAGAAGCTCTTCATCCGCCAGGCCAATGTGTACGCGGCGTATCTCGCGTACACGGACCATGAGATCGGCCGCGTAGTCCAGGCGATTGCCGATATGGGTAAGTTGGATAACACGCTGATTATCTACATCAGCGGCGACAATGGCGCCTCGGCCGAAGGCTCGCCCAACGGTACGCCGAGCGAGGTGCTGCAGTTCAACGGCGTCGAACTGCCGGTCGCCGAGCAGATGAAGTTCTACGACGTCTGGGGCTCGGACCTGGCGTACAACCATATGGCGGTGCCCTGGGCCTGGGCATTCGATACCCCGTACAAATGGACCAAGCAGGTTCCGTCATTCTTCGGCGGCACGCGGCAGGGGATGGCGATCTCCTGGCCGGCACGGATCAAGGACAAGGGCGGCATCCGCTGGCAGTTCCATCATGTGATCGACATCGTGCCCACCATCCTCGAGGTCACGGGCATTCCCGCTCCCGTGATGGTGGACGGGATCGCGCAAAAGCCGATCGAAGGCGTGAGCCTTGGCTACACCTTCGACAAGGCCAATGCCAACGCGCCGTCGCCGCATCACATCCAGTACTTCGAGATGATGGGCGTGCAGGGGCTCTACGACGAGGGCTGGATGCTGAGCGCCGTTCCCGTGCGCCCGCCCTGGCAACTGGTCGGCACGGCGATCACGGATCCCGCAAGCGGGTACAAATTCGAACTGTACGACGTCCGGCATGACTGGACGCAGAACACCGACGTGGCCGCGGCTAATCAGAAGAAGCTGCAGGAGATGAAGGACCTGATCTTTGCCGAGTTTGCCCGCTATCAGGTGCTGCCGCTGGATGCTTCCGTGGCGACGCGAATGGTGACCCCGCGTCCGTCGATGTCCGGCGGACGCACTGTGTTCACCTACACGGGCGTGCCGATCGCCGGCATCCCGCGCGGCACCGCGCCCTCGCTCCTCAATACCTCCTACACCATCACGGCCGAGATCGACGTGCCGCAGGGCGGCGCCGAGGGCATGATCGTCACCGATGGCGGGCGGTTCGGCGGATACGGGCTCTATCTGTTGAAGGGCAAGCCAGTGTTTACGTGGAACCTGCTGGATTTGAAGCGCGTCCGCTGGGAAGGCCCGGAAGTACTCGCGCCCGGCAAACATACGATGGAGTACGACTTCAAGTACGAGGGGCTCGGGTTTGCGACGCTTGCGTTCAACAACGTCAGCGGCATCGGCAGACCCGGAACGGGGACCCTGAAGGTGGATGGCAAGGTGGTGGCGACCGAGAGGCTGGAGCACACGGTGCCGATCACGCTGCCCTGGGATGAGACCTTCGATATCGGCTCGGACACCGGCACGCCGGTCGATGATCGGGACTACCAGGTGCCGTTCAACTTCACCGGCAAGATCGACAAACTGACAGTTTCGGTCGAGCGTCCGAAGCTGACGCCTGAGGACGAGAAACGCTTGATGCAGGCGCAGGCGAGCGCGGCCGACGCGCAGTAGTCTCACGCAATTGTTCCGAGGCCGAGGGGCGCGTCCAGCGCAAATACGGTAATTCTGGAGCGCGTATGAAACGGTTGATGACGCTCGTGCTTTACGCACTCCTCGGCCTCGCGGTCGGTTGGACGATAGTTCGGTTCTGGGCTCCGCACTTCAGAATGTAAAAGCGGGCGTCCGCAAACGAGAACAAGCGCGCGGATTTTTCCTGCTGTCATTTCGCGCTTGCCTGCTCTATATGTTGGGGCCGGAGGGCTTGGCTCCCGATATGACAATCACCGCCGAGGAGATTTCACGCCGCGTCGCCGCGATCGCGCCCGTGCTGGCTGAAAATGCGCCGGCCTGCGTGAGCGAGCGCAGTCTCGTGCCCGCCAGCATGCAGGCGATGGTCAGTGCGGGCCTGTTCCGCATCCCGCAGCCTTCGCGCGCCGGCGGCTACGAGCTCAGCCTGCGCATCCTGGGCGATACGGTCACCGCCGTTTCCGAGATCTGTCCGACTGCCGGATGGGTTCTGATGGTAATGTGCGCCCATCATTTTTGTCTCGGCACTTTCCCCGAGCAGGCGCAGGACGACGTCTTCGCCGGCGGCCGCGACGGACTGGTCGCGGGCACGCTCGCATGGCAGGGCAAGGCGGCCAGGGCCGACGGCGGTTATCGAGTCGACGGGCGTTGGCAGTTCTGCAGCGGCGTGGACCGTTCGAACTGGGTGATGCTCGGATGCGCCGACGCGGAGACCGGCGGTCCCGGGGTTCATGTGGTGGTTCCTACCGAACAGATAACGGTCGAAGACACCTGGTACGTGCTCGGACTCGAAGGAACCGGAAGCAAGGACATTGTCGCCAAAGATGTCTTCGTGCCGGCGGGGCGGACGGTCGATACGCGCGCGATGATGCGCGGCGATTCGCCCCATTCGCTCAAACATCCGACGAATCTTTATCGGGTATCGTCGGACTCGATGCTTTCGCTCTCGGTGGTGACGGCGATTCTCGGCTCGGCCAGGTATGCGCTGGCGAAATTCATCGAACGGACTCGCGAGCGGCGCGCTATCGTCACCGGGGCGCGCAAAGCGGAGCATGCGCCGACCCAGTTAAGGCTCGCCGAGTCGGCCGCCGAGATCGAATGCGCGGAGATGATGATTCATGACGCGCTGGACCTGCTGGGCCGCGTCGCCCAATCCGGCCAGGGCGCGACCGACATGGGGTACCGCGCGCGAGTCAAATGGCGTGCGGCCTACACCGCCGAATTATGCCGGCGCGCGGTTTCGCGCCTCTTTGCGGGCTCCGGCGCGCACGCGGTCTACAAGGGCAGCCCGCTGCAGACGGCATTTCGCAACATCAACGTCGGCGCGCAGCACGCGAGCATCGATTTCGACACCTCAGGCGAGCTATACGGCCGCGAGCGGCTCGGACTCCTGAGCAAGTAGAGACACCGGCGCTCTTGGCCGGCCTCGCAACTTCCGCGAGAGAGTCGAAGCTCTCATCGAGCGCATCACGAGAAAGCAAAATGCGCGTGCTGACCACCTTGCCTCAGGAGGATCTCCGCCGCGTGCCGGACGCCGCGTGCGAGGCCGAGCAAACCGGCTTCGACGGGCTGATCACGCTGGAAAATCGCAACGACCCATTCCTGTCGCTCGGCGTAGCCGCGATCGCCACGGAAAAGATCGAACTCGGCACCGCGGTCGCGATCGCTTTTCCCCGCAGCCCCATGGTGGTCGCGAACGCTTCCTGGGATCTGCAGGTTGCCTCGCGCGGCCGCTTTGTGCTCGGCCTCGGGCCGCAAATTCGGCCGCACAACGAGAAACGCTTCAGCGTCGCATGGACGGCGCCCCTCGCGCGCATGCGCGAGTACGTCGGCGCGCTGCGGGTGATCTGGACCGCATGGGAAAAGGGCGAAAAGCTGCGCTTCGAGGGCGAGCACTACACCTTCACGCTGATGACGCCGAATTTCGTGCCGCCCTCGATGGGCCTCCCGATGGTGCCAATCACGCTTGCCGCCGTCGGTCCCAAGGCGCTGCGCCTTGCGGGCGAGATCGCCGACGGCGTGCGGCTGCATCCGTTCTGCACCCGGCGCTATCAGGAAGAGATCGTGATGCCCCGGCTCAAGGAAGGCCTCGACGGGGGCGGCCGCAGTCTTGAGCATTTCGAGGTTTCCGGCGGCGGCTTCATCGCCACGGGGCCCGACGACGCCGCCGTCGCCCGCGTGTTCGAATGGGTCCGGATGCGGGTGGGCTTTTACGGTTCGACGCCGGCCTACTGGCCGGTGCTGGAATTGCACGAGCTCGGCGACCTGGGCCGCAAGCTCAATGCCCTTTCGAAGCAGGGCAAGTGGGCAGAGATGACAACCTCCGTCAGCGATGATCTCGTTCATTTGTTTGCCGCCGTCGGCACTCACAAGGAGATCGCCGGCGCTGTCGAGCGCCGCTTTGGAGGCCTCAGCGACGCCGTTTTCGCCAGCATCAACTCGACGATTCGATCCGATTTGCCAGCGGACGTCCTGGCGGACATCCGCCGGATCCCGGTCAGGTTCAAGGGCTACTGCACGCCATGGTGAACGGCGAGTGATCCGAACGGCCCGAGAAATGAAAAGCCCCCGGAGGCTCCGGGGGCTCTGAACCTGCGCTCGCGCAGGCTCGATGCTCAGGTGTCTCAGGCGGTGCTCAGAGCGGAGTCGATACCGCTGGCGAGCGTGCCGATGTTGTTGCCGAGCACTTTGTAGGTCCCGTACACAACGATCGCGATAGCTGCGAGGATCAGGGCATACTCCGTCATGGTCTGACCGCGGGCGCTGCTAATCACAGACTCACGGACCCGAACGAACAAGGTCGTCAGTGCTTCCATTCCCTATCTCCTTATCTAGGCGGACTTTAAGCACCGATGAGGCTATTTTGTCTGCTTAATATTGTCTAGACATTCGTATCGTTCAGCGGACGTTTCAGGAGTTCATGCTCTGCCGATGCGATTGTCTTTGATCTGTCAATTGTCATGAATTAACGTCTATTATCATGCATTTACGTCTTTAGTCATGTTTCATAGCAGTCCCTGATATGTCGGATTGCAGCAAAGGAACGATTCGAGAAGAACACCTTGGCTATAGTAGGATGACGCCCATGGCGCGAAAGCTGGGACATCATGCAGTCATAATTGGCGGGAGCCTGGCAGGGTTGATGAGCGCGACCGTGCTGGCAGACCATTTCGACTGCGTCACCATCTTCGAACGCGACGAACTTGAAGATCGGCCGGTGTTGCACAAGTCGATCCCGCAGGGCAATCACATCCACGCCTTGCTGCTCGCCGGGCAGAACGTGATGTCGTCGCTCTATCCGGCCTTTACCGACGAGCTGAAGCGACTGGGCGCGGTGTCTTTCAGGACCGGCATCGACCTCGCCTTTTATGGTCCTGGCGGCAAGGGGTACAACGCCACCCGATCGGTAACTGAGCCGCGCGATCTCGGTTTCGAGGGCCACATCATGAGCCGCGGGCTGCTCGAATACCTCGTCCGGCGGCGGACGCTCGCGCTCGCGAACGTAAGTCTCGAGACCGACGCAACTATCGAAGGGCTCATTAGCGACAATGGAGGAGTAGGCGGCGTGCGCCGCAAGCGTACCACCGGCTTCGAACCGATCGAAGCCGATTTGGTGCTTGACGCCAGCGGTCGCAGCTCTCACGCCGCGCGATGGCTGGTCGAGATGGGTGTGGCGGCTCCCGAAGAAACCACTATCGGCGTCGACTTCGCGTACACGAGCACTAAGTACCGCAAGCCCGACCATACCGACGCCGGGGAGCCGTTGTTGCTTGTCGGCGGGCCGCCGCCTCAATACACGAGAGCCGCCGGGCTCTTCGAGATAGAGAATAGCATCTGGCACGTCAGTCTGGCCGGCCGCTTCGGCGATTATCCTCCGACCGACGAGGCGGGCTTTGTTGCCTTCGCGAAATCGCTGCCCTCGCCGCGGCTCTACGATTTAATCAAGGACGCTGAACGAATCGCCGACATCACGCATCATCGATTCCCTACCAGCATCTGGCGTCACTATGAACGGCTGCAGGGTTTTCCAGCGGGGTTTCTGATCCTCGGCGACGCGATCTGCAGCTTCAATCCGGTGTACGGGCAGGGAATGAGTTCCGCGGCGCTGCAGGCGCAGGCGCTGCGGGATGTGCTGCGTGAGCGCGCGGCGGGTTCGCGCGGGCTCGACGGGTTGTCCGCGGAATTTTTTCCGCGGGCGGCGCAGGCAGTCAGCGCGCCCTGGACTCTCGCCGCGAACTTCGACTTCGCGTATCCGCAGACTCGGGGCGAGCGTCCCCAGGGCATTGCCGAGGGCGCGACCTACTTTGCCGCGCTGGACTCGCTCCAGGCTGAGGACGTCGATGTCCAGCGCCTGGTCACCGAGGTGTTTCAGCTAACCAAGCCGCTCTCGGCGCTGCGCGAGGAGCCTCTGCTCAGCCGGATCCTGGCGCGCCTGCAGCAAATGCAGCGCTCCGCCTGAGGCTCCAGCACGGCTGCTTCATCTCGCGGCGTTCGATCTGTTCTCGCGATTTCATTCGCCCGCATGCTTGCGCTGTTCTGACCGGCGATGAATCGCGAATCCGTTTGATTCGCTCGTCTCCGGGTTCGACAGGTCTGGATGGTGCCTGCCGCTTCGAGCGGGGTAACTATTTGCCCGCGCACGGGAATGTCAGGCTGTGGAGACGGTAACGAATGACCGGACCTTCGTTTCTGAAACGTCACTGACCGCGGTGTGGTTTTTCGGAGAGTTGCGAACCGTGCCCTGGAAGCGAGCCCTCGAATCCACGGGCGAATCGAGCGGCTGCCGGCCCATTGCGCCGCCGGCGTTAGTTGCGGCAGGCGGTCCCGCGTGCTGTCCTTATACGCGCGACGCGGATACGCGAGATATGGGCGTCGAGCGTCTATCCGACGACGCTGGCGTCGACGACGCTGGCTGCGCCGCCGCCGCGATGACCAATGGCAGCGCCGCGAGAATGAAAAAGGCCGACGACGCGCGGCGGCTCGAGCGCGCCCGGATGCGCGCGTATCTGATGGAACGCCTGCAGCAGGGCGATCCGGACGCGTGCCGCCTTTTGCTCGATGACATCGGCCCGGCCGTGACCCGGTTTCTGCGCACCCGGGTTGCCAGCGACGAAGTCGAGGACGTTTACCAGGAAGTCTTCATGGCGCTGTTCCAGGCGCGCCACACTTACCAGGCCGGTCGTCCCCTCGAGCCATGGCTGTTCGCGATCGCGCGCAATGTCGCGGCCGATCACTCGCGCCGGCGATGGGCGCGCGCCGGTTGGGAGGAGCTGACGGCCGATTTGCCCGAGCGCGCAGAGGGCGATTCGCCCGCACCTCCGCCCGATATCGAGGCGCTGCTGGCGAAGCTTCCGCCCACGCAGCGCGAAGCCTTCGCCTTGCTCAAGCTCGACGGGATGACGCTGGAAGATGCGGCCGGCCGCGCCGGCGTCTCGGTCGGCGCGCTCAAGGTTCGCGCCCATCGAGCTTACAAGGCGCTCAAAAGATTAATCGGCGGAGAAGGCGCCCAAGGTGGCTGAAACGTCGCAAATGACTTACTCGGAGCGCCATCGCAGGATCGTCGAGTCGCTCGCCGCCGCCGTCGAGCCGGTGCGGCCGCTATGGCCCGTACGCGTGCGTCTGACGCTCTGGCTGCTGCTGGAGGCGCTCGTGCTCGTGTGGGTCGCGACGCATACCGGCAACGACTTCATGCGCAAGCTCGACCATCCCTGGTATGCGTTCGAGGTTGCGTGTTTCGCGATCGCCGCGACGCTCGCTGCGGCCCTGGCGCTGCGCGCAGCGATTCCGGGACGGAGCGGCGGACTTGGCGGGCCCATAGCCGTAATTGTGCTGGCGATGATCGGCACCAAGCTGGTGATGGTCGGCGCGCCGATACGTGCCGGCTATCCGCTCGCGGAATTTCTGCACACGGGCCTCGGATGCGCCGTCGGGACCTGCGCGCTGGCGGCGCCGCCCTGGATAGCGCTTTGGTGGGCGGTCAAGCGAGGCGCGCCGACGAGCGGCGCGGCCGCGGGAGGATTGATCGGCGCGGCCGCGATGCTTTTTTCCTTCGCCCTGATGCGCCTCAATTGCGAGATCGACGAACCGTTGCATCTTATCACCTGGCATTTGATGCCCGTGCTGCTGCTTACCACGCTATCCGCCGCCGCCGGTGCCGCATGGCTGCGCTTTCGCCCGCGCGCGCGGCTGAGCGAGAGATCCGGAGGTGGTCCGGCGATGTGACTTTTCGCCGCGATTTGGGGAACCTTACTGTGAGACGGGCGATTCCGAAGAAGAGCTCACAAGCAAGCGGATCGGCCAATTCAATCAACCAATTCAATCAATATGATCAGCCTTCGCCGTCCACGAACCTTTTCCTTGTATGCATTGGCTTTGATCGCCGCGGCCGCGACGAACGTCAGCGCCGCCTCGGGTCGGGCCGCTGAATCGGCGCCGCAGAACACGGGCGCGCAGCAGACGGCGGTTTTTGCCGGCGGATGCTTCTGGGGCGTGGACGCGGTCTTCAAACACGTCAAGGGAGTGGACCGGGTCGTCTCTGGTTATGCCGGGGGCGCCCCTGCGACCGCGGAGTACGAGGTCGTGAGCACCGGGACGACCGGACACGCGGAATCCGTGGAGGTTACTTACGATCCGTCGGAAATATCGTATGGCGATCTGCTCGAGGTGTTCTTCAACGTTGCGCACGACCCGACCGAACTTGACCGGCAAGGTCCCGACACGGGATCGCAGTACCGCTCTGCGATTTTCGTGACCAATGCGGAGCAGAAAAAAGTCGCCGACGCCTATATCGCCAAGCTCAACCAGGCGAAGGCGTTTCCCGATCCGATCGTCACCCGGGTCGTTCCGCTGAAGGGCTTCTATCCCGCCGAGGCCTACCATCAGAACTACCTCGAGCGCCATCCCGATAATCCCTATATCGTGATCAACGATCTGCCCAAGCTCGAACTGCTGCGCGAAAAATACCCCAAGCTCTATAAGCCGTAGAAAAGTGAACGCATCGCGCCGCGCACCCCTGCATGAGCCGCGCGCTCAAGGACGGTTTCGCTCTCTTCAATGCGTGCGAGCTTCGGAGCGCGTCACGCTCTAACACCGAGCAGCCGGCTCGTGCTACGCTGCGCCGCCTGAAGGCTCGGGAATTCACGAGGGCCGCTGCGAGGGAGAGAGGCGATGGAAATCGGTAAGTTGGGCGCGTTTTGCTTCATGGATGCGATGCCAGCGCCGGAGAGCGCCGCGTTTTGCCGCCGGATCGAGCGGATGGGTTACAAGGTCATCTGGACGCCCGAGGCGTGGGGACGCGAGCCATTTGCGCACGGCGGCTACGTGCTCGCCAATACCGAGCGCCTCATATACGCAACCGGCATCGCCAACGTGTGGGTCCGCGATCCGGCGGCGATGGCCTCGGCGGCGAGGACGCTGGCCGAACTTGCCTCCGATCGCTTTATTCTCGGCATCGGCGTAAGCCATCGCTCGCTGGTCGAGGATCTCCGCGGGCACAAATACGTCAAGCCCTTAAGCTACCTGGGCGATTACATTCCGCGAATGAAATCGTCGCTCTACAACGCGGTTGCGCCCAAGACCGAGCCGCCCCTGGTTATCGCGTCGCTGCATCCCAAATCGCTCGCACTTGCGGCGCGCGAGGCTCATGGCACCCACACCTATTTGTGTCTGCCGCCGCATACCGCGCAGGCGCGCGCCATCATGGGCCCGGACAAATGGGTCTGCGCGAGCGTGGTGGTTATCATGGAGCGCGACGCCGGCAAGGCGCGCGCCCGTGCGCGCGAGCATCTGAGCTTTTACGCCAACCAGGACAACTATCGCCGGATCCTGATCTCGCAAGGGTTCACGGCGGAGGACTTCGAGAACGGATGCAGCGATCGCTTGATCGACGCGGTGATTGCGTGGGGCAGCGAGGACAAGATCAAGGAACGGATCGACGCGCAACTCGCGGCCGGCGCGAATCACGTCTGCATGATGCCGCTAAGATGCGATAACCCGTGGCTGCCGGACGAGCGCGCATTCGAGGCTTTCGCTCCGCGCTGAGACGTTCGTCGCGCTGACGGCCTCAGCCACTCACTCGACCGAAAGCTCCGCGCGCGTGGCCTTGCCGCCGTCCTTGATCCCGTCGGCGTTGAGCTTGGGCGCCGCTATGGTGATCCGGCCGGGATCGATTTTTCCGCTGAGCGCCTTCTGCACCGCGTTGGCGCGATCTTCGGCAAGTTGCTTGAGATCGGCGTCGGTGACCTTGGTGTTGGCGATCATGAGCTTTTTCATCGCGTCGGGGTCAAGCGATTTGTTGAGTCCGAGGAGGTCGCGCGGCTTGTCGAACTTCGCCGCCTTGTAGGCGCGTTTCAGGTACTTGTCGTACTCGTCCGGCGTGACCTGGACGCTCGCCAGGTCCACGTTCGCCGGATTCTGATCGTTGTCGAGCACTTTCTGCTTCGCCACGCTTTGTTCGACCAGCGCCGCAGGCAGCCCTTCGCGGTCGATTTTTGGATCGATTCTGCCCGTGATAACGAGCTTGAGCGCGGGCCGCTCCTGCAAGGCCTTGGCGACCGTATCCAGCTTCTTCATCTCCGATGCGGTTACGTTCGCCCAGCCGGGAGCGAAGACGACGTAGTTGAGATCCTGGCCGCCGCCCGCGCCTCCTCCGGCGACTCCGTTGACGGCAGAGGCGATCAGGCTGAAGGGCGAAGTTACCGCCTTCATGATCAGATTGACCACGACGTGCACCAATACCGCGCCGATGCTGAATTGCGGATCCGAGAGCGAGCCCGACACCGGAATACGAAGGTCGATTTGGCCCTGCGGATTCTTGAGTAGTGCGACGGCGAGGCGGATCGGCAGATTGAGCGCGTTGGGGCTCTCGACCTTATCGCCGAAGGTCAGTTGGTCGATTAAGATATGGTTTTCGGCGGTGAGCTTTTGCTGATCGAGCAGGTAATGCACGTCCACCGTCAGCGCGCCTTTGACTATCGGGTAGCCGGTGTACTTGGCCGAATAAGCCGAGAGGTCCGTCAGTTCCACGTTCTCGGCCTTGGCCTTGATATCGACGAACGCGAGCGGAGTGAGCGGATTGACCTGGCCGCTGATGGTCAGCGGCGAGCTGCCATTGACCTGTCCGTCGAGTTCGACGTCGGCCGGCGTCGTGGAACTCGTGCCGAAGGTTCCCACCTTGCCTTTGATCTGCGTGAGGTTGGCCGAGTAGTTGGGTTTGATGAAATTGTCGGTGTAGTTGACCTGGCCGCCGCTAAGGTTGATCCCTCCGATTTCGAGGTTGGCGGGAAGCGGCGCCGGGCTCGGCGCGGCGGCAGGAGTTGCGGCGGCTGCGGCTGCGGTGGGCGTGGGTAACGGCGTCGGTGCGGGCGTCGGGGCCGGTGCGGTCGAGCCGGGGGCTCCGTGCGCGCGCGTCAGCGAGACCCCCGCCTCTTCGGGACTGGCCGTGACGTCACGCAGGTTCAGGCGGCCGTCCGAATTGAGAATGATCCGCGCGTAGAAGTCGCTCAGATCGAGCGCCGCCACGTGGAGCTTGGGCGGGCCCGCGCCCATCAGGAAATCGATCCCGTTCGCACTGAACGAGCTCCAGCGCAGAAAGCTCTCGTTGGTCACCTTGTCGAGCATCTTCACGCTGACCACGGCGGCGCTACCGCGATAACTCACGCGCATCTCCTTGCGCGCGCGCTCGTCCGCCACTCCGACCTCGCCGTTCATGGTCAGGGCGGCGCTGGAGATTTTGGTATTGAGATGGCTGGTGACGTAAGGGTCGAACGGCGCGAGATCGAGGCGGCGAATGGCGATACGCAGATTCACCTTGAGCGGTGTCGGCGTAACCGTGCCGGCCACCTTGAAGCTGCCCTTGCGGTTGAGGATGCCGTCGAGGTCGAGCGCGATCGGCTTGGTGAGATCGTCCGATATGTTCTTCAGATGAAGATTAAGCGGCGCGACGGCGACCGCCACCTTTTGCGGCATCGCCTCGTCCTCGACGCGAATCTCGGTTTTCTCAAGCGCCACGGACGCAACCTGGTAATGCCACTGTCCGGGCGAAGGAGTCGGCGCCGCGGCGGGCAAGCGGGCGCGAGTTTTTGCCGTCCTACGGCTCCTCCGTTCGCGTGCGGTCGAAGCGGCGAGGCGCTCGCGCGCCGACGGCGGGGTTTGCGTTGGCGCCTTTTTCTCCGCCGGGAGCGTCGCCGCTGCGGACTTCTCCGCCGTTGATTTTTTTTCGGGCGCCTTCTTCTCGCTGCGCCTGGATGACGCGCGCGAGCGGCGCGGCACGGCAGTGGTGGGCTTGGCCTCGGGCGTCGCCGCCCCCCGCATCAGCGAAGCCAGGCTCAGCTGGCCATTCCGATCGCGCCGAACGAACACTTGCAATCCCTCGAAGCGCACTTCGCTGACCGTCGCCCGATGCGAAGCGAGATCGACCGCGCCGATCGAGGCGCTCAGCTTGTTCCATCCGATCGGGCTTTGGCTCTCGCCGGGAGCGCGCAAGTCGAAATTGTCCAGCGCCACGCTCGCCGGCGCCGTATGCACGTTGAACTTGCCGGGGGCGAAGAAAGTCTGGATGGCGGCGTGGGTTGTGAGTTTGCCGGATGCGACGGTTGCCGCGAGAAACTGCTTGGCGAAACCCTGCAGCGCGGGGATGTCGATTGTGTCGAGCGTGACGTCGGTCGTCGCCTGCGATTGAGCGAGGTCGAGCGCGCCCCTGATCACTATCGAGCCACCGCCGCTAAGCGTCGTCCCGAACTCGTACGGAGCCGGCGCTTTCTGTCCCACCGTACGCAGGTCTTTGAGCACGACGTGCAGGTTGCCGAGAGTCAGCGCCGCGGGCGGCGCGACGCTATTGTCGGTTATCAGTACCGCGCCGTTGGTCAGTTCCAGCGCTGCCAATGCGAAGTCGGCGGAGGCCGGCGACGCGGCCGCCGCCGGCGCTTGGGGTGTGGCTGCCGCCGCGGGTGGAGCGTTCGCGGTTAGCTGCGCGCTCACCGCTGCCGGTGTCGGCGTGGCGGCCGAAGTGGCAATCGTCGCGGTGGTAGGCAAAGCGGTCGACGCAGCACTGGCGGCGGCGGATGTTTTCGCGGGTGTGGGGGCAAACGTGGGGGCAGATGTGGAGCTCGGCACGGCCGACGATACGGAGCTCGGCACGGCCGAAGGGCGTGCTGCTGCGAGATTTGCGGCAGCCGGGCTCGGCATCGCAGAGGGCGAGACCGCCGACGCATTTGCCGCGGCCGGGCTGGGCGCGGCCTGAGGAGGACCAGTCGCGGGCGGCGCGCCGCTGGCGAGCGAGGCCAGGTTGATCCTGCCGTCGGCATTGCGCACGACGTGGACCGTCAGGCCGTCGAGATAAATTTTGCCGAGGTGCGTGACGCTCTTTAGCGGTTTGATCTCGTCGAGCACCACCGACAGATGCTTGAATGCCGCAAGCGGCGCGTTGGCGGCGTCGCGCACGTCAAGCTGGTCGATTGCCATCTCTCCACTTACGCGGATCTCCGGACCGCTCGCCGCGCTCACGAAGTGCACGTGCAATAGCGACGAGAACGTTCCCTGCGGAACCCTAAGCGGCAGCTTCTCTGGCACGTAGCCGAGGTAGAGCGGCAGGCCCAGGTTATGAAAATTGAGATCGATCACCGACTCGGGCGGTACCGCGAACGGCTTGGCCTTGCCGGCGATGCGCAGGGGGCTGCCGTCGACCACCGTCTGCAGCAGCGGTTGGACGAACGTGTCAACGTCGGCCGGCAGATTGGCGATGAACGGGACGTCGAGTTCGAGATGTTCGACCGCGTGACGCTGGTTCAGGACCTTGTCTTCGAAATGAATCTGACCTTGATGAATCTGGATGTTCGATA
>Ga0335085_10007428_pt1 | contig 17013 bp, 12 predicted proteins | sample Lox_Sample_45_FD_206712 | JGI IMG/M metagenome (GOLD analysis project Ga0335085, IMG submission 206712) | Soil microbial communities from Loxahatchee National Wildlife Refuge, Florida, United States - Lox_Sample_4.5 | ecosystem: Environmental > Terrestrial > Soil > Wetlands | place: USA...
TGCGAGCGCGGCGTTCGTTGGCCGGTGGGACACCCGCTTCGCGAGCAACGCCCGGCGGGAGCGGCCGCCGGGGCTGGAGGGCTGGGGCTGCTGGTGGACGACGATCGAGCTGCTCGCGGGCACGGAGGCGGGGACGGCCGCGTAGTGGGCGTCGCGGGCGCCGCGACGGGAGGCCGAGCCCGGGTCGACAGCCACGGCCCCGGCGGTGACGATTGCTGCGGCGGCGAGGCCCGCGACGGCCTTGGTGGCGATCGCGCCCGCCCCGGCGGTCATCACACCGCTGGCCAGACCGGCGCTGCCGCCGGCTGCCGCTCCGGCGCCGGCACCGGCGCCTGCTCCGGCGCCGATTCCGGCGCCCGCGCCGCCGGCGACGTGGGCGCCGCCGGCCGAGGCGGTGGAGCCGAGCTTGGCGAGCAGAAGCTTCTTGGCAAGGAACAGCGGCGCCACCGGCAGGATCGCGGCGAGCGCCTTGTTGTTCTCCTTGAGCTGCTTGCGGAAGGAGCGGCAACGCTCGCAGCCGCGCACGTGGCGGCGGGCGGGCGTGGTGACCTTCCCAAGGCCCTCGGCGGCCTCGCCCAGCTCCAGGCGCACTTCCTCGCAGCTGAGCTTGCGGGACTCGGCGGCCTCGGCGAGGGAGATCCGGGCGCGCACCAGCAGCGACTTGACCGACGGGACCGTCGTCTCCATCGCCTGTGCGATCTGTTCGTAGGAGAGGGCGTCGATCTCGCGCAGCAGCAGGGCCGTGCGCTGGGTCTCCGGCAGCTCCTGGACGTCGGCGATCAGCTCCCGGAAGTTCTCCCGGCGCATCACCTTGTCGGTCGTCGAGAGCCCGCCCTCGGCGAAGTGGACGTCCATCGTGTCGACCCCGATCGATGTGGTCCGGCGCAGGTGGTTCAGCGAGCGGTTGCGGGCGATCCGGTAGAGCCAGGGACGGACGTTGATCTCGCGCTCATCGGCCAGCACGGCGTTGAAGGCGGCCGCGAACACCTCCTGCAGCACGTCCTCGGCGTCCTCCTTGGAGTTCAGCATGTGCCGGCAGAAGGCCAGCAGGCGGGACTGGTAGCGGGAGCAGAGGGTCTCGAAGGCCGCGTGGTTGCCCGTGCGGGTGAGCGCGATCAGGCGCTCGTCGGACTGCAGGCGCAGCAGGGCCGAGGGCCCGCGCAGGCCCGGCATGCTGCTCGTATGTGTTAGGGCTGACGCCTCCACGAGAACCCGAAGAAGTCCTTCCTCTCTGGGATTACGTACACGGTAGCGACGCCCAAGTTGCGCTCGCTAAAGGTTTGATTTGGCTTTCCTAAAGATGCCGGGGGCGAGCCCGGCGGCGGTAGGATCGCTGCTGCCCGGGTGGACAAACTGGCAAAGTCAGCGGACTTAAAATCTGCCGCCCGCAAGGGCATACGGGTTCGAATCCCGTCCCGGGCACCTCGCCTGGTCCTGGCCCGAGGGTCCCGCGGCGGATAGAGTCGGCCGGGCAGTGGCCAGCGACACCGCCCAGGACACCCGCACCTACCACGGTGGCCGGCTCGTCGCCCGGAGGCTGAAGGCGCACGGGGTGAGCAAGCTGTTCACGCTCTCGGGCGGCCACCTGTTCTCGATCTACGACGGCTGCCGTGAGGAGGGGATCGCGATCGTGGACGTGCGCCACGAGTCCACCGCCGCCTTCGCCGCGGAGGGCTGGGCGAAGGTCACCCGCGAGCCCGGCGTGTGCGCCCTCACGGCGGGGCCCGGCGTCACCAACGGCATGAGCGCGATCGCCTCCGCCCAGGCCAACCACTCGCCGATCGTGGTGCTCGGCGGGCGCGCCCCGGCGATGCGTTGGGGCCAGGGATCGCTGCAGGAGATCGATCACGTGCCGTTCGTGCGCCCGCTGGCCAAGCTCGCCGCCACGGCGGGCGCCACCGACGAGATCCCGGGGCTGCTCGACGACGCCTTCGCGGCCGCGCTCGCGCCCCACTGCGGCCCCGCGTTCGTGGACTTCCCGCTCGACCACGTGTTCATGGAGGCCGCCGAGGCGGAGCTCGGCGAGCCCCGGGCGCCCGAGCCCCAGGCGGCCGATCAGGCCGCCGTCGAGCGTGCCGCCGAGCTCCTGTCGGCGGCCGAGCGGCCGGTGGTGATGGCCGGGACCGACCTCTACTGGGGTCGCGGCGAGGCGGCGCTGGCCGAGCTGGTGCAGGGACTCGGGATCCCGACGTTCCTCAACGGGCTGGCGCGGGGGTGCCTGCCCGCCGACCACGAGCTGTTCTTCTCCCGCGCCCGCTCGCAGGGCCTGAGGGAGGCCGACGTGGCGCTCGTGATCGGGGTCCCGATGGACTTCCGGCTCGGCTTCGGCGCCTCCTTCGGGGAGGACACCGAGATCGTGATCGTGGACGGCGCCGAACCCGAGCGCCGTCATCCGCGGGCGGTTGCCGTGGAGTGCTACGGAGCGATCGGCCCGACGCTCTCGGCGATCGCCGCCGCCGCCGGCGGGCGGGCCCTCGACGACGACCGCTGGATCACCTCGCTGCGCGGGGCCGAGACCGAGAAGCGCGCCTCCGAGCAGGCGGAGCTGCACGACGAGCGGTCACCCCTCCACCCGATGCGGATCTACTCCGAGCTCGCCGAGGTGCTCGACCGTGACGCGATCGTGATCGGCGACGGTGGGGACTTCGTCTCCTACGCGGGCCGCCTGGTGGACAGCTATGAGCCCGGCTGCTGGCTCGACCCCGGCCCGTTCGGCTGCCTGGGGACGGGCCCCGGGTACGCGCTGGCGGCGAAGCTCGCCCGCCCCGAGCGCCAGGTTGTGCTGCTGCTGGGGGACGGGGCCTTCGGCTTCGCCGGCATGGAGTTCGACACGCTCGCCCGCCACGGCGTGAACGTCGTCGCCGTGGTCGGCAACAACGGCATCTGGGCGCTCGAGAAGCATCCGATGGAGTTCCTCTACGGCTACTCGGTGGCCGCGGACCTGCGTCCCGGCACCCGCTACGACGAGGTGGTGGCGGCCCTGGGTTGCCAGAGCGAGCTGGTCGAGCGTCCCGATCAGCTGCGCGGCGCCCTCGAGCGGGCTCTGGCGGCCGACTTGCCGGCGCTCGTGAACGTGCTGACCGATCCGGCGATCGCCTACCCGCGCCGCTCGAACCTGGCCTAGCGCCCGAGCCTCGCCCAGCGCCCCGGCCGCACGCCGGCGCTAGGTCGCGCCGGCGGCGAGCAGCGCAGCGCCGTAGAGGATGTCGTGCTCGGAGACCTCGACCAGCTCGAGGCCGAACATCCTCATCGCCTCGCCGAGGATGATCATCCCGGCCACGATCGTGGGGGCGCGGTCGGGGTTCAGACCCACCACCTCCCGCCGCTGGGGTTCCCGCATCGCCGCCAGCCGCCGGCGCAGCCCTTCGACCGTGTCCAGGGGAAGCGGATAGCCGTCGACGCGCTCGGGGTCGTAGGGGTCGAGCTGCTGGTCGATCGAAGCCGCCGAGGTCGCGGTCCCGGCGACCGCGATCCCCGCCGTGACGGACTCGCGCACCGCCGCGGGCAGGCCCTCGGAGAAGACCGAGTGGACATCCGCGCGGAGCTCCTCGAGCTGGGCCGCGGCAGGGGGGTCGTCGTGGATGTGGCGCTCGCTCATGCGCACCACGCCGGCGTTGAGGGACACGTGGAAGCCCACGGTGTGATCGGACCCGACGACGAACTCCGTGGATCCTCCGCCGACGTCGATCACGACCGTCGGATCGGGAGAGTGCTCGCGCCCGGACATCGCCCCCAGGAACGTGAGCTGGGCCTCCTGCTCACCCGCCAGCACCCTCGCGTCGAGTCCGAAGTCCTCGCGGACGCGGCCGGCGAACTCCTCTCCGTTGGAGGCGTCGCGCACCGCCGAGGTGAGCACCGCGATGTTGCTCTCGCACTCCTGCCTGTCGATCTCCGCGCGGTACTCCGACAGCGTGTCGAAGACCCGTTGCGCCGCCTCCTCGGAGAGCCGCCCGGAGGCGTCCACGCCGGCACCGAGGCGGGTCACCCGCGAGCTCCGCGCCAGCTCCCGCTCAACGCTCGAGGTCTCCTGGTTCACGTCCGCCACCAGCAACCGGGTGGAGTTGGTCCCGATGTCCACCGAGGCGACCCGCATCGCCGGATCCTAGCCACGGGCCAGCCCGCCGTCGCGTGCCGGGGGGCGTCGCCGCGCAGCCCGTCCGCCGTCCGCCTTGTTTGGGGATGTGCCCTAACGGGGTACCTGCCCGCGAGGCGAGGCGCACCGCTCCGCCGCTTTCAAAGGGGACACTCGAAGGAGAGACATTGAGCTTGCGTACCGTCAGGGCCGCCTTCATCGTTGCGGCCGCCTGCCTTCTCGTATTCGCATCCGCAGCGTCGGCGCGCAAGCCGGCTCCGGCTCCCGAACCGCCGACCGAATACCCCGAACCGCCGACCGAATTCAACCCCCAGGTGGAGGCCGAGAACTTCTCCATCACCCAGCAGCGTCAGAGCATCTACGACACCCCCGAATACCAGACCCAGCTCACCGAACAGAGCCTGCTGAACCTCGCCGAAGCAAGCGAAGAACAGGCGACCGACCCCGAACGCAACTTCGCCGATGACCTGTGCTGGAACGGCGGCAACGGCTGCGCCGGGGACGTGCGGCTCTACGACTGGGAAGAGAACGGTGACGGGATCGTCCGCCGGGTGCAGTTCACGGCGCGTGGCGGGGCGACCCTGGTGGGGCGCATCTGGGCGACGGCAAAGGGACCGGCCAAGCGGCCGGGCGTGCTCATCACCGACGGGTCCGTGCAGGCGGACGAACAGCTGTACTGGTACGCCGCCCAGGCGCTCGCCAAGGACGGCTACATCGTGATGACCTTCGACCCCCAGGGGCAGGGTCGCAGCGACACCCGCGGTCAGGCTCCCGACGAAGACGAAGGCGTGCCGGCGCAGAGCGACGGGCGTCCCTTCTATGACGGCACCGAGGATGCGCTGAACTTCTTCCTCTCGACCGCCGAGCACCCGTACGTGCCGGTGCCGAGCTGCGAAACGGGGACCAGCCACGCGGCCAAGCAGGACGAACGGGTCGCGAAGGGGCTCGATGCGGCCTACAACCCGCTCGGAAAGCAGCTCAACGACCGCGAGATCGGCTTGGCCGGGCACTCCTACGGCGCCCTCGGCGTGTCCTACATCGCGCAATGGGACCCGCGCGTGAAGGCGGTCGTCGCATGGGACAACCTCGGGCCGCCGTCCCCCGAAGGAGGCGAAGTCCCGGGTGGCGCGGGAGGATCTTCGACGCTCGGCGAGAAGGACTGCCCGGCAGAGCCCGCGGACCGCACGAGCGCGCCGATCACGAAGCCGGGGCTCGGCATGTCCGCCGACTACGGGCTCCCACCCACGCCCAACACCTCCCTGCCGAACCCGCTCGGCAAGTCAACGGAGTCGCTGGCCTACAGCGCCACGGGAATCGACAGCGGCCAGATCATCATCCGCGGCGGCTCCCACCTGGATTTCAGCTTCATCCCCAACCAGGCATTCGGAGCCTCGCTGCGAGGCCCCGACATGATCGACTGGTACACGACCGCGTGGTTCGACAAGTACCTGAGGCACGAGCGCTCGGCCGACATGCGACTGCTGACCAACCGCTGGCGCGAAGAACCGCTGGAGGCCGAAGTCGACCCCAACCACGACGCCAACGCCTTCTCCTTCTACTACCTCTCGCGGCTCGACATCCACCTCTCGAACCGCAAGACGTGGGACTGCGAGAACCTGCGCAAAGGATGTGCCGGGATGGTCACAAACGACGGCTACGGCGGCCCCTACTCGTACGCCGTCATCGACACCACCCCGGAAGCTCAGCAGGGCCGCTGATCGCGTCGATCTTTGCTACAACGTAGGTACCGCCGCGGGGTGGAGCAGTCTGGTAGCTCGTCGGGCTCATAACCCGAAGGTCGCGGGTTCGAATCCCGCCCCCGCTATCCCGGCCGACCAGGGCGGAGGACTTGCAAGAGCCCTGCAAACCGGCCGACCGAGACCTCGAGGGCCGTCCGACCGGGCGGCCTTCGTCGTTGTTACGGGCCGTCACCCCGACGGCTGATCGCCACGGAAGATGACCGCGAACGTGAGCTGTACCTTCGTCGGGACGTCGGCTCCGACGAGCTTGCAGCTGAAGCTCGTGGTTTCGCCGCGAACGACCGGCGTGCAGCGGAAGCCTTCACTGGAGTAGGGACTCTGGCGTCCGCCGTTGACGCCCTTGCGGACGACCGCGGCGACGGTCTTCTGACTCCACCAGCTCTTGACCTTGGCTTCCGGAGCAGTGATGGTGCCCTTGACCTTGACCGTCCTTCCCTTGGCCAGCGCGAGCGGCTTGACGTTGACTACGTAGCTTGTCGTGATCCGCTTTGGCGCCGCCGCGAGGCCTACTCCGGGGAGTGCGGCCAGGCAGGCGCAGACGAGTGCGAGCGTGAGTGCGACTCCCGCGGTGCCGCAGCGAGCGAGCGTGCGGGTCCGTCGGCCGGTGACCTCATGAGCTGCGTGGGGGTGCTGACTTTCCATCGTTCTTCCTTTCTCGTTTGGGTCCGATGGGCGACGTTCGCCCGGGCGAGGATCCGCTCCGACGTAGGCGGTCACGCCGCCGCAGCCGGTGAGGTGACGCGCGTGGTGGGACGGCGGGCGCATCACGACTGCTGCTGGATGTAGAGCGTGATCTTGAACGTCCCCGACAGCCTGCCGGTCTTGACGCGGATTTCCAGCGGGGGGGTAGCGGTGATGCGGCCGATGCCGGCGTCGAGGATCGTGACGCCGTCTCTGCTGATCTGCCCGAGGTTTTTGGGCTGGTGCGGGTACGGGTCCACGAGGTTGTCCTCACGCACCGAGAGCTTCGGTCCCGTGAGGACGTAGCCCGCGTCCGCGAGTGACAGGTGGGGGTTCTGGGCCAGCTTGTAGGTGGTCGTGGTGTTGGGGCGCAGCGTGAACGATTTCTTGACCGTCACGGTCTTGGCCGACGCGATCGGCGCCGCCACAGCGCACACCACGGCGGCCGCGGACAGGGTCCCGAACAGCCGGCGGGCGATGGTCGGTGTGCGGTGGGTCTGCTTCGTAGCGGTGGCAGGCATTCCAACTCCTATCAATCGTGTTTGATCGGGCCGGACTTGCTTTTCCGGCTCTGCATGCAGGATCGCCGGAAGGCCGCCTCAGGACATCAGTAGCGGGCTACTGCTTTTGTGTCTCCCGACTACTGGCCTCGAGGCGGTGAGCCGTCCGGGAGGAGCAGAGCTACAGTCCCCCTATGTCCGCGGCACCGACCGGATAGCGACCGCATGGCGAGCTCGTGACGGCGGATCCGGGGGCTTCGGGGCAATCCACTGCGCAGCCGCTGCGCTGGCCGCTGATCGGCCGTGAGGGCGAGCTCGAGCGGATCGCACGGGCGCGTGCCGACAGAGACCGCCGGGGCGTCGTCATCGCCGCGGGGGCGGGCATCGGCAAGTCGCGCCTGGCACGCGAGGCGTGCGCGGCCGCCGAGCGTGAGGGCGCGCTCGTGGACTGGGTCCAGGCGACCAGCAGCGCGGCAACGGTTCCGCTCGGGGCGCTGGCCGGGCTGCTGCCGGACGACGTCCGCACCGACGACGTGCTCGAGTTGATGCGCCGCAGCGTCGACGCATTGATCGAACGCGCCGACGGGCGCCCGGTTGTGCTGGGGGTCGACGATGCCCAGCTGCTCGATCCTGTCTCAGCGGCCCTCGTGCTCCACCTGGCCGGCACCGACAGTGCCTTCGTGATCGCGACCCTGCGCGTGGGCGAGCCTCTCCCCGACGCGATCGTGTCGCTCTGGAAGGACGCCGGCGCGGAGCGTTTGGACCTCAAGGCACTGAGCGATGAGGACGTCGGCGCTCTCGTCGAAGCGGCCCTGGGGGGACCGGTGGCGCAGGCCGCGCTGCGCTGGGTGTGCGAGAACAGCCAGGGCAACGCCCTCTACGTGCGGGAGTTGGTCACCGGCGCGGTCGATCGCGGCGCGCTCGTGTCAAGTCGTGGTCTGTGGCGGATCGCCGGGCAACCGGAGGTGAGTCAACCTTTGGCCGAGCTCGTGGCTCAGCGGATGGCCGGGCTCAGTGATGCCGTGCGGGCGCCGCTCGAGCTGTTGGCGATCGGCGAGCCGCTGAGGCTCATCGAGCTCACGGCGCTGACCGACGGCGGGGCGTTGATCGAGGCCGAGTCGAAAGGCATGGCGGAGGTCTCGATCCGCGCGAGCGGAGACGAGATGCGACTCGCCCACCCGCTGTACGGCGAGGTCATCCGTCGCGAGCTTCCCCTGCTACGGGCACGCGAGATGCGTCTGAGTCTGGCCGCGACCGTGCAGGAGCGCGACCCGCTGCTGCCCGACGACGCGTTGCGCGTTGCCCGCTGGCTGCTCGACGCGCAGGCCACGGTCCCGCTCGCTCTGCTTTTGGACGGTGCCCGCGCGGCGCGGCTGTCGGGCGACCCCGAGCTCGCCGCGAGCCTCTCCGAGTCGGCCATCGAGGCGGGCGGCGGCGAGCCGGCGGCCTTGCTGCTGGCTCAGGCCCATACCGCCCGCAAGCAGTACGAGCAGGCCGAGGCGGTCCTCAGTGCGATGGAGGGGAAGATCGCCAGCCAGGAGCTCGCCGGCGAATACCTCGAGCACCGCGCCGTGACGGTTCTGTACTGGGGACTCCAACGTCCCGATGATGCACAGGAGCTGCTGCTGCGGGCCCAGGAGTGGTGGCCCGAGCAGGCCTGGCAGCGGCGGCTCGACCCGATTCGCCTGCTGCTCGCCTCCCTTGTCGGCGGCTTTGCGGCGACCGTCGACGTCTCCGCGCAGATCCTCGAAGACCCCGGCCTCGATCCGGAGGTTCGCCACCAGATGGAGCCGCTGCATGCGGTGTCCTTGTTCTACACCGGGCGCGCTCGGGCCGGCTATGAGCTGGCGAGACGGATCCGCCCCACCGTTCCCCTGCGGGACGAGTCCGCGACCCTGGCGCTGGGCGTGTTCACGATCGTGGGCGTGGAGAACGGCGAGAACTGGGAGGACTTTGAGGCCTACATGACCGAGACCGTGAGCGACGCCGTCCGCGCCAACGATCAAGTGGCCGCGGGCATCAGCGCCAACGCGCTCGCGAGCACGACCTTCCTGAAGGGCCACTACCGGGACATGGCGCGCTGGCTGGCCGAGTCGGAGATGCGCTTGGAGCGCAATGACGCACTCGGGACGCTCGTGATCGTGCGTGCCCTGCAGGTCGGGCTCGCCTTCTTCACCTCCGACCACGAAGGGGCAGCTGCGGCGCTGGAGCGCATGCACACCTCGCTCGAGGGACGCGATCCGCTGCCGAGCCAGCTTCCCTACACGGCGCGCGCCGAGGGCTGGGCGGCCCGCGCCCGGGGCCAGCACGGTGAGGCCCGCAAGCTGTTACTCGCGACCGCGGCGGCGCTGACGGAGATGCCTGGTTACGCGTCACAGCTGACCTATGAGGCGATGCGCGCCGGCGCACCGGCAGCTTCGCTGGTGGCCGACCAGAAGCTGCTCGTCGAGCGTTGCGACTCGCGACTGCCGGCCGCCTACGCCGCCCACACTATGGCGCTCGCCCAAAAGGCCGCCCCGGGGCTGGTGGCCGTCGCTGACGAGATGGAGGCGATCGGCGCGAAGCGCTACGCCATCGAGGCGGCCATCGATGCCGCAACGGTATTCCTGGCCGAAGGACGGGAGGACTCCGCACGTCGGGCCGCAGCCAGGGCGCGGGCGCTGCACGCCGCCGGTCAGGGAGGCACGTTCCCCGAAATCGACGGCCTCGGCTCGACCGCCGTCGGTCTCACCGCTCGCGAGGCACAGCTCGTCGACCTCGCCTCGAAGGGTCTGTCCAACGCCGAGATCGCCGACCGGCTGGTGCTGTCTGTGAGGACCGTCGAGTCACACATCTATCGCGCGATGGGGAAGCTCGGCGTCAGCGACCGCCGCGAACTTTGAGCTCGCCCGCGCCGGCACGGATATAGGGCTCCAGCCAGTCGAAGATCCGCTCGTCGGCTCCCGGTGGCATCAGCTCCCCGACACCGGGGAGACGTTCATAGAGCTCCCTCGACTGCCCATCCCAGAACCGCTCCGTCCCGGGATCGGTGATCAGTAGGGGCGTGGTGATCTGGGCGACCTCCTCGCCGAGGGCATAGGACTCGACCATCCGAAAGAGCTCGTAGCGTGAGCCGCTCCGGATGCCATAAGGCCTGGCACGAGATTCCATCTCGGCACGCAGACCCCGCGAGAGCAGCTCGGCCAGATGCATCTCGCGCTCGAAGGCGACTCGGGCGCGCCGGCGCAACGGCTCGCGCGCGTGGTCCGGGAGATCGTCCTTCCAGCATCTCGAGACGTCGAGCACCCCGGGATCCGCGACCGCGGCCGCGAAGCGATGCTCGAAGCACAGCGCGCGTGGGACCCAGTATCCGCCCTGGCCGATCCCGATCACGGCCATGTGCTCCTCATCGACGTCGGCACGAGCGGCCATCGCGTCGACGACCGGCGTCAGCACGGCCTCCCAGTCGGGGCGGAAGGGGACGCCACGCTCGAACAACATCGCCTGCTGACCAGGGCCGTCGAACGTCATCCAGTGGAAGCCCCTCCGTCCGGCCACCGCGCCCGCGTACGGGCACATCTGAGAAGTCGTCTCGTCGCTGCCGTTGTTCAGTACAACAAGCGCCCGGCGCTCCCCCGGCCGGGAGTCCGGCGCGCGGAAGAAGTATCCCGGCAGCGTGGTGTCCTGGTAGGGGATCACGATGGGTTCGCCCGGGACCGGGAACAGCTCGACCGCGCGCTCCCAGCACTCGCGTTGACGGCGCCAGAGATCCAGCTCGCGCTCGCGCTCGGAGCTGTACGCGATCATCTGCAGGGCGGTCGCGTAGTAACTGGCCGCACGCTGGTACTGCGCCAGCGCACCGGCACGGTCTCCCCGCGCCGCGGCCGTGGCTGCCAGAGCCCACGCCGAGCCGGCTGTGGCCGTCCACTCCCCGAGCCAGGAGTCCGCGTCGCCGTCCTCGATTCGGGCGCAGGTTGCCCGCACCTCGCCGACGTCCGCGGCCCCGTGGCGTGCGGCGCTCCCTACACGCTCCAGGGCGAGCCGGAAGTCTTCGTGCTGGAACCTGGCGTGCATGACCTTCCGGCGACGGCTTCAGCTGAAGCGCAGCCGGACCACCAACTTGCCGGGCGTGCCCTGCTCGCCGGGGAACACGAGCTGGACGGTGAAGCGAGCGTGGTTGTGCGAAATGGACGCGTGGCGTACGAGGGCGGCGCGGGACTTGCCCGAGATTCGGGCCGAGGCGCCGAGGATGCGACGTCCCCTGGGTGCGTGGAAGACATAGGTCGCATACCCGTTGAAGCCGACCGTGCGCTGGACCTTCGGGGTCAGCGTGCGAGTCGTAACGGACGGTCCTGCCTGTGCCGGCGCGACGATCGCGACGGCGCTCATGGCGGTAGCGATGCTGGTGAGAAGTGGGCGTTTCACGTGGGTTCCTTTCGTCGAGGTATGCGCTGCTTGCGGGGGCCGGGGACCCGAGGTATCGACAGCCTGCCCGAGGCTCGTCCCTGGGTCGTCGGTACCGCAGTACTGCACCGACGCGATCCCGCTACTTAGGGGCCCAGCTCAACTGAGGCGCGCGATGACGACGGGTCGGTCGTCGGCAACAGGCTGTTGTTGACCCATCCCGTTAGCGGGATGCCGGGCATCAGTGCATCGTCGGATTCCTCACCGGCTCCGTCGGGTACCAATTCGGTACCAATCTGAGCAAATCAGGCGGAATCTGCTGGACGTGATTTGGCTCTAGAAAGCCACATATGCCTCACCGAGCCCCCATCCAGCCTGCTCATAACCCGAAGGTCGCGGGTTCGAATCCCGCCCCCGCTATCCCGGCCGACCAGGGCGGAGGACTTGCAAGAGCCCTGCAAACCGGCCGACCGAGACCTCGAGGGCCGTCCGACCGGGCGGCCTTCGTCGTGAGGGGCTTGGTCTCAATTTCTCGGGTGCGTTGAGGTTGTGCCCGATCCGCGAGGGCGATCCGGCATCGTCTTGTTTGCGATCGAGAAGCAGGGGGGACAAGCGGCTGATCGAGACGGACATCGCGCTACGAGCTCGGCGGCCTGCGCCGCATATACCGAAGCGGTATGGCGAGCTGCCGCCGAGGGCCTGGGGTGCCCCTCCCCCGGGGCCATGATCCACGTTATGTGTGTCGCGTTCGTTCTCTCCGGTGGGGCCAGCCTCGGGGCGTGCCAGGCGGGCATGCTGGAAGCGCTGTACGAGCGCGAGATCCGACCCGACCTGCTCGTGGGCACGTCGGTCGGCGCCATCAACGCCGCGTTCATCGCATCGCGTCCGCCGACGCCGGGGACGGCACGCGAGCTGCAACTTATCTGGCGAGGACTCAACCGCGCACAGGTGTTTCCGGCCAACCCCCTTACCGCCGGGCTCGGTTTGCTCGGGATGCGCGATCACTCGGTGCCGGTCGGTTCGTTGCGGAAGCTGCTGCGTCGCCACGTCGAGGGCGAGCTGCTCGAGGAGCTGCCGATTGCACTCCACGTCGTCGCAGCCGACGTCCTAAGCGGGGAGGAGGTGCTGCTCTCGGAGGGGCCCGTCGTCGATGCGGTACTCGCCAGCGCCGCGATTCCCGGAGCGTTCCCACCGGTGCCGTGGCAGGCACGCATGTTGATGGACGGCGGCGTCGTCAACAACACGCCGATCTCCCATGCGATCGCGCTGGGCGCCGAGCAGGTCATCGTGATGCCCGCGATCGGAACGAGACGGTTGACGCAAATGCCTCGCGGTGCTCTCGCCGCCGGCGTCGCCGCAGTGTCCCGCGCGATCGGGCAGCGCCTTGCGGACGACGTCGCGCGCTATACCGACACCGCCGAGCTAATCATGATGCCCGCACCCGAGGTGAGCGGGATCATGCCGACTGACTTTGGACACGCAGAGGACCTCATCGCGGAAGGCCTCCGGCGATCCCGCGCGATGCTCTCGCGCCGATCAGGCCGCGCGCTGCGCCAACCGCGACGTCCCAACCTGCGACTAGCCGCGTAGGCTCTCGTCGATGGCCAGCGACGCACGAGTTTGCTCGTCACAAGCGCCTACCGCGCGCTTTACGCTTCCCCAGTTCGGCATCTTCGCTCAGGGCACCCACGCCCACCACTTCCTCGAGTTCGACCTGAAGCCCGGCGTCACGCCACGCGACGCGGTGGGAGCGTTCCGGCGGCTTCGCACTCCAGACGTGTCCGCCGGAGGAGTGAACATCGTCGTCGCGTTCGGCGCCGACGCTTGGCGCAGCGTCGCCCCGTCGGTGGCCCCCGCCGATCTGGGTGCGTTTGAGCCCATCCACGGGTTGGACGGCCGCCACGCGCCGGCAGCACAGCACGACGCCTGGCTGTGGATAAGCGGCGCCGAGCCCGACGTGACGTGGCAGAGCGCCCGTGCTGCGACGCTCGCGGTCGCCGAAGCCGCCGATCTCGCGGCGGAGCGTGAGTGCTTCACCTACCTCGGAGGCCGCGACATCACCGGCTTTATCGACGGCACGGCGAACCCCCAGGTCCGGCGCGCCGCTGATGTCGCGCTCGTCGGCCCCGGCCGGACCGGGGAAGGCGGGAGCCACGTGCTGAGCATGCGCTGGGTTCACGACCTTGCTGCATTCAACCGTCTGTCTGTCCAGGACCAGCAGCGCGTGTTCGGACGGACGAAGGCGGATAGCGTCGAGCTCTCGGTCGCCGAGAAGCCGGCGAACGCCCATATCGCTCGCGTCGAGATGACCGTCGACGGCGAGGAGCTCGAGATCTTCCGGCGCAGCGTCCCCTATGGAACCGCAGCCGAGCACGGGCTTTTCTTCGTCGCCTTCAGCGCCGAGCGTTCCCGCTTCGACCGGATGCTGGCGCGGATGTTCGGGACGAGCCCCGACGGGGTTCGCGACCGTCTCACCGACTTCTCGCGCCCCGTTGGCGGCGCGTACTACTTCGCGCCGTCGCTGAACGCCCTCAACGAGCTTGCGGGACGCGAATCGCCGCAGGCAGACTCCAGATGAGCCACTACGGCGCTGCAGCGCCTTGAGAGTGGCATCGAAACAGCGTCCCGCGGGCGAGTGGCATCGAAACAGCGTCCCGCGGGCGGCAACGTCGGTCCAGCGGTGCTCGTTGTTCTCGCGCTTGGAACGATCGCGCTTTGGGTGCTCGCACGACCGTCCGGTGAACCGACCGGGCGCTTCCTCGGTGAGCTCTGCGGCGTCGAGGCCGTGCTCCTGTTCAGTTGCTCGCTCGTGCTGGCGACGTTGTTCCCGTTTATCGAAGTCGCGTTCGGCGGCCTCGACCGCGTGGCCCTCTGGCACCGGCGCGTCGCGATCGGCGGCCTGGCAATGCTCGTTCCGCATGTGGCGTTGGTGTCCTCGTCGAAGGACACGTTTGAAACCTCATTCGGTCATGCGCTCGGAGATGTGGCCCTCGCAGGACTCTTGGTTCTCTCAACATGGGCGTTGGCGCCTCACCTCCGTGCGGCACGCTGGCCGGGCCCCGTTCGTCGGATGGCTCGAGCCACCTACGAGCATTGGCTGACCGCACATCGCCTCACCGGCCTGTTCGTTGCCAGCGCGGTCGTGCACGGCGCCATCGTCGACCCGGTGCTGCATCACTCGACGTTGCTGCGCGTGGCGTTTCTCGCGATCGGTGGCATCGGCATCCTCGCCTACGTCTATCGCGAGTTGTTCGCGCGGTACGTCGTCCCGATCTACGACTTCAGAGTCGCCGCCGTGAAGCGTTTGAACGAGAGCACGCTCGAGGTGGGTCTTGACCCGATACGTGGTCGGCTGAGTTTCGAGGCCGGCCAGTTCGTGTTTCTTGCGTTCGGCGGCTTCGCCGCCTGGCAGCGGCACCCGTTCACTGTGTCCAGCCGCCCCGACCAGTCGCGCGTTACCGTCACCATCAAGGCGCTCGGCAACTACACGCAGGATCTTCTCGAGAAGCTTCGGCCGGGCAACCCCGCCAAGGTCGCCGGGCCGTTCGGAGGTTTTGACTATCGCTCCGGCGGACCCGTTCAGATCTGGATCGCGGGAGGGATCGGCGTCACGCCCTTCATCAGTTGGATTCGCGCATTCGACGACGGTTTCGATCGCGATGTCACGTTTTACTATTCCGTCGCACGCGAAGAGGACGCGATCTATCTTGACGAGATCCGCGCCGCGAGCATCCGACACCCGTCGTTTCGCTTGCGCCTCGTGTGTACAGACACCGAGGGCAGGCTGTCCGGGCCCCGCGTCATGGGCAGCGTCCGCGACGGAGCGACGCCATCGGTGTACATGTGTGGTCCGCCGGCAATGTCGACGGCGCTGTCCCAAGGACCTGCACCGGCTCGGGCTTCCAGACGGCGCGATTCGATGGGAGCAGTTCGCAGGGCGCTGACCTCTCGCCTCAGACTGCCACCCAGGAGCGCCAGCGGGTGTCTAGGAGTACATGGCGCATGCCGGTCGCCGCGGGCGCAGAAGTGCCGCCACGGCACCCCGGCGCCCGCGGTCGCGGCCTCAGGGCGTGACTACCTTGATGTCGTTGGTCACGCCGACCACGCCGTAAAGGTTGGCAACGTCGTCGAAGGCGGCGTCGCTCTCGAACTGGTACTCGACCTTTCCCTTGAGGGTCACCCACCCTTCTTCCACCCTCACGTTGACCGTGTCGGGCGGAACCTCCGCGTCCCACACGAGACTCTGGAGGGCGATCCCCCGGATTTCGTCGTCACCGCGTTTCCACGCGCCGAGGAGGTTGACCTTGAGGTCGTTCTTGACGGCCTCAACGCCCGAGACCTTCTTCGCGTCCTGCTCGGCTGCCCTGCGCTGAGCGAAGCTCTCCACCGTTCCTCGCAGCGTAATCGTGCTCCCGTTGTCAGCCACGGCAACCTCGACTGGGCGCGGAACCCGCGGATCCAGCGCGATGCTCGAGATAACCTGATCGTCGACTGGGATGTTTGTAGACACAGCTTGCTCCTTTCGAGATGGGTGTGTGTCAACCATGGATCGCGGTCTCCCGACCGGACAGAACAATTGCGCCTTGCGCCTATACCGAGTCGCGAACGCTGATCAGCGCATGGCTCAGGGAAAGCGCTGCTCGACCGGACCTCAACGCCCGCGCCGGCGCGCCCCTCGGAGGCCGATGCGCGTCTCTGCTGTTTCCGCCAGTAAGGCCATCAGCCTCTGCCGCGGTTTCCGAACAGCCGCAGGAAGAACAGGAAGACGTTCACGATGTCCAGGAAGACCCCGGCCGCGAGCTGCACCGCTTCCTCCATGCCCGAGCGGCGCATGCGGTTGAAGTCGAGCATCGTGTAGCCGCCGAAGATGCCCAGGCCCAGCACCGCGTAGATGACGTCGGAACCCGGCATCGAGACGAACACGGACACAAGTCCGTAGACGATCAACGCCAGCAGCGCCAGGAACAGGAACCGGTAGCCGGCTGACAGGTCAGCACTGGTCAGATAGCCGACGCTGCCGAGCGCGGCGACAAACAACGCCGTCGCGGCCGCCGACTGCCATACAACTCCCGGATCGGCTTCGGCGAACGCCACAAGACCTCCGCCGAGCCCGAGTCCCAACGTCAGGCCGCCACCCAGCAGCAGCATGATTGCCCCGCCCGACGCCTCGCGGGCGAAGTTAAGCCCCGCGAAGGAGAGGAAGCCGACTATGAAAAAGATGAGCGACGATCCTTCGCCGAGGTTTCGGCCGAGATAGGCACCGAGGGTCAAAGAGCCGAGCGTCGCGGCAACGAGCCCCATCACCTGTCCGAACACGACCGACGAGCCGCCGCCTTCGACGGCGGACATCGGTCCATCGGATCCGTATGTGCGTTCCGCGTTCATCGTCTCACCCTCGTTTGCCCGGTAGCGACCGAGCGTCCGAATAGTTCGCGAGGAACAACGCCTCGGCCAGCGCCATGTGCTCGATCTCCGCCGGGTCGACGCTCTCGTTCGGGGCGTGAATCAGGCAGCGCGGCTCCTCGACCCCCAGGAGCATGATCTCAGCATCGGGAAAGGTGCCTTGCAGGACATTGCAGAGCGGAATCGAGCCGCC
>Ga0335085_10007429_pt1 | contig 17010 bp, 13 predicted proteins | sample Lox_Sample_45_FD_206712 | JGI IMG/M metagenome (GOLD analysis project Ga0335085, IMG submission 206712) | Soil microbial communities from Loxahatchee National Wildlife Refuge, Florida, United States - Lox_Sample_4.5 | ecosystem: Environmental > Terrestrial > Soil > Wetlands | place: USA...
CTCGCTTTGCTCGCTGGGTGATTATGCTTTCATGAGCTGCTTGACGACCAGTTCGCCCATCTCTTTTGTGCCGACGAGGTTGGCGCCGGGCGATGCGATGTCTCCGGTACGGTAGCCCTGGTCCAAAACGCCGAGCACGGCTTGTTCGATCTCGTCCGCCGCCTTTTCCTGATCAAAAGAATATTTGAGCATCATCGCGGCCGACAGGATGGTGGCCAGCGGGTTGGCCTTGTTCTGTCCGGCGATGTCCGGCGCGCTTCCGTGAATCGGCTCGTACATCGCGGTCCGGCCGCCGAGGCTGGCCGAGGGGAGCATCCCGATCGAGCCGGTCAGCATCGCGGCCTCGTCGCTCAAAATATCCCCGAACAGGTTGTTCGTCACGATCACGTCGAACTGTTTCGGATTGCGGACCAACTGCATCGCGCAGTTGTCGACGTACAGGTGCGACAGCTCGACGTCCGGATAATCCTTGTGGACGTCGATCACGACCTTGCGCCATAGCGCGGAGGACTCCAGTACATTGGCCTTGTCGACCGAGGTGACCTTCCGACGGCGTTTGCGTGCAGCCTCGAAGGCGACTTTGGCGATCCGCGCGATTTCTTTGGTCGTATAAACCTCGGTGTTGATCCCCCGTTCTTCGTTCCGGTAAGGTTTGATGCCCCGCGGTTCTCCGAAATAGATTCCCCCGGTCAACTCCCGGACCACCAGAAGGTCGGTTCCCTCGATCACCTTGCGTTTGAGTGTCGAGGCATCGATCAACTGTGGGAAAAGTTTTGCCGGACGCAGATTCGCATAAAGTCCGAGCTGCTCCCGCAAACCCAGCAGGGCCTTCTCGGGCCGAATGGACGAATCCAGACCGTCCCACTTCGGTCCTCCGACGGCACCCAGCAGTACTGCGTCGGCCTTTTTGGCCGCGGCCAGCGTCTCGTCCGGCAACGGCCGGCCGTGTAGATCGATCGCGCCGCCTCCGACGACGGCCTCGTCAAAACTGAACGCCAGTCCGTGCAGGCGACCGATCGCCTCCAGGACCTTTACCGCTTCCGGAACGATCTCTTTCCCGATCCCGTCGCCCGGCAACACCGCAACCGTAAAACTTCGCTTCATAGCGAGCTCCCTGATGGATTGAGGACTAAACAAATATTATATCAATTTAAATAGGCCGGTGACAATGCCCCGTGCGCGAGCCAAATAAATCAGATCAAAAGCAGCCCGGCCCTGCGAACGGTCTTCCAGTCTTTACTTTTGATGAACGCCTCGAACGATTTTCTCGCCGATGGCGGGTAGCGCTCCGCCGCCACGGCCAGTCGAGGGTAATCGGCGCCCTTCCGTCCCCGTGGTCTGGAATCGCGGATGAGCGATTGAAGCCAGTCGGCCAGAGGGGCTTCGGTCTCGATCACGGATCTCCCCTCGTCTCCGTGAAGAAGGAGAGAAACCTTGCCGGAACGGAGCGGTTTGACCGACGGGGCCCCTCCCAACCAAATCGCCCTTCGCTCCAGATCGTCACGCCAGAAGGGTGAAGTGCGAAGTGCGGTCCGGATGAAATCCTTCCGAACCTTCGGCTTGGGGAGTTTAAAATCGAAGAAGCTTCGGACATCGGCCGAAAGCGCGGTCCCATGCATATAGTTGTAAACCGCCTTCGCGAGGCCGGCCCCGAACCGCTCCGGATCACGGCCGGCGGGATCGAAATGGGTCAGATCGTTATTGGCGAAGGGCCCGGGCGCGGGGCCGGTGATCTTGATTCCGTACGCGCCGGGGTGGAGGCCGACCGGGCTGTGGCGGGTCGCGGTGAACCGATGCCAGAAGGCCGAATGGAGTATCCCGGCCTCAAAGAGTTGGCGGACCCGCTCCAGACTCTCGATCGTTTCCCGCGCCGTCTCTGTCGGGAAGCCGTACATCAAATAGGCATGGACCATGATCCCGGCCTGGGCGAAGGCGCTTGCGACCCGTGCGACTTGTGCGACATCGATCCCTTTTTCCATCTTCTCCAATAGCCGGTCGGAAGCCACCTCCATTCCTCCGGTCACGGCGATGCAGCCAGACGCAGCCAGCAGCCGGCAGAAGTCGGGCGTAAAGCTCTCTTCAAACCGGATATTTCCCCACCAGGAGATGACGCGTCCACGGTCGAGGAGCTCCAACGCAAGATCGGCAAGACGGGAGGGAGGCGCCGCCTCGTCGACAAAATGAAACCCGCTCTCCCCCGTTTCTTCGACCAGGGCTTCGATCCGGTCGGCCAAAAGGGTGGCCGGAGCCGGCTCGTAGCGTTGGATGTAATCGAGCCCCACGTCGCAGAAGGCGCATTTTTTCCAGTAACAGCCGTGGGCCACGGTCAATTTGTTCCAGCGGCCGTCCGACCAGAGGCGATGCATCGGGTTCAACATCTCGACGATCGAGACGTAGCGCTTAAGCGGCAGGCCGCGGTAGGTCGGCGTTCCGATTTCGACAAAGGGAACGATCTGCTCGTTCGTTGTGTTCTGATAAACGACCCGGCCGTCGCGCCGCACGAAGGTCCGGCAGAGGGGCGCAATTGGGTCGGACAATCGGACGGAATCCATAATGGCGAGAATGGGAATTTCGCCCCCATCGAGGGTGACGTAGTCGAGGTAATCGAAAAGCCGCGGCTCGGCTAGCTCCCGCAACTCGGTGTTGACGTAGCCGCCGCCGAGGACGATCTTTGTCCGGGGATTTCGCCGACGGATAAACGCCGCCGCGCGGAGCGCGCCGTACAGATTACCGGGGAAGGGAACGGTGATCCCAACCAGATCGGGGTTGATTTCTATCAGAGATCGATCGAGCGCTTCCTGCATCATTTGGTCGACCAGCCCCGGCGGGGCCCCCAGCGCCGCGTGGAGCGGATCGAAAGAGGTTGCCGAGGTCGCAAGACGCTCGGCGTACCGGCTGAGGCCGAAGCGGGGATCGACCGTTGCCCGAATCAGATCGGTCAGGTCATCGAGGTAGAGAGAGGCCAGGTGCTTTGCACGATCCGTCAGGCCGAGACTTCCGAAGGCCCAATCGTACTGTTCCAGGTTCGAAAAGCGAGGGCCTTCCGGGAGAAAGCGCCGCCCGCATATCTGTGTCGCAAGCGAGGGGTCGGCGCCTTGAAGAAATCGGATCGTCGGGTCGATCGTGTCGAGATACCGCTCCTCCATCATCAGCGCCCATTGAATGATCTCGCCCGAGATCGATTTATTTTCGTTCTGATCCCGGATGGCCGAAAAAAGACGGGTCAGCCCCGGGCGGGAGAAAAGGGCGAGAAAGGTCTCGATCGAGAGATCCGCTTGAAAAACCGAAACCCCCTTCGTTTGGAGAAAACCGGTGAGATAAGCCGTCGCCGGATAAGGAGTGTTCAACTGGGTGAAGGGCGGAGTGATCAGAAGGAGACGTGGGTTTTCCAATCTTGAACTGGATGCGCTTTCCATTTTCATTCCATGGATGGATGTTCACGGATATTTTGTGCCGCACGCTTCTTAAAGTCAATGCCACAGAGCCGGCACGGGAATCCCGCGGCCACGTGCAAACTTTATCGGACAGATCGGGATCGAAGCGGCTCCGGGATGACGATGGCCCCCTCACGGAAGTTTCCAAGCACCTCCGCACGGCCTTTTAAATACAGCCGCCCCACCATGGCCCCAGTCACAGCGTCGAGCTCATCGCCGTTCATCGTTCTGGATAGGCCGATCAGTCCAAGTTTTTCCAACCCGCGCCGCAGTTTCGGGAGCCCCTTCTGCTTCCGTGCGATCTTCCAGAGGTCCTGCGCCGCGCCGGGATAGATTTCGATTACCTTGCAGCCGTGCCGCACGAGCCGCTTTTTTAATCGGATGCCGCGCGTCGTCAGCGACCGCATCGGCCCGAGGGTGATCGGGAAGAAGCGGATGCCGCGCTTGAGGAGTTCGCGGTCGCAAGGCCGGAAGTGTTCTCCCCTACGGTCCTCGATCGATTTTCGGCCGGGCGGAAGGCTCAGCGGAGCGTCGATCGCGACGAGGGCCGGCCGTGCGGCCTTGACGAAGTCCAGAATTTCATCGTCGGAGTAGACCGTTGCGTATGCGGCCACGGTCATTCCCTTAAGCAGGCAGATTCCGGTGTTCCGCTTCGGACTTCCGGCCAGATCCAAACCCACGACACGCGTTGTTTTTCTTCTCCGTCCTGGCGGAGCCAAAAGGCTCGATCGTTTCACGGCTCAATCTAACACCAAGGTCCTCCGGCGGTCAACCACCGTCGGCCCGGGCGCGCGCGAAGCCGGGGCGGAACCGAAATGTCTCGAGGTCAGACCCGGGTTCATAGTCTTAGATTTTACACGGGGTTAATTTTATCTTAAGAAAAACTTCACAAGCTGGGGCTAATTTTTAAAATGACAAAAAAAATCGAAAGAGGAGACAAAGCATGCTATTACTTGTATTCGGTATCGCCGCGGCATTTGGGGTCGTCGCCTTGACGGCATTCAGTCTTTTGAGTCTGGTCAATGAGGATGTTCAAAAGGACGATGAAGCCTATCGGGTAAGGGGTGACGAAGAAGCATTCCTGAATGAAGAACCCGCCTGAACCAAAGCCTTTTGACCCCGTGAGGCCTTCATGAGAGTTCCTGAAGACCGACCCGAAACGTGACCCAACTTTCGCTATCTTATTGCTCCGGCGGGTATGCAGAATGATGCAGATCGAATGTATTGGCCGCGTCTAAATCAAGCCAACTTTGCCGCCGGCCTGGCCCTTTTTGGTTTTCCAGTAGGCCAGCTTGTTCAGGGCGTTTAAATAGGCCTTGGCCGAGGCCACGATGATGTCGGTGTCCGCGCCGTAGCCCATTACGTTCTTGCCTTCCTCTTCGAGGCGAACCGTTACCTCCCCCAACGCATCCGTACCGCCGGTAATAGCCGCCACGACATAGGAAAGAAGACGGCTCTTCGTCTGGACGATGGCCGCGATCGTTTTATAGGCCGCGTCTACCGGGCCGTCCCCCTTGGCGACGTTCTGGATCGACTGGCCGTTTACTGCCAGCTCGACCGTGGCGGTGGGCGTCACCTCACTCCCGCTCTCGACAAAGATCCTACGAAGGACATACGCCTCGGGGATCTTGGACAGCTCTTCGCTCACGATCGTCTCGATGTCTTCATCGAAAATCTCTTTTTTCTGATCGGCAAGACGCTTCATCCGTTCGAAGGCCGCGTTCAGCTCCTCCTCGGTCAGCTGGTAGCCCAACTCCTCCAGCCTTTTCTTAAGCGCGTGGCGGCCGGAATGCTTTCCCAGGACGAGGTGGCTTTGGCCCAGACCGACCGAGGCCGGCGTCATGATCTCGTAGGTCATTTTCTCCTTGAGCAGCCCGTCCTGATGAATCCCGGATTCGTGCGCGAAGGCGTTGGCCCCCACGACCGCCTTGTTCGCTTGGACCATCATGCCGGTGATCTTGCTCACCAGCCGGCTGGTCTTGGTGATCTCCTCGGTGTGGATCCGCGTGTCGGCGTTGAAGAGATGGCGGCGCGTCCTCAAGGTCATCACGACCTCTTCCAGTGAGGCGTTTCCGGCCCGTTCCCCGATCCCGTTGATCGTGCATTCGACCTGGCTGGCCCCTTCCGAGACCGCCGCGAGCGAATTGGCCGTGGACAAGCCGAGGTCGTTGTGGCAATGGACCGAGATGACAGCCTCTTGAATGTTCGGGACGCGCTCTCGAATTCTGCGGATCAACGATCCGAACTCCTGCGGAATGGCGTAGCCGACCGTGTCGGCTATATTGACCGTCCGCGCACCGGCCGCGATGACCGCTTCCAGGACCTCACACAGATAGGTTTCCTCCGAACGGGTCGCGTCCATCGGCGAGAACTCCACGTCCTCGACATAGCCGCGCGCCCGCTCGACCATTTCGACCGCGCGCTTGAGCGCCTGATCGCGGGTGAGTCGGAATTGATGCTTGAGATGGATGTCGGACGTCGAGATAAAGGTGTGGATCCTCACCTTTGGTGCCCCCTTGAGCGCTTCCCATGCGCTGTCCACGTCCTCCGGTTTGGCGCGGGCCAGGCTGGCGATGACGGGTCCTTCCACCTCGCGGGCGATCCGTTTGACCGCTTCGAAATCGCCGGGGGAGCTGAAGGCGAAGCCGGCCTCAATGATGTCCACATGGAGCCGCGCGAGTTGCTTCGCGATCATCACCTTTTCTTCCACGTTCATACTCGCGCCGGGCGACTGCTCGCCGTCGCGCAACGTCGTGTCGAAGATCTGGATCATTCGTGTCATTTTTTTCTCCTGTCTTGTGGGGGCTTGCGTCGTCGCCATTATCCGGGGGGAGCAACTGGACGGAGCTCGCCGCAGTCCTCCCCCTTAAATAAAAAAGCCCTCGTCTCTGCCGCACCGGTGTCGGTGCAACGCAGGGACGAAGGCTTTTGATCGCCTCGTGGTACCACCCTGATTTGAAAAGGCAGTTATAGGTCTTATAAGCCCTATAAGACCTATACTATACTACCCTCCCCTTCATTCGGCCCTTCACGCGGGCGAGGCGGCGCCGATTACTTTTCGTTCACCGGCACGGCTCCGAGGCGAGTTCGGCCCCGTTTACGCGGGCCTACTACTCCTCTTCACAGCCAGTCATATTGAACATTATGACAGGAAATCTTTGGACCTGTCAAGTCCCATGGGAATGGCCCGAGGGTGGAACCGAGGAGGGATGGCGGGGTTGTGCCGGCTGCTTGAACATTTTTCGGATCAACGCAGCGGTCGGCCGTTCGATCACCCCGGACAGAGCATACCCCGCAAACAGGACGAATAATAAAATTTGCGGTTCGGCCGCAAGAATAATCAGGACCAAGACGGCCGAGACCAGGACGTGAAAGGGTTTGCGGCCGCGCAAGTGAAAATCCTTGAAGCTCCGATAACGAAACGTGCTGACCATCAAAAAGGCCAGCGTGTAAATCAGTCCCAGGATCAGCATCGGCTTGATCTCGGTTCCCAACCGAAGAATATGGTGGTCCAACACCACCAGCGAGGCGATCACGCCCGCTGCGGCCGGGATCGGAAGCCCGAGAAAATGCTTGCTCTCGGAGGTCCCGACCTGGACGTTAAACCGTGCCAGTCTCAGCGCTCCACAGACCACGAAAAGAAAGGCCGCGACCCACCCCACGCGTCCGTAGGTGCTCAACGCCCAAGAGTAGATCAACAAACCGGGGGCGAGGCCGAAGGAGACAAGGTCGGCCAGTGAATCGTATTCCACGCCGAACCGGCTGGTCGTCCTCGTCAGACGGGCCGATTTGCCGTCCAGGATGTCAAAGGCCATCGCCACCAGGATGGCCATGGCCGCCCGAAGGTAGTCGGCGTTGAAGACCGCGATGAGTGAATAAAAACCGCTGAAGAGGTTTCCGGTTGTCAATAAGTTCGGAACCAAATAGATGCCCCGTCGAAAATCTTTCATTTTAAGACTCCTATGATGCTTGAACCGCCCTTGACTTTCTGTCCCAATTTCACCTTAAGATCTGTTCCGGGAGGCAGGAACAGATCGGTTCGGGAACCAAACCGGATCATCCCGAATCGGCTTCCCCGGGCCACCTCGTCGCCCTCTTTCACCCAGCAAACGATCCGTCGCGCCACCAGCCCCGCGACTTGAACGAACGCCACCTTCACCCCCGAGGCGGTTTCCAGAAGAATGGCGTTCTGCTCGTTCTGGGTCGAAGCCAGATCCTTATTTGCGGCCAGGAATGTTCCGGGCTGGTACTGAATCGCCCGAATCCGGCCCGCGCAGGGGATCCGATTCACATGGACGTCGAACAGGTTTAAGAAGATGCTGACCTTGATCGCCCGATCTTTCAGAAACCGTTCCTCTTTGGCCTCGGACAACCCTATAATTTTACCATCTGCGGGAGAAACAATCAAACCTTCGCCGGTGGGAATAATTCGATTGGGGTCTCTGAAAAACCAGAAAACCTGAAGGGCCAAGGCCGCCATCAGAAGGGTCAGCCAGCCGACCTTCAGAAACGCCACGGCCACGGTCAGGACAGTCACGCCGATCAGAAACGGCAGCCGTTCGCGAACTACCGGTGACGGATCATGGGCCACGTAGGGTGAGAGATCCTTCGTCTTAATTTTTGTTTTTGTCCACGAGCCGATCTTTTTTTAACCAGGGCATCATCGCCCGAAGCTTGCTCCCCACCTGTTCGATCGGGTGGGCCGCGCCTTTTTTAAGGAGGGCGTTGAAGACCGGACGCCCGGCCTTGTTTTCCAGGATCCATTCCTTGGCAAACCGACCGCTCTGAATTTCATCCAGGATGCGTTTCATCTCTTGACGCGTTTCATCCGTGATGATGCGCGGACCGCGGGTGACATCGCCGAATTTGGCCGTGTTGCTTATGGAATACCGCATATTTGAGATCCCGCCCTCATAAATGAGATCCACAATCAGTTTGACCTCGTGGAGGCATTCAAAGTAGGCCATTTCAGGAGAATAGCCGGCCTCGATCAATGTTTCGTAACCGCCCATAATGAGCGAGGTCAATCCGCCGCACAGCACCACCTGCTCCCCAAAAAGATCGGTTTCACACTCCTCGCGAAAACTGGTCTCGATCACTCCGGCCCGAGTGCCGCCGATCGCTTTAGCATAGGCCAAACCCACTTTTTGAGTGTCCTTGGAAGGATCTTGATGAATCGCCAGGAGCATCGGCACGCCGCTGCCCTTGCTGAACTCGGATCGTACTAAATGACCCGGGCCTTTGGGTGCGACCATGAAAACATTCAGATCCGGCCGAGGCACCACCTGTCCGAAATGGATATTGAACCCGTGCGCGAATGCCAGGTACCCTCCTTTTCGTAAGTTGGGTTCGATCTCATTCCGGTACAGATCCGCCTGGAGTTCGTCCGGCGTTAAGATCATGACGATGTCGGATAATTTCGTTGCCTCGGAGGGAGACATCACCTTGAAACCGGCCCGCTCCGCTTTTTGCCAGGAAGCTCCTTCCCGAAGGCCCAGAATGACCGGAATACTGTTGTCCTTTAGGTTATTGGCATGCGCATGGCCCTGGCTTCCGTAGCCGATGATGGCGACCGTCTTACCTTTCAGGCGTTTTATGTCGGCATCTTTGTCATAATAAATCTTCATCTTTTTTTACCCTTTGCTTTTTATCGGTACGGCCTTTAATTAAGTGCCATAACGCTTTTTGTCTTGGTTTTTATCTTGGACGGCGGTCTTGATCTCTTCCCGTGCGATCGCGATCCGGCCGGTACGGACCAAGTCTTTAATCCCCAGAGGTCTTAGCAGATTGATGATCGCCTCGATCTTATTAATATCACCCGTGACCTCGATCGTATACGTCGTGGGCGTGGAATCGATGACGCGGGCGCGGAAGATATCTGTAATCCGCAGTGCCTCGGCACGGTCTTCCCCTTTGGCGCTGATTTTGATCAAAACCGTTTCCCGGGCCACAAACGCACCCTCGCTCAGGTCGACCACCTTGATGACATCGATCAGCTTGTTCAGCTGTTTAATGATTTGTTCCACAATACGGTCATCACCCCGAGTGACGAGCGTCATCATGGATACGGTGGGGTCGATCGTGGGCCCCACGGACAGGCTGTCGATGTTAAAACCCCGTCCGCTGAATAATCCGGCGACCCGGGACAGCGCCCCGAACTTGTTTTCGACTGTGACTGAAATAATATGTTCCATTCGGTCTCCGGTTTGAGGAAAACTTAGGCCGTTAAGACCCCTTCTTTTTCGCCGTTACCGGCCTTTTTCGTCTCGGCCTTATCTTTTCCCTTCTTCTGAAGTTCCGGCGGATCTTCCAGGATCATTTCGTTGTTCGCTCCGCCGGCCGGGATCATGGGATAGCAATTTTCATAAGGGTCGACCTGGAAATCGATCAGCACGGGTTTGTCAATCTTCAAGGCTTCTTGGATCACTCCATCGACTTCCTCCGGTTTCGTCGCCCGGAGACCGATCGCTCCATAGGCATCGGCCAGTTTCACGTAATCCGGATGTTGGCCCAAGAAGCTGGAAGAGTAGCGGCTGTTGTAGAACAGATCCTGCCATTGACGGACCATGCCGTGAAAACCGTTGTTGACGATCGCCACCTTCACTGGAAGATGATAATCCATCGCCGTGGCCAGCTCCTGGAGGTTCATCTGGAAGCTTCCGTCGCCGACAATGCTCAAGACCAAGCGGCCCGGAAAAGCCCGTTGTGCGCCAAGGGCGGCCGGAAAACCGAATCCCATTGTGCCCAACCCGCCCGAGGTGAGCCAGGTCCGCGGATGGTCCAGTTTAAAAAACTGCGCCGCCCACATCTGGTGCTGGCCGACATCGGTGGATACGATGGGGTTGCGATCCTTGGTCAGTTCGTACAGCCGGTCGATCAAATAAGGAGGTTTGATCTTCTGGTCCTTGTTTTGCTGATACGTCATCGGATGCTTTTTCTTCCATTCTTCGAGCTGGCTCCACCATGGTTTGAGTTCTTCCTTGCGCCGGCCATCGACCGAGGCCCGGAGTTGCTGGTTGAGTTCCTTGAGCACGCATTTCACGTCGCCCACGATCGGAATATCGACATTCATGATTTTTTGAATCGAAGTCGGATCGATATCGATATGAATGATTTTTGCGTGCGGCGCAAATTCAGACACCTTGCCCGTTACCCGATCGTCAAACCGGGAACCGACGGCGATAATCAAGTCCGAATGATGAATGGCCATGTTGGAGGTGTAGCTGCCGTGCATTCCGAGCATTCCCAGAGAAAGGGGATGAGTTCCCGGAAAACTGCCGAGCGCCATCAGCGTCATATCGACCGGGATCTGGGTCAGCTCGGCAAACTCCCGCAGTTCCTCGAAGGCATTCGAGAAGACCGTCCCTCCTCCGACATAAATGATGGGCCGCTTCGCTTTTAAGAGGGCATCGGCCGCCTGTTTAATCTGCCATTTGTGTCCCTCGTAGGTCGGATTGTAACCGCGGATATACACCCGCTCCGGGTAGTTGAATTCGGTTTGATTCATCGAAACGTCTTTGGGAATATCCACCAAAACCGGACCGGGACGTCCCGTGGTCGCGATGTAGAAGGCCTCTTTAATGGTCTGGGCGAGGTCGTTGACGTCCTTGACCAAGTAGTTATACTTGGTGCATGGACGGCTGATCCCGACGTTGTCGGCCTCTTGAAAGGCATCGTTGCCGATAAGGCTGGTCGAGACCTGTCCGGTAAACACCACGAGGGGAACGGAGTCCATATAGGCGTCCGCAAGTCCGGTGACAGTGTTCGTCATGCCCGGCCCGGAAGTCACTAACACCACACCGGGTTTTCCGGTGGCCTTTGCGTAGCCTTCGGCCATATGCATCGCGCCCTGTTCATGTCGTACCAGAATGACCTCGGGGTCTTTGTAATCGTACAATACGTCAAAAATCTTCAAGACCACACCGCCGGGCAGTCCGAAAATGGTCTTCACCCCTTCTTTTTTCAATGACTCGACAAAGATCTGAGCCCCGTTTAGTTTCATACAAGTCTCTCCTCGGTGACCGTCTACTACACGCCGGATCGTGTTGGATGGCTTGTATCTATGCCATCGTAAATTATGAGAAAACGAGGCTTTTAATTTACCACAAGGGTTTGAGACTAGTCAACATCAATGTTAATTGGTCGGATATAGGAGAGTTTAAGGGGCGGAATGTGGTTCGAAATGGTCACCTTTGTAAATGACCTCCGTGCTATTAACCACCTTTGCGGTTGCGGTGGCATCCTGAACCGAAATGACCTGTAGCTCGCCGACAATGCGTCGAGGAAGTTGAACGCCCCCACCGGGTGAAAACAAGGATGTCTTTTCACCGGCACGGAAGATCGTAAATTGGTCCCCGGAACGAACGCCATCCTGCCGACCTCGATCCAAATAGACCACATCAAACTGCGACTGGTCGACTCGATCTTCTTTGACTTCAACGATATAGCCTTCGACTGGACCATTCGGAGGCGGAGGGGTAGTTTGATCGACAGAATCCTCCGAAGCCGGTGGGGACATCAGAAAATCGCCGGGATGAATAGCGTCGTAAGAAGTGATCAACTTGGATGTTACGGTTTTCTCTTTCGGGTCTGCACGGGTAATCTCTGCTTGGCCCAAGATCCGGATGAGGTCTCCCATATATTGGCCCGTGACGGGATGGTAAACCTTGTGAACCGAACGGTAAACAGTGTAACGGTCGCCCACGCGTGGTTGAGCCCCTTCCGTTGGGAGCAAGTAAGCCGTATCCCCCTGCCCATTCAACTCGCGGCCATCCCGGTTACCAACCACAACTCCCGCCGGGTTTTGACCGGTCATAATATAGCCGCTCGCGGCGAGGAGTTTCATATTGATCGGCTTCGCCGCAGGAATGGGTTGTTCCGGAGGCGCGATCTCGACGGGCTTCTCAGGTTCCGGGGGAGGTGCCGCCTCTTCAACCACCCTTGGGGGAGGTGCTGTGACGGGCCGCGCGGTTTCGACACGAGCCTCGAGCTGAGCAGCTTCCCCGCCAGGCAACTCTATCACGTTACCGGGATAGATCAGGTCCGGGTTCATAATGTATTGGTTATTTTTCCAAACCTTCGGCCAAAGGAAGGAGTCTTGTAAATAGGCATTCGTAATGCCCCAAAGAGTATCTCCCGGTTTTACGGTGTATTTTTTCGGGCCGGTCGGGATTTCAGGGTTCGTCGTGGTTTCAGGAACGGCAACAGTTCCGGGCTGAGGGGTCTCTTCCGGAGGCGCCGAGGTTTCTTCGTTGGGCGTTTGCGTCTCCGCAGCGGTGTTTTGATCGGCCGGTGCCGGCTCGCTCGTTGTGGCGGAAGGGGTTTCTTGACCCCAAACGACTGGGCTAGTCCACAGCGTGGCCGCCAGGGTCATCCCGATGAAGGTCAAGGCGCTCAGCCACCGTCGACCGAAATTCATCATGCAGAAAACTGCTCCTCAACGGGTTAGATGCCTATTTTAGATAACGATCGGCTCTTTCGATGAATCCGCATTGATTAGATTACCAGATTGTCTGGAAAAGTCAAGGGGAGACCGATCGGTCCGCCTTGACTCACCCTCTGAAATCCACTATAGTGGCTCGCAATCTATGGCTATGCATCGCCTTCAAGCCGTCCGGTATTGGCTCCGCGCCCTCGTCGCAGTCTCGTTCGGAGGGGTCCTGTTTCTGGGCTGTAGCGGGAAAAGCAATGTGGTCACGGCCATCGTCATCAACCCGGACCAGCCGGCTATTTTATTCATCGCCACGAATGATTCTGTGTATAAAACCCGCGATGATGGAGCCACATGGGTGCCGGTTACGGAGGGTTTGAGCAACGCCCGGATCTTGTCGTTGGCCATCCATCCTATAAATATCTCGACCATTTATGCAGGGACCCTTGGAGATGCCGTCTATCGAAGTGTGGATGGAGGAAATCGATGGTCTATCATAAACGCAGGACTGAAAGAGCACGTAACCGTGGTAAATGCTTTTATCTTTTATCCCCGGGATCCCGAGACCATCCTGGCTGCGACTACGGTCGGTTTTTTTAAAACCATTAATGGGGGGATGATGTGGGACGAAATGTCCAACAAGGGAATGGACAGCGTCTACATCGTGTCGGCCGCCTTGGATCCCACCGATACGAATATTTTATATGCCGGCACGAGCGGCGGAGTTTACAAGACCGTCAACGGCGGAATGACGTGGCACGAATCGAACAATGGGCTCATGCGTATAGAACCCGGATCCGCGCTTTCATTAGGAGTCAACTCTCTCGCGATGGATCCTGTGAAGACGACAACGCTCTATGCCGGAACGACTCGGGGGGCATTCAAGACGATCGATGGCGCCGCAAATTGGACAAAGATTCAGGAAGGGATCGGGGAACGATTTATCGCGGCGATCCTCATCCATCCCACATTGGGTACGACCCTGTTTGCCGGGGCCCAGGGCGGGGTTTACCAATCAACCGACGGAGGCGAGCATTGGGCAGCCCTTAACAACGGCCTGACCAATCTCAGCGTCCGCGCGCTGGTCATGCACCCAAAGGATCCGAACATCTTGTACGCAGGGACCCAGGGTGGCCTTTTTAAAACCGTGGACGGCGGTGCCCATTGGACCGCCTTGACGATTCGACCAAAGGGATGAAGGCATATGAAACGGCCCCGGATAATAAAGCCTGTTCGCGGCTCTGCTGCGAGAGGCGCGGGGGTTCGGGGGCATGTGAGGACCTTCGATCCTTCTTTGCCGCAGCGGCCCCCCGAAATAATTGGTGCCGAAGGGGGGATTTGAACCCCCACGGGGTCACCCCCACTACGCCCTGAACGTAGCGTGTCTACCGTTCCACCACTTCGGCATGCATAAAAGAGGCAGGAGATCTGTTCATGGCTGCCCGTTTGGGATCCCGTATCCTAACAGAGAACCCGGGGGGTGTCAATCTTCGATATCCTCTTGAATGGCATGTCAAAAGAAGGATTTTTTTTGTGATATATTTAAAACATAATGCAGCATTTGAAGATCAAAACCCCTTTGCAAAAAATATCACTGCTGTTGCTTCTGATCCTTCTCTCGATAACCGGAACATTTAATACTCTCAAAGCATCCACCGATTCGAATGAAACGACCTCCTCGTCAATTCAAAACACGATCCAAGACCCCCCGGTCAATTCTATCGATGCTCCAGCCGGTCTCGGCTCTTTGACCCCCTCGGCGGCGGGGGCATCGATGGCGGAATCCCCGTCCACGGAACCGATCGATCTGGACTCGAAGCCGTTTGTAGGGTCCTGGGAGGATTATGGCCTGTCGATTCTGTTGATCGGGCTGGCCGTTCTTCTAACCAAGAAGCGGTTCCGCCTTTTTCAGGCCAAATGGGCCCTCGCTGCCCTCTGTGTCTTTCTGGGGTTACGCTATCTCTACTGGCGCGGAGTGTACACGCTCAATACGGAGGATTCTTGGGCAACAAGCATCAGTCTGATCGTCTATATTGCCGAGGTTTATGGCATCCTTGCGGTCCTCTTGTTTTTTATTCAGGTGGCCAAGCCGACCGACCGTTCCGCGAGCCCGCCGACTGAATCCCCCATGCCGATGGTGGATATCTTTGTCACGATTTACAATGAGTCGCTGGATATCCTGTATCAAACCCTTGTCGGATGCATGGCCATCGACTACCCGGCCGGCCTTATAAAAGTCTATGCCCTCGATGATGGGAATCGGGAAGAGGTCAAACGCCTGGCGGAGCGTTTAGGTTGCCAGTACATCCGTCGCCCGACCCACGAACATGCCAAGGCCGGGAACCTCAATCATGCACTGTCCCAGTCCTCCGGCGAGTTCGTGATGGTTCTGGATTGTGATCACGTCCCGGTACGAACCTTTCTCAAAGAAACGGTCGGTTTCTTCAAGGATCCGAAGGTCGCCTTCGTGCAGACCCCGCATCACTTTTATAATCCGGACACGTTTCAGAGGAATCTTCGACTGGAACGGGAGATTGTCAATGAACAGGACCTGTTTTTCTATGTCATACAACCCGGGCGTGACGGCTATAACTCCAGTTTCTTCGCCGGCAGCGGCGGGATATTCCGCCGTTCCGCCCTCCAAACCATCGGCGGGTTCCAGGTGGTGACCCTCACCGAAGATCTCCATACCAGCATGGTCCTGCACGCGAAAGGTTACCGATCCGTCTACGTGAACAAAATTCTGGCGGCGGGATTGGCTCCCGAGAGCTATGAAAGCTATCTGAAACAGAGACAACGCTGGACGCGAGGCGGTATTCAGGTCTTTCTGCTGGACAACCCGCTTTGGAAAGCTGGACTGACCGTGATGCAGCGGATCAATTATTTCAGTTCGCTCTTTTATTTCTTTCACGGCTGGCCCCGCCTGGTTTATCTGACGGCCCCGCTATCATATCTTCTTCTGAATTACCCTCCGTTAGTGGCGCCTTTTCCTGTCCTTCTCAATTATTTTTTGCCCTACTATCTAACATCGTTCATGGCCTTCAACGTCGTCAGCAAGAAATTTCGCAACCCCTTCTGGTCGGATGTGTATGAAACCGTGATGTGCTTTTTTATCAGTTGGACGTCACTGGAAACTGTCTTTACACCGACCAAGAGCAAGTTCCATGTGACGCCGAAGGGGATGCGGTTTGAGAAGGCCCAGCTGGCTTGGTCTTATGTAATGCCCCACATCCTGCTTTTCGCCCTTCTGTTGGGAGGGCTCGGCGTGGGGGGATATCGGTTATGGGATCGCGGCGACAATTTCGATGCCACCATGTTAAGTGTCGTCTGGACCGTCTATAATCTGGTCATCCTGATGGCTGCGGTCATCGTGGCCCGCGAGCGCCCCCAGAAACGGTTGTCGCCTCGCCTGTTCCGGAAGATCGAGTGCGAGCTGAAGTTCGGGGGGCGAACCCTTCTCGGAAGAACAACCGACCTGAGCGAGAGCGGTCTATCGATGGTTCTCGATCGCCCCGTCCTTCTTCCACCGGTGGTTCAGGTTCTGCTGGTCAGCGACTTCGGCGAGACCACCGAAATCAAGGGGGAAGTGATCCGAAACGAGTCGTCGTCCTCCGGCGGTTCCGGGGTCGGGATCCGATTTTTAAGCGTCAGCGATTTTCAGCGCCAGAGTCTGATCCGCCAGATGTACAGTTCACCGACCAGTTGGGCCGAGGCCCATCAGGGCACCTCCGCCACATGGGCGTCGTTTGCCTACCTGGCGACCTCATCGGTCCGGGCCTTTGTCAAGGAAAAGATCCTTCGGCGGCTCTCCTCACGGATCAAAAAACGCATGACATGCGAATTGGTGATGGGAGAACGTGTTTTCCGAGGAACCACGGAAGATATCAGCAACACCGGTCTGTTGGTGCTCCTGAAGACCGATGAGGTTTTCACGAAAGAAGTGACGATCCTATTGTATCATGAAGATCGGGTGGTTTTCAGCGCCCGGGGAGAAATTGTCCGCCGCATCAAGGCGAGAGGACAGGAAGCGATTTACGGTATCCGGTTTCTCGAACGTCAGGATCTCGAACTATCATCCCTGGCCTGAAGTCAAGGAGGTCCCCATCGCAACATGGGAGCGTGGAGCTTTTATTTCTTAGCCAAACT
>Ga0335085_10007430_pt1 | contig 17006 bp, 13 predicted proteins | sample Lox_Sample_45_FD_206712 | JGI IMG/M metagenome (GOLD analysis project Ga0335085, IMG submission 206712) | Soil microbial communities from Loxahatchee National Wildlife Refuge, Florida, United States - Lox_Sample_4.5 | ecosystem: Environmental > Terrestrial > Soil > Wetlands | place: USA...
AGGAACCCACCTCCCACGCCCCCAGGTGGGCGGTGAGGAAGAGCACGCCCTGGCCGCGGCGGCGGGCGGCCTCGAAGTTCTCGAAGCCGTCGTAGATCACCACCCGCCCGGCGTTCTGCCGGGTGTAACGGGGAAAGAGGCAGACCTCGGCGAGCTGACGCCCCAGGCTGCGGAAGACGCCGCGCAGGATGCGACGGCGCTCCTTGCGAGACTTCTCGGGAAAGGCGAGTTCCAGGTTGCGCCGGCCCACGCGCCGCAGCCGCCGGTGCAGGCAGTACACCAGCCCGCCCAGGCTGATGCCCAGGGCGCGGGCCAGCGGGCGCGGCAGCGCCCCCATCGCCTTCACCACCAGCCACACCGGTGCGTACTCGATCCCGTGGCGCATGACGGTACGCCGGCGTTTCGCCGGCCGTGTGGAGGGCGTCCCCGCCCTCGCCTACGCTCCCTTCGTGGGCTTCGGGTTGTCCTGAGTGCCCCTTGGGGCCAGCCTTGTCATTTCGGCTGGCTGGACGGGCCCTTGGGCTGGCTCTCCGCCGCCTTGGGCGGGGTGACGCGGCCCGCGGGCGCGTACTTGTTGAGCGTGCTCAGGAAGGGCTCCGCCTCTGCCGGGCTCGCGATCTGTCCCGTCAGGATGGTGCGGAAAGGCACCATGCGCCCGTAGAAAGCGCGGGTGTCGTCCTTGTTCTGGTTGATCTCGTCGCCGTTGAGGGAGATACCGGCAAAGACGCCGCGGGCGCGCGAGTAGGTCAGCACCTCGGCGCGCATCCGCCAGTCGGTATCGGCCTCGGCGTGCCGCCCCACCGGCCCGGCTGCCGCCGAGGCGTTGGCTCCCAGCTTGAACTTGCTGGAGAGCAGGTGCTGCATGCCGTGATCGTTCATGATGATGAGCACCAGGTCGGCGGCCTGCCCTCCGATCTGCAGACCGAAGCTGCCTCCCGCCACCTGGAAGAAGGCGGGGGCGCTCCATCCGTTCTGGGTGCGGCAGGAGGCCACGCCCTTGCCGTACTCACCCCCCACGATGAAGCCGCCTTTCATCATGGCCGGAACCACGGCCACGCACTTGGCGTCGTTCAGGATCTCCTCCGGGATGCCCTTATCGGGGGCGGCCATGATCTCGTCCAGGATCACGGCGGCATGGTGGATGCGCTGGATGTCGCGATCACGGGTCTCGCCCGCCCAGGCCACCGCGCTCAAAGCCATCGCCAGCCCTGCGACCCAAACTCTCTTCATTGCTATCTCCTTCATTGACAACCGGTTACGCCCATCAACGGGCGGTGGCGCGCGCTTGTATGGCGGGATTGCGGTCTCACTGACTCGCAGTGAGGATACACGCTAATTAGAGGCTGGGCAAAGGCTTGGGGGTTACCTGGGGAAGTTCGAGGGGAAATTAGAAAGGGTTGGAATCGGTGACCCTCGTTACCAATCCCAACCCCCGTCTCCCAGGTTCTGTGGTAGGTGGGTGCAGTATGCCTGGTGACCATGGTACCCACAAGGTAACCGAAGCATGCTCCCGGCATGGAATCCGTACACTGTACTTTAGTACCTGGACGAAGGTGGGGACTGGGTTCAATCACCCGCTCGCCCGATGACCCAATCGCCCGAAGGGATACCCCCTCCCCCCTCCCTGGCCGCTAATAGAATCATGAGGTTACAGAGGGAGATCCGTGGCGATCCGTGGATTCAAAGAACTTACACGTAAAATCCGTCAAACAATGGACTTACGCGTTCCGGAGGCGCCGGCTGACGCGGGCACACTCCTCCGCCTAGGCGAACATAAAGCGAATATAAGCCGGGGACGCTGCGATGTCAAGCAGCCGAGGCAGGGGGTTATTTTCCTTTGGATCCTGCGAATCCCGGAGGTCGGCCACCGCCGCCCGGCTGTGCTCGTAGCCGTCCACGATGGACTCCTCCCCGGGCTCGTAGCTTTAGCTTAGCCGCTGGTTGTCGGGCGTCAGCACCGCCACCAGCGCGCTAAGCCCGCGTCCTACCTGGCTGGAACGACCCCAAGAACATCAATCACTTACGCAAGGGGTCCTGGGGTGGACTATTTCCCGCTGGACACCAGGGAATGGGTGATGGCGTGGACGGAGAGGGCGATGCGGTTCTGCACTCCCACCTTGCGCATGAGCTTGGCCACGTGCGCCTTGACGGTGCGCTCCTCGATGCCCAGCGAGGCCCCGATCTCCTTGTTGGAGCGCCCCGCCACCAGCAGTTCCAGCACTTCCTTCTCGCGGTCGGTGAAGGTGACGCGCCCGGCGGGGAAGATGCGCCCCGGCGACGAGGTCACGCGCTCGATGAAGATGGAGAGCACGCGCCGCGGCGCCCACACCGAGCCCTGGTGCACGATGCGGATGGCCTGGATGAACTCCTGGGCCCCCGCGCCCTCGTCGATGTAGCCCTTGGCCCCGGCGGCCAGCGCCTTCAGGATGGTCTCGTCGTCGGCCCCGGTGCCGGTGACGATGATGCGCAGGTCGGGGCGCACCGCCTTCAGGCTGGCCATCACGTCGAACAGGTTCTGGGCGGCGCGGCTGCCCAGCAGCGCCAGGTCCACGTTCTGGTGCGAGGCGATCTCGCCCACCGACGAGGCCACCAGCTCGAACTCGGGCTCGGAATCGAACAGGGCGCGAAAGCCCACGAAACGCAGGGGGTCGCTCTCGATCACGGCGATGCGGATGCGCGGCTTCTTCACAGGTGCAGGTTTCATGCTGTCCTTCCGGCCAGGGTGGGGCAAGCATACGTCATTCCTCCCGCCCCTGGGAAGTGTGACCGAAGGCCCTGGCCTCGCGTAAGGACTGGCTTTTGAGGTACATTGGCGGCCTCCAGGGAGGATCGGCTATGGGCAACCGGGTCTGGGCAGGGGTGGCGGGAATGGCAGTGCTGGCGGCGCTGGCGGCGGTAGCCGCGGGCCAGGAGGCCCCGGCCACGGCCCCGCCGCAGGCGGGGGCGGCGCCCACCGCCGTCTACCAGCCCAAGTTCCCCGGCGATCCCGCCCGCAGCGAGCCCGAGGCCGCCGCCCTGGGCTACATGCGCACCCTGCTCCAAGCCCAGCGCGACTACAGGAAGAAGTTCGGCCACTACGCCGCCAGCCTCTACGCCCTGGCGGGCGGGGCCCGCTCCTTCACCAAGCGCATGGCCCGCACCGACCGCGGCGACTACATCGTCAACTTCCACGGCGGCGGCAACTACTTCTCGGTCGCCCTCACCCCCAAGCAGTTCGACGCCGCCCACCGCGGCTTCTTCCTGGACGACCACGGCGTCTTCCACGTCGAGGACGACAAGCCCGCCACCGCCGATTCGCCCTTGCTCCGAGAGTCATTCCAGTAGATTCCGGGGAAGCTCTTGCTTCGCCCCCGGCTGGATGTCCACGGCGCGGTCGTTCTCGAAGGTCACCACCAGGGGCGTGCCGCCGTTGGGGAATGTGAGCATGCGGGTGGAGCCCAGCCCGCTGCCGTGCAGGTAGCCCACGCCCAGAGCGAAGTCCATCTGCAGTTCGCTCATCCCCAGCCGGGCCTGGTGGCGGTCGATGGCCTGCCAGGTCTCCTGCGGCCAGTGCTGGTACAACTGGTGCGGGTCCTGCAGGTAGACCAGGTCGTCGATGTAGAGGCTGTAGTCCTGGCCCTTCGCCGCCCCCACCGGGAAAGCGTAGGACTTCCCTTCCTTGCTGAAGACGGCCATGAGCTGCTGCTGGCCGGAAGCGGGCGAGGCATCGCGCACCACCTCGGTGATCTCCAGGCGCTCGATGGGCCCCAGCAGCCCGGCCTCGTGCTGCAGGTCGCTGTGGTGGGTGGTCGTGTTGAAGGGGTAGTAGGAGACGCGGTAGCCGTCGCGCACCCACACCGGGTGTCCCACCAGCCCCTTGCGCGCCGACTCGAGGTCGTAGGCATGGAGCTTCCGGGGCACGACGTAGTAGTCGGGGTTGAGCGGCTTCTCCGCCGCCGGCGGCGCGGGCGCGTTCTGCACGTGGCGCTCGTACAGGATGATGGCCAGGCGGATGGCGGCCGCGACCATCGCGATCAGCAGGACGATCTGCACCCGTTTCTTGGTTTCCGGGCTGATGTTCATCTAGGTGAGATAGGGCGAGCTGCTCTCCGCGCCTTCCCACTCGCGCGCCTGGCGCAGGTGATCGGCCAGGCGGGAGAGCGCGTCCACGATGCGGGTGCCGCGCTCGATGTAGACGGGGGCCTGCTCGAAGAAGTCGCGCAGCGGCTCGCGGTATTCGGAGGCCAGCACCGCCAGCCCCACCCCCGACAGCAGCATGCCGGCGGCCCGCCGCCCCGCCAGGAACAGCGCTACCCCCAGCCCGAACGAGCCAGCCACCGTCGCCTGCTTCCATCCCGTCATCTTGCGCATGGCTTCACTCCCGGCCCCTAGTTTAACCAATCGCTTCCCTGCAAAGATAGGGACTGGCGGGCGGGCGCGCTTTCGTGTACTTTCTCGGCGTGACCAAGATCACGGCTGAGCAAGTCCGCGCCGAGGTCAAGCGCTTCTGGACCGTCATGTCCAGCAAGCGCGCCGACCAGTTGGCGGAAGTCTACGCCCACGAGTCCACCGTCTTCAGCTCCTCCGGGGCCCGTCCCGAGCCCGGGCGCCTGGCCGCTGCCCGCCGCCAGCGCGAGTACTTCCAGCCCCTCACCACCGTGACCACCACCCTGGGAATGATCGAGGTGGTGCTGCTGGGCGAGAGCGCGGCCGTCGCCAGCTACACCTTCCAGTTCCACGCCAGCAAGGTGGCCACCGCCGCGGGCGGGACGGTGGAGGAGATCATCGAGCACGGCCGCGGCACCCAGGTCTTCCAGCTCGAGCCCGACGGCAGCCTGCGCATCGTCCACGAGCACCTCTCCAGCGTGGACAAGAGCTAGCACGCCGCGGGCAGCGGAAAATTGTCTCCCCGGCCGCTTCGCTGTACCATGGGCAGGTCATCAGTCCAGGCCGGCTTCTCCCCCGGAGGCGTAGGCCCGTGGCCCCACCCCAGAAAGAGACAGCGCCCAAACCCGCCGCCGCTCCGCCCCTCAGCGGCCGTGTGGCCGAGCGCTTCGTGCTGCGCGAGTGCCTGGGTGCGGGCGGCATGGGCGAGGTCTATCGCGCCGACGACACCCGCCTGCACCGCCCGGTGGCTCTCAAGCGCCTGAACCCCGAGCTGCGCGCCGACGAGCGCTACCGCGAGCACCTGCTCAAGGAGGCGCACCGCGCCGCCGCCCTCGACACCCAGCACATCGCCGGCGTCTACGACGTGCTGGAGGACGGCGGCGAGCTCTTCCTGGTCATGGAGTACGTGGAGGGCGCCACCCTGCGCCGCCACCTGCCCGCCACCTACTCGGTCCGCGGCTTCCTGGACCTCGCCGTCCAGTGCGGCGAGGCCCTGGTCGCCGCCCACGACAAGGGCGTGGTCCACCGCGACATCAAGCCCGAGAACATCATGCTCACTCCCGGCGGGCAGGTGAAGATCCTGGACTTCGGCCTGGCCAAGCAGATCCCCTCCATGGCGGACCAGAGCGCTCCCACCCGCACCGCCGCCAGCAGCACCGCCCGCGAACTCAGCGGCACTTGGGGCTACATGGCCCCCGAGGTGCTGCTGGAAAAGCCCTCCGACGGCCGCGCCGACCTGTTCTCCCTGGGCGTGGTCTTCTACGAGATGCTGACCGGGCGCAATCCCTTCCTGGCGGTCAGCTTCGCGGAGACCGTGGACCGCACCCTGCACCGCGTCCCCGTCCCTCTCACCCAGCTCAAGCCGGAGGCGCCTCCGGAGCTGGAGCACATCTTGAGCAAGATGCTGGCCAAGGATCCCGGGGAGCGCTACGCCACCGCCCGCGATCTGGTGGTGGACCTGAAGGTACTGCAGCGGCAGATGATCTCCGGGGAGCGCATGCCGCTGCCGGCCGCGGCCGGAGGGGGGAGGCGGCTGGCCTCCGCCATGGTCGCGCTCCTGCTGGTGGCCACGGTGGTGCTGGTGGGCCTCGCCCTGTGGAAGCTGTTGCCCAGCCCGCCTCCGCCGGCCTCCACCCGGCCGGTGAATCCCCAGTCCACGCTGCTGGCCGTGCTTCCCTTCCGCACCATCGGCGGCAACCTCCAGAGCCAGTTCTACGGGGAAGGCCTGTCGGAGACCATCAGCGCCAAGCTCAGCAAGGTGAGCGCCGGCCCCGGCCTGCAGGTGGTGCCGGCCGCCGAGGTGCACGCCCACCACGTCACCGACCTGGAACAGGCGCGCCAAGTGCTGGGCGTCAACCAGGTGCTGGAGGGCAGCCTGCAGCAACTCGGCGACACCGTGCGCGTGAACTACTCGCTGGTGGAGGCCGGCTCGGGACGCACCCTGAGCGCCGACACCATCACCGTCCGGGCCTCCGACCCCTTCGCTCTGCAGGACCGGGTGGCCGAGAGCATCTTCGCCAACCTGAATCTCTCGCTCAAGCCGGAGGTCCGCCAGGCCCTCGCCAGCTACGGCACCAAGATCGCCGCCGCCTACGAGCTCTACCTGAAGGGCACCGGCTACCTGCAGAACTACGATGATCCCAGGAACATCGAGGGGGCCATCGCCGCCTTCCACGACAGCGCGGCCCTCGACCCCAACTACGCCCTGGCCTACGCCGGCCTGGGCCAGGCCTACTGGACCCGCTACGTGCTGAAGAAGGACCTGCCCTCGGTGGAGCAGGCCCGCCACGCCTGCCAGCGCGCCGCCGAGCTGGACGCCAACCTCCCCGAAGCCCACGTCTGCCTGGGCACGCTGGAGGACGGCACCGGCCACTATCAGCAGGCGGTGGCGGAGCTGCAGAAGGCGCTGGCGGGCGAACCCAGCAGCGACGAGGCCTACCGGGGCTTGGCGCACAGCTACGAGCAGTTGGGCCAACCGCAGGAAGCCGAGCGCATCTACCAGCGCGCCCTGGCCCTGCGGCCCAACTACTGGGGAGGCTACAGCGCCCTGGGATACTTCTACTATCGCCAGGCCCGCTACGACGACGCCATCCGCGAGTACCAGCGCGCCATCCAGTTGGCCCCCAACAACGCCATCGCCCTGTACTCGCTGGGCGGCCTCTACGTGGCCAAGGGCCGCTACCAGGAAGCCATCGACGTGCTGCGCAAGGGCATCGAGAGCAAGCCCAGTTGGGGCGCCTGGTCCAACCTGGGGCTGGCCTACTTCCGTCTGCGCCGCTTCGACGAAGCCGTCACCGCCTACCAGCAGGCCTTCGCCCTGCAACCCCAGGACTACCGCACCGCCGGCAACCTGGCCGACGCCTACTACTGGGCCCCCGGCCAGCGCGACCAGGCGGCGGAAGCCTACCGCCGCTCCATCCAGCTCGGCGAGCCGGCCGCCAAGGTGAATCCCAAGGACGCCGACGTGCGCCTCATGCTGGCCAACGCCTACGCCCGGTTGGGGAACCGCAGCGAGGCCTTGCGCCAGATCGACCTGGGTCTGAAGGCCAATCCCAACCACGCCGAGACCCTCTACTACGCCGCCCTGGTACACAACCAGTTCGGCGAGCGCGACGCCGCCCTGGCCTGGCTGCAGAAGGCCATCCACGCGGGGTGGTCGCGGGCGGAGATCGAGCAGGCGGTGGAATTGGACAACCTGCGCGGCGATCCCCGCTTTCAGCGCCTGACGGCGGGCAACTAGGAGAGGACGAGGGCGCGGGGCCCGCGCCTCGCCCGCGCGCTTACGGGCCGATGATGATGTGCGGGTCCCAAGTCTGCATCCGCCCCTTCACCTTCACCTTGAGCACGGGCTTGTACTCGCAGCCCAGAGCGTCCTTGCGGGCGGGGCCGGAGAAGATGGCGGTCTGCAACATCTCGTCTTTGTACTTGTCGTTCCTGGCGTCGCCGGTGACGTCCTGCGCGAAGGGGTTGGCGGGACAGTCCTTGGTATAGGCCACCAGCTCGGCGATGCGGAACTGCCGCTGGGCGCTGGAATACCACAGGATGGACTCCTCGTTGTGCGGCGAGACGTAGACCGGCGGGCGCTCCTTCTTCTTGGCGAAGGCCGCGATGCTCTCGATGTCATAGAGGCACACTTGGCCCTTCTTCCCTTTGTTGGCGATGTTGCAGCCCGCCTCTTCCGACATCCGGCTGGTCTGGTCGGGGAACTTCATCCTCTCTTTCATCACCGGCGGGGGAGGCGCTTGCTTCCCCTTGTCTTTCTGGGTGGGGGTCTGGCTGGGCGCTTGCGCCGCCGCCAGCGTGAACAGCAGGAAAACTGCCAGCAGACGTATCAAGATCTTCTGCATCGGATGCCTCCTGAACCTGAGGTCTGAATGCTCGTGAGAAATGGGATCGGCCGGGAAGTCCTGCGACAGCCATCGCCCAGGACGAGGCGTCGCGAACATAGTGCGCCTAGCCCGCCGGAAGTGCAAGAAGCGGCTTTGACGCTGGCTTCGGGAAGGAGTGTGCCCGCGGCTGGCAGCGCGCCCCCGATTGCGATACCCTAGGGACGTCCCGCCGGTGCGCGCCCGTAGCTCAGCTGGATAGAGCGATTGCCTCCGGAGCAATAGGTCGGGAGTTCGAATCTCTCCGGGCGCGCCATGCTTCTTCCCAGATCCTTCGCCTGCGGCTCAGGATTTCGCCTGCGGACTCCCGCTCGGCTCGGCTCCGCCTCGCCTCCCTCACGTCCGCAAAGCGGCTCAAGTTCGGCCGGACTCGCAGCGAGGATCAGATCATCCTCATGTCTCGGCACATCCCCGACCAGGTAGCTGATTACCTCAAAGAAGGCCAGCCGCGCTGGAGGCCGATATAGCAGTGGGTTTTGGGACCTTGACCAGAGGTGACACCCTCGACCGCCCAAAGCACCTTAACCAATGCTGTTTGATCAACTATCGATGACAGCCTTCAGCACGGTATCGGTTGTCCTGCCACAGGGGCGTGCTCTGTGCCATGATTCCAGCATGGACAAACAATCAAATCGACTCTTGGCTTGGGTCGGGATTCTACTGGCCATCTTGTTGGCGCTGTTTCTAATGAAGAGGCTCCCGTGGCCATGAACGTTAGGCGTCCGCCAACGCACTGGCAGTCGTTCTCTTTGACTTTTCAGTGCTACTGGCTGCGCTGGTTCTCGGTTTGCTAGTGAAGCTCTTGGCCGATGAGATTGGTGGCGACCAGCCCCATCCTCAGCTTCACGCCATCTTTCGAGTCAGAACTTAGATGGTGCTGGGGCAAATGTCGCGAAAGACGCCGCCGAGTACTGCGCTTCCGAACACACACACGAACACGATCACGCTGATTCCGAAGGAACTCATGGTCTACCTCTCCTTAACGGGTGAGGCCAGCACGATTCACCTTTGCTTCTGCGTAAGTCGTAGCAGTCTCCGCGAGACTACTATCCCCGAAGCAGACCAACTCGCCATCACGCCGCAGCGCCGCGGGTGCCCTGGAACAAGGCCGCCTTGCCACCTGCCAGCATCCGCTTGGCATCCAGGAGGCCGTACAGCTGGATGAGCTTGGCCACCAGCCCGGTCCAGCCGGTCTGATGGCTGGCGCCCAGCCCGGCGCCGTTGTCGCCGTGGAAGTATTCGTAGAACAGGATGTGGTCGCGCCAGTGGGGATCGCTTTGGAACTTCTCCGCGCCGCCATAGACGGGCCGCCGGCCCTGCTGGTCGCGGGTGAAGATGCGGGTGAGCCGGTCCGCGATCTCCTTGCTCACCTCGAAGAGGTTCATCATCTTCCCGGAGCCCGTAGGACACTCGATCTTGAAGTTGTCGCCGTAGTACAGGTAGAAGTTCAGCAGCGCGCGGATGAGGAGCGCGTTGACCGGCATCCAGACCGGTCCCCGCCAGTTGGAGTTGCCGCCGAACATGCCGGTGTTGGACTCGGCCGGCAGGTAGTCCACGCGGTACTCCTGGCCGTTTACGTGCAAGACGAACGGGTGCTGCTCGTGGAACTTGGAGAGCGAGCGGATGCCGTAGGGGCTCAGGAACTCGTTCTCGTCGAGCATCTTGGTCAGAATCCGACGGAGTCGCTCCGGGTTGACCAGAGCCATGATCCCGCGCTCGGCTACCCCGTAATGTCCCGGTCCCATGGGGTGGATGGTCTCCAGGAGTTCGGGCATCCGGCGTAGGCGTTCCAGCACGTTTGCGTTCGCCTGGGGGACACGCTCCCGTATCGACTTATCGATCACCGTTGTGGCGCAGAGGGGCAGAAGCCCCACCATGGAGCGCACTTTAAGCCTGTGTGCGCTGCCGTCGGGAAGCCGCAGCAGATCGTAGTAAAAACCGTCCTCCTCGTCCCACATGCCGTCCTGACCGGGCCGATTCATAGCCGCGCCGATGTAGTAGAAGTGCTCGGCGAACTTCATGATCATGGGCTCGTAATCAGGGTCGTGGACAGCGATCTCGAACGCGAGTTCCAGCATGTTCTGGCTGAACAGAACCATCCAGGCCGTGCCGTCCGCCTGCTCCTGGTGGCCGCCGGTGGGCAGCGGGGCGCTACGGTCGAAGACACCGATGTTGTCGAGGCCGAGGAATCCCCCCTCGAAGACGTTCTTGCCGAAGCGGTCCTTGCGGTTCACCCACCAGGTGAAGTTCAGCATTAGCTTGTTGAACGTCGACTTGAGGAACCTCACGTCCGTCTCGCCCCGCAGAGCCTGCTCGGTGCGGTGTAGAAAGAGAGTGGCAAAGGCGTGGACCGGCGGGTTCACGTCGCTGAAGTTCCACTCGTAGGCGGGCATCTGGCCATTGGGGTTCAGGTAGGTGACGCGGAGCAACAACTCCATCTGCTGTTTGGCGAAGTCGGGGTCCACGATGGAGAGCGGAAGCGTGTGGAAGGCCAGATCCCAGGCCGCGTACCAGGGGTACTCCCACTTGTCGGGCATGGAGATGATGTCCTGGTTCAGCATGTGGAACCACTCCCAGTTCCGGGAAGCTCTATATCCAGTATGGAGCGGGTTGGACTTGTGCTCGTTCAGCCAGTTGTCACCATCGAAGAAGAAGAACTGCTTGCTCCAAAGCATGCCGGCAACGGCCTGACGCATCACCCTGGCCTGGTCTTCACTCACCGATGGAGGCGTGACCGACTTGTAAAATTCGTCGGCTTCCCGCAGACGCTCTGCGAAGATCTCGTCAAATTGCTTTCCGAAGGGTTTGCCCTTCTGTTCCGGAGAAGCTTTCGAGAGCCGCAGGCGGATCACCTTGCTCTGGCCGGCGCCGACCTTCATCTGGTACTGCGCTGCGACCTTAGTGCCCGTCTGACCGGGGTTCACCGCGCCCTGGTTGCCCTGCACCACGCAGTCGTTGATGCCGTCCTTGACGTACGCGCTTTCGTTCTTCGTCCCGAAAAGCCGCTGGTGGTTGGTCTCGTTCTCGGTGAAGAGCAGCGGCACATCGCCTTCGCAGAGAAAGACGTACTCGCCCAGCAGCGGGTGCGTCACCTTGACCGCGCTGGTGCCCGCCGCGGCCTCGATCTGCTTGAGGAGTGGTTTCTCGGCAACCCGGTTGGATTCGGCGATCCACTTGGACCAGTTGTTGCGGAACCACAGCGTCGGCAACAGATGCAGTTCTGCCGCCTCCGGTCCCCGGTTGGCAGCCGTGATCCGCACCAGGATGTCTTCCGGCCCTTCCTTGGCGTACTCGACAAAGATATCGAAATAGCGGTCGTCGTTGAAAACGCCGGTGTCGAGCAGTTCATACTCCATTTCATTCCGGGAACGCCCGCGGTTGACGTTCACCAGGTCGGCATAGGGGTAGGCCGCCTGCGGGTACTTGTAGAGATACTTCATGAAGGAGTGGGTCGGCGTGTTGTCCAGGTAGAAGTAGTACTCCTTCACGTCTTCGCCGTGGTTGCCTTCGCTGTTGGTCAGGCCGAAGAGCCGCTCCTTGAGGATCGGGTCCTTGCCGTTCCACAGGGCCAGCGCGAAGCAGAGGTGCTGCTGGTTATCGGAGATGCCGGCGATGCCGTCCTCGCCCCAGCGGTAGGCGCGCGAGCGGGCATGGTCGTGGGTGAAGAAATTCCACGCGTCACCGTTCTCGCTGTAGTCCTCGCGCACCGTGCCCCACTGGCGCTCGCTGAGATACGGTCCCCACTTCTTCCACTCCGGGTTCTCGAGGCGGACGGCTTCCTTCGTCTTTTCTTCTGCGTGGCTCATGGCTTCTCTCCTGGTGGCCGCTGCCTGCGCAAGGGCCGGCCTGCTGACCTGGGTCCCTAGCGCTACGCTAGCACTTGAGCCGATTTGGGAGGAACTAGGACTTCTCACAGTCCCGCGGCACACGCCTCGGCTGAAGCGCAGCGGGGGCCACACCATGGGTGGTCGCGTTTGGTTACACCTTCTAGTGCTGCGCGCGGCAAGGCAGGGCCACGGCGCGGGTGGACGTAGTAGAGCTGTCACCACGATAAATGAAGCCGACGCTCCTCACTTTTTTGGGAACAACGGCGTCACCACGAAGCGCAGGCCGCAGCCACTCGGCCCACCCGAAGGACTGGTCGCCCAGCACCTCGGTCCGCCCCCGATGTTGACCGGCTGCCTTCCGAAGCGGACCAGCTTGATCACCTGGAAGTGGATGGGGACGCTCCACTTCTCGGCTGTCCAGTCATAGGTGGATTCGGTATTGAGCGAGAAGGTCCACGCCGTCTTCGTTACGTAGGAGACGAAGGGTTGCAGGAAGGTAGAGTTCACGTCCGGCCGGGAGCCGCTGCCGGCGACCGACCAGATGTGGTTCATCAGCATGCCCACGGTCCATCCTTTGTGCTGCTTCAGCACTACAAGCGTCGGACCGATGCCGAACTTCCCCGACCCCAGAAACCGGTCGGTGGCGGTGGGGATCAGCAGCACTGGCCCCAGGCCCCAGACGAACGGTTCCGTCTTGTTGGGCGAAAAGAAGAAGCTCTGGACAATGTCGCCCAGGCCAGTCTGGCTGGTCGTGCCGACCACATCGCTCTGGTGGATGGTCGGCAGGATGGTGCGCGAGATCATATTCCAGTTCTTGTTCAAGGCGATGGGGATCACTGGCTGGAAGTTCATGGTGTAGCGGAACCCGTCGTTCTTCGGGCCCATCCCGAAATCGAAGTTGTTCTGAAAGGGCACACTGATGAGGGACGCGATCGGGTTGGCGAGCTTCTTGGCCAGCTCGGCAGAATCGCCGCCCGCGTCCGCCGCCGGAGCGGGAGCGGGTCCTGTGCTTTGAGGAGTAGAGGACTGCGCGCTCGCGGCTGATGCCGGGTCCTGGGGCAGGGAGGTGGACTGCTCCAGCGCGCCCGGTGCCGGCTCCTCAGGAGCGGCGGCGTTCTGCGCCGCCGCGGACGCCGCCAGAACCAAGATTAGTGAAACCGCCAGCAGTATTCCAATACCGGTTGTCTTCATTTTCTCTCTCACTTTCTCGATGCTGCCGGGCCTCCGGCTAAGGCTTCAACTCCCACTCTCTGAGTTTCTTCGCCGCCGTGCCGAACGGGCCCAGTTGGTAAACCGCCGCGCCCGCAGGCGAGAAGGTGAACGATTCAAACGGTTCGGCCAGCATTGTGTCGAGGTAGTCTTTCGGGGCGACACCGGTGCTGACGTGCGGATTGAAGTGCTCGCCGGACATCTTCGGCACAAACGTCGAAACGTACTGGATGAGACCGGCGTCGGTGGCAGGATCGTCGTGCGAGGCGGTGAACGCGCCGATGGGGCCGGTTTCCACCGTGTAGGGTGCCACGGCCGCAATCAGGTCCGCCTGCAGCTTGAGAATCTCCGGGGTCGGCTCCACGCAGATGCCGGCGACGCCGACCGCGCCGGCCGGGGCGTAGTAGTACTTGAAGGCCTCCAGCCTCATGCCGCTTACATTGGCACCGGCGAAAACCTCGCCGGCGGCGACATACACCTTGTCGAGATCCGCCGTGCGAACAAAGCGCTGAATCAGTGTGATGTGTGGACGGTGCGCCGCATCCAGGACGAAGCCCTTCGGATACACCGAGAGCAGTCGGGTGTTGTTGGCCTCGGCATGCTGGAGCATGGTGGCGTCCGGCTCCAGCAGAATGTCAATAGCTGTGATCGAGCTCTGCTCGGGGAAGACCTGTTTCCAGTCGTCCTTCATGCTGACGACGGTCCAGCCATTCTGCTTCGCGTACTCGTCCAGCTCGGGTGTGAAACGGCCCAGTTTGACGTCGGGTAAACCACGGGCCGGGCCGTAGGCATACTCGCGCGCCGCATCATCGTGCAGCACCAAAAGCTCGAAGCGCGTGCCGCTGCCCCCCTGTGTGTACTGCAACATCTGCTGGTCACCCGTGGAATTTCCGAAGGCGGCGATGGGCCGGCGGCCGATGTGCTGGTTGATCCCGACGGGCTTGCCGCCTTTGTCATCGTTGAAGTTCACCTCCGGCAGACGCACCAGCACGGGTTTACCGTCACGCATCTCGAACTTCGTCTTGATGCTGCTGCCCACGACCTGTTCGGGCGGAATGCCATACACCTGCTCGGCCCAAGGGCGCATGAATTCGATTCCGCCGCCGGAGACGACGTAGGTCTTGAATCCGTTGGCGCGGAGGTAGGCGAGCAATTCGAGCATCGGCTGATAGACCATTTCGGTGTAGAGCTTGCCGGTCTTCGGATGTCTTGCGGTCGCGATCCAATCCTTCACGATCTGCTCGAATTCCGCAGTGGTCATGCCGGCGTGCGTGGCCATGACGAGTTCGAGGAGTGCGTGGTCACCGCCGGCAAGCGCGGTCTTCAGGTCGCCCTTGAGCAGCGAGGCGAACGGCTCCTGGGTCTTCCATTCGGGATGTTGTGGTGCCAGTGCTTTCACCCGGTCGATTACGAAATACAGTTGTACGGGCACCGGTTGCTCGCACCAGAGCGTGCCGTCGTTGTCGAAGACGGCGACACGCTCCGGCACGGGAACAAAATCCGGCGAGCCTGGCGTCGTCACCTTCGCGACGAAAGTGATGATGGACCGTTTCGCCGGACCGTCATTCCAGGACGGAAGCGGGTCGGCGGCTAAGGCTACGCTGCTGAGCAGCAGCAGAGCTATCAGGCTCTTCTGGATTGCTCTCTTCATCGCTTGCCCCCAATCGCGAAGTAACGACGGGGCACTTCGAACGAAGCGCCCCGCCGTGAGTGCAGCGTCAATTGCTGCCTTTATGGGATGCGGTCACCGCCTCCATCACGCGATCAAGACTGAAGCTGCCGGGCTTCATGCGCGGCGGGAACTCGCGGAAGCTCTGCAACCACTGCCCGACGTAGGCGGCTGCAGGTGCCAGCGCGTACATCCGCGACACGGCCCAAACGGGGTATGCGACGGACTCATCCTCGGCCCGCTCGAACGGATCCATGCGCAGATTGGTGACCATGGGCCAGCGCAAAGGCTCGAGCGGCGTTTCCCAGACCTTTATACCTACGGAGTTCTGCCGGAGAAAGGTGATCTTCCAGTTGTCGTAGCGCAGTGCCGCAACGCTTCCGTCGTCGGTCCAATAAATGAACTCGTGGCGCGGAGACTCGGCGACTTCGCCTTTTAGGAAAGGCAGCATGTTGTAACCGTCGAGATGGACCTTGTAGGTTATGTCGCCGATTGTCTTGCCCTTCAGCAGGTCTTCCTTGACGTTGGGGTCACCCGCGGCCGCGAGCAACGTCGGCATCATGTCCTCGTGAGCGCACATGTTGTTGATGATCGTGCCGGGCTTGATGACGCCAGGCCAGCGAATGAGCGTCGGAACACGGAAGCCGCCTTCCCATTGCGTGTTCTTCTCGCCGCGGAACATGGTTGAGCCGCCGTCCGGCCAATCAAAGAACTCCGCGCCATTGTCTGTGGAATACATGATGATGGTGTTGTCATCGAGACCCAGTTCCTTGAGTTTGGCGAGCAACAGGCCCACATCGTTATCGTGCTCGGCCATGCCGTCTGCATAGATGCCAAAACCGGTCTTGCCTTCCCACGTCGGGCTGAGGTGCGTAAACACGTGCATGCGGGAGGAGTTCCACCAGATGAAGAACGGCTTGTCGGCTTTCTTGGCTCGCTCCATGAAGTCGATGGCTGCGGCGGTGACTTCGTCGTCCACCGTCTCCATGCGCTTCTTGGTCAGAGGGCCAGTGTCTTCGCACTTCTGTTTGCCCATCTTGCCGAAGCGCGGGTCGTCGGTTGGATCGTCCTTGTCCGTTGCGAAGCAATGCATGACTCCGCGTGGGCCGAACTTCTCCTTAAAGGCCGGGTTCTTCGGGTAGTCCACGTTCTCCGGTTCTTCTTCCGCGTTCAAGTGATAGAGGTTGCCGAACCACTCATCGAACCCATGAACCGTGGGTAGCATGTCATTGCGGTCGCCGAGGTGGTTCTTGCCAAACTGACCGGTCATGTAGCCGAGCGGCTTGAGCAAATTGGCAAGGGTCGGGTCGGCCATGGTGATGCCTTCCTTTGCGCCCGGCAGGCCGACCTTGGTGAGGCCGGTGCGGATGGGCGACTGCCCCGTGATGAACGCCGCACGTCCCGCCGTACAACTCTGCTGGCCGTACCAGTCGGTGAACAACGCGCCTTGCTTGGCGATGCTGTCAATGTTCGGTGTCCTATAGCCCATCTGGCCCATGTTGTAGGCGCTGAGGTTGAACTGGCCAATGTCGTCGCCCCAGATGATCAGGATGTTGGGTTTTTTCTGCGGCGCGCGCGCCGGTTGAGGAGGTTGCTGCGCGGGCAGTTGACTCCCCGCGGCCAGCAACCCCAGCGAGAGCAGCCAGGGTGCTCGTTTGTGATGCATAGTGCCCCCTTTCAGAGCAGTTGTATCTGCGACTTCATTCCTTAATCCGGACGCAGAGGCTCTCCGCGCGCCAGGCGGCGGCGGATGTCCTTTACGTCGCGGTCGATGTGGTGCCAGTACTTCTGAAGCCCGCTGCACAGGTAATTCAGTCCCGGCTCGCCGTCGCGCGTGCGGATCACGCGGTTCTTGGGGCATTCCCCGTTGCAGGCGAAGAGGAAGTCGCACTTGCGGCACTGCTGGGGGAGCGAGTGGAACTTGTCGAAGCCGAACTGGCGCTGCTGTTCGGAGAAGACCATGCGCGAGCTCGAGGTCTCCAGGATGTTGCCCAGCTTGTACTCCGGATAGACGTAGTGGTCGCAGGAGTAGAGGTTGCCGTCGTGCTC
>Ga0335085_10007431_pt1 | contig 17006 bp, 17 predicted proteins | sample Lox_Sample_45_FD_206712 | JGI IMG/M metagenome (GOLD analysis project Ga0335085, IMG submission 206712) | Soil microbial communities from Loxahatchee National Wildlife Refuge, Florida, United States - Lox_Sample_4.5 | ecosystem: Environmental > Terrestrial > Soil > Wetlands | place: USA...
GACCGTGTTTGCCCGGGGGGACCCAGTGTTAGCCCGGGGGGGCGACCCCCCGGAGCCCCCTGATCGCCGCTTCGCGCCGAGCGTCGGCTCGGGGGGATCGCCCCTGCGGGGCGTCCCCCCTTGCCGGCGCGGGCCCCTGTCCTCTCGCCGGCTCGGGGGGAACCCGCCTGCGGCGGGTCCCGCCTCGCCGTCGAGACGTGCGGGTACCGCGGGCAATACCCGGATGACCCGGTAGCCGGCCTGGGTGGCCTGGGCGGCCACGCTGGATCGCGGGCCGGAGATGTCCAGCAGGGTCCGCCCCTGGGGCGGCAGCCAGGCCTGGAGCTGGGCCGCCACGACGGCCCGCTGGAATCGCCAGTAGGCCGTCAGCGAGCCGGATCCGAGCACACCGAGCGGGCTGGTCGTACTTGCCGCCACCATGACTCCATCCAGCGCGGGCGGGTCACGCTGCCGCGCCGGACGCCCGCGCAGTCCTACACCTGAGATGTTCCCCACCGCAGGCCCGCCTCACCTGACCTGATAGCCAGGTCCCAGGTCCAGGCGCGGAATGAAGCCGGTGGGCGGCCTGTTGCACACGGCGTGGTTGTAGCCGACTGCGCACCGCGCGCCAATCCACTTCAGCTGCCTCGCTTCGAGCCGAGCTTGCCCGGGGATGTATCCTCCCGCCCATACCGTGCTGACCATCGGCCGGTGCAGGAGATCTCCGAGGGGGTGGGTCCGGTAACCGAAACACTCGAGCAGCGAAGCGAGCGCTTCGAGCACGACGTGCTGCCTTACCTGGATCAGCTCTACTCGGCTGGGCTGAGGATGACGCGGAACCCGGCGGATGCCGAGGATCTGGTCCAGGAGACCTTCGCCAAGGCGTACGCGTCGTTCCATCAGTTCCAGCCGGGCACCAACCTGAAGGCCTGGCTGTTCCGCATCCTGACCAACACGTTCATCAACAGCTACCGCAAGAAGCAGCGGGAGCCGCAGCGGTCCGGGGCCGAGGAGATCGAGGACTGGCAGCTGGCCAGGGCGGCCTCGCACACCTCGTCCGGGCTGAAGTCGGCGGAGGCGGAAGCGCTGGAGCGGCTGCCCGACTCGGATATCAAAAGTGCGCTGCAGGCCCTGCCGGAGGAGTTCCGCATCGCGGTCTACCTCGCCGACGTGGAGGGCTTCGCGTACAAGGAGATCGCCGACATCATGGGCACGCCGATCGGCACAGTGATGTCCCGGCTGCACCGCGGGCGTCGGCAACTGCGCGAGATGCTGCAGGACTATGCGGCTGATCGCGGTGTCAACCAGACCGGACCGGCTCCTGAGGAGCAGGCTTCCCAGGCGAACGGTGAACTGGGGGCGGACAGGTCATGAGCTGTGGCAAGCCACACGAGACCCCGTGTACCGAGGTGCTTGATCGCGTCTACTCGTACCTGGACGGCGAGCTAGGCGACGACGGCAAGGCCAAGATCCGGCAGCATCTGGACGAGTGCGGGCCCTGCCTGCGCGAGTTCGGCCTCGAAGAGGCGGTCAAGCGGCTGGTGCACAAGAGCTGCGGCCACGACGCGGTCCCCGAAGGCCTGCGGATCAAGGTACTGACCCGGATCCAGGAGGTCCGGGCGACGATCGAGATCACCGACTTACCCGCCCAGACGCACGCCGAGTAATCGCCGCGCGCGCGGCTAATCGCACTCCCCAACAATGTGTCACTCTCTGTCCGTGGTTTCTACTGATTGTAGATATCGGTCATGAGGGCTACGCGAATAGCGGTGATGGCGTTACCCTAAGTGGCGACTGCGAGGGGGGAGCGTGCAGAAGCTCTCGCGTGCTGCCTGGCTCTATATGGCCATAGTCGTGGTGGCCGCTGCCGCGATGTTTGGCTACCTGGTGGCGTTTCACCGGAATTGGGCCATCACCCCGCAGCTGGGCCAGATTCTGCTGGTGCTGGCCATTCTGTACCTGATCTGTGATTCCACGCCGGCCACGCTCACGTCGCGGCAATCGGCTTGGTCGCCCAGCTCTTCGGCCGCGCTGGCCGCCGTGGTCCTGCTCGGGCCGGGCGGCGCGGCGGTGGTGGGCGGCATGTCCCTGTTCAGCCTGCGCCGGGGCGGGCTGCGCGAGCGGGCGTTCAACGGGGCCATGAACGCGCTGAGCGCGTTCGCCGCGGGCCAGGCCTACCTGGCCCTGGGTGGCCACGTGGGGGTGCCCAGGTCGGCCTGGTTCCCGGGTGTGATCCTGCCGTTCGCGGTGGCCGCGGCGGTGCACGTGGTGGTCAACCACGGCCTGCTCTGGGGCATGCTGCTTCTGCTGCCGCCGGCCGCGGCCAGTCCGCACCGCGGGCGCCTGGACCTGCACCTCCCGCTGCTGCTCGTGTCGGACCTGGGCTACGCCACGCTGGGCCTGCTCATCGCGGCGCTGTGGGACCTGGTCGGCGCGTTCGCGGCGGTCCTCGTGCTCATCCCGCTGTTCGTGGCCCGCTGGGCCATGGGGCAGTTCGCCGCCCAGGAAGGCGCGTACTCGGCCACCATGGCCGCGCTCTGCCAGGCGGTGGAGACCAAGGACTTCTACACCCGGGGGCACAGCGAGCGCGTCTCCCGTGGGAGCACCATGCTGGCCCGCGAGATCGGCATGGGGGCGGAACGGGTGGCCGCGATCCGGTATGCCGGCATGCTGCACGACGTGGGCAAGCTCGGTGTGCCGACCCGGGTGCTGCAGAAGACGGGCCCGCTCACCGAGGAGGAACTCGCGGCCATCCAGTTGCACCCGATGCGCGGCCTGGAGATCGTCCGGCAGATCGGCTTCCTCACCGAGGCGCTGGACGGCATCATGCACCACCACGAGCGGATCGACGGCAAGGGCTACCCGATGGGCCTGGCCGGCGATGAGATCCCGGAGTTCGCCCGGGTGATCGCGGTCGCCGACGCGTTCGACTCGATGACCTCGGCCCGGTCCTATCGTGGGGCCCGGGGGATCGACGAGGCCGTGGCCGAGCTGCGCAAGTGGTCGGGAACCCAGTTCGACCCGGTGCTGGTGGAGGCGTTCATCACCGCACTGTGCCGGGACGGCTGGGAGAGCCAGCCGGGGCGGCCGCCTGCTGGGTTCAGCGGTGTGGTCGAGGCCCAGGACCACGACGACCCGACCACGCCGCTGCGCGTGGTCGAGAGCCGCTGAGGACCCCGGACATGACCAGCCAGCGGCATCTCGCCCGGCAGCCGGCCTGGCAGTCGATGGATTCCGGCCAGCTGCTGCTGGTGGCGGCGGCGGGCATGCTGCTGGTGGCCGCGGTAGCGCAGACGGCCGCGGCGGGCCTGGTGCAGCCGCGCACGGCACTGGCGTTCGGTGCGCTCATCGCGCTGGGGGAGCTGCTGCGGCTGTCGCTGCCCGGTGGCCGGGAAGCGGCGCCGATGGCCAGCGCCGGGGCGCTGGGCTACGCGCTGCTGCTGCGGGTCGGTACCGTGCCCGCCACGGCACCCGCGCTCCAGGTGGCCGCGGTCACCGCGGTCGGGATGATCGTCGGGGCGCTGCCGCACCTGGCAGCCGGCCGCCCGGCCGGGATGGCCGGCATGGCGTGCCGGCTGCTGGCCGTGGCGTTCGTGGCCATCGCGTTCCGGCCACTGGCCAGCCTGGAGATCATCAACCGGCACGTGTGGCTGAGCGTCGCGGTCATGCTGGTGCTGATCGTGGCCGGCTGGTTCGCCGAATGCGTGATCAGGGCGCTGATCCGGGCCGACGCGCTGCGGGCCAGGTTCGGCGTGTCGCTGTCCGATGAACTGCGGATCCAGGTGCCGCTGGGCGCCGCGGTCGGCGCCTGCGCGGTGCTGATCGCGCTGGCCGCCGAGGCGATGGGGCTGGTCGCGCTGGCCCTGCTGATCGCGCCGCTGCTGGTCACCCAGACCGCGTTCCGCCGGTACGCCGGAATCCGGTCCACCTACCTGCAGACCGTGGCCGCGCTGGCCCGGGTCACCGAGGTCGGCGGCTACGTGGAAGACGGGCACTCGCACCGGGTGGGCCGGCTGGCCGTCGCGGTCGGCCGTGAGCTCGGCATGAGCGAGCCGGAACTGCTGCACCTCGAGTACGCCGCGCTGATGCATGACATCGGCCAGCTGTCGCTGGCCCAGCCGATCCCTGGCGGGGCCACCGTGCTGGCCTCGCCCGACGACCAGCGGCGCATCGCCGGCCTGGGCGCCAGCGTCATCGAGCAGGCCGGGGTGCTCGACCAGGTGGCCGAGATCGTCCGCTGCCAGAGCCTGCCGTGGCGCGGCGGGGCGGTGCAGCCGCCGATCGGCAGCCGGATCATCCGTGCCGCCAACGCGTTCGACGACCTGGTGGGCGGGTCGGCGGACCGGGACCGGTCCGCGGCGGCGCTGGAGCGCCTCCGGCTGGACACCGCGGCCGAGTACGACCCGGGCGTGGTGGAGGCGCTGAGTAAGGTGACCGACCGGTACTACCCAGGGCGCCGGTAGGCTGCCCCGGTGATCGAATCGCTGCTGGTCGCCAACCGGGGCGAGATCGCCCGGCGGGTGCTGGCCACGGCGCGCCGGATGGGCATACGGACGGTCGCCGTTTACTCCGAAGCCGACGCGGACCTGCCATTCGCCCGGGAAGCGGACGAGGCGGTGCTGATCGGGCCGCCGCCCCCGGCGCACAGCTACCTGGACCAGGCGGCCATCCTCGGCGCGGCGCGGCGCACCGGCGCCCAGGCCATCCACCCCGGCTACGGGTTCCTGTCCGAGAACGCGGACTTCGCCAGGGAGGCCGAGGCCGCGGGGCTGATCTGGGTGGGCCCGCCGCCTGCGGCCATCGAGCAGATGGGCGACAAGATCAGCGCCCGGAACATGATGGCCGCGGCCGGGGTGCCGGTGGCGGCGGGCACTGCCGAGCCGGTGTCCGACGCGGACAGTGCGGTGGCCGCCGCGGCCGTCATCGGCTACCCGGTCATGGTCAAGGCGGCGGCGGGCGGCGGCGGGATCGGGATGAGCGCGGCCGCGGACGACGCCGAACTGCGCGCCGCGTTCGAGACCGCCCGATCACGGGCCGAGCGGTTCTTCGCCAGCCCGGACATTCTGCTGGAGCGCTACGTCACCGCGGCCCGGCACGTCGAGGTGCAGATCCTCGGACTGGCCAGCGGGCAGGTGCTGGCCCTCGGCGAGCGGGACTGCTCGGTGCAGCGGCGGCACCAGAAGGTGGCCGAGGAGACCCCGTCGCCCGGGGTCACCCCGGAGCTGCGGGGCCGGCTGGAGGCCGCCGCGGTGCGGGCCGGGCAGGTGGTCGGCTACCGGGGCGCCGGGACGGTCGAGTTCCTGCTCGACGTCAGTGCTGGCCCGGGGGGACGACCCCCCCGATCGCCGGTTCGCGCCGAGGCCGGCGAGGAGTTCTTCTTCCTGGAGATGAACACCAGGCTGCAGGTGGAGCACCCCATCACCGAGCTGGTCACCGGCATCGACCTGGTCGAGCAGCAGCTGCGGATCGCGGCTGGCGCCGGCGTCAGCTTCCAGCCGCGGGAGGTTCAGTATCGCGGGCATGCGCTGGAGCTGCGCGTCTACGCGGAAGACCCGCGCCGGTTCCTGCCCAGCCCGGGCACGATCACCGAATGGGCCGAGCCGGCCGGGCCGGGCATCCGGGTGGACGCCGGATATGCGGCCGGCAACCAGGTGACCCCGTTCTACGACCCGCTGCTGGCCAAGCTGTGCGTGCACGGCGCGGACCGGGAGCAGGCGCTGCGCCGGGCGCGGGACGCGGTGGCGTCCTTCCGGATCACGGGCCTCAAGACCAACCTGCCGTTCCACGCTGACCTGCTGGAAAGCGTGGTGTTCAGCGGCGGCGACTACGACACGTCGGTGGTCAGCCGGCTGCGTCCGTAGGCAGTTACCAGCACAATGGGGATCGAGGGAGAGGACCGGCACGTGACTGAGGTTCGCGCGGAGATGGTGGCTAACGTCTGGAAGGTGGTCACCGCCGAGGGCGAGCACGTCTCCGCGGACGCCACCCTGGTCATCCTGGAGTCGATGAAGATGGAGATCCCGGTGCTGGCCGAACAGCCCGGCACGGTCACCAAGCTGGCCGTGGCCGAAGGCGATGTGGTCCAGGAAGGCGATCTGATCGCCATCGTCGAGTAGTGGCCGTCAGATGCCGGTGGTGGAGCGTGGGTAGGCGACCGCCGGATCGGTGATCACATTGACCAGGTAGGGCACCCCGGAGCGGAACGCCCGGTCCAGCGCCGGGGCGATGCCCTGGGGCTCGGTGACCAGCTCACCTGCGCCGCCCAGGGCCTGGACGACCTCGTCGTACCGGCACTGCGGCTGCAGGTCGGCGGCCACGTCGTAGCCGTACAGCGCCTGCATGGGGTGTTTCTCCAGGCCCCAGATCCCGTTGTTGCCGCAGACCATTACCACCGGCAGCCGGTGCCGGACCAGGCTGTCCACGTCCATCAGCGAGAACCCGGCCGCGCCGTCGCCAAGCAGCAGCACGATCTGCGCCGACGGCCGGCTGATCCGGGCGCCGATGGCGTAGCCCAGCCCCGTGCCCAGGCAGCCGTACGGGCCCGGGTCGAGCCAGCCGCCCGGCCGCCTCGGCTCGATGTACTTGCCCGCGTAGGACACGAAGTCCCCGCCGTCGCCGATCACCACCGCATCGTCGTCCAGGAACTGGGCCAGCTCACCGTAGATGCGCATCGGGTGGATCGGGCTGGCCGCGCTGGCCAGCAGCGGGCGGTCCGCGGCCACCGATGCGGTCGCGGCCGCGCTGAGCTGGGGCAGCCAGTCATCTTCCCAGGGCAGTTGGACCGGGCGGGCCGCCCAGTTGCCCTGGCTGATCAGGCCGTCGAAGAACGCGGCCAGGTCGCCGGCGTACGAGGCGGCCAGCGCGCAGTGCCGGGCCACTTGATCGGGGGCGTCCATGACGTGGATGACGGTCGCTGGCCCGGCGCCGTCGGCCCCGCCGAAGACGCCGTAGCCGAGCCGGAAATCCAGCGCGGTGCCGGCCACCACGACCAGGTCGGCCTGGCGGAACGCGGCTGCCCGGGCCCGGGTGACCAGCAGTTCGTGCCCGGCTGGCAGGATGCCGCGGCCCTGCCCGTTGGTGATCACCGGGAGCCGGAGCTCCTCGGCCGCGGTCCGGGCCGCCTGCTCGGCGTGGCCCGCCCAGACATCCGAGCCGAGCACCAGCACCGGGCGCCGGGCCGTGGCCAGCAGGCCGGCGATCTGCTGGATGGCGGCCGGGTCGCCGGATCCGGGCCCGGCCAGCCCGTCGTCGGGTACTGTCCCGGCCAGGTCCGGCCCGGCCGGGCCGAACAGCGCCTCCAGCGCGATGTCCACGAACACCGGCCCCCGGTGCGGCGTGGACGCGAGCCGGAACGCCTCGGCCACCCCGGCGCCGATCTTCGCCGTCTCGTGCTCGGTCCAGGCCCGCTTGGTCACCGGGCGCAGGAGCTCCGGGTGGTCGAACTCCTGCAGGCTGCCGGAGCCCCAGCGGTAGTCCGGGGCGCGGCCACCCAGAATCACCACCGGCGACCCGTTGAAGTAGGCGGTGGTGATGGCGCTCACGCCGTTGGTCACCCCGGGTCCGGCGGTGAGCACGGCCAGTCCGGGGGAGCGGGCCAGCCGGGCGGTGGCCTCGGCGGCGAACACCGCGCTCTGCTCGTGGCGCACGTCCACCAGGGGCAGCGGCGGGTCGGCGTGGGTTGCCGCATCGTACAGCGGGAACACGTGGCCGCCGGACAGGGTGAACATGGCCGCGGCGCCGTGCGCCCGGGCCGCGTCCAGGGCCAGCGTGCCGCCGTGCCGGGCCGGTCCCGGATTCGGCTCAGTCATGCCGCGAGGTTACCAGCTAGTAGCCCGGGTGGTGCCGGGGCCGGCCGGGCGGGGCCGGCCCCGGCACGGTCGTGGGTCAGCCGCTGTCGGCTGCCCCGGTCTCGTGCCCCACCCCGGCGATGACCGGGATCGGCGGCGGCGCGTCCGGTTCGGGGTCGGCCACGAACTGATGGGGCTGCGTCTCATCGATGCCGCCCGGCACCTTGAGCGCGTTGAACAGCAGGGTGAGCAGGACCGCGATGATCAGGTTCATAACGAGCCCGGTGAGCCCGATGTACACGGTGTGCCCGATCAGCGGGAGGGTGTCCGACGAGGCGCCGAAGTGCGTCCCTGGCTTGCCTGGGGAGGGCAGCTGGTAAGCCTCGATGGTGCCCCACACCATGGCCACGGCCCAGCCGATGACCAGTGCCCAGCGATTGAACCAGCGGGTGTACAGGCCAGCCACGATGGCCGGGAACGTCTGCACGATCCAGATGCCGCCGAGCAGCTGCAGCTGGATCGCGTAGGTCGTGTTCACGAACAGGACGAACATCAGGGCGCCCAGCTTGACCAGCAACGACGCTGTCTGCGCCACCCGGGTCTGCTCGGCGTTGCTCGCGTTCGGCCGGAAGTACTCCTTCCAGATGTTGCGGCAGAACAGGTTGGCTGCCGCGATGGACATGATGGCCGCCGGGACCAGGGCGCCGATCACGACTGCCGAGAACGCGATGCCCGCGAACCAGCTCGGGAACATATCCCGGAACATGAACGGCAGTGCCAGCTGGGCGTTCGCGTCGTGCGCCTTGACCTGGCCGGCCACGCCCGGCGTGGCCAGCGCCACGTAGCCGAGCAGCGCGATCAGGCCAAGCACCACCGAGTAGGCAGGCAGCGCGGCGACGTTGCGCCGGATGACGTTGCGCCGGCGCGCCGCGAACGTGCCGGTGATGTTGTGCGGGTACATGAACAGGGCCAGCGCCGAGCCCAGCGCCGTGGTGGCGAACGCCCAGTACCCGACCGGTTCCAGGATCAGGCTGCCGTTCGGCTTGCCGGTCTTCGGGTTGGTCGAGGTGAGATGGGTGTTGGCCACGCCGAAGATGTGGTGCCAGCCGCCGACCCGGGCCGGGATGTAAATGATCGCCACGATGATCATCACGTAGATCAGCGTGTCCTTGATGAACGCGATCAGTGCCGGGGCGCGCAGCCCGGACACGAACGTGTAGCCGGCCAGCACCAGGAACGCGATGATCAGCGGCAGGTCCTTGACGAATCCGTTCGACGAGCTGCCGCCGATGCCCATCACGGTCAGCACCGCCTGGATGCCGACCAGCTGCAGGGCGATGTACGGCATTACGGCCAGGATGCCGGTGAACGCCACGGCCAGGGCGAGACCGCGCGATCCATACCGGCCGCGGACGAAGTCAGCCGGCGTCACGTAGCCATGCACCCGGGCGATAGACCACAGCCGGGGCAGGAAAATGAACGCGATCGGGTAGACCATGATCGTGTAAGACAGGGTGAAGAACCCGGCCGAGCCGGTGCCGAAGACCAGGGCCGGCACCGCGATGAAGGTGTAGGCAGTATACACATCGCCACCCAGTAAGAACCAGGTCACGAACGTGCCGAAGCCGCGTCCGCCGAGCCCCCACTCGTTCAGGTGCAGCATGTCCTCGGTGCGGCGCCAGCGAGTCGCGGCGAACCCGACCAGGGCGACGACCGCGAACAGGAAGAGCAGGATGCTGAACGAGACCCAGTTGATGCTCACCTGGCCTCCCCAGAGCCGTCATGGGCGGCGGGGCCGCTGGCCGTGCTACGCGATCCGTGCGTGGAGACCAGGTAGCAGATGGCCATCAGCACCGCGACGAACGGCACCCAGAGCAGTTGGTACCAGTAGAAGAACGGGAAGGCGCCGATGTAGGGGCTGCTGCGAGCGTAGATCGGCACGATGAGCGTGCCGAGGATGGAGATGAGGACGAGGACGGTGATTAACACCCAGGCGCCGGTGCGCCTGGGTGTCGGGCCGGAGTGCGCCATTGCGTCGTCTCCCTGCATGAGTTGGCCACGCGCCACCACCAGGCCACCGGCCGCGAGCGGGGGCGCGCGCGTGACTTATGTCACGTTGTTGCCGTCCATGGTGCGATGGATTAGCGCATGGTGCAATGGTTTGCGCGCGAGTCGGGTAATGGCAAGGTAATCCTTGGCCGGGCCGCGCACCCGCCACTGCTCTTCCAGCAGGTCAGCGGCTAGCACCCGGTGACGGAGCTGATAGTGGTCCGGGCCACAGCCGTGTTCCGCCTCGGCGTGGCCGGAGCGCAGGTCGAGAACGTAGAACGGGCGGCCGTCCGCGAACCGCACCAGCACCGTGCCGTCAGGCTGGCCCTGATAGCGCAGGCGGCGGCCCGCTGGCCCGGCGTGGGCCGCGAAGCGCAACTCGCCCTGCTCGGTGTAGCACCATTCGCCCGGCTGATCCGGCGGTGCGGGCGCGACCAGCGCGTGGCCGGTGAAGCGGCCCTCGAGGCCGGCCCGGTAGTCCGTGAGCATCCGGTCCAGCTGCCAGCCGCCGCGGACGAAGGCCAGCGTATCGGTCACCCGCATGCCACCATTGTCGCCGCCGGTGGCCTGGTACCTGTCACCCACGGCACCCTTGGACCGCTCTGGCCTGCCTTGATAAGGTCCCCATCGACCGCCTGCCCCGTCCCCCCGCTCGAGGAGCCGCATTCATGTCCGATGCTGCCGCGCTGCGCCGGCCCCGTCCGCTGGTGCTGGCCGACCTGCTGCCTGGCGCGCTCGTGCGGGACACGCTCCTGGTCGTGGGGGCGGCTGGGTTCATCGGGCTGCTGGCCCAGATCTCCATCCACCTGTCCTTCACCCCGGTGCCGATCACCGGGCAGACGCTCGGGGTGCTGCTGGCCGGGACCGCGCTGGGCTGGCGGCGGGCGGGCGCCGCGCTGCTGCTGTACGCGGTGGCCGGGGTGGCCGGGGTGCCCTGGTTCGCGGATCACTCCAGCGGCTACGCCAGCGCCTCGTTCGGCTACGTCATCGGCTTCTTCGCCGCCGCGGTGCTCTGCGGCTACCTGGCCGAGCGGGGCGCGGACCGGTCTGTGCTGCGCTCGGTGCCCGCCATGCTGGCCGCCGAGGTCGTCATCTACGCGTTCGGCCTGACCTGGCTGGCCATCGACCTGCACCTCGGGGCTTCGGCCACGATCGCGGCTGGGCTCACCCCATTCCTCGCGGGTGACGCGATCAAGGCCGCGCTGGCGGCCGGCCTGCTACCGGCCGCCTGGTGGCTGGCGGGCCGGCGAGGCGACCTCAGCGGTCCCGGCGCAGCCGGGTGACCAGCTTGTACCGATCGCCGCGGTACTTGGACTGGGCCCATTCGACCGGGGTCCCGGTGACGTCAAAGGCCTGCCTGGACAGCAGCAGCAGGGGCATGCCGGCGTCTACTCCGAGCAGCCCGGCGTCCGTCGGATCAGCCAGCACGGTCTCGATGGTCTCCTCGGCCTCGGCCAGCTCGACCCCGTAAGCGGCGCCCAGCGCCTCGTACAGCGACGCGTAGCGGTCCAGGTTGCGGCGCAGCCCGGGAAAGCGGCGGGCCGGCAGGTGCGAGGTGTCGGTGGACATTGGCTCCCCATCGGCCAGCCGCAGCCGGTGGATCCGCAGCACCCGGCTGCCGGGCGTGACGGCCAGCAGCTCGGACAGCTGCGCGTCGGCCGGGACGTAGCTGGTGTCCAGGATCCTGGTCTGCGGGTGCAGCCCGTGCGCCCGCATGCCCTGGGTGTAGCTGGCTAGCTCCAGTAGCTGGGCCACCTTCGGCTTGGCCACGAACGTGCCCTTGCCCTGCATCCGCAGCAGCCGCCCCTCGACCACCAGCTCGGCCAGGGCCTGCCGGACGGTGGTACGTGAGGTGCCGTAGTGCTGGGCCAGTTCGCGCTCGGGGGGGACCGGGCTGCCGGGTGCCATGCTCTGGGTCAGCTCCAGCAGCTGCCGCTTCACCGTGTAGTACTTGGGCAGCCGCGGGCCCGGCGGGAGGGGCGGCGCGGCCGGGTCCGGCTCGGGTCGCTGGTCGTCGCGGGCGGCAGGGGAAGCGGTCATGGTCATCTCCTCCCGCAGAAGCTGCGTTCCGGACATGATGCCGCATTGTGGACAGAATCCACGGTGCCGCGCCCAGCGCGCAACCACCCAGACCGCGCGCTGTAACCAGACATGCACGAATACTGCCAGCTGGGGCCCGCCCCGTGGGCGGCGGGGCAGGCAGAACAGGGTCTGGCCGGCCCGCCCGGTGCGCGGTATGCGCGATGATGACAGGGTGCCCACACTGAACGACCTGGCCCGCCGGCACACCGCGGCGACCCGCGCCGATATCGACTGGCTGCACGCCCTGGTGTCCGACTGGCAGCTGCTCGCCGATTTGTCCTTCGCCGATCTGGTGCTGTGGGCGCCGCTGCAGGACGGCTCCGGCTGGGTGGTGCTGGCCCAGATGCGGCCGACGACCGGGCCCACCACGTTTCACGACGATGTGGTGGGAAGCTTCGCGTCCACTGGGGCCCGGCCGTTCCTCGACTCGGCCCAGCGCGAGCAGCGGATCTGCCGTGAGGGCGACCCGGAGTGGACCCGGGGTGTCCCGGTCCGCCGCGAATCCATCCCGGTGACCCGGGAGGGCAAGGTCATCGCGGTCATCGAGCGGAGCACCAACCTGAGTTCCGCGCGCACCCCGAGCCGTCTCGAGCTGACCTATCTCAAGGGCGCCGACGACCTGGCCCAGATGGTCGCGTCCGGCATGTTCCCCTGGCCCGGGCAGCAGCCGGCCCTGGTCAGGTCGCCCCGGGTGGGCGATGGCCTGCTCCGGCTCGGCCGCAGTGGCAAGGTCAGCTACGCCAGCCCGAACGCGCTGTCGGCCTACCGCCGGCTCGGCCTGGCCGCCGACCTGGTCGGAGCGGAGCTGGGCCCGCTGACCGCGCGGCTGTGCGCGCCTGGCCGGGCCACCGACGACTCGCTCATGGTCACGGCCAGCGGCCGGGCACCGCGGGAGACCGAGGTGGAGGGAAACGGCTCGGTGGTCCAGTTGCGGGCCATCCCGCTGGTGGTGAACGGCCTGCGCACCGGGGCGCTGGTGCTGGTCCGCGACGTGACCGAGTTGCGGCACCGGGAGCGCGAGCTGATGACCAAGGACGCCACGATCCGGGAGATCCACCACCGGGTGAAGAACAACCTGCAGACCGTGGCGGCGCTGCTGCGGCTGCAGGCCCGGCGGATGGACGCGCCGGAAGGCCGGGCCGCGCTGGAGGAGGCGGTGCGCCGGGTCGGATCCATCGCGACCGTGCACGAGACCTTGTCCCACGCCCCCGAGGAGATCGTCGACTTCGACGAGGTGGCGCATAGGGTGGCCGCGATGGCGGGCGAGATCTCGGCGGCCGAGGCCCGGGTGAAGCCGGAGCTACGGGGCCGGTTCGGCCTCCTGCCCTCGGCGGTGGCTACGCCACTCGCCCTGGTACTGGCGGAATTGCTGCAGAACGCACTGCAGCACGGGCTGGCCCAGTACGCGGAGACCCAGTGTGCGGAGGGCGGCCCGGCCGGGTCACTGGAGGTATCCGTGGCCCGCAGCCCGGACCGGCTCACCGTCACCGTGCAGGACAACGGTGTCGGCCTGCCGGAAGAGTTCGATCTCGACTCCACCACCAGCCTGGGCCTGCAGATCGTGCGGACCCTGGTGGTCGCCGAGCTGGGCGGCAAGCTGGAGGTCAAGCCGAGGGCGGGTGGCGGCACCCGTGCGGAGGTGGACCTGCCGCTGGACCCGGCCGCGCCGTTATCGGCGCACGGGTTCCCCGGGCACGGGTTAGCCGAGCACGGGTTAGCTGAGCACGGGCCAGGGGCACGCCAGGCCTAGGCGTGCCGGGGCGCCGCCTCAGGCGTGCGCCCGGGCCCGGATCCGGCTGGACCGCCGCTTGGCGGCGCGCCGCTCGTCCTCACTCATCCCGCCCCACACGCCGGCGTCCTGGCCGCTCCCAAGCGCCCAGTGGAGGCAGTCCTCGATGACGGGGCAGCGGTGACAGACCTGCTTGGCCTCGTCGATCTGGAGTAGCGCGGGCCCAGTGTTCCCGATCGGGAAGAAAAGCTCTGGGTCCACGTCACGGCAGGCGGCGTCGTGGCGCCAGTCCATGCGACCACTCCTCGTTGGCGGCCTCGGCTCGAGCTTGTGAATGGTTTCACGAGCCGGGCCATATGTCGGGAGCTGTGCAGCTCCCGGGGTTTGTATATCTATGCAGTGAGTCAGCGCCCCCGCTGGACTCTTCTACCTGTTCTCAGGTTCGCGGTCCCGTGTTACCAGAACGCCAGATCACACCAGCTGACGGCGCACGGCACCGCTCACCCGAACCGGGTTCTAGCCTGTCAAGACGAGCAATCAAACGCAAGACTATTTGGCAAAGGTTCAGCCGGATTTCCGTGTCAGATGGCTCACATCAGGCACTGTTCCGGGTCTGTCAGGCAATTACGCGCAGAACTGCGGGAACAGAACGAAACCTGACCCGCTCATGCTCGCCCATGTACTCCCCGTCGGCCTGCAGCGCCACCGGCCTGCTGGCCGAGATCACGAACTCCGGCTGGTCGTGCAGGCTGAGCACGTCCCGCCCGCTGGGCGGGTCCGGGCGGCTGGCGAACATCTGCCGCAGCGCGTTCAGCGTGCCCGCGGTGCGCAGCCGGCGCAGCGCGAACAGGTCCAGTCCGGTGTCGAAATCCGCGGCTGGGCTTGGGTTGACCGGCCGGTGCCCCAGGTAGGTCCACGGTGCGGTGTTCGACACGATGCTGAAAAACAGGTGCCCGACCGGAGGCTGCCCGCGGCGCTCCAGGGTCAGGGCCGGGTGCCGCCGGTCGGTGACCGTATAGAACTGGCGCAGCGCGGTCCACAGGTACAGCCGCGGCGTGACCGCCCGGCCGCGGGCCCGCAGGCCCTCGATGACCCGGACTACCTCGGCGTCCAGGCCCAGCCCGGCGTTGAACGTGAAGTACCGGCTGGGCCGGCCCCCCGGGTCGATGCGGCCCAGCCCGAGGCGCCGTGACCGGCCTGCTTCCAGGGCCTCGATCACCCGCCCGGTCGCGTCCACCGGGTCGGTGGGCAGGCCAAGCGACCGGGTGAACACGTTGGCGTTGCCCCCGGGCAGCGCGGCCAGTGCGGGCCGCCGGCCGTTCCCGTCCAGCAGCAGCCCGTTGACCGCCTCGTTGACCGTGCCGTCACCGCCCAGCGTGAGCACCAGATCGTGACCACCGGGCACCGCCGCCGCGGCCAGGCTGGCCGCGTGGCCCCGGTAGCGTGTCTGCACGACTTCCAGATCCATCTGGGAGGCGAGGGCGTGCGTGATGACCTCCCGGCGTAGCTGGGTGGTTGAAGTGGCCCGCGGGTTGACAATGAGGAGCGCACGCACGCGCTCAGGGTAGCTAGGCACGGAGGATGCTGGAGATGCGGGAGAGGCCGTCGAGCCTGCTTGGTGCGGCGGGGGCACAGGCAGCCGAGGCTGTCATCGTGCTGGTGGCCAGCGTGCTGTCCGGGGTGGACACGGCCGCCGGCAAGTCATACGAGCTCGGCAGCGGAATCGCGCTGACCGTCATCGGCGTGGCCAGCGCGGGTCTGCTGGCCTGGATAGCCGTGGGCCTGGCCCGGGCGCGACGGTGGACCCGGACGCCCGCGCTGCTCACCCAGCTGTTTGTCGGGATCGTGGGTATCTACCTGGTCCAGGGGGACCGGTACGCGTGGGGCGTGCCGTGCCTGGTGCTGGCGGTGGCCGGATTCGCGGCGCTGCTGGTGCCGCCCAGCCTGCGGGCCCTGGGCGGCCAGGCGGCATCGCCCAGCCAGCCGCCGCGCTGATCCAGCCAGCCGCCCACTGGCACCGGCCGGTCAGTCCTCCGCGGTCAGGCCGTCCCGGAGCTGAGCCAGCGTCCGGGCCAGCAGCCTGGACACGTGCATCTGGGAGATGCCGAGTTCGCTGGCGATCTGCGACTGGGTCATGTTGCCGAAGAAGCGCAGCAGCAGGATGCGCTTCTCCCGGCTCGGCAGCTGCTCCAGCAGCGGCTTGAGCGATTCCCGGTACTCCACCCCCTCGAGGGCGTCATCCAGCATGCCGAGCGACTCGGCCACCGCAGGCGCGTCGTCGTCCCCGGAGTCCGGGGCGTCCAGCGAGACGGTGGAGTAGGCGTTGGCCGACTCCAGGCCCTCCAGCACCTCTTCCTCGGTCATCTGCAGGTGCGCGGCGATCTCCGCCACTGTGGGCGCCCGGCCCTCGCGCTGGGCCAGGTCGCCGATGGCCTTGGTCAGCGCGAGCTTGAGCTCTTGCAGCCGGCGGGGCACCCGGACCGCCCAGCCCTTGTCACGGAAGTGCCGCTTGATCTCGCCCACGATGGTGGGGGTGGCGTAGGTGGAGAACTCCACCCCACGGGCCAGGTCGAACCGGTCAATGGACTTGATCAGGCCGATCGTGGCTACCTGGGTCAGGTCGTCGAGCCATTCGCCGCGGTTGCGGAACCGCCGGGCCAGGTACTCGACCAACGGCAGGTGCAGCTCGACCAGTTCGCCCCGGATACGTAGCCGTTCCGGGTCGGCCTCGGGCAGCACGGCCAGCCGCTCGAACAGCTCACGGGCCCGGCCCCGGTCCGGGACCGCGTGCTGGATCCGCGCCGTGGTGGTGGTCAGGCCGGGCTCAGCCACGTGCACCTCGACCTCGACCTCAACCTCGATATCGGTGGCCACCTCGGCCTCGATATCGCCGGCCGCCCGAGTCTCCATCTTCCGCGGCACCCGGACCTCGATTTCCTCGGTCACCCGGACCTCGACAGCTCGCGGGTCTTCCGCAGCATGACCGTCAGCCGGTCGCCCGGGCCAGACCAGGCGTCCACGCTGCCGGCCAGCGCGGAGAGCACCGTCCAGGCGAAGGTGTCCCGGGCGGGCAGCTGAGCCCGCTGGCTGGGCACCGACACGGCGATGGTCATGCTGTCCTCGGCCAGGGTGAAGTCACAGTCCAGGTCGGCCCCGGGGCGGGCCTGGCTGAGCAGCAGGCCGCATGCCTCGTCCACCGCGATGCGCAGGTCCTCGATCTCATCCAGGGTGAAGTCGAGGCGGGCCGCCAGGCCTGCGGTGGCCGTACGCAGCACGGACAGGTAGGCACCCTCGGCGGGCATCCGGATCGTCACCCGGTCTTCCGCCGCTGGGGCCGGTTCGCCGCGTACCGCGGTGGGCACGGCCGCAGTTGCCGGTGC
>Ga0335085_10007432_pt1 | contig 17003 bp, 19 predicted proteins | sample Lox_Sample_45_FD_206712 | JGI IMG/M metagenome (GOLD analysis project Ga0335085, IMG submission 206712) | Soil microbial communities from Loxahatchee National Wildlife Refuge, Florida, United States - Lox_Sample_4.5 | ecosystem: Environmental > Terrestrial > Soil > Wetlands | place: USA...
TTTTTTTTTCAGGAGGATATCACGGGAGATTGCTTACTGAATTGCTCACAAAGGAAAAAATCAACTGCATCCCCATCGAAACATCCAATTTAACAAGAGAGAACTGGGTAATTACTGAAGAATCGGGTAATCGCCAATATCGTTTTGTTATGCCCGGAACAATGATCCATGAATCAGAATGGAAACAATGCCTGGTACAATTAGATTCGATCGATGGAATAAAATTCATTGTCGTGAGTGGCAGCATGCCTGAAGGATTTCCTTCAGATATTTTTCAAAATCTTCGTTTGATTGCATCGCGAAAAAAAGCAAAGCTTATTGTCGATAGCTCGGGAGATGGCCTCGTGAAAGCAGTTCAATCGGGGGTGTTTATGATTAAACCCAGCATCAATGAATTTAATTTACTAAGGCAAACGCTTCAATTGACAAATCATTCCCTTGCAGCCGCTGCTGAAGAAGTCATTCTTAAAAAATATTGTGAAGTTGTGGTCGTGTCCATGGGTGAAGCAGGTGCATTACTTGTCACGAAAGATATGCAGTTACAGGTTAAAGCCCCCTCTGTAAAAAAAATGAGCACCGTGGGAGCCGGAGACAGTATGGTTGCCGGTATTGTACATAGCCTGATCAATAACAAAACCATTGAGGACGCGGTAAGATTCGGAGTGGCTTGCGGAACTGCGGCTACAAAGAATGCAGGAACTGCCTTATTTCGCCCGGAAGATGCATATCAATTATATAAAGAAATGCAGGGAGGGCTCGTAAATGATTCAGAGGAAAAAATATTTCTAAAAATATAAATAGCATTTTACATTACCCAAAATCATTAAATCTGCTAAGTGAAATCATAGAAAAAAAACTCCGGTCTTAGTTTTGGTTTTTTATTCCATTTTATTTTTACAGAATTTTATCTTAAATATTCTTTATTGAGGATACTTGTCCAGGCTTTCAAATCTGTAATGCGTGTTTGATTTTATTTTTTGAATGAAAGATTCCAATTCTGCTTTGTTGGACGAATCAGCAAGCATGGGATCATGGCAGAGGATTATAATATTGCCGGCAGTAAATGAAGATTTATGCAGGGTAATTCTTTGTATTTTTTCAAATATCTGATCAGCATTTTCGATCATTTTCCCTTCTGAATTATAATGCCATTCAATATCCCACCCAAAAACCCGGTATCCCATATTAGCCAGCGAATCCGCAGATGCTTTCACATCGGGCAAATCATCTCTTTCCCTGCCATTGATCCGCCAGCTATTCCTTCCGGGTAATCTTGCGATCCTGGATTCAATTCCAAGTGTATCATAATTCATCAAAAAATCCGCTTTGACTTCTTCCGGTTTTTTATAGAATAAGCGATAATGATTGTTGGCATGGCTGAAACTATGGTTGCCGATTTCAATAAAAGGATTATTACGATATAATTGGAAAAGCTGCCAGGAACTATCATCCCTGAAAGCATATCTTCCGATTAGAAAAACGCTAATATGAATACTATCGGACATTGCTACTTCACTCACTTCCCTGCTTGCCCGGACAGGCCCGTCATCAAAACTAAGGTACAGCGTATATACAGTGGCGATAGTGTCACTCCTTTTTTGGGATCTCGGGTCATTTACTGTGCCCGGACGAGGAACTATTATCGCTTTGTTTTTATTGCAGGTTATAAAAAAGACCCCCGTTCCTATAAGCAGGATGCTTAAAGCGCATATCCGTATATGTTGGGTTAAGCCGGTCATTTTAATAATACCCAAAATAGAATGTTCTATGAAAGAGTGAAATGATGGATATCATATCCTGATTTGATTGGAAACAGGTTTGACCGGAATTAATATCAGTTATGCATAGCCGCCATAATTTCATGATTCCCGGCAAGTTTGGGGGACTAAATTTTTACAGGATTTGCAAGGTCGCATCTGAAAGCTTCGAATCGGCTTGTTGCCCCGAAACGGAGGCTTTTATTGCTGTAAGAAGGGGAAGAATATTCCCTGCTTTTACTCCGTCAAAATCCTTTCTCATTCTTTTTCTGGCTTCCTTGTCTTTAACCATCAGTGAGCCAATCATCAGCAACCACCTGTCTGTTATTGAAAGATTTTTTCTGATCACCCTTCCGGGAAGGAAATAGATATCGGATTTATTCCTGATTTCCCCCGACAAATTATCGCTTAAAATTTTTTCCCTGGCTTCTTTTTCCTCTGCAGGTGTTCCGCATACAATGAACATGAATATTTTCTTATTCATTAAAGCGGAAACATTCTGGTTTAACCAGTCACGGATCAGCAGCTTACCAATATAGACTGAGCTACCCAACACAACAAAATCATATGCCGACAAATTTTCACCCGAAATATGATCAGATACTACTGCAGGTATTCCAAGTGCTGTGCTGATCCATCCTGCATATTGTTTTGTAGTGTCGTATTTTCCTTTGTAAATGATGATTCCTTTCATTTTTTTTATTTTATTTGAATCGATCAAACTAATAATGAGCAATAAATAACGGGAGGTTGATCGTCTTCACCACGAGATCTGCCGTGCTTGGATTGAACAGACTGGAAAGAAATCCTCGTCCATAGGATCCCATGACAACAAATGTATTTTTCTTTGACAGCAGGTAACCAAACAATTCATCCCCGGGCTTTCCCTGCAGGTGCTGGAAATTTATTTGAGAAAAATGTGCCCGAAGCAATTCTGAAATCCGGTCATTTTCCTGGATCGGATATATTTCATTTTGGTCAATTTGCAAAACCGTTGCTTTTTTGTCACATAACTCAGGGAAAAAATGAATAAACTGTTTGATTGCAAATACGGATGACCGGCTTCCGTCATAGGTAAACAAAATCTCGCCGATCCCATTGAAGCTATAAGGTGTAATGATTACAGGGCATTCTGCTTCAGCTAATATTTCTTTTACGAAATGCGAGGGCGCTCCTTCTTTTTGGTCTTCGAATGAAGTGGCAGGATTTACAACAATCAGGTCCGCGAACCTGCTCTCAGTTATGATTTCTTTTACTGATGCTTTCTGATTGCGATGAACATCGAAATTAACACCTCTGTTTATACAGGCCTCGCAAAAAGATTTTTCACTTTTTTCGCAACAGGATATCCTTTCTTCATTTTCCGGCAAGTCACCTGCGGTAATAGTTTCCACATATGGAAGGCTATACAATTGTTTCAAAGCTGGTTTCGTTTCTCCTTTTATATTTTCAATGAAAACAGCAGTCAGCCTGGAATGAGTCAGTCTTGCGATATAGCAGGCAAAATCAACCGTCACCATGTCAAGCCTGCTGCCATCCAGCACAAGCACAATTTTTTCCATAAAATTTTTTTTCAAATTTATTGCTGAAGCTATCCGGGAATTATGATATCCATTAACCATTCCCATGACAATCATCAACAAATACCTGGAACCTGATGTTATAGAATTTTATATCCAACCCGCCACAATATTATCCTGATCCGGATCACTTCATTTCCTAATCGGCATCAGGAAAAAAAATATTGCAAAAAGATAGCTTGCTGTCACTTTAAAATTATAATATATGAAAGCTCTTGTCTATCACGGCGCCAATAAAAAATCCTGGGAAGAAAAACCGAAACCAACCATTCAGCAGGCCACAGATGCGATCGTCCGGATTACCCGGACAACAATTTGCGGAACTGATCTGCATATTCTCAAGGGAGATGTCCCCGAAGTCACCGATGGACGCATATTAGGCCATGAAGGTGTTGGTATCATTGAAGAAACAGGAGCTGCAGTGACAAACTTTAAAAAAGGAGATCATGTATTGATTTCATGCATTTCTTCCTGCGGCAAATGTGATTATTGTAAAACCGGCATGTATTCACATTGTGAAAATGGAGGATGGATTCTCGGTCATCTGATTGATGGAACACAGGCGGAATATGTAAGAACTCCTTTTGCGGATACAAGCCTCTATCATATTCCACCGGGAAGTGATGAGGAAGCGCTTGTCATGTTGAGTGATATCCTTCCCACAGGATTTGAGTGTGGTGTTTTAAACGGAAAGGTGAAACCCGGAGATGTGGTTGCGATTGTGGGATCAGGACCGATTGGACTGGCTGCATTACTGACCGCATTATTTTATACTCCTTCAGAAATCATTATGATCGATCCTGATGATAACAGGCTGAATGTGTCCAAAAAACTGGGCGCTACAAAAACTATCAATAACAGTAAAGAAAATGCAGTTGAAATCGTGAAAAAAATGACGGGTGGAAAAGGGGCTGATTCAGTTATTGAAGCCGTAGGCATTCCTGCAACTTTTGAATTATGTCAGTCATTGGTAGCTCCCGGAGGTATCATCGCAAATATCGGCGTTCATGGAAAGAGTGTTGACCTGCATCTTGAAACCTTATGGTCCAGGAATATTACCATCACAACGCGTTTAGTCGACACCGTTACAACTCCGATGCTGCTGAAAACGGTCCAATCCAAAAAACTCAATTCGAAGCAACTGATCACTCATCATTTCAAATTATCTGATATCATCAGCGCTTATGATACTTTTCAGCATGCCGACAGAGAAAAAGCGTTGAAAGTGATATTGGAAAATGTTTAAGCCGTTCGGGACGGAACCCATCGGCATTTTTCCCCGAGGAGTCACTGTCATGCACACCTGAAAAAACAGGTTGTCATTGCGGCACTCGGCGGGGAAAAAAACCAATAGATGGTTAGCTGATCAATTGGGAGTTACAGAAGGAACAGTATCAAAGTGGGCCACGAATAGTCACCAACCTCCTCTTGAAACACTTTATAAAATTTCGCTGCTTTTTAAGCTAGACATTCACGACTAATAGAATTAACCTTGCCAAAGAAATAAAAAAGTTCAAACACCTATTAAACTTATCGACAAAACAATTTCTATTCATTTTTATTTCTTTTTCGATAAGCATTTGCTGTAACTCCTAATTTACTTTTGAAAAGTTTGTTTAAATGACTTTCATCAGTGAAATCTAATTCAGATGCTATACTGGCAACTGGCAAATCGCTATATAATAATCGTGTCTTTGCGAGCTCAAATTTATAAGATAAAATATAATCTTTCAATGTAATGCCTGCTTGCTTTTTAAAGTATAGACTGATATGATCTTTTGATTTATAGAACCGCCTTGCAATATTTTCTACTTTAATATTTTCTTTATTGTAAATATTCTGGTGAATGTAATTAATTATATCTCTGACGACCCGTTGTGCACGTTTGGTTTTTACCGGGAAAATAGAATGCTCGTGTATATATCGTGTAATCAATTGCAAAAGTAAAAAAACGATATTTCTACTCATATCTTCCTTTCCATATTCATTTTGTTCTTTCTCCCATAACAAACGACCGATCAATATTTCTGTTAACTGCTTATCGTTTTCATTGGTAATGATATGCCCTTTCAAGCGATACTGGTTGTGAAAAATATATTCCATTTGTTCAAAAAAACCTGTTGACTGATAGTTTCTTTTTTCATCGCTCCGAATAAATGCAAAAAAGCTACCAGTAAAATCAATTATACACAATTCACTTGGGGAAGACGTTTTAAACATATGCTGATCAGTTGTATTTAATAAGAATAAATCTCCTTTTTTATACTCGAATTGGTTGCCATTAATAATATGTTTTCCCTGACCTTGCAAGACATAAATTAATTCAAAATACTGATGACGATGTGGTCGGGCATTTTTTGTCTCAACCTTCTTAATCAGAAGTTCAAAATCCTGGTAATGGTGAGGCATTGCTTTCATGGGTTAAAATTACCTAAAAATGCAGTTTTTTTACCAGCTTATCAGATAGAAGGCGAACTAATTTTGTAAACAAAATTACTGGTATGCCTGATCAACATCCTGAACATACAAATCACCACCGTGAAGATATTATTCGCATTGCTGCAGTAGGTGTAGCCTTATTGCTTAGCTGGCTTGGAGTTTGGAAATATCTTGTATCATTCGATTTCATTGCAATCCTTGCAACCTTAGTGGGTGGCTTCCCTATGTTTAAAGAGGCATTTGAAAACATCCGTGAAAGACGCATGACAATGGAACTCTCGATGTCAATTGCAGTGCTCGCTACTTTATTGATCCAACAATATTTTACAGGTCTTATTATCACTTTCTTTGTGCTGATAGCAGAATATCTTGAACATTTATTGGTTTCGCAAGGGAGAAATGTAATAGAAAAATTGCTCGCTCTTCTTCCACGCAAAGCCATTGTGCGCAAAGGGACAGAAGAGAACGAATCTGATATTACCGATATAAAACAAAATGATATTGTCATTATAAAACCGGGATCTTCTATCCCAGTTGACGGCAACGTAGTAAAAGGCAATTCGTTCGTTGATCAGTCATCACTCACTGGTGAATCAATTCCAGTTGAAAAATTGCAGGGACAAGAAGTATTTGCTGGAACACTTAATCAGACTGGTATTCTTGAGGTGAAAGTGAAACGCGTTGGGCTTGATACAACTTTTGGGAAAATAATAGGGATAATTGAAGAGGCAGAAAATTCAAAAGCGCCTATCCAAAAAACGGCTGATAAGCTGGCCGCCCGGTTGGTTTACCTCGCGCTGGCTGGTGCAACAATTACCTGGCTATTTACCCATAATGTAGTGTCTGCGATTGCAGCTTTAGTAGCCGCTGGCGCATGCGGAGTGGCTGCAGGTACGCCACTCGCAATTTTAGCAGGCATTGGTCGCGTAGCAAAAGAAGGCATCATCGTGAAAGGTGGGATTTATCTTGAACAATTAGCCAAAGTAGATACTGTGATATTAGATAAGACAGGAACTTTGACGCTGGGATTACCTACAGTTATGAAAGTTGAAAATTTCAACGGTGTCAGCAAAGAGAAAGTCTTGCAATTAGCTGCATCTGCTGAACAACATTCAGAACATCCGATTGCAACTGCTATTAACTCCCGGGCAAAAAAAGAAAACCTGCAACCTCTTCCATACGGCAATATTCAATACATACCCGGGAAAGGAATGATTGCAACGATTAATAATGATGAAATTGTCATAGGTAATACATCACTGTTTACAGAGAAGAAAATCTCATTTGATACTTCAATAGCAGATTATCTCAATAAAGAAAAAGAAAAAGGATTTACAACTGTTTTGGTTGTCAGAAATAATACCGTTGTGGGGTCTATCAGCGTTGCCGATGTAATCAGGCCAGAGGCAAAGCAAGCTATTGAGGCGATAAAGAAACTCAACTGTCGTACGATGCTGCTTACCGGAGATGATAAAACAGTAGCGAAGGCCGTGGCCCGTTCATTAGGGGTTGATGAAGTGTATGCAGAAATGTTGCCAGCAGAAAAACTTGAAAGAGTAAGATCACTCATGCGTGCCGGAAAGAAAATAGCAATGGTTGGCGATGGTATTAATGACGCAGCGGCTCTTACCGAAGCTACAGTAGGCATAGCAATGGCAAGTGGGACAGATGTAACACTGGAAAGCGCTGATATGACACTCATGAATAACAACCTGATGAAAATAGCAGAGGCATTACAGATTAGTCGTCAATGCATGAATGTGATCATGTTCAATTTCTGGGGAACCGTAATAGTTGATATATGTGGAATTACTCTTGCATTCATGGGATACATCACACCGCTTGGTGCTGCTCTCATCCATGTAATTTCTGAACTGACATTCATATTAAATTCAGCAAGACTTTTTAGAAAATAATTTTATTCTTAATGGAAGTAAGTAGTGTCTCCGAAACAGAAGCATCAATTTTTAATTCGATAGTCAGGCGCAGAAGAAGCATTTATCCCAGGCAGTACATACCCGGCAAAAAAATACCTGACGAAATTATCTGGCAAATATTGGAAAATGCCAATCGTGTCCCTCCACTGGCGCAAGCCTGTCCGACGGATAACAAAGCAAAGCAATTATTTGAAGTAAGATAGTCGGACCGGCTTGTGCCATCTTTACATACACTGAACTGATCCTCGTTTTTTTCCCCGAGGAGTTACTGCCATGCACACCCGAAAAAACAGGTTGTCATTGCGGGACTCGTCGGCTCTTTTTATTTGTTAGCGCCGAGTCCCGCCATACTGTGATTTTTGGCAAGAACATGCAGCGGTGACTCGGCGGGGAAAGAAACGAATAGTTGCATTTATGATCGCCGTTGCCCTTTGCCGGGAAACTTGAAAACGTAATGATTCATTTGAAATAAGCTCTTCACCAAACAGTTCGGTAAATTCTTATCTGATTATTTATGAGTTCAATTTAGCGTTCTATATTCTTTTGGCGACTGCCCAACCCATTGTTTAAACAATCTTGTAAAGTGTTGGGGATACTTAAATCCAAGTTCATAAGCAATTTGATTAACTGATTTGCTCTCGTCAAATATTTTTTCTTTCGCCACATCAATCAGTTTTGACTGAATGTACTCCTGTGCGGTCTTACCTGTTTCCTTTTTTATAAGATCGCCAAAATAGCTTGCTGATAAATTCAATTCCTTCGCGCTCCATGCCACAGAAGGCAAGCCAATTGTCTGCGGTTTTTCTGTTTGAAAATAATCATTCAACAAATTTTCAAATCTTTCCAAAATGCCTTTATGTGGTTGATCACGGGTGATAAATTGACGTTCATAAAAACGGGTGCAATAATTCAGGAACAGTTCAATGTTAGATACAATGAGTTTTTTGCTATGGTGGTCGATAGCATGCTCTAACTCATATTCAATTTTTGAAAAACAATCCAGCACTATTTTTCTTTCACGTTCTGACAAATGAAGTGCTTCATTTGATTGATAACTAAAAAATGTATACTCTTGAATATGTCGCCCAAGAGAAGTGCCATGGATTAATTCAGGATGGAAGATCAGGGCATACCCTTTTGGCTGGTAAATTTCACCATTGCTTTTCACGCCTGCTACCTGTCCCGGTGCAAGAAAAACCAATGTGCCTTCCTGGTAATCATATGTGTGCCGGCCATACAACAGATCTCCACATTTCACATCTTTTAGAAATATAGTGTAGAAACCGAAATACATCCGGGAACCTTGTCGCGGGCTTGCCTTCGATAGATCAACAACGCTCACCAGCGGATGCAGAGTTTCGTTGTTATTGAAAACATTGTAATCATTGATTGTTTCAAATCGACGCATGTTATCCATATCAAAAAGTTTTTTCCGGAACAAAATTAAAGCATTATTGATTCCTTCATAGTCACGAATCGTACAATCCGGAATATTGGTAGAAGAATCAGTAATCTGTATCGCATTCACACAGAAAAATGCAAGGACTTTTGGTGATTTGACAAGCTGATCATGCCATACACCCTGGTTGGAACCGCAATAATGGTAGATATATCAGTAATTGGTATACCATCGAGGCGGGGAAAAGAAAAGACCTTTGCACGACAAAGATAGATATGCAAAATGTCAAATTGAATAATACTGTTGAAATGCCGATCCTTGGATTTGGCGTTTTTCAGGTAACCGATTTGGCAGAATGCGAAAGAAGTGTGGTTGATGCAATTGAAACAGGCTATCGATTGATTGACACCGCTGCTTCGTATGGCAACGAAGAAGCAGTAGGCAAGGCTATTAAGAGAACTGCTGTACCAAGAGAAGAATTATTTATAACAACCAAACTTTGGATACAGTCGAATGGATATGAAGGAACAAAGAAGTCCTTTGAAAATTCCCTGAAACGATTACAATTAGATTACCTGGATTTGTATTTGATTCATCAACCTTTTGGCGATGTATATGGTGAATGGAGAGCGATGCAGGAATTGTACAAAGAAGGAAAAGTCAGAGCAATTGGAGTAAGCAACTTTCAACCCGACAGGATTATTGATTTGATCATTCATAACGAAATTGTTCCAGCCGTTAACCAGGTTGAGACGCATCCGTTCCATCAGCAAATTGAAACACAAAAATTCTTACAGGAAAATAATGTACAGATCGAATCCTGGGGGCCATTTGCGGAAGGCAAAAACAAGATATTCCAAAATGAGCGATTGCTTTCGATCGGCAAGAAATACAACAAATCAATCGCGCAGGTTATTCTTCGCTGGCTAATTCAAAGGGGTATCGTCACCATCCCAAAATCAGTTCGTAAAGAAAGAATGGAAGAGAACTTTTCCATTTTCGATTTTGAACTAAATGCCGAAGATATGGCTGCCATTAAAACACTGGACACAAAATCGAGTAGTTTCTTCGATCATCGGGATCCCGCGATGGTAAAATGGCTGGGAGAAAGAAAACTTGATATTTAACTCACTTTAAAAAATTAATATGCAAAAAAGAAAATTAGGCAACGAAGGACTTGCAGTTTCGGCAATCGGCTTAGGCTGTATGGGAATGAGTTTTTCCTATTATCCATTTCCAGAAAAAGAAGATGCGATCAACCTTATCCACAAAGCGATAGATGAAGGAGTTGATTTTTTTGATACTGCCGAAGTATATGGACCTTATGTCAACGAGGAATTGGTTGGTGAAGCGCTGGCACCTTACAAAGGAAAAGTAGTGATAGCCACAAAATTTGGATTTGATATTCGGGATGGAAAAATGGTGGGGCTAAACAGTAAACCCGATCAAATTCGAAAAGCCGTTGAAGGTTCTCTTAAGAGGTTAAAGGTTGACTGCATTGATTTATTATATCAGCATCGTGTTGATCCAAATGTGCCGATTGAAGATGTTGCCGGGACCGTAAAAGATTTAATCAGGGATGGTAAAGTGAAATACTTCGGTCTGTCTGAAGCGGGTGCACAAACCATCCGTAGAGCCCACGCGGTGCAACATGTCAGCGCGCTGCAAAGTGAATATTCTTTATGGACACGTCAACATGAAAAGGAAATCATTCCTGCCATCGAAGAGATGGGAATTGGACTTGTCGCATTCAGTCCCCTCGGCAAGGGTTTTCTTACGGGCAAAATTGATGAAAACACAAAATTTCAGCAGAATGATTTCCGGAATTCTTTACCCAGATTTACTGAAGAGGCTCGTAAGGCAAATTCGGCTTTGCTTGATTTAATCAATGAATTTGCTTTTCGAAAAAATGCAACTGCGGCACAAATTGCTTTGGCCTGGGTTCTCGCACAAAAACCCTGGATTGTACCGATCCCCGGCACTACAAAATTGCATCGGCTGAAAGAAAATATTGGAGCTGCAGCAATTGAATTCACGGAAGATGAGTTAAAACAAATCGAAGAAGCATCCTCACATATAAGGATAGAAGGCAGCCGATATCCTGAAGCATTGGAAAAGACAACTGGTTTGTAATAAAGAGAACCTACGGTTTCGAATTTGATAGTGCAAAATATAAAACTATCAATAGTTGAATCCGCGCCGACGAGGCAAAATCATTCTTAGGATTTTGTCTTATCAAGCGCTTTGCATTTAGAAATAAGATTTTAAGTAATGACAAATCAACAAAAAATAAAAAAATGAAATCAGGAATGTTTGTACTTTTTTTAGTGATGATATCCTTACAATGGTCGTACGCACAGCCACGTGAAACAATCACAACTTCCACGACCAACACGCCTGAACAACAGGAAATCATCAACCTTTCCAAGCAGAAATGGGATTGGATGGCCGACAAGAATGTTGATTCTTTAAATGTGCTGTTTGACGATAAATCGATGTTCATTCACATGGGAGGAACCTGGGGAAAAACCCAGGAACTTGCTACCATCAAAAGCGGTGGTATCTGGTATAAGAAAGCCGAGATTTACGCAGTTGTCGTGAACATGTTTGGTAATACAGCCATACTGCTAAACGATATTGATTTGGTGGCGGTCGTTGGGGGCAATGAAGTCACCAATCCTTTCATGGTGACAGAGGTCTACATCAAAGAAAAGGGCAAATGGAGGATGGGTTCACTCACTTTTTCGCATTTGATGAGGCCAGTTAAGATGAATAAGAAATAATAAAGGGCAGCGCCCTTTGACAGCAATTTGAGAAAGCTGTGCGCCGAAGTCACCGGTTAAATTCCAGGTTCGTCTTAGTTTTTTTTCCCCGACGAGTCACCGCTATGCGTATCCGAAAAAACAAGTTGTCATTGCGGGACTCGTCGGCTCTTTTTGTTGTTAGCGCCGAGTCACACAATACTGTGATTTTTGGCAAGAACATGCAGCGGTGACTCGGCGGGGAAATAAAGCAACAACTTATGGAAGGGCTCGCGTTCGCACTTCAAAATCATGAAATAACTATTTTGGACGGGCCGATGAAAGATGAATTGGAAAATTTTGAATTTTCATTCACTCGAACCGGTGTTCTTTATACAGCACCATCAGGTATGCATGATGATTGCGTGAATAGTCTGGCATTGGCTGTTCAGATTCACGGCGAAGCAAAACTGCATGGTGAAATCTCAGTTTGGTAGACCGTTTTATTCGAACGTCGTACATTTACCTATGCATTGAAATTTTAATAAATCAATATCACATGCTCTTATTGTGTTCTATTGATCTTTTGGCAAACATCTTCGAAATTATTACTCCAATAGTATTATTCCTCTGGTTTATTGTTACAAGATGGACGAAACAAAAAAGCGAGTATTTTGCGGAATTTAAAAAAAATTATGGGGCATTTATTCAGAACACAGTTAACCCTAAATCTAATGACAGTTTCTTTGATGGCGGTATGATTTTATCAATCTTCGTCATTAAACCTTCAGGGTATTTCAGCGGTCAGTTGGTTTATGTTGAATATGAATATATTCTTTTAGATAAAGGTGATTTTATGATTAGGGAAGCTATTAGATCAGACAACATATGTTATGGGAAATTAAACTTCTGTTGGCGCAAGAACATATTTAAACAAGGAAATCCCTTTAATTCAAACACAAATAGAACCTATGTAGGACATATGTTCGTTGTTAACAGGCTACAGGACCATAGTCAACATTTTGGCGAGGATTGGGAATACAAATACAAATTTATTCATAGTAGAGAAAGCGGATTTATTGATGCAACCATTGAAGAAATAAAGACAACCAAGAAGCAAAAACTTCCTATGGCTTTTTCAGTAAAATCTTCAATTGATAGACTGCATAATCCATTACCGGAACTTCGTAAAATTTATAAAATATTAGACAAATGAGCTTTGAAATTTCTTTTCTTTTTTCAGGCAAGATAAATGTAGCAAGTGTTTCAGAAATAAAAATCGGAGGGAAAGAATCGCATTTTTTTGTAACTCCAAATGATAAGGAATTGGAAAAAAAATATGGGACTGTTATGATTAGATATGTCCCTAACAATGAATTTGCTTACACTTATGGTTTTCCAAACTCATCGGCCGAAGCACATAATTATATGAATTCAGTAGCGACCAGTTTGCGCGATTATGTTTATGACCGTGATCATTAGAACTGTTCAAATTTTAGTCTTGAAACAAAATCTCATCGTTACTCATCGGTTTGCGGAATCTTTTTCTGAATTTGAAGACTGTATACTGTATTAATTGGGCAATCCCAATGGATTGCGTGAATAAAAATAGCAAAAAGGGAGTGGACGAAATAACTTAATAAATATTAGATGAGTTTCCTTTCAATCGCTTCAATGATCTTCTCCATCAGCCGGTTCGTTTGCAACGTTATTGATTTATTCTTTCCCGTTCTTTTAAAGTGTTCAATCCGATCATCGAAATCTATACGCTCAACATGCAACCGCGTCATTTTGCCAACTATTATCGGATCAATCTGGAATTTCATTCGGTAATTTCTTTTGGAACTAACTTGTTGTTGATATATCTGTCCCAAGTAGTCATATAACCGTGGATATTCGTGTTAATATCATATTTAAAAAGCGGAGCAATCTTCATTTCAGTTTTACCAAGATTAGTAATATCGTAAAACCTCCATTCTGTATCATAAGGGTTAGGAATAAATACACCTGCCTTCATTTTAAAACAAGTAGAAGGGTCTATCAGAGGAATCATAACCATGTATTCTTTAATGTTTTCTGGATAACCCACAACGCATACCCCTTTCGGCATTTTATCAAAATTTTCATCAACAAGAAAAGAGTATCCAACTTTATAAGGGCAGTCAATTTCACCTAAAATTACACGTCTCATTTGATGCGCACTTTGAGAAAATGCAAATTCATAGCCCCACAATTCAAAACAATATAGGAAAGCGGCTTTTGTTAAGGAAAGACCTATTTTCTTTTCGTTTGGAAATTGTCCAGTAACATTCATTTCATAGTTATCTGGATGCAGCCGTGTGTACTCCAAAAACTCTCGCACTGGTATAGTCTTGTTGATATTCTTAAAGTCAATTATTCGACCGTCAACTTCATTCTTTAATTCAGCGCAGTAGAATCCGGGAATGTACTCGCTTTCCTTTTTCAAACGTATGGTTATGGGAATTGTGCTTTTTATGTTACCACTGACGAATCCGTGAAATTTCAAATAGTTGATAAGCTCAAACTCGAAAGTAAAACCTGAACGATTATTGCACTGCTGACACACCATTATTTCATTTTTTCCTCCCACACTTTCGGGGGGGAAATGATCCATGTCAAAATGGGAATTGGCAGAAATATTATGCTTATTAAATATGATAAGAATACTCCTCAAACAAAGAGGGCAGACATAGCAAGCATCTTCTTTTATTTCTTTCAGATGAGGTGATTGTTCTATAAGAATTTTATACCACTCTCGAAATGGTTTAAGTGAGTTATAATACCGATCGATGTGATTTTGAATTACAAATGGTTTGGGAACTTTCAAAACATCTAAATTTATAGGCATACGGTACAACTATTTTCAAATGATTGATAAAAGAAGTAACAAAGTTCGTTTATTTAAAATTTTTGAAGAAATAATTTCTAACTTTCACACAAGGAGCAGGAACTTTTATAGGGTTAATTGGGCTACATTGGTTGATATTGACGGGCGAACTATTGGCGACTTTGAGAATATTGTCTATGACTTCATCAAATAAACACACTCATTTTTTTTTCAAACGTATAAATTGGATTAAAGTTTTTGCGATAGGGCTAACCCCCGTTTTTGGTATCGTTTATGGTTTCGGTGAATTCTATGGTTGGTGGGATTCCATTACTGGAAGAAAAACAATAATTGAATGCTATGAGAGACTTATTCACGGCAATGGCTATCCAAAGGGGTTTATTTATGCTGACGAAAAAGAATTTGAGACATTAGAATTGTATTTGAAAAAACATACTTCAAACAAATTGATTAACAAACTGAGTGAGGAAGGCCATGACCCAACATTGATTGCAGCCGATGGAGGCGACGCAAAAAAATGGTCAACACCAAAAGACTGGCCTACGGCTCTTACAATTCCAATGGAAGCTCAAATTATGTTTGTTTATGGAATGGTTCGCAATGATCACGAAATCGACCAGGGTAACACTACTTGGGTCGGAAGTTTGTATGAGCTTAAAAATTGGATCGATTTAGATTTGGAAAGACAGCGATTTCTTTTTTCAGTTGTTTTAACCAGTGTTTTGGCAATTGGCGTAGGCATATTGGATTCAATCAATAAAAAAAATAGGCCATAAAATATTTATCTTTCGAACATGAATCAAGAACTTTTATACGGTCAATGGGAAAGCTATACTGACTTATACAACTACATTTTCCAAGAGCGATTATTTCTTGATGAATGGTTTGACATACCGGGAACAGAAGAACGGATACGTATAGCCGATATTAAAGCGAAGGCATTTGAAGAAGTCTATCCATATCTTCCGACGAAAAGCGAAAGGCAATTCCTTATTGATAAAATTCACGACATTAAACCGGGATTGCTTGCAGAAATAATAAAGGAGTTACCAGCGAAATAAGTAAATAAACTTCATCTTATATGGCTGATATAATTGTGTTTTTAACAGCAATGATTTTTTTTGTTGCTACCGGGAAAGCTGTGATAACTTCAAGAGTTCATAGAATTCCTCTATTTGAATTCGTAAATCCGCAAAACATGGTTGTTTGGGTTCTACATACCTTGTATGGAATGTTTTATTGGGTTATCTTGACGGTGGCTATATATTTTATTCGTAATTCAATCTCAAAAAAATTTTCAGAGTGGTTTCCAACAATTTGCAGTACATGGATTGTTTTTGCTTGGGCACTTTATGCTATTTTTTTAACTCGCACGTGTTACAGATGGGCAAGAGACAATGATAAACTTCGATACGAAATGTCATTACTTTTATGCTTCTTATTATACACGTTTGGTGGCATTGCAAGTCTTGCATTATTCAAATCTATATCTCCAAGTTTATCCAAGGCTGATATCAGGCTTTATGAAGTAGCAACAGTCATTATTTTTTTATATTTTTTTACCAAAATAATGTCGATGAGTGAAATTCAAAATGCAATAAGAGTAGCCAAAAACCCTAATGTAAAAACAATTATCAAATTCAAAAAAACGGATGGTAAGGATAGAACCGTATTTGAATCCTCAGAAACAAGATATATTCTTTCGAAAATGGTGGATTTTGTTGTCGTCATTGATGAAACAGTTAACAGCAATGACAGATTAACATTTTATCCTACTTCCGAAATTGAACAAATAGTTTTGCCGTGTTTTCCCAAAAGCACTGATTCACCTAAAAAAAGGAAGCCTAAGAATACTAATAATTCCGAGGGACATAAATAAGAATACAAATAATTCCGATGGACATAAAGAAGGATGTAAATTACCCCCTAAATTACTCCCCGTTAGGGCGATATTCCATGAAACCAGCTACTGTATTGAGTTTTAGAAAATAATCAGCGGAGAGAGAGGGAAATGATCCTCTCTTTTTTATTATTGTTTATCAATAGTTTGAGTGCTGCAAAATGAGGCACTACATGATTAACGCTCGTTCCTATTGAAATTGTAAGAACTGATAAACTTTTATAAAGCTAGGCAAAAATAACGCAATGGTCTTTATTAACTAGGTGATTATTGAGGGTTGGTCGTTATAAAATTCCGGCATAACTGCAATTCCCGATCGATGTCCGTAACCCGAAACAAAATCCTGCAATATTAATTATCCATGATTTTGTCGACACGAGT
>Ga0335085_10007433_pt1 | contig 17003 bp, 16 predicted proteins | sample Lox_Sample_45_FD_206712 | JGI IMG/M metagenome (GOLD analysis project Ga0335085, IMG submission 206712) | Soil microbial communities from Loxahatchee National Wildlife Refuge, Florida, United States - Lox_Sample_4.5 | ecosystem: Environmental > Terrestrial > Soil > Wetlands | place: USA...
GGTCGGGGTGGCGGTGCTGGCGGCGCCGGCGATGGCTGCGGGGCTCGAGGTGCTGCGCCGCTTCGCCCATGTGCGCGCCCCGTTCTTCCGGCTCCATATCGCGCCCCGCCGCGATACGGTGCACATCGTCTACGAACTCACCGCCGCGCTCGAAGAGACGCAATGGCGGCCGATGATCGAGATCGCGATGATGTCGGTGCGCGCCATGTGCGGCGCCGTCTTGGGCCGCGCCGCGCACGAGGCGCAATTCCGCTTCGCCTGCGCGCGTCCGGCGCATTCGGAGCGCATTCGCACGGCGCTCGGCGAACACGTCGCGTTCGGCGCCGCCGATAACGCCATCGTCATTCCAAAGAGCTGGACGGAGATTCCATCGGCGCTGGCAGATGCATCGCTGTTCCAGAACGCGATGACCGAATTGGAAGCGGCGCTTGCTCGCCTCGAAAGTCCCGGCGATTTCCGCGCGCGGGTGGAACGGCTCTTGCGTACCATGCCCGACGGCCGCTTGAACGCCGATGCGGTGGCGCGGGCGCTTGGCGTTTCCGGCCGCACGCTGGCGCGCAAGCTACAGGGTGCGCACGCGCAATTCCGCACCCTGCTCGATGCCGAATTGAAGACGCGCGCAGGGCGGTTGATCGCGGCGCGCACGTTCACCCGCGACGACATGGCTGAGAAATTGGGCTATCGCGATCCGACCAGCTTCTCGCGCGCCTGCCGCCGCTGGTTCGCGCAGCCGTGATTGCGTGGGCGGATTCCGCGGACAGGCGAATTGCGTCCGCGTCTACCCGCAAATGCGAATTTCGCGAGAGTGAATGGAGATCGGCAAGCGCCCGCACGGCGCCGGACGAGAGGAATTTCGAAAAAGCCGATTCCGGTGGACGCCGGTATTGCGCCTGAGGCGACGCGCCAAACGCCTAGACGCCCCAACCCGACGCGCGCAGATGCTGCACCGTATTCTCCGGCGCGGGCTCGCCGCGAGCCCGCTGCAGGAAGTCCGCGAGCAAGCCATGCCAATCGGGCGTGGGCGGCACGAAACCGTCGCGGAACCAGGGCATGGCCTTACGATCGAAGACGCAAGCGCGCAGGTAGTCGATGGTCGTGCGCACAGGCGCCTTCTTTGCCGCGTCGTGCTGGCGCACGAGATGAAGCGGCGTGCGGAAGCGCAGGCCGATGTCGAGCGGCACGAGATTCTCGTCGGCCAGCGCCGCGTAGGTCGGCAACAGCGCGATGCCCGCGCCATTCCGCACCGCCTCCGTCAGGAAGGCGCTCAGATTGGTGAAGGCCGCGGTGCGCACGCCCGAGGCGCTGTCGCGCGCCCAGCTCGCCCATGAGCCCATGTCGGCGAGATACAACGTGAAATCGATCAGGCGGTGACGGCCGAGATCGTCGAGCGAGCGCGGCGTGCCCCGGCGGGCAAGATAGTCGCGGCTCGCGAACGGCATGAAATGCACGGTGCCGAGGCGCAGCGCCGACGGTTCGGCTTCGCCGCGTTCGTGATGGTGGATCTGCAGGTCGAACATCTCGGGCTGCGCGGTGCTGCCGTCCTGCGCGCCGAACATCTGCAGTTCGACACCCGGGAAGCGTTCGAAGAAGGACGCCAGAAAATGGGAGATCCAATAGGCGGCAAGGCCATCGGTGACCGACAGCTTGCAGTCGCCGGTGAGACGTTCGGAAGAGGCGGTGGCCTGGCTCGCCGCACGCGTCAGCGCCACTTGCGCGGCACTGGCTTCGTCGAAGATGCGCTGGCCCTCGGGCGTGAGGTTGGTGCCGCGCCGGTCGCGGTTGAACAGACGCACGCCCAGCCGCGACTCGAGCCGCACCAGCCTGCGGCTCACGGTCGGCTGCGTCATCTTAAGGCGTGCGGCAGCGCGATTGAAACTGCTGGCGCGGACCACTTCGAGGAACACGCGGAAGTCGTCCCAGTCCACGCCCTTGGCGCTCAAGGGCTCCTGGACTTCCGGTAAGGACATGTCATTCATGGTTCGCTGCCGGCACGCCGTCACCAATACAAATTTGTATGTCCTTAGCGCAAAAGCGCGCATGGACGAATAAGCAGGAGGCACAATGACACAGAAGGGCAGAAGGGGAAATCCCCGGAAAAGACAAAGAACCGATAGGGTTAGCGGTCAAGACCGGCGGCCCTCAGGCCTTTGCCGGGACTGCGCTTGAGTCGAATCCGATCAAGCCGCTTCGGCCTCGGCGAATGAACCCGGCCGCACCCGAAGGTGAGGCAAGGCGAGTTCTGTAGCTCCCAAGACACCAGCCCGATAACGGCCCAAGCGGCTTGTTGCCGCTACGGAATCTCGACTGACAGTTGTGCGTCGCGTGGGCCGTTTCGGCTTACGCGTCTTGGTCCGGACGGGCGTCGCCGCTTTGCTCTGCCGTCGCGGCGGGCGCGGCAACGGTCAGCTCCGCGCGGCGGCGGGGCAGCGCGCCCGGGAATTCCTCCTGGATATAGGCGATGAGCTGTTCTCGGATTTCGCAGCGCAGGTCCCAGGCGAGCCCGGAATTGCGGGCACTGACCAGCGCGCGGATTTCGATCGTATTCTCCTTGGCGTCGGTCACTTGCAGCGCAACGGTCTGGCCGTCCCATTTCGGATTGGCCTTGACCAGCTCGAGCAGCTTCTCGCGCAGCTGCGCCACCGGCACCGTGTAATCCGTGTAGAGGAATATCGTGCCGAGGATGTTGGCGCTGGCACGCGTCCAGTTCTCGAACGGGTTCTCGAGAAAATAGGTGAGCGGCACGATCAGCCGGCGCAGGTCCCAGATCTTCACAACCACGTAAGTGGAGGTGATCTCTTCGATGCGGCCCCAATTGCCTTCGACCACCACCACGTCGTCGAGGCGCATGGGCTGGGTCATGGCGATCTGCATGCCGGCGAAGAGATTGCTCAGCACTGGCCGGCTGGCAAGTCCGACGATGATGCCGGCGGCACCGGCCGATGCGAACAGGCTCACGCCGTATTCGCGCACGGAATCGAACATCATCAGCGCGAAGCCCGCGGTAACGACGAGGATCAGCACATTGAGCGAACGCTTGAGCACGCGCGCCTGAGTAACCGCCTTGCGCGCGAGCAGATTGTCCTCGGCGTCGAGCTGGAAGCCGCCGACATAGTGATCGGCCGCGATGTTGGTGGCGATCAGCACCACCCAGCCGATCAGCACCACGACGGCGGCGGCGAAGACCTTGCGGATGTCGTCTTGCACGTCGTGCGCCATCGGCACGACGGGCAGCGCGATGGCGGTGGCGAGCAGGACGATACCGAAGCGCACGGTACGCTTCGTGCGCACAAAGATCTGGCGCAGCGTGGGATGCGCATGGATCGTGAGGCGAGCGACAAAGGCAATGACCGCCGATTGCAGAATCGAGGCCGCGACCGCGATGGCGGCGAAAATGCCCGCCGCCAACAGCCATGGCGGCATCCAGGAAAGGAATGGAAGGATGGAATAGACCCCGTCGGCTGTCATCGCTCCGGAGGAATGAATCGTTGCGAAGGGCGCACGCGCCCGGAAGCCCGCCTGTCGCCAAGCCGGGCCTTTAAGCAAGCGCGCGGCGGCGGAAATGGTTCCGCCGCCGCGCTCAGCGATCGGCGCTCTTGCGCGCGCCGGCCTCGATTGGAACGACGGAAGCGGGACGGCGGGCGGGCGCCGCATTCGTGGATTTGCCACCATGCGGATTGATGTCGCCTGCCACCTCGCCGCCGCGCTCGATCTCGATCTGGCCGTAGCTGACGTTGCCTTGAAGCTTGCCGGTGCTGCGCAGGAAGAGATGACCCGCGACATTCAACGTGCCTTCGACCGTGCCCTCGATCTCCGCTTCTTCGACATGGGCGGTGCCTTTGAAGACGCCGTTCTGCGCCACGACGATGTGGCGCGCGCTGACCTGGCCGTCGACATCGCCTTCGACGCGGAAGCTGTCGCAGCCGGAGATCTCGCCTTTCACCTTGACACCAGCGCCGGCGAAAAGTTGAGCGCGGCTGTCGCTCGCGGCGGGCACCGGCGGCACAGGTGCGGCTTCCGCGCGCGGCGGGCGCGCAACGGGCGCGGATCCCGGCGTGGGCGCATTCTCGGCGGCGGATGGCGCGGGCGTCGCCGGCGGGCTTGCCGGTAACGGCGCGGCCATCGGTTTGCTGCGAAAAACCGGCGCCGGTTCCGGCGTCGCCTGTCGTTCATGACGCGCGCGCTCGAGGCCCGTCATTGCGCCCTGCCGGCGCGGATCGGTCTGCGATTGCGGCGTTGCACGCACTGCATTGTCGGATCGTTTGTTCCAGAGTGCCATCGCGTATCCCCCACCAAGGTTTGTCATGCGGCGCGCAAAGCGCGGCCGTTCATCGATGCGATTGACGAGAAACCCGAGGTCCCAGGACGCAACATGCGGGACGCCAACTCGAGCCTGACGATAACCTTAATCTAGCGTAAACCTTAATCGCACGGCAACCCGAAGCGCGCGCGCTTGCGTCCTTGTCACGCAAACGCAGCAGAAACGTGGTTAATTCGTCGTACAGTTTGGTTAACACCCGCGCTAGAACCTGAGGACGGCAACAGGCTTCACACGGATTTTCCGTAGACGGATGATGTAACCTGGCGCAGCTTGTGCGTGCGCAAGCGCTCGTAATGCGGCCGTGCCGCGTCCGCAATGACCGCAAAATGCGGCGGCAGCGGTTCTTCCGTCGCGCCGCGCGGCGCGGAGAATCCTGTGGAACGCTCCACCGCGTCGTACCAGACCGGCGCCCACACCCCGTCGGTCGCGCGCTTGCCCGCTCGCCAGGAGAGCATGGATTCGAAGAATGGGATTCCGAGTGCCGCGCACAGGGTGGAAAGCGTGTCGCGCGGATCGGCGAGTACGTCTTCGGCCTCGATCACCGGCGGCGCGCGGCCGACGGCGTCGCAAACACGATCGAACAATTCTGATTGCTGGACGAAGCCGATGTCCGCGAGCGCGACCTTGTCCCATTTCTTCACATAGGAGGCGAGCACGCGCTCCGGCGAGCGGATGAGGAACGCATTGCGGCAGTGCGCGATCCAGTTCCGGCCGAAGGCGGGCAGCATGTGATGTGTCATGTGCTTCTGATAGAAGACAGGCTTGCCGTCGGGCACATCCCCCAAGAGGCCGCGCACGACCGCGTGCCAATCCGTGGGTTGCGAGGCGATCGATTCTTCGCGCATCGGGTGATCGATGCCGGTGGCGGCAAGATAGGCGGCATAGAACGGCTCGTCGATCACCGCCGTGTCCGGTCGGTTCCCGAAGCTGCGCATCATGGCGGTCGAGATGTTGCGCGGACCCGACCACATGGCGATCCGAATCGGCCCGCTCACGCCGTGGCCTCGCGATCCTTGAGCGCGAAATAAAGCTCGCGAAGCCGCCGGGTGACCTTTCCTGGAGGTGTCGCCGGAAGCACGTGGCCGTCGATTTCGCGCACCGGCGTGATGCCGCCGAACGTGCCGGTGACGAAAGCTTCGTCGGCTGTGTGTACGGCATCGAGCGCGTAGTCGCCGAGCGCAAGCGGAATGTCGTTGTCGCGGCACAGCGCGATGACGTTACCGCGCGTCACGCCGTTGAAACAATAGAGACCGGATGACGTGAACACCGCACCGTTCTTGACGAAGAAGAAATTGGTAGCGTTACAGCTCGAAACGAAGCCATTCGGATCGAGCATCAGCGCCTCGTCCGCGCCGGCCTCGATGGCTTCGAGCAGTGCCCGCACAAGATTGAGCCGGCTGTGCGAATTGAGCCGCATGTCGAACATCTCGGCCGGCGTGCAGCGGATGGAAGACGTGAACAGAGAAAGCCCGCGCGTGACGATTTCCGGGCTCGGCTCCTTGTAATCCGCCACGATCGCCACGGTCGGCGAACCGGCGGCATTGCGGGGATCCTGGTTGACCGTCTTCTTTGGTCCGCGCGTGATCATGAGGCGGATGTGCACACCGGTCGTCATACCGTTTGCGGCCAGCGTCGCTTTCAGCGCGGCCACGATCTCCGTCCGCGTCATGCCGATGTCGAGCGCGATGGCGCGGGCACCTTGGAACAGCCGGTCGAGGTGCGCGTCGAGAAAGACGAGCGTGCCCTTGTGCAGACGGATGCCTTCCCAGATGCCGTCGCCCAGCGCGAAGCCGGCATCGAAGATCGACACTTTCGCCTCGGCGCGGGGCACCAGCGCGCCGTTCAGATAGACGAGCGCCTTCTCGTTGCGCGGATCGGCGGCGAAATCCTGGCTGCCCGGCATGGAGTCATGCGTTCGGATTGCCGGCGCACTTTAAGGCAGGCTGCGCGCACCTTGCCAAGTGGATCACCCGGCTCGCCGGAGCCGTCACAACCGGGCACAACCTCCGTGGCACCCGGCGCGCATGATCCCTTTGCACGCCGGGTGCCCGGATACCCCACCGGCTAGCGCCGGGGCGGGTGTTTGCGGGCGGGACGCTTTTCCGGCGCCGGACCCTCGCCGTAACGGTCGGGCCAGATTTCCTTAGGCTCGCGGCGGACGGCCTTGGCGATGGCCCGCTCGAGCCGTTCGGAACGGCTATGCTTGACTTTGCTGATCGCCTGCGGCGTGACTCCCAAGTCCGTCGCAAGCGACCGGATCGTGTGACCGCCCTTCGCGAGTTCACACTTCACGTCATGCCAAGTCCAAGGTCCGTGGATCATTTGGTCCATTTGAGTTAAACTTCAGTCGGCAAGTTGATTATGCAACCGAGTTCGACTGTAAGATTGAGTCGAAAGTATAGGAAGTGGGCGAAGAGGACAAGGATTTAACACATTCGGCGTCAGTCGGCAGCCGAATGAGGGAAGTCCGGGGCAAGGAGCCCCGGCGGCTCAGCGCGCCTCGACTGCGAATTCATGCCAATACATTGGCCAGCTACGAGAGCGGGCGGCGCAAGCCGACGGCCTCGCTGGTCATGACTTTTGCCGAGGTCTACGGCATCGAGCCCGCTTGGCTGCTGACCGGTACGGGACCCAAACAGCGTCCCTCGCAATCGGCGCAGCCAGTGCTCCCGCCGCCGGAGCAAGGCCTGCGCGAGCCCGGCACCGGCCGCGAGCCGGAGCCGGTCGTCGGGACGCCGGTGGTGACGATCCCACTCAAGGACAACACCGGCCGCTTCGTCGCCGAAGACATGCAGCGCACGGTGAGTTTCCCCCGCGCGCTGCTGGCGCCGATTCCCGTGCCGGTGGAGCGCCTGAACGCCATGATCGTGCCCGACCGCATCAACGAGCCCGACATCGGCGACGGCGATTTGATCCTGATCGATACGAGCGATACCGACGCGCAGCAAGCCGGCTTCTTCGTGTTCGCGCGAGAGGGAACGCTGTTGGTGCGCTGGTCGGAGCCGGATCTGCGCGGCGGATACATCCTGAAAGGCTCGCCGGCGGCGAAGAGCGCGCAGATTGTGGAGCCGGCGGAAGTCGGGCAAGTGCGCGTGCTGGGACGGGTGGTCTGGCGCGGCGGCGCGATGTAGGCGGCGGGCCCGCGGCCCGAAGCTGCAAGGCGGCGAAGGCTGGCGGACAGGGAGGGATTCGAACCCCCGGTACCCTTGCGAGTACGCCGCATTTCGAGTGCGGTGCTTTCAACCGCTCAGCCACCTGTCCGCGGGGGCCGGGACCATATCCGCAGCCCCTTGGCCCCGCAAGCGCAGTTCAGGCTTCGCCGGCAAGCCAATCGACGGCGGCAGCGGCACCGGGACCTTGGCAGAGGCGTGGCAGCACGGCGTCGAGCGCCGCGCGCATTTCGGCATCGAAGCCGAAGGGCGGATTGACAACGAGCAGTCCCGCTGCAGCTAGGCGCTCGGGCGGCGCGCCGCGCGAACGTCCCACGTCGAGCACGATGCCGAGCAGCTTCGTTGCACCGGCGCTGACGACGTCGCCGGCAAGCGCATCCATCTCGGCGCGGCGCTTGAGCGGGAACCAGAGAAGATAGATGCCCGTGGCGAAGCGGCGGTAGGCGGCGGCGAAAGCCCGGCCCATGGCGGCGAATTCGTCCTCATCCTCGAAGGCCGGATCGATGAGAACGAGTCCGCGGCGCTCGGGCGGCGGCAGCAGCGCCTGAAGCCGCTCATAACCGTCGGCCATAACCGCGCGGGCGTTGGGGAACAGCGACAGCGCGGATTTGAGTGCGGCGAATTCCTCGGGATGCTTCTCGATCGCAACGAGCCGATCTTGCGGCCGCAGTAGCGCTGCAGCGATCAGCGGCGAGCCGGGATAGCGCGCGGGATCGTGCGCGAGTTCGAGATAGCGCCCCAGGGCCCCACTCGGCGCGGACAGATCGCGCAGCCGGCCGATGCCGCTCGCGGCTTCGGACGTGCGCCGCGCATCCGCACCGCCGAGGTCGTAGATGCCGCGCCCGGCGTGGGTATCGATAACGGCGAAAGGCTTGTCCTTCTCGCGCAGACGGGCGAGCACCGCCACCAGCGCGACGTGCTTCATCGCATCGGCGAAATTGCCCGCGTGAAAGGCGTGGCGATAGTTCACGCCGCCTTCTTGCGGCGCGGCCGGCGCACCAGCTCGCCCGCGCATTTCGGGCACCGGCCTTTCAACGCGTTCGTGCACTTGGTGCAGAAGGTTCGCTCATAGGAGCAGATATGCGCCGAGCGGGATCCCGCCGGCAGGGCCGTGCCGCAGCCCTTGCACGTCTTGTGCATCTTCAACGAGGTGACCTTCCCAGCCATAGCGCGCTCCATCGAGAATCAATGGCGATAAAGTCGCCGTTGCAAACCAGCAAGCAAAGCTATCTCCAGGTTCGGTCTTCCACAAGTCGCGGGGAAGTCTCGTCAAGTGCCGGACGCATTCAGGCGCTTGGCGACTTCGGTGGCGCCGAGAAGGGCGGCGTCGTCGCGCAGCACGAGCGTGGTCGGAACGGCCTTGACGAAATGCGAAAGCCGGCCCTTGGCTTCGAAGCGCGCGCGGAAACCGCCGGCCTCGAGATGCCTGCGCATTTTGGGCGCGATGCCGCCAGCCAGGAAGACGCCGCCGGTGGCGCCGTAGGCGAGGGCGAAATCGCCGGCAGCGCTGCCGTAGATCATGCAGAATCGCTCGACCGTCTCGTGCGCGGTCTTGTCGCCCTCTTCCGCCGCTTTGGCGATGGCCGCGGCATCGTTCATGCCGTCGTTGGGCGCGTCGCCGCGAAGCTGCGCGAGCGCGGCATGAAGATTGACCATGCCGGGACCCGAGAGCACGCGCTCGATCGAAACATGGCCGAACTTCTTTTGCAGGATGCGCAGCACTTCGATCTCGACGTCGTCGATCGGCGCGAAGGAGATATGCCCGCCCTCGCTGGCGAAAGGGCGGGGCGCGCCCTCTCCGCGCAACACTCCCGCGGCACCGAAGCCCGTGCCGGCGCCGACCACCGCGAGCGCGCCATCGGTGCGCCCGGGCAGATCGGGGCCGATGCGCGCCAACCCGTCCGCCGGAAGCGCCGTCACGCCGACGGCGAGCGCGGCAAAATCGTTCATCAACCGGCACCGACGGAAGCCGAAATCGGCGAGATCGCGCTCCTTCAGATGCCAGCCGAGATTGGTCAGCGTCACGTGCCCGTCCACGACCGGGCCCGCCACCGCCAGCACGATGACCGGCGGCTTCTCCGCGATGCCAGCGTCCTTCAGGAAGCGCGACAGCACGGCGGAGAAATGCGGCTCGCCGCGCGAATCGTAGATGCGCTCGGTGAGCACGCGGGGTCTCGCCCCGCCGAACCCGGTGAGCGCGAGCCTTGCATGCGTGCCGCCGATATCGCCCACGATCGCGTGGGTTTCGTCTGCGGCAAAGAATTGTGCTTGGTTCTGCATTGCGCTTTCCATAGCAGGCTGGGCCCCCGCGCACCATGCGCGGGGCGTTCTGGAAACGCATCACTCGAACTTTTGGGTCACCGTCAGCCCGATGGTGCGCGGTTGCGCCGCCAGGATGTAGGTCTCGAACCCACAAGTCTCGGGTGTGCACTCGGCATAGCGGCCCAATTCGGCATGCTTGTCGAACGCATTCTTGACCGACAATTCGACGGACCAGCTGTTGAGTGAGACGCCCGTCGCGAAGTCGAACATCGTGTAGGCTTGGCTCTTGCCCAGCAGGTTTCGCTGATAGGTGCGCAAATCCGGCCAGTCGCCGCTCTGATGCACCATGGCGCCTTGTATGTGGGCATCGAGATCGCCGATGTTGAACTCATAACGCGCGATGGCGTTGAGCTTCCACTTGGGCGTAATCGGAAGCTGGGTTCCGACCGGTGCCTCGATCGAATTGCTGGGATCCGAGCAAGCGCCGCCGCAATAGTTCGTGGCGAGATCCGCTTCCGTGTAAGCCGCCGCCGCCGTCAAGGTCAAGTTGTCGATGGGTAACCACTCGAGATTGCTTTCCAAACCCTTGATATGCGCGTCACCGGCATTGGCGATGATGGTGACTGAGTTGGGACCGAGGAACGGGAATTGGAAGTTCTGCCAATCTTCGTAATAAAAGTCGCCATCGAAGAGTACACGATTGCCGTCCCACTGTGTCTTCCAGCCGACTTCATAGTTGATGAGCTTGTCGGAATTGTACGGTCCGACCCCAGGAATGTCATTGCGCCGGTTCACGCCTCCAGGTCTGAAGCCGGTGGAATAGGTGGCATAGAGCAGCTTGTCGGGATCGAGGTGCCACGTGGCGTTGACCTTGTGGGTCTCGCCGCTCTCCTTGACGTCCGCGACCAGGTCGGTGCACGGACCGTGATCGACGATAGTGGGCTTGAAGCAGATCGCCTCGCCGGTGTGCGAGCTGAAGCCGGCGCTGAACCCGAAGAAACCGTCGAGCGAATTGTCGGCGCGGAACAGGCGGATGCCGCCGGTGACCGACAGGTTTGGCAGGACGTCGTAGGTGGCCTCGCCGAACAGCGCGTAGTCGCGGTCGACGCGCAGCTGGTCGGTCAGCCAGATTGTACTCGGCCAGCCCGTAACCTGCTCGAAATCCGCGATGTCGCCGACCACCTTGTAGTCCTGCAGGATGTGGTGCGATTGCCGCTCCATGAACCCGCCGACGACGAACCGGAAGCGGTTGGACTGATCGTTGGAAATGCGCAGTTCGTGACTTTCCTTCGTCCACAAATCCTTACCGATGATATATTGCGTCGGGTCGACCAGATTGTACGCATTGTCGTAGAAATAGGCGCCGTAGCCGTCCAGCTTGTCGTACCAATAGGCGTAATCGGAGTAGTCGGCTTCCGAGCGGACGGCGCGGTTCATGTAGCCGCCGGCGTATATCACGTCGAGATCGGCAATCTTGCCCTGAATAGTCAGCCCGGCTTGATACCAGCTGTCGTGCACGTATTCCGGAAGCCAATGGCCGACCTTGAGATAGCCGAGAGTCGAGTCGTAACCGAAGACGCCGTCGCTCTTCTCGACCTGCCCCATCACGGTCGGGGTGATGGTCCAGTTGTCGTTGAGATCGATTCCGAGTTCGGCGCGAGCGCCCTGCTTGTTGACGGTGTTGTAGTTGTTCTTCACCCGATCGGCGTTGTCGATGGTAATGCCGGAGGTCGGGTAGGTGCGCACATTGTGGACGTTGTCGATGTAACCGGCATCGTGCTCATCCCAGCCGACCAGCCGGATCGCCGCGCTATCGCCGATCGGCAGGTTTACCATGCCGTTGACCGTGGCACCGTCACCGCCATGATCGACAGCGTTCACGCCAGCTTGGAAATTCGCCGCGAAACCCGAAGGATCGGGTTTGTTGGTGATGAAGCGGATCACGCCCGACTCGGCGCTCGCGCCATAAAGGGTGCCTTGCGGTCCCGAAAGCGCCTCCACCCGGGCGAGGTCGTAGGTTGGGATGTCGATGGTGCCGTCGATGTTGGTGATCGGCATTTCGTCAATATAGAGGCCGACCGTCGGCAGCGGACCGGAGTGGTTGCCGTTCTGATCGGTGGCGACGCCGCGCATAGTCACGTTGGAGAAGCCGGGACCACCATTGCTGCCCTGCCCGCTCACCGCATAGGTGACGCTCGGCATGTACTTCTCGAAATCGGTGAAGTCGGTGAGCTGGAGCTGCTGCAGCGAGGCGTTGGTAATCGCTTGCACGTTCATCGGAACGTTTTGGACGTTCTCCGTCCGCTTCTGCGCGGTGACTGTCACAACCTCGATGCCGTTATCCTGCGCAAGCGCGGGAACGGTAAGCATGGTGGTCGCCAATAGCGCGGAAAACAGAACCGGACGCGAGGCCCGCGCCGCCAGATCACACTTGCCCATTCGAAATCCCCGACAAGATCATCCCGACGCGTATGGTCGGTCCTAAGTCACGGAACTGTCAAGGCAATCGAAGCCACACTTGCCCGGAATCTCGCCATGCTCCTTTTGAGGTCAGCCGCTAGGGCATGCTGCCGGGAATTCGGGCACGGCTGGATAGGCCGCGAGCACGGGTCCCAAGGCCTCTTTCAACAGACCGAGCCAGGGTTCGAAATGGCGCCACTGGTCCAGACCTTCCCTGAAAATCGGTTGGCGCACCTGTTCCGAGCTTGCGGTGCGGACCGCGCGCTCGTTCTCGTAGAACCTGAGACACGCTTCTTCAAACACGAGGCCGCAATGGGCGAGCAGGCGGCGAACTTCCGTCTCGGGATCGGCCACCATGTCTTCGTAGAATACGCGATGCACCCGTCCCGGCAGCACGGCATCGACATGCGCCATGAACTCCACGTAATCCGCATAGTAGCGACCGATGTCCGCAAGGCTGTAGGTGAAGCGCTGGCCGCGCGCGAAATGCTGCTTGAAGTTCGAGAAACAACAGGCGAGCGGATGGCGCCGCGCGTCCACGATCTTCGCGTTGGGCAGGATCAGGTGGATGAGACCGGCATGCAGCCAATTGTTCGGCAGCTTGTCGATGAAGAAGGGCCGGCCGAGCTTTCGCTGGACACGCGTGCGCTCAAGGTATTCCGCGCCGAGCGCGCGGGCGCCGTCCGCATCCAGTTCTGCGAGCGCCTCGGGATAGGCGGTGTCTTCATTACGTTTGGTGCGTCCGCCGAGCCGCCGCGAAATGGCCACGATATTGGGCAGCTCCATCGTGCCTTCGACTTGGCTGTGGCTCGACAGGATTTGTTCGAGCAAGGTCGAGCCCGCGCGCGGCAGGCCGACGATAAAGATCGGATCCGGCGCGGGATCGCCCGCTCCCTGGCGTGCGCGGAGGAATTCCGGCGTGAACAGCCCCTTGGCGCGCCGCACCTGACTTGCAATGTCGTTGGCCTCATAGGGCACGAGGGACTTCCGCGCCGCGTTGCCCTTTTCGTATTCGGCGAAGGCTTCTTCGTAAGCGCCGGAGTCCTCCTGCGCCTTGCCGAGCGCAAAGTGGAAATGCATGCGATCGTCGTCGTCGAGGTCGGCATGTGCGAGCTGCGCCCGCATCGCAGCCACGTCAGCATCGGTGAAGCGGAAGGTCTTGAGATTGGCGAGGCTCCAATAGGATTCGCCCAGACTCGGTAGAATCGCGATCGCTTTGCGGTAAGCGGCGATGCCTTCATCGCTGCGGCCGACGGTCTTGAGCGCGTGACCATAGCTCATCCACGCCTTGGGCTGGTCGGGGTACTCCTTGAGAAGCCGCTCGTAGATCGCGATGGCCTGGGCGTATTCGCCTATTTGGACCAGCGCCGCCGCTTTCAGGCTGCGCGCGCCGGGACTGCGCGGATCGCTTTTCAAGAGGACGTCGAGCTGCGCAATGGCCTCTTCCGCCTTGTTCTGGCGGAAGAGCACAGTCGCGTAATTCTGTCTTGCCATGTCGAAGCCGGGCGCAAGGTCGAGACAGCGGGCGAGAAGTCTCTCGGCGTCTTCGTAGCGCGCGAGCCGCGCCCCGGTCTCTGCCAGCATGCGGATGGCCGCGACGTCCGTCGGATTCTCAATCAGGAATTCGCGTAAGCGCCGCTCGGCAATAGCGAGCTTGCCGTCGCACATGGCGGCCGCGGCCCTAAGCAATTCCGGATCGTTGACCGAGGCCTGGATGTGCCGCGCATAGGCTGCATCGGCACCGGCGGCGTCGCCGGTCAGCGACAGCGCATCGCCGAGCGCGCGCCAGGCCTGCGGATGCCGGGGAGCCGCGTGGACCGCGCGGCGAAACGCGGCGATGGCGCCGCGCGTGTCGCCCATCGCGGCCAATGCGGCGCCCAGGAGGTAAGTCGCATCGGGCTGGCCCGGCATGACGCGCAGGATCTCGCGGGCCTGCTCGGCCGCCTTGGCGGGCGCGGCCGCGAGCAGCCGGCTCGCATGTGCGAGCGCCGTCGCCAATGTTCCGGTCGCCTCCGCCTGCCCGCTCAAACTGGCCTCCGTTCCATCCGGGCGTCATCAAAGGAGCCAGGATGCAAGACTGTCAACGCAGGCCGGCGGCCCCCATTGCGCCGGCCCAGCAGTAGGAAGAGCATGGTTGGGCAACTGGGAAGGGGGGCGGGCAGCAAGCCCGCCGGACAAACATGAAACCGTTTTCCACACTGGCCGGCCTGATCCTTCTGATCGTCGCGGCCGCGCATGCCTACCGGCTTTATTCCGGCATGGCCATCGACGTGAACGGCACGACGCTGCCGATGTGGGTGAGTTGGGCAGGATTGGCCGTAGCCGCCATCGTCGGCGTCATGACGCTGGTCGAATCCCGCCGCTAGAATGCCGCGCCGATGATGGTGAACCCGGAAGCTTATGACTTCCTCGACAATCTGAACACGATCTGGGCGATCATCGTCGGCGCGATTCTGGCCACCATCGGCGGCTTTGTCGCCACGCAGATCGAATGGATCCTCGAGCAGCGGCGGCGCGAGCGCAACGCGGCGCTGCTGTTCGGCGAGGTGCTGTCGACGCTGGCGGTGCTGATGGGCGTGGCCGACCGCGCGCGCGGCATCGGCGATCCCTACGGCCGGGTGACCATGCGCATGCTGCGCACCGCGCGCGCCGAGATCGACATCTACGACCGCAACCGCGAGGCGCTCTATGACCTTCGCAACGCCGATCTGCGCGCGCGCATTCACATGAACGTGCTGCGCGTGGCGATGGCGCTGGAGGGCGTGTTCGACGCCACGCGCGAGATCGAGGACGGCCAGATCAAGAAAAAGGCGCCGGGCCTGAGCGAAACCGAACGCAGGGAGTTCGCGGAAGCGCTGGCGAATTTGAACGACGTGCGCAGCGGCGCTTTCGATTTCGCTATCGAGACCGTGGCCAAGCTCAAGGCGACCGTGCGCGATCTGGAGCCGCTCGGGGGGCACAGCTTCCAGGCGATCGAAACGGTCGTAAGCCGCCAGGATTAGGCCGAAACCGGCCCAAGCGGCGGTTTTTCTCTCGCTTTTCTGGCGATTCCAGGGTGAATCTTCCCGGCCAGGCATTGCGGAACCTGCGGCGATTTGCGCACAATGGCCCGTGCGCCCGCCGGACCCGCCGCCGGACGGGGCGGCGCGCGCTTGGGATTGATCACCGGCTGGCATTGTTTGGCATTTCACATGGCGAATTACGACGAAGGCGGATCGCGCCCGCTGGCGATGGCTTCGGCGAAGGGGACCGTCAAATGGTTCAACGCGACGAAGGGCTACGGCTTCATCACGCTTGAGAATGGCGGCGATGCGTTCTGTCACGCATCCGCTCTGGCTGCGCTGGGCCAGCCCAACGTGCCGCAAGGCTCGACCGTGGTCTGCGATTTGCAGAACTCCCCGCGCGGGCTGCAGGTGGTGGCCGTGCACTCCATCGATACATCGACGGCCGATCCCACGCCGTCGCGGCGCCCGCCGCGGCCGGGTGGATTCGGAGGCGGCGGTGACCGCTTCGGCGGCGGCGACCGTTTCGGCGGCGGCGACCGTTTCGGCGGTGGCGACCGCTTCGGCGGTGGCGACCGTTATGGTGGCGGCGACCGTTATGGTGGCGGCGACCGCTTCGGCGGCGGTGACCGTTACGGTGCGCGCGACTCGGGCCCAAGCGGCCCGATGGTCGAAGGCAAGGTCAAGTTCTTCAACGACCAGAAGGGCTTCGGCTTCGTCATGCCGGACGGCGGCGGCGCCGACGTCTATATCCACGCGAGCGCGCTCCGGCGTTCCAACATCATGGCATTGTCGCCGGAGCAGCGCGTGCGCTTCTCCACGCGCCAGGGCATGAAGGGCGTGGAAGTCGACAAGCTCGAGGTCCTTTGACCGCGGTCGCGCCATGACGCGATTGACGGTCAGGATCGTGTTCGACGGCGGCGACGGGTTCGGGCCCGGCAAGGCCCGCCTTCTGGAGCTGATCGGCGATGGCGCCTCGCTGCGCAAAGCCGCCTCCGAGATGAAAATGAGCTATCGCCATGCCTGGCTGCTGCTGCAGGCGGCGCAAATGATCTTCGGCGCGCCGCTGGTCGAGACGAGCGTCGGTGGCGCGCATGGCGGCGGCTCGCGCCTGACCGCGCTCGGCCGCGACGTCTTGCGCCGCTATCGCACGGCCGAGCGGCGCGCCGGCGCCGCGGCCAAAGGCGAGCTCGCCGCGCTCACCAGGCTCTCCGTTCCCATGGCTGGCCCCACGCCCGCCCGCCGAAAGCACGGGCCGCGGAAGAAGCGCAGCCGAAGCGCCGCCACCGTTTGAGCGTTCCGCCTTGCGGCCATAACGCCGCGACTTCCCCTAAGTCTATGATTTTATTCAACATTGTCTTCGAAATCGTCTTTCGATTTTTGCGGGATTTCGCGTGCCGTTCCGAAAGTCGAATTCCATGCGAGGACGGGCGCAGAAAACCGCGGAATTCCGCCACTGTTGTTCCTCGATTTTCCGGACCCCCCTCCCCCCGGGTCCCCCCCCCGCCTTCCGCTTCACTTGCAAGAGACGAAAGCGCACCGGCCGGCCAGCGGCCCACAACCACCGCGCGAACATATGGATTTAATCCTTGGCCGTCAAGGGGCGATCGAGCAGGCTTCGGCCGCTGCACAGTGCCGTGACCACATGGAGCAAATATTCGAGAGCCTTCAGCCGGCGCAGCTTCTCCCGCGCAACCGCGAGCGCGGCATCGCAAGTGGAGAATTGAGCGAAGCAGTTTAAGTTTGCGGCGATTCTGGGCCGGTTTGTTCCTTGAGCAAAATCCTCATCCA